>JGI25382J43887_10000200_pt1 | contig 17018 bp, 17 predicted proteins | sample GraSoi013_1_40cm_3_FD_43887 | JGI IMG/M metagenome (IMG submission 43887) | reverse complement strand
TCGCTCCTTCCAGTTGAGGGGTCTCCTCCAGCGCGTTGTGAATGATCGCGTCGGGGGCGATCCCGTCCGCTTCACCCTCGAAATTCAGGATGATCCGGTGGCGCAAGGCCGGCAGCGCGAGCGCGGCGAGGTCGCTGAAGGCCACATTGGCGCGACCGGATATGAGAGCCCGCACTTTCGCAGCCAGGATGAGCGCTTGCGCCCCGCGGGGACTGCTGCCATAGCGGACGTACCGCGTGGCCATCGACGCCGCGCCCGGCGCGCCCGAATGTGTCGCCCGAATGAGTCGGGCCACATANCCCTTGACGTGGGNGGCGACCTCGACGGCCCGCGCCAGTTGCTGCATCTGTTGGACTTGCGGCGCCGTCGCGACCGCTCGGGCGTGGGGGAGGGCGGTCACTGTGGTGCGGTCGATAATCTCCACGAGATCAGGGGCGCTAGGGAACTCCACTGTCAGTTTCAGCAGGAACCGATCGAGCTGCGCTTCAGGCAGAGGATACGTCCCTTCCATCTCAATGGGGTTTTGTGTCGCGAGCACGAAAAACGGCGCATCCAGCTCGTAGGTCGTCCCGGCGACCGTGACGGCGCGTTCTTGCATCGCCTCCAGAAGCGCGGACTGCGTCTTGGGCGTGGCGCGGTTCACCTCATCGGCAAGCAGCAGCTGTGTGAAGACCGGCCCACGCTGGAACTCAAAGTAGCGGCGCCCGGAGGGGTCCTGCATGACGACGTTGGTGCCGAGGATGTCGGCCGGCATGAGGTCGGGGGTGAACTGGATGCGGGAGAAGCGGAGATCGAGGGCTTCCCCCAGGGTCTTGACCAGCAGGGTCTTGCCCAGACCCGGCACGCCCTCCAGCAGCACATGCCCGCCCGCCAGGAGAGCGATCAGCACGTGATCGATTAACTCCAGCTGACCGACCATCACGAGGCGGAGTTGGTGGCGAATGCGATCAAACGCGGCGGAAAACTCTTCGGGGGTCATGGCTTCTCATTTCTCGGGACCGGCCGACGAGGAGCCCGATCCCGGCAGCTCATTTCATCTCGGCGAGGCGAGTGAAGTAATTGTGCACCATCATCCGGTACTGGATGGGAACATGCGCCCGCTCCAGCGCGCGGTCGATCCGCACCACCTGTGCCGCCGTCACCCGCTGTATCGGGACCTGCGCGGTCCCAGGGCGACCGGGACCGACGATTTCAGACGACTTAATGTCGCCCTCGCCCTGCGCCCCACGCACCTGCAGCGGTGGATGCGCAACCAACAGCCGGGGACTGGCNGCGCCAAGCTTTTCATCCACGCGACCATTGCCCGCGGTCGATCCCTGCCACGGCCCCGTCGGAGGCGGGGCCGAATCAGNGCCGGGCTGACGATCTGGCCGCTCGCTGCCGGGGCCGCGAGGCGCTTGTGGCTGCTCGGCGCTCGAGGGCTCGTCGGAAGGTGCCTCAGAGGAACCGGAGGCGATTGCCGCGGAGGCGCGATCGAGCTGCCGGCGGGCGGACTGCACGCCCTCGCGATCGGCGAGCATCGCGTCCATCCCCTCCAACATCCGCATCGCCTGCATCAGCGACTCGCGCGCACCTGCCGTATCCCCGGCTTCCAGCTGACGGCGGGCCTGCTCGAGTTGCTGACGCACTTGGGCGGATTGCGTCCCCTCCCCCTCTCGGGTCACGGTTCCCAGTTGATCTATGACGTCCTTGTTCGCCGCCGCGGGCGCGTGAGGCAGCCGCGCTGTGAGCTCCGCGAGTTGGCGGAGTTGTCGCTGTACTGCCTCGCGACGGAACAAATCTGATGGAAGGGGGGCTGAGGACGCGGGCGACTGCCCCATCTCCTCCACACGCTGGTCGACCCGCTGTTGGGCTAGCTTGAGCTCTCGGGAGAGATCCGCAATCCGCGCCAATGCCTGGGCGCGATTGATATGCTCCCGTTGCAGCCGCAGCCCAAGATCGCGTAGTTGCGGGGCGGCCCGGCGGGTGGCGGGCGCCCGTTCCGCCCGGGCGAATGACTCCAGCGTCTGCGCGAACTGCTCAAGATGTGCTCCCTCGCGGCGAATCGCCTCCTGCACGCGATGCGCGGGGGCGCCCGGTAACGTCAGCCCACCAAGGAGGCGCGGCCACACTGCCAGCAGCAGGGCTAGGGCGGGAATCCACCATGCGAGGCGCGGGAGGCGCAACGGGAGTGCGGCGCGGATGTCCACGCCGCCCAGACGTTCCGAGGCGTCGGTGATGACCCGAGCTCCTAATGCAGATTGAGGACCGGGGGCGAAAGCGAGTTCCACCGCCGTGCTCGCGCGTTCTTCCAAATCTGCGCGGCGGTCGAGGATCCGTGCGGCCGTGAGAGGGTCGGCGCGGCGGCGCAGCAGCACTGCGGCAGCCGCCGCTGCTGTTGCGAGCCCCGTGATCGCCAAGGCGGTCTGGGGCGATACGGTCTGGACCGGGACCACGACACTCGCTGCAGACCACGCTGTCAGGGCGATCATCGTCCCGACAGCAACACGCGCCGATACTCGCAGCGCGTAGTCGGCGGTTAGCCGGTGCGCCGCTTCCTGCACGACGCGTGAGAGGGTCGGGGGCAGAGGCGAGACCATCACCTGCATCATATCACCCGCATTCCCGGACCCTCGGCGATGAGTCCGTTCCTTAGGCCGCGTGTGCCTCCCGGCGGATCGCATCCACACGCTGGCGGATCGCTATCGCGCACCCGATGGCGATCGTGAGATAGGCCGCGGCGGCCAGGGGCGCCGGAAACACTGTCCCCTCTCTCAGCGTGATCGCCAGGGCCTGCACTGGGCTCACCGCGTTCCAGGGAGACGGCAGCGCATTCGCGCCCACAACGATCGCAAGCAGTGTCATCCAGTGCACGAAGCTGCGGGCAAAATCAGAATCCCACAGGGCGCTGTAGAGGGCGCCCGCCGTCCCGACGGCCGTTGCCGCAGGAATCGCCACGAATCCAACTTGCCACAGAATCATCAGGGATTCCCCCCGAATGCCCGCGATNGCCGCGAGCAACGGNCTTGCCAGAACCATCTGGACGGTCGCCAGCGCCGATGCTGACAGCACTTTTCCGACGGCGACAGTCCCCGCCGGCAGGGAGGTGGCCGCGAGGTCCCACACCGATTTTTCTCCCTCAAGGGCAATCTCCCCGCACGCGCAACTCGACGCAAAGTACATCGCCAGTAAGGTCGTCACCAGCACACACACGAACAACAACCCCTCCTGCCGAAGCGTGTCCAGTCTCCCGATCTCCGGGAGCACGAGATACGTGAGGATCGCCACCCCCAACAAGAAGATCGTGTGCATCGTGATCGCCTTCGGACTACTTAAGCGACTCCGCAGATCGCCACGCAGCACCGCATTCACGGGCGTCCCTCCTCCCCCAGTAACGGGACGGCGACGACCTGGTGGACCTCCACTGAGGTGGAGCGACTGCGTAATGACAGCTCCGGGCTGTTGATTCGCCCGACCAGCCATGCAGAGGCGCCCGATCCACGGGGCCGACCTGCGATGCGGGCGAGAACCAATCCCATCAGACGGTCGTCGAGGGCCGGCGGCGCATTCGGGGGAGCGGCGAAGGTTTCCCACCGGGCCGGGTCGAGGGAGATCGAGAGCGCCGTGGTGATGGGCGGGAGGCGGTAGATTTGACCGCGGCGGACCAGCACCGGCTCTTCAATGCGCACGCCGCCGCGCGGGGTAATGTCCACACGCTGGCCATCCGGGCTCTCACGCAGGCGCCCTCGGACAGGCATCGGCNTCAGTTGCAGCACCTCGAGCTGAAGTCCCGAAGGTGGTGCTGGTCCGCGGATAGCGGCAGGGGAGTCGAAAGTTAAGGCGTGTGGCTCGATGGGCTGTGCCCTCGCCCCGGCAGGAGCAGTGAAGTCAAATGCTCCACCATACGGGCTGAGCAAGGCGATGATCGAGCGGACACGCGCCGCGTCTGCCCCCCCAATCCCCTCGACGACCGACGTTTGTATGGCAACGGTCCCGACGCGACGCGCCTGGAGACCAAACCCGTACATCGTGGGGACAAACACAAGCGTCACGGCCAACACCGGTACCCACCCGAACCGAATGCGACTGGCGCGGAGGAGGGCGAATCGGGCGATACTGAGGTACACGAGCGCCAGCACTGCGAACCAGACCTGGATCGAGACAGGGAACGGCCGGCTAGCAGCCAGCACGTCCCTCAGATCGCGGGTGACCAGCCAGGACGGCACCGGCGTGTTGAGTTCTGCCTCCCATAGGGCGCCCTGCCCAGCCCACGTGCGNAGATCGGGTGCGAGGAGATCGACCGCCCACACTGTGACCGCGCCTGCTCCGCTCTGCCCTTGCGCTCTCAGCCGCCCCTGCATGATAGCGCCCGACCGCGGAGACAACGCGGTCGCAAGGATCGGGCCGCGCACGCCTGGCAACTCCCGCGAGGGGTCCAGGCGATAGAGACCTATGGGCTCAGCGGGCAGCATCTGTCCAAGCCAGGAATCGCGCAGACGCATCAGGGAGTCGCCGCCTGAGACAACAAGCCGACCGCCTTGTGCTACCCACTGCGCGAGGGCTTCCCGCTGTTCCGGGGCCACCGCCTCTGGATCCAGATCGTGGATGACCAATAGCGCCACGCCTGCGTAGCCCTGCCAATGCACAGGGAGCTCTGCTTCGGTGATGTAGGCTGGACGGAGTATGCGCGACAGATCGAACAGACTCTCCAGACCGGCGGCCTCTCGCGTCAGGACGAGGANCACGCCGTCCACGGCAGAACGGAGCGACAAGGGAATTTCCTCACGAGCCACATCNCGGCCTTGCACGACAACGCGGACGAGGAGGGCTCTGCGCACCTCTGGAACGATGACCTCCAACGTCACGCGCTGTCGGACGCCGCGGACCAGGCGCACTGGATGCCGAAATGACATCGGACCGGACGGGTCCCGCGTCGCCACGTCGATCACAATCATGCCATCGGCGGCATCGGTGGAGAGAAGCTCCACCCGCACGGGGACCCATGCGCCCCGGGGAATCCACCCCGACCACCCGGCTTGCACCTGGAGGCTGACCTCGGACGCGGAGGCGACGCCTGCCACCAACCACGCCATCAGGAAGGCCCCGGCGCCCGCTCGCCACCACAAGCGGGGGTGCGAGGCGTCGCGCAGAGCTCTTAAGACTTGGACGGCGGCGATGACTTAGACGGGGATGACTCGGACGCGGGCGGATTCGCCGGCGTTTTTGCCGCATCGCTGTCTGAAGACGGCGACTTCCGGTTGTCGGTATGGTAGAATCCCGAGCCTTTAAAGATCAAACCCACTGACGAGAACAGTCGTCGCGCCGNCCCACCGCAGACCGGGCAGGGCCCGGGCGTCCCGCCGACAGCGTGGGTCACGTCAAAGGTGTGGCCACAGTTTTCGCAACGATATTCGTACACCGGCATCCGACTACCCCTCCCATATCTACTCCTATTGTATGCGATCGCTGGGCTGTCAATATTCCAGCCGAGGAGGGCATTTGAGTGCACAGGAGTACGCGACGAGGGTTTGCGCTGCTATCGCCGCTGCAGCGTGGCCAGCCAAATGGGTCCCACGAACATCCCGGTGTTGNTGCCAAACGCCACGTGTCGACCGTCAGGGGCCCAGGTCATGGCCAAGTCGATCCCAGGATCCGTGTATTCCATTGCGTACGAATAGAGCTGTAGTCGGTCCGAGCGATCGGCATCTGCCAGCCACAGTTCCGCCCTGCTCTCCTCAGTCACCCGCGCGTAGACCAGTTTGTCCCCCTGCGGTGACCAGGCGAGTCCGGTGAACCGCCCAGGATCGGCGGCTAAGACGAGCCGGCCGCTGCCGTCCAGCCGCGAGACGATCACTTCCCCCATGCCGACCGCCTGCCGATCCGCGGTGACAACCGCCACGTGCCGACCCGTGGGCGCCAGGCGCAGCGCCACCGTGCGCACAGGCAGGGGAATCTCCGATTGGTCTGGGTAGCTGATCCGGACGCGGTGGGCCTCTCTGATCACGCGCTCGGCGGGGTCCGACAGGCCATACAGCAGGTATAGGTTGTCGGCAAACCATTGCACCTCGCGCATCACGCGGCCTGCGGGGGCGCGGGTCACCAAACGCTTGAACCCGCCGTCATGGTTGGCTATCCAGAGCTCGAAACGGGGCTGCCCATTTTCGGTGCGGCGTAGGACGACGCCCATCCGATCCCCTCCCGGAGCCCACGCCAGTGCGACGGCGACCCCCGGCAGGTCAATGACGCGACGGTCGCTCCCGTCCGGCCGGAGTGTGGAGACGACCCCACGATCAATGAGGGCGAGCAGGTTCAACGCCGCCGACCACGACAGCGCGGTTCCCATCTCGGCCGGCGCAATCCCCTGGTCCCCGCGGTCGAGAGAGTACACCCACACCCGGTGATCGCCGCTGTGCGCGAAAGCCCGGCTGTCAGGCGCCCACGCCACAGGAGCGACGGCCGGATGCTCGACGAGCCGTTGGACGTCTACGACCCGCAACTGCCGCGTGCTCTCGACCGCCGGGCCCCGGCGAATGTCGCATCCCGTCAGCAGCACGGAGGCGAGGAGAAAGGCCGCGAGAGTCCCCCGACCCTGCCTCCCTGACCTGAGCACCTCGAGGGAGGTGCGGGCGCGAGCTGACACCTCTATCCGTGTCCGCATGGGGACGGCAGGCGTCCGGAACCAGCGAGGGGTCAAGGTGCACTGAAAGGAGCGGGCGTGTCTAAACGACGGGGTACTTTCCTTGAGCGAGGTCGCGGCACAAGATCCCGATGTTGGCTAGTTCGTGCTCCATAATGTCGCGCACCCGGCGTCGGGCCACCTCTTGGCGTGCCCGCTTCGTGAGGATCACCTGCGCCGCAGCGACTTTGGGTTGGTCGATTCGTGAGCCGATCTGGCTGAGCAGCCAGACGTAGACCTCGCGGATGCCGGGCACTTCCCGGTAGATACGGTCAGCGACCTGGTGCGTCATGATCGTGTAGATCTTGCCGACGTGCGACACAGGGTTTTTCCCGGCCGCCGCCTCGGTGCCCATCGGCCGGTTGAGGGCGATGACCCCGTTCACCTTGTTGCCGCGACCGATCTGTCCGCTGTCCCCAGATTCAGCCGACGTACCCGTCACCGACAGGTACATCCCGCCCANCCCTCGGCCGGGCACGTCGAGGGTATTGAGGCCCAACGTGATCTTCCGCAGCGCCTTCGCTTCGCTGCGGACGTACTCTTCGACCGCCTCATGCATCTTGTGCTTGCGGGCGAAGTAGGTCGTCTCCGAATCGATGAACCGGTCCACAAACGCAACCGCCGCCGTCAGGTTGAGCTCGTCACCGCGGCGACACCCCATGACTTTGATGTCCTCCCCCGCCTCGGGAAACGCCTGCTTGAAGGCCGTGGAGTTCATGTGCCGCTCGGTCAGCAAGACCAGCCGCTCGGTCTCCGTCAGCGGCGCGTAGCCCACTGCAGCAGACGTGTCGTTGGCCCCCGGGACCTCCCGGTTGAAGATGTCCACCAGTTCGGGGGANCCGGGTTTGATCTGNACGTCGTAGCGGACGTGTTCGGCCGGATCCACAAACCGCAGATTCTCTTTTATCCAGCGGCGAGCGGTAGTCGTGGCGATTTCTTCAATCGGCAGGCGCTTGCCGTTCATCTCGTAGGTGGCACGGTCGCCGAAGATCAGTCGCATGGGCTCTGTCACCCGACCCCCACCCAACCGAATCTCAGCGTTGCCGGCGACAAGGAACGCTTTGTCGATGTTGTGATGCAGAATGACCCCGAACTCCCGCATGTACTCGCGGCTGAGCTCGATGCTCACGCGTTCCATGATCGCGTCGCAGATCGAGTCGGGGTGACCGAGCCCCTTGCGCTCGACAATCTCCACCTCGTGTTCTGACACCGGCTTGCCTGAAAGGATCTCTACCGTAATCTGCCGCACACTTTGACCCTCCGCCTTCTATGACTATAGCCGAAAAAGAGTTCGGGACGGCAATATGGGTTCCTACTCTGTCCGCCCTGGGGACTTCCGCGGTCACCAGGCGGCCTGGCTCCCCCGGCGCCGGGAAAAGATCGGCACGAGCACGATGCCCGTGACAAACCCGCCGACATGGGCCCACCACGCGACGCCTCCGCCCCCCGCCCCGGCACCAAGGGAGGCCACCCCCGAGAAGAACTGCAAGAGAAACCACAGTGGCAGATACACAACCGCCGGAATCGAGACGGACGTGACAAAGAAGCCCAAGATGGCCAGCGAACGAATGCGGGCACGGGGAAACAAGACCAGATAGGCACCCAGCACTCCGGCAATTGCCCCGCTGGCGCCGATCAGGGGGGCCGTCGACGTGGAGTTCAACAAGGCGTGGGACACCGTGGCCACGGCCCCACTCAAAACATAGAAGAAGAGAAAACCGGTGTGCCCCATCCAGTCCTCGACGTTATCGCCGAAAATCCATAAGTACAGCATGTTCCCGCCCAAATGCAGCCAGCTCCCATGCAAAAACAAGGAGGTCACCAGGGTGGGTGCGGCCTCCGCCAGACCTCCTGGCGCGAGCAGACGCGAGGGAGTCGCCCCATAATGCATCAGGACCCGCTGGACAGCTGCGTCAGAAGCGAGGCCATAGAACACCTGCAAGAACACGGCCGTGCAGGCCAGGATGAGCAGGACGGTGATGACTGGAGGGCTCGACGACGGAAGGTTATCGCGTAATGGGATCATGCCGCCGCGGCGGCATCTTCCCACCGCACTTCATCCACGCCCTCGATCTCTCCCAGCGCCACCAACAGTTCGTGGCGGCTGATGCGCGGCGGCATCCGGACGGTCATCGCCAGCATGACCCGATCCGCGGAGCGTTGCGAGAGCTCGACGCCCTCGATGTTCACCCCAAACGCACCCAGCGCCGTGCCGATTTTCCCCAGTTGGCCAGGCCGGTCGACCATCTCCAGGATGAGATGGCCTTGCCCGGCCTTCGGGATGCGGATCTCGAAGATCTTAAAGAAGGTGAGCACCGCCACCACGATCACCGTGGTGAAGATCGCGCCGACATAGTAGCCTATCCCGGAGGCCACGCCGATCGCGGCCACCGTCCACAGAGTCGCGGCCGTGGTCAGTCCTTGGACCGTGACGCCGGTACGCCAGATGGTGCCGGCACCCAAAAAGCCGATGCCCACCACCACGTTGCTGGCCACCCGCGCCGGATCGGCACCGGTGCCAAAAAACCCCACGGCGGACACGAGAGTGTACAGCGCCGCTCCCACGCACACCAGAATGTGCGTGCGAAACCCGGCGGGCTTGTCCGCACTTTCCCGTTGCCACCCAATCACCCCGCCCAGCACCATGGCCAGCACGAGGCGCAAGACGGATTCGCCGACTTGCTCGAACGGAATCATTGCGGCGTGAGCGCTTTCTCGCGGGCGACCTCGACCACCTGGTCCATCAACGCGTCCACGAGCTTGTCTTCAGGCAGGCTGGCGACAATTCTCCCCCCACGGAACAGCAAGCCCATCCCCCGGCCACAGGCGATCCCCAAGTCGGCCATACGGGCCTCCCCGGGCCCGTTCACGGCGCACCCCATGACCGCGACTTTGACCGGCGCGTCGATCCGCGCCAGCCTCCGCTCGACCTCCTGGGCGATGCTGATGATATCGACCTCAGCGCGGCCGCAGGACGGACAGGCTACCAGCTGGACCCCGCGCGTTCGCAGCCCGAAGCTTTTGAGGATCTCAAACCCGGCCTTGACCTCCTCGACCGGCTCCGCAGCCAGCGACACGCGGATCGTGTCACCGATCCCCCGCGCAAGAATCGCTCCGATCCCGGCGGCCGACTTGATCCCGCCCGTCCACGCGGTGCCAGCTTCCGTAATCCCTACGTGCAGGGGGTAGGCGACCAACGCACTGATCTGGGTATAGGCGTCGACGGCCATCGGGACGTCGGAGGATTTAACCGAAATGACGATGTCGTGAAAGTCCAGGTCCTGCAGCACCTTGACATCTTCCATCGCGCTGGCGACCAGTGCCTCGGCGCAGGGGGTGCCGAACCGGCGCAAGATGGCCTTGCTGAGGGACCCAATATTGGCGCCGATCCGAATGGGCACTCCACGGTCCTTGGCCGCCTTGGCCACGATGCGCGTGCGCTCCCGGCTACCGATATTCCCCGGGTTGATCCGGAGCTTGTCCACCCCCGCCTCCAACGCCGCCAGGGCCAAGCGGTAGTCGAAGTGGATGTCGGCGACCAAAGGCACCGGGCTGCGCGGCTTGATCTCCGCCAACGCCCGGGCGGCTTCCTGATCGGGGACCGCCAACCGGACGATCTCGCACCCTTCGGAGGCTAGCTGGTAGATTTGGACCAGGGTCGCTTCCACGTCGCGCGTGTCGGTGATGGTCATCGACTGCACGGACACCGGCGCGCCCCCGCCGATATCCACTTTCCCGACCCGGATCTGCCGCGTTCCCTGCCGTGCCGTCGGCAGAGGCGCCGAACGAGAGGCGCCTGGGGAGGGTGCTATCGGGACGCGCTTCGTTTTAGTGTTGGACACGACGCCCTCGGTCACGGCCGCGCGAAATCACGCACGGTCAATGTTAGCAGCAACAAGATGAGGAGCGCAAATCCGACGAGATTGATGTACCCTTCCCGGCGCGGATTGACCGGACGCCGGCGCACGGCCTCGATGAGTTGGAACAGGATCCGGCTGCCATCCAGCGGAGGGATGGGAAACAGGTTGAAGACCCCCACGATTACGCTCATGGCAGACGCGGTGTACAAGAACAGTTCGCCTCCGCCGCGCGCGGATTCGCCCAGAAACCTCACCGCTCCCACCGGACTCGCCAGCTGGTCCCAGAGGCTGCGGGGCCGGACGATTAACGTTCCCAGCGCGGTCAACTGCGCGGCGGCGGTCTGCCAGACTGTCTGAGCGGACCACCCCAGGGTGCGCACCAGTCCCATGTGCTCGCGCACGGTTTCCGGCCTGTATCCGATGAGTCCGATGTTCTGCCGCTTCTCCCGCACAGAAGTGACCTCGACATCAAAGCGGCGCCCGGCCCGGTCCACCGTAAGCCCCAGCCGCATGTGCGGGCTGCGATGGATGGTGTCGATCACGTCCTCGCCGCGTGTCATGGGCACGCCATTAATGGCCACGATCGCGTCACCCGGCTGCAGCTGGGCTTGCACCGAGGGACACGGGACGGTTTTATCGTCGTCCGGACACTGGGTCATGAGCTGGCCGATCCGGTTTGTCACCCCCATCGGCACACCCACCACCAACGCGACCGCGGCGAGCAGGACCAACGCCGTCAGCAGATTCATGAAAGGCCCCGCTACCACCACCGCCATCCGCTGGGGCAAACTCTTGGCGCGAAACGTGTTGGGCCCTGTACTGGCGTCGAGATCTTCCCCGGCCAGCTTGACATAGCCCCCGAAAGGAATCCAGTTGATGGCGTAGAGCGTGTCCCCGCGTCGAATGCCGAACAGTTTCGGCCCAAATCCCAGTGCAAAGGCTTCGACCGTGACCCCGACGCGCTTGGCCACCAGAAAGTGCCCGAGTTCATGGACGAAGATCATCAACCCGAAGGCAATGATCGCTGCGACGTTCCCTGTCATCCCCTCACCTCAGACGTGTTCCGCACGCGCGGAAACGTGGCGCAACGCGTGCGCTCGCGCCCACGCATCCGCCGCCAGGATTGCGTCCACGCTGGACGCGTCGACCGGACGGTACTCCTCCATCACAGATCGCACAGTACGGGCGATGTCGAGGAATCCGATCCGTTTGGCCAAGAAGTGCTCCACGGCCACCTCGTTGGCCGCATTCAGCACGGCGGGCATCGTGCCCCCCGCCGCCAGCGCGTCGTAGGCGTACCCCAAGCAAGGATAGCGTGCCGGATCGGGACGTTCAAACGTTAGCGTGAGCGCGTCCCACGCCAGGGGCGACGTGTCCAACGGCAGGTGCTCCTCCCCGCGCAACGCATAGGCGATGACCAGCCGCATATCTGGCGGCGCAAGTTGCGCCTTCACGCTCCCGTCGGTGAATTCCACCATCGAGTGCGCAATGCTCTGCGGGTGGATGACGACCTCGATCTGCGATGCCGGCAACCCAAACAGCCAGTGCGCTTCGATGACCTCCAGTCCCTTGTTCATCAAGGTGGCCGAGTCGACTGTTATCTTCTTACCCATCTTCCAGGTCGGATGCGCCAGTGCTTCGTCCGGACGGACACTCCCCAGCGCCTCCAGGGGTCGACGTAAAAACGGCCCCCCGGATCCCGTCAGCAGAATCCGTTTGACGCTGGCAACATCCTCGCCACGCAAACACTGACGGACAGCGGCGTGCTCGCTGTCAATCGGGAGCAGACGTCGGCCCGTCCGGCGGACTTCATCGAGGACCACGCCCCCACCGGCGACCAACGTCTCCTTGTTCGCGAGCGCAACGTCCCGTCCCGCACGCAGAGCTGCCAGCACCGGCAACAGACCGGCGATCCCAACCACGGCTACGAGGACGAGATCCGCCTCCCCCCATGCTGCGAGCTCGCGCATGGCGTCTGGACCTGCGAGCACCGTCGTGTCGGGGGACCCCGCCGACTTCAACGCAGGCACCGCCGCGCGATCGACTAGGGCGGCGGCCCGGGGCCGAAACTCGCGCACCTGGGCACCGAGGGAGGCGGCGTCTTGCCGCGCACCCAGGCCTACGACCTCAAACTCATCCGTCCGGCGGACGATGTCCAGAGCCTGGCGGCCGATACTCCCCGTGGAACCGAGGATGATAACCTTCCTCTTCGTCATCGCCGTCTCAGCGACCATACAGCCGGATCAGCAGATACACGATGGGAGATGCCGCGAGCAGCCCGTCAAACCGATCGATAACGCCGCCATGTCCTGGCAGGATTGTGCCCGTATCCTTCACCCCGGCGCGCCGTTTGATCGATGACTTGAAGAAGTCGCCCGCCTGAGACGTGACGCTGACGGCCACCCCCAGGACCGCGCCGGTCCACAGGGGCACGCCCAGCGCGACCGACCCGACCGCGGCAGTGAGCGTAGCCGCCACCGCTCCAGCCACCGCGCCTTCCCAAGACTTGCCCGGACTAATCCGCGGCGCGAGACGCCGACGGCCGGCGGCGAGGCCGATAAAGTACGCCGTGGTGTCATTGGCCCACAAGGTCACAAACAACCACACGATCGCTGCATAGGGTGCTTCAAGCCGCCAGCGGACCAGGACCCCGCCGGGCAGTCCTAGGTACAGGGAACCCAGCAACGCGGTCGGCCACCGGGGCAATACGGCGACCCCATGATCAACCGGCGCCCGCAGGTGTGCGATGACCGCAGCGGCCAGGGCCACCGACCCGGCCAAGACCAAAGGCGTCACGGCGCGATTCCCCACCGCGACGATGCTGGCGGCCAGGACAAGGGCTCCGGCCATCGTCACTCCGCGGGCTCCAGCCGATAGCCCCGGGTGAAGCCACCCAAACTCGTGGGCCCCCACGATCACGATCGCCGCGATCAGGCCGGCCCACCACACGCCTCCCTGCCAGTCCGCCACCAGGATCAGAGGGATCCCCACGAGGGCAGTGAGCATGCGCGGCAGAAGGCCAGCCCCTCGAAATGTCGCCCGCAGGTCGGCACTCACTTACTCGTCCTCGACGCCGCCGAACCGTCGGCGGCGGTGCTGGTAGTCGGCCAGCGCGGCCAGCAGATGGGTTCGGTCAAAATCCGGCCAGAAGACGTCACAGAAGTAGAGTTCCGCATAGGCCACCTGCCACAGCAGGAAGTTGCTGAGTCGTTGCTCCCCGCCCGTCCGGATGAGCAGATCCGGATCGGGCAACCCGCTCGTATAGAGATGAGCGTTCACCTGGGTTTCGTTGATCCCCCCAGGAGCGAGCTGGCCAGCGGCCACCTCCTCGGCGAGTTTGCGCAACGCGGACACGATCTCTGCCCGGCCGCCGTAGTTGTAGGCGACGTTGAGCACGAGATTCCGGTTGGGCTGGGTCAGCGCCACGAGCTGTTCCAACTGCTCACGCAGGGTCGGATCTAACGCACTCAGATCCCCACTCAGGCGGAGGTGAACCCCGCCGCGTACCAACTCCGCGGCTTCGTCGACGACCGCCTCGCCCGTCAGGCGCATCAGAGCGGCGACCTCATCGGCCGGCCGGCGCCAGTTCTCCGTGGAAAAGGCATAGAGCGTCAGGACCCGGACGCCGCAGTCCCGGCAGGCATCGATCGTCCGGCGGACCGCCTCCAGCCCGGCCCGATGCCCGGCTGCGCGAGGCAATCCGCGCGCCGCCGCCCAGCGGCCGTTGCCGTCCATGATGATGGCGATGTGTGCGGGAATCCGTGTGGGGTCCAGCGTCCGCTCAGTGGCCAGAGGCCGCGGATCGAATTGCGTGTTACCCACGATCTGTCCGCTCGAGGAAACGCTCGCGCGTCACGACGAGTTCGACGCCTCCCTCCCTCAGGCGGCGGACGCGTACGACGCGCAACGCCCCCTGCAGCGTGACCGGATGCGGAGGTTTCGTCTCCATTACACGCTCCACAACCTCTCCGGCGGAGGCGAGCCGGGCCAGGGCGGCATCGAGTGTCACGCCGATGAGCAGCGACAGGTCCGCCACAACCTCGCGCATCGTACCGAGGAGGCCGCCGGGAGCGGACTACACCTCCAGGATCTCCTTTTCCTTGGCTGCCAACAGGGCGTCCACTTCCGCAATGAACTTATCCGTGAGCTTCTGTAACTCGTCTAATCCACGCTTGCTCTCGTCTTCGGAGACGTCCCCTTCTTCTTCCAGGTCTTCGATCATTTCCTTGGCCTCGCGCCGCACATTGCGGATGGCGACGCGCCCTTCCTCGGCTTGCTTGTGCGCCACCTTGGCCAGTTCCTTGCGACGCTCTTGAGTGAGCGAGGGGATAGGCACGCGCACGTGGGTCCCGTCACTGCTGGGCATCAGGCCCAACTCGCTCTTGAGGATCGCCTTTTCGATGTCCTTCACCATCTTCTTGTCCCACGGAGCAATGACCAGCAGGCGCGGTTCCGGCACGGTCACGGTGGCGACCTGCGTGATGGGCGTGGGGACGCCGTAGTAGTCCACCCGGATCTGTTCCAACAACGTGGGGCTGGCCCGGCCGGTGCGCAAGGCGGCGAACTCGTGCCGCACGGCCTCGATGGCCTTCTGCATCCGNGCCTTGGNATCCGCAATGACGTCGTTGATCATCGCCGCGCCGTCCCGCCCTGCGTGACGAGCGTCCCCACCTCTTCACCTAGCACGGCGCGCTTCAGATTCCCCGAGCGGGCCACATCAAAGACAACGATGTCCAGGTTATTGTCCTTGCACAGCGCNACTGCCGTGGCGTCCATCACCTTCAGGTCGCGGTTGAGAACATCCATGTGGCCNAGCTGACGGAACATCACCGCGTCAGTGTAGAGGTTGGGGTCCTTGTCGTAGACGCCGCTTACGCCGCGTTTAGCCATGAGCAGGGCGTGGGCTTCGATCTCGATCGCACGCAGGGCTGCGGCGGTATCGGTGGTGAAGTACGGGCTCCCGGTGCCCCCGGCAAAGATGACGACGCGCCCCTTTTCGAGGTGTCGGAGGGCGCGGCGACGGATGTACGGCTCGGCGATCTGATGCATCTCAATCGCCGACTGCACCCGAGTCACCAGTCCTTCTTTTTCCATGATGTCTTGGAGGGCCAGGGCGTTGATGACGGTCGCGAGCATCCCCATGTGGTGGGCGGTAACCTCATCAAGGCCCAGGCGCGTGGCGAAGTCGGCGCCCCGTACGAAGTTTCCGCCCCCGACGACGATGGCGACCTGCACGCCGCGGGTGGTGACGTCCTTGACCTCGTGGGCCACCAGCCGGAGAACGGAAGCGGCGAGGCCCGTTTGGTCGGGGCCTCCGAGGGCCTCGCCGCTTAACTTCAGGAGGATGCGGCGGTACTTGGGAACGGACGCCTCCGATGAGATGCCGGCCCCTTCTCGCGCCATACGTATTTACCCGGGGGGCACTGGGCCATCTGCGGCGACCCCGTCCGCACCGGGCCCTCTGCTAGTCGCCGAGTTTGAACCGGGCAAACCGCCGGACCAGGATGTTCTCCCCGAATTTGGCAATCGCCTCGGTGAGGATATCGCGCACCCGCTTACTTTCGTCCCGGATGAAGGGCTGTTCGAGCAGTACGACGTCAGTGAACCACTTCTCAAGACGGCCCTCCACCGCGGCAGCGNGCTTNCCCACGAGCTCGCGGGCAAACTCCTGGCGCTGCGTCTCCACCNCGTCGAGCGGGATCGCCTCCCGGCTCACATACTGGGGCGCCGCCGCCGTCACCTGNAGGGCCACGTCATGCGCGAGGCGCTTGAACTCCTCGGTCCGCGCCACAAAGTCGGTCTCGCAGTTGACCTCCACNAAGGCGCCCACACGGCCGCCGGCATGCACATAGGCCTCCACCAGTCCTTCGGAGGCTATCCGGCTGGCCTTCTTGGCCGCCGTGGCCAACCCTCTCGCGCGCAGGAGTTCGACCGCTTTCTCGAGATCACCGCCGGCCTGCTCCACGGCGGTGCGACAGTCCATGACTCCCGCACCGGTCCGGGCCCGGAGTTCTTTGATCAGCTCCGTCTTGCTGTCCACTGTGGTCTTTCGGTTCACGTATTCACCTCTTGGCATCTTCCTCAACAAGTTCTGGGGCTTCGGAGGGCTCCGAGGTCAGCACCGCATCCAGCGGCTTGTCCTCTTCCCCAGGCAGCCTCTCGCCTTCGGGGAGGGCGGCCTCCTCGCTGGCCTCGGTCGGGCCGGCTGGTCCCTCTTCCACTACCTCGCGCTTGCGCCGCTCTTCCAGCCCTTCCAGCGCCGCGTTGGCAATCCGGCTCGTCACTAACCGAACGGCGCGGATCGCATCATCATTCCCGGGCATGGGGTAGTCGATCTCGTCGGGATCGCAGTTGGTATCCACGATCGCCACGACCGGGATCCCCAGCTTGCGCCCCTCGGCCACGGCAATGTGCTCCTTGCGCGTGTCAACCACAAAGACTGCCGCGGGCAGTTGCCCCATGGCCTTNATACCGCCGAGATATTTCTCCAACCGTCCGTGCTC
>JGI25382J43887_10000199_pt1 | contig 17080 bp, 14 predicted proteins | sample GraSoi013_1_40cm_3_FD_43887 | JGI IMG/M metagenome (IMG submission 43887) | reverse complement strand
CCGCCGATGTGCTCGCCCATCCGCATCGGCACCGCGAGCAGGCTCTCGACCTTGAGGTCGTCCGGAAGATAGTTCACCAGCTCGGTGAGGCCGGACTTGTCATCGCCGACGAACTCCCGGCCGGCTTCGATGGCGGCAAGCAGCGGGCCTGCGCTCTGGCCCGCGAGGTGCACGGGCTGTGGGTGCAGGCGGTCCAGGCCGAATCCTGGGGCTTGTGGCACGAAGAGCTTGCCGTCGGCCGACACCAGGTAGGTGCAAGCGAAGGAGGCGCCCATCTGACCGGCGATGCTCGACGTCAGCGCGCCGATGTCACCCGACTTGCCCGGGCTCTCGGTATCCGACGTGGCGGCGACGAACACGCGGTGCTTCTCCTCCAGCTGACCGACCAGGCCCTCGATCTCGTCGAGCTGGCGGTGCAGGGCGTCGGTGAAGTTGTTGTAGGCGATTCGGCCGACGAAACCGCCGATGGCGAGCAGGAGCAGGCCGCCGACCTCCAATGGCAGCTGGGTGTCGGTGAAGTCCCAGCTTGCCGCCCCCAGGGTTGCGATCACCGCCGCCAGCCCGGCCGGGGCGGAGAACTTCCATGTCTCGTTCAATGCCCCTGCCGCGATCGCGAACAGGCCGGCAATCACCGCCAGAAACGCGGCCCCGCCTTGCCGGCCGCTCACGTTCATCGAGGCACCCGCCAGGATCAAGATCGCCGTGGCNGCCAAAAAGGCGATCCGAACGGCGAAAGTCTGTCGTTCCAACCCCATCTGGGGCAAGTCTAGGAACTTGCTCCCAGAACTGATCCCATCAGCGCCTCTCCTAAACTCTGTCTCACCACCCAAGTGCCCTGTCCCCCGAGTTCCTTGCATCTGCGCGGCCTAGGCGGCCGGGCGCCTTCGGCGCTGAAGCCGGCGTCGAGGGGCCCGGCGCTGCGCATCCTCCCGCGCTACGCGCGGGGACCCCAGGGGTATGCGCTCCTCCTTGCGCCACCCTCTCCTTGGCTCCGGCCGCCGATGCCGCGGATCTGCGGCGGACCTGGGAGACAGGACACTTAGTGACGGTTTCCGAGCTGCTCCGCATCGCCGACCACCTCGAGCCGAAGGACCGCGAGCTGGTCCGGAAGGCTTACGAGCGCGCCGCCACCGCACACCGGGGCCAGCGCCGGCTGTCNGGCGAGGACTACGTGAATCATCCGCTGGAGGTGGCGGCCATCCTCGCGGACCTGCAGCTCGACGCCCAGACGCTGGCCGCCGCGCTCCTCCACGACACGGTGGAGGACACCGCCCTCACCGCTGACGAAATCGAGACCGAGTTCGGTGCGGAGGTGGCGCGCCTGGTGGAGGGCGTCACCAAGCTGGGCAGAATCTCGATCCGCACCGACCAGCAGCAGCAGGCGGAGAACATCCGCAAGATGATGGTGGCGATGGCGGAGGACCTCCGGGTGGTCCTCATCAAGCTNGCNGACCGCCTCCACAACATGCGCACGCTGGACCCTCTGCCTGAGGTCAAGCGTCGCAAGATCTCGCGCGAGACGCTCGACATCTATGCCCCGCTGGCGCACCGGCTCGGGATCGGCCAGATCAAGTGGGAGCTCGAGGACCTGGCATTCCGCAACCTGGAGCCGGAAGCCTACGACGACGTCGTCAAACGGATCGCGCGCAAGCGCAACGACCGCGAGACGCTGGTTTCGGATTTGCGCGAAATCCTCGCTCGCGAGCTCGACAACGTGGGCATTGGCGCCGAGATCACCGGCCGGCCCAAGCACATCTACTCGGTGTGGCAGAAGATGACCCGCGAGAAGAAGGACTTCTCGGAGATCTACGACCTTTCGGCGATCCGGGTGCAGGTGGAGAGCGTGCGCGATTGCTACGGAGTGCTCGGTGTGGTCCATTCGCTCTGGAAGCCGGTCCCCGGCCGATTCAAGGACTACATCGCGATGCCGAAGTCGAACGGCTACCAGTCGCTGCACACCACGGTCATCACGCACACTGGGGAGCCGATCGAGATCCAGATTCGCACCCACGAGATGCATCGCGTGGCGGAGTTCGGGGTCGCAGCGCACTGGACCTACAAGGAAGGCGGAAAGGATGCCAGCTTCGATCAGAAGCTGTCGTGGCTGCGCAGCCTGCTCGAATGGCAGAACGAGATCGGCGACTCGGAATCATTCCTCGACACCGTGAAGGTCGACCTGTTCCAGGACGAGGTTTACGTCTTCACGCCCAAGGGTGACGTGCTCAACCTGCCGGCGGACTCGACCCCGGTCGACTTCGCATATCGCATTCACACGGAGGTCGGACATCGCTGCCTCGGCGCCAAGGTCAACGGTCGCATGGTGCCCCTCGACTACGAGTTGAAGAACGGCGAGATCGTAGAGATCCTGACGTCAAAGGGCCCGCACGGACCGAGTCGCGACTGGCTCAACTTTGTCAAGAGCGCGTCCGCCAAGGAGCGCATCCGCAAGTGGTTCAAGAGCCAGCGCCGCGAGGAGAACGTCGCCAAAGGCCGCGACCTGCTCGACAAGGAGCTCAACCGCATGCATCGAGTCAGCCTTGTCGACCTGCCGGAGGCCAAGCTGCTCGAGATCGCAGGCATGCACCGGTACCCCGCGGTCGACGATTTCCTTGCCGCGATCGGTTATGGAGACCTGTCTCCGCATTCGGTGGTGATGCGAATGTCGCTGGCAGTGGACGGCGCGGGCGGCGACCTTCGCACCATCCCCCTAATCCCCAGCGTGCAGCCGACACCGCGCGTTCTCGTACGCGGGGAGAAGGGGATCCTGACCAAGATCGCGCCGTGCTGTCAGCCGGTGCCGGGCGACGCCATCGTGGGCTACACGACGCGCGGCCGCGGCGTGACGGTGCACCGCGCCGACTGCGTCAACGCGGTCAACGCCCAGGACCAGGCGCGTGTGGTGGCGGTGGACTGGGACTCAGAGGCGACTCACATCTACCCGGTCGACATCAAGATCGAGGCCTGGGACCGGCAGGGATTGCTGCGGGACATCGCCACGGTCGTGGCCGAGAACCGGGTCAACATGTCCGCGCTCGAGGTTCACGTGTATGACGACAAGACCGCGGTCGTATCGGCGACGGTCGAGATCGATTCCCTGGCGCAGCTTTCACGCTTGATGGAGAAGTTGGAAGGCGTGAAGGACGTGCACACGGTTGCCCGCGAAGCCTCGTGAGCGCGGGGTCCCATTCCATCGAGCTGGCGGTTGCTCCTGCTGCGGTCTGGGAGCAGCTCGTCGCGTCGGGCCGCCGCGACTGGTATTACAGGCTGACGCCCGAGGGCTCGTTCCTTAATGGCGCGCATATTCGCTGGATCAGCATCGCAGGTGGGCTGGCGGAGGAGTCAGACGTCGTCGATGTGGATGCACCGCGCCGGCTGGTGCTCAGGACTCATTTCCTGTTTGCGCCCCGGTTCGACGCAGCACCGCCGCACGAGCTGACATGGGATGTTTCGCGAATCGAAGGCGGCTCGCGGGTCCGGATGTCGTGGAATGCGGATGGGCCGGCCCATCACCTGATGCAGTCCCAAGGGGGCGCCCTGCTCCAGGGGCTGCGTCTGGCGGCCGACCCCTCCGCACGCGCGGAGCTCGAGCGTCTGCCAGAGATCGGAGAAGTGGTTGTGCGCGATGTCACGCCCGACCTCGTAGCCGAATACCAGCACTTCTTCGACAACGTGGCGTTTCGCGACTTCCCGGCCTGGCAGGACTGTTACTGCATGGAGACGCATCGAAACGAGAGCGATGAGGAGGCGGACGTGCGCACCGCCGCCGATAACCGCCGCGACATGTCGGCATCCATCCAACACGGCAAGGTGACTGCGCTCCTGGCCTTCGCGGACGACCAGCCGGTGGGCTGGTGTAACTACGGCGAGACCACGCACCTCGCCGGCGTCATGAGCCGCTTCAAGCTCGAGCCGGCAGGCCAGGAAGGCGTCGGCTCAGTGGCCTGTTTTGTGATCGCCGCCCCCTACCGCAGCCATGGCGTGGCCTCAAAACTTCTGGATGCCGCGATCGAACGGTTGCGTGCACGCGGCTTGCGCGCGATCGAGGCCTATCCGTCGCGTGGCGGCGACAATACGGCGCAAGCGAACTACCGCGGGCCGCTCGAGATGTACGTCCGAGCAGGCTTCGAGCCGTACAAGGAGCTGGAGCGGAACATAGTCATGCGTAAGAGTCTGCTGGCCTGAGTATCAGGGTCACCGCCACGGCCGACCGGCGGTTCGGCACCAACTCATACCTGGTGGAGGATGAGGAAACCAGGGACGCAGTAATCATCGACGCCAACCTCGAGCCGGAGCAGATGATTCGCCTCGTCCGTGAGCGAGGCGTGAACGTGAAGGCGATCCTGTTGACCCACACCGACGTCGACCACATCGCGGGCCTGCACGAGTTGATCGATGCGCTTGGTCCGGTGTCGGTCGCCCTTCACGATGCCGAGAAAGGCGTCGTNCTCGAGGGCAAGCCGCTGCGGCGTCAATTTGCTATGGGGGCAGGGCCGATGGTGTCCACCGCGGACGCCTTGGTCGAGGGCGTGCCCTACCGTGCGGGCTCGCTCGGATTCCAGGTGCTGCACACCCCAGGGCACAGCCCNGGCGGCGTGTCCCTCAGGATCGGTGACTTTTTGTTCACCGGAGATGCGCTGTTCGCCGGATCCATCGGCCGTTCGGACTTTGACAACTCAGACCGCGCCGCCCTCCTCGAAGGCATCCGAACCAAGCTCCTCACGCTCCCGGACGACACCGTCGTTTACAGTGGCCACGGCCCCGCAACGACCATTGGCCACGAGCGCCGCTCGAATCCTTTCCTCTAGTGACGCGTGGTGGCGCTGAGGACCACCAGCAGCGCGGGACCGAGGAGGATCAGCCAGAGGGTCGGGAAGACGCAGCCGACGGTGGGGAGGAGGATCTTGAGTGACGCGCGGGCAGCCTCGGCACGGATGTGGAGCCGGCGCTTGACGCGCATCTGAGCGGCGTGCGCCGCGATCGTGCGAGCGATCGGCACGCCGGTCCGCTCCGCGTGGATGATCGAACGGATAAGCGCCGTGAAGTCTTCGACCCCCGTGGCCGAGGCCATCTCCTCGAGGGCATCGGCCCGTGGACGGCCCAGTTCGATCTCGCGAAGCGCACGTGCGACCAGCAGTGTCAAGGGGCCTTCTTGGTGTCGGACCAGCTGCTCCAAAGCGCGATCCAGGCCGAGGCCCGCCTCCATGCTGATCGCGACCACGTCGAGCGCGTTTGGAAGCGCGGCCTCGATCTCGGCGCGTCTGGCACGGACCAGCTGATCGAGCCAAAGGACTGGCAGGTAGAATCCCACGCCGACGCCGGTCAGCAGGAATATCACAAGCGCCACGGGCGAGCCCATGAGCACCCCCAGAATGGTGCCCACGGTGCCGAGCGCGGCCGCGGACGCGACCCTCAGCGTCTGCACGCCGGCGGGGTCGAGTCCGAACGGGGTACCGGCGAAGTCGAGCTGGCGCTGAAAGCTCGCGGCCTGTGTGGCCGGCGTGAAGCGTTTCATGTTCCGGCCGAACCAGCTGCGCACCGGGGCGAACAGGCGCTCACGAAGCGGTTTTTCGAGCTCGAGCGCGATGGCGCTCTGGCCCAGGCCGAGCTCCTGGCGCGCCAGCCGCTGGCGGGCCAGAGTGGCGGCATCGGATGTGCGCGAACCTCTCACTCCCGACGCGATCAGCCATGCGCCGATCGCCGCCATCAGGCCGATGAGGACCGGAAGTACGTTCATGCGATCGCCGTTATCCGCCGGATGATCACGTTGCCGGCAGCCAGCAGGCCGGCGGCCAGTCCGAGAATCACCCAGCCGACCGGGTTGATGAACATCGGCCGGAAATAGTCGGGGACGACGAAATACAGGAAAGCTGCGGCGATCACGGGAAGCAGCGTGATGATGAGACTCGAGGCGCGCGACTGCGCCGTGGCCGCCATGATCTCCTCACGCATCTCGGCGCGCTGCCGCATCGTGTCGGCAAGGGTGGTCAGGATGGCGGGCAGGTCTCCACCCACCGCGTGCTGAATGGTGATCACCATCACCATGAGCCTCAGGTCCGTGCTGCCGATCCGCTTGACCATGTTGCTGAGCGCGCTTTCAACCGACGCCCCGAGCTCAATCTCTCGCTGCGCTAGGCGAAACTCATCCGAAACTGGCGGGGCGGCGTTCTCGGTGACTGCGCCAAGCGCTTGCGCCACCGACTGTCCGGCTTTCATAGAGTTGGCGATCAGCTCCATCGCGCGAGGTAGTCCGGCTTCGAACATTCGCAAGCGGTGGCCGCGCCGGTTGCGAAGGTAGATGGTCGGAAGGACATACCCCAAGACCGCGAGGACGGGAACAGCCAGGTTCACGTTGAATCGTGCGTATCCGATCACAGCGAATACGATCGCCGATATGACCTGCAGGATTCTGAATTCGTAAGGCCGCAGCTGCAGGTCCGCGCTCGCGAGGTCGGCGGCAAGCCGGTTGGGGGTTTGCTGCGCGATCCACACCGGCGTCCCGGTAGGCTCGAATCGTCGCCGGAGCTGCTCTCGAACATCGGCGAGCGTGCGGTATGTGACCCGAGCATCCGGTGCTGCGGCTTCTTCGCGGTTNCGGGCCACGATCCCGTACATGACGGACCCCACNCCGAGGGCTGCGGCGATGGCGACCACGATGACGAGCAGGGGCGACACGTTATTTCAGCTGGCGCTGAAATGCCAACGCGCGTCGACCTGCTTTGGACCAACGCCGGCCGCTGACGTCAACTTCGGACACTGGCTGTCGGGAGTGGTCGGGGTCGTGCTGTAGTCGTGGAATGACTCGAGCTCGTACTTGAGCTGGGCGTTGGTGAGCAGCCAATCGATGAATTCAGAGTCGCAAGCGGTGACGATCACGGTGAGGCTGCTGGTGACTGTAGGCCCGGACGCTTCCGAGGTCGCGGGGCCGACACGGACGACGTAGAGGTCTTTGAACACGGTCCGGACGGCGACCTGTCCCGGGTTTGCGCCGAACGCGGAAGTGTTGATGCTGGCCAGGACCGCGATCCGGTCCCCTACCTGCACATAGCCGCCGACACCAAGTTGTTCATTGGTCGGGATGGTCACCGCCACATAACCCGACGGGATCGGCAGGTAGGTGATGTCCGTGGAGCTCAGCAAGTCGGACGAGGTCGCGATCAGGTTGGCGGTGACCGCCGCTCCCGCGGGGATGTCGACCCGGGCGCCCTTGCCGGCCACGGCGCTGATGTTGGTGAACGACTCCGGCGGCGCCGGATTGATCACCCTGAGGGTCAGGTCGCCGGCCTGGATCTTGGTCCTGGCGGTAATCTCATTCCTGGCCACCACGACGTTGGTGCCACTCTGCGATTGGAACAGGTAAGGAAAGCTCGCGACGCCAGCGGCGGCGAGGAATGCGGCGACCGCGAGGATGGTCCCGCCGATGATGTAAGCCCGGCCGCGACGCGATCGGCCGCCGTCAGTGGCCATCTTGGAATCTCTCCAGAGAGGTGATCATCCGATTCACGGTGCACATCATGAGCGAACGGCACCCNGGGTGAACCCTCAACGGAGCGTGAGGGTCTGGGGGATTCACTCCACCAGAATCGCCTCCACCGTGCCGGTATTGATNCCGTAATCGCTTCCNACCCCGATTCCGGAGCCCACCGCACCCGAGATCGAGAGAGTGCCGCAGGCGACGGCGCCGTCGATCGCGCTGGTNCCGTTGACATCGTAGGAGCAGGCGCCGGGCCAAAANACCGAGCCCAACAGCCAGGCCTTGACCACCGTGCCCTTGATCGCGATCTCCCCGGTGGCNCCGGCGGGTGCATAGATCAAGAGGTTCTGGCACGAACGATCCCCCACTGGGCACCACGCCGAGCCGGGGCAGCTCGCCGCGTCGAGGGCGGGTGCGCTCGAGCAGGGTGCCGCGAGCCAGGTCAGGTTGTTGGGCGAGTCTGCGGGGACGTTCGGCGGGCAAGCCAGGACGGAGCACGGGGTCGAGCCGAATCGACACGCTCCGGCGCAGCTCGCGCCACCACCTGCCGCACAGGTCCCGGCGGAAAATCCGGCCTGGTTGACGAACTCCATCGTGACGTCGCGTGCGAGGAGCGTCCCGCCGTTGAGGCATACGCCNCCTCCNCCTGGGAATCCAGAGCCGTTGAAGTAGTAAAAACCAGGGTCGAAGACGACGCCACCGTTGGCTGCGGCGGGTTTGAAGGTCGCCATCACGAGCGCCCACGTCGTGGCGACGCTGCTCGTGACCGTTTCACTTGCGATTGCAGCCGGGAGGTCGAGCCGGTACTCGGCGCTGAAGCCATTGGGCGGGTCGTTGACGAGCCCATTCCAGCCTGCCGCAGGCGTGATGGTCTGGCCGGCCTGCGGGTTGAAACTATCGCTCGTGATCACGAGCTCGTTGGCGACCGTGGTGGCTGCGCCGGTCGATACAGTCGCGGTCAGCGCGTTGGCGGCGATGGTTCGGGTCCCCGTCCGATCCAGCGGAGCAACCGCGAGCACGTTGCGCCACTCTGTCATCTGGGCGACGCTGTCGATGTTCGCCGGGGTGATCGTGAACGTAGCGCTGGATATCCCACCGGGATTGTTGGGGTAGTACCAGATCTCGCTCCTGCCTCCACTGGCCTGGTTCACAAAGGTCGCGGCAACCCAGCCGGCGGGGGCCGTGAACCGGTTGGGGGTCCCTACGGAACGGACGTCGGCGACCAGCAGGGTTCCCGGAAGGCTGGCGGCCGGCAGCGTCGGAGTCACGAAGTGCCTGCTCACCGCACTCTCGGATCCAGTCTGGACATTGGAAATGCCGCCACTCATCGGGCCCATGTTCAGGTAGCCATAGCAGCTCGGCTTGAAGTGATAGAACCCACTTGCATCCTTGACCGGAGCAGGTCCCAGGCCGGTGCCTATGGTCACCCCGCTGACCACGATGTTCGGATACACACCGCCTGCTGCGCATGCGGCTCCGCCCGTACCCTGAAGAGTCGCGACGGCGGCGGCNACCGTGTTGGGGTCAGGGGGGAGGCCGGCCGGTCGCGTGAACACCGGCAGCGGGGCCACGCCCACCGCACACGGATTTGGGTTGATGGCCGCGTCGCCTGCCGAAAGGAGCTGGCTGGTGCCGGTCGTCCCACACGCTGGTGCTACGTGGCCCGAGACCTCGGAGCCATCGGCGCAAATTCCGGTTACCGACCCGGAGTTCGCGCCCGCGGTGCAGCGCCCGCCGCCGCCGACCCACGTCTGGCCGTCCGCATACACCCGTACGTTTCCAAGCGAGGAGTAGGTCCCCGACGCCGCGTCAAAGCGTGTATGCGCGTACAGGGCGCACGTCCCGGTAAGCGTGATCGGGTTCTGCACAAGGACGTCGCCGGCGACATTGACCTGACCGCTGCTGCAGGTCAGGGAGGTCGCAGAAACCGCGGGCACCGAACCTGCCAGGGCCTGGGCGACCGCGCGGCGCGTGACGGTCGTGCTGCTCTTGCCGAGCTCGGCGCCGAACGAGATGGGGAGGGTCAGGGTCAGGATCACCTCCACCTGCTGCTGATGGGCCCGGTAGGGATAGTTGTATATGGCGCTGAGGCCGCCCGCGAATGTGTCGGTGCCGACATAAGGTGTCGCGCAGGTGCCGGCCGCAATGGTCAGGGCTCCTGTCCGTGTGCGTCGTGTGGCGAGAAAGTTGTCGGCCTCGGTGATGACCGCGTTGGCCTTGGCCGCATTGCAGCTGACGCCGATCGTCAATGCGGAGTCCATCGCGGTCGAATCAGCAAGCTCCTGCAGCTGGTTCTTCTGCCATTCCGCCGAGCCTGCCAGGAGGATCAATGCCGCAGTGGCGATCAAGGCCAGGAGTGCGAAAGCAACCAGCACCATCACCTGGCCAGACTGCTTCTCGCGGAGCGCAGATCGCATCAGAACTCCATCCGCTGAACGGATTGAGAGTCGAAAGTGATCGTCGCGGGCAGGCCGAGGAGCCGCGCCAGCACCGGCTGCCACTTGAGCTTGAGGTCTACCACCACGCGCTGGTGACCTGATGTGCGCACGTGCGCGCCGTTGGCAGCTGCGCACGTCGGGCAGCTCCACCTGGGATTTGGATTGCCGGCGGCCGAATCGATCTCATATATGAAGACGTAGACCGTATTGGGATTGGTGCCTCCCGCCAGAGCGATGGTCCCTGGTTGTGTCGGATCGGCGTTTGCCGTGTAGGTCCCATACGACGGCGCGGCGCTGATCGCGGCCGAATCCTGGTAGACGACCTGGACGCCAAGGGGATCGAGCAGGTGGGCGCTGTTGATCAGCGGCTGCAAGGAGCAGGGCGTGGCCAGCGCCGTGCAATCGGGCGGCAGGGTGTTGGAGCCGCTGTAGTAGACGAGGGCTCCTTGACGCGCTGTTTCACCCGACGCTCCCGACAGCAATGAATGGAGAAGGAGGCCGCGCCCCATGTCGACCGTGGCGCCGACAATGAGCAGAAGAACCGGCGCCACCAAGGCGAACTCGACCAGCGCCTGACCTGCTGCGGTGCGTCCCGGACGCATCTCCAGATGCGTCCTCACCAGGACGTGGTCGTTTTGCTCGAGCCCGAGATGGTGACCAGGCCNCCAAGCAGGTTCAGGTCGTTGAAGCCGTAATAAACGTAGACGTCGACCTCCGACTGGTACAGCGGGCTGGCGCTGCCGGTACAGTTGGCGCTGGCTCCGCAGTACACGACGATCACCACCTGGCCACCCGCCGGCGCGGTGTAATCGACTCCCTTCACAAACGGCGGCGCGTGCCCGACCTGCGTCGCGCAGCTGATGCTGGAGGAGACCGCAGCCAGGTCAGCGCCGATCAGGTTGCACATNGCAGTGATCCCGGGACCNTTGGTGGTGGCCGTCTTGCCTGCCACGTAACGAGCGCCATCGTGGGCAGCGTCTGATGTAGCGACNGCATATGAGTACCCGCGCCCCAGCTCTATCACCCCGGCCACGAGCAGGATCAGGATCGGGACGGCGATCGCGAACTCCACCAGCGCCTGCCCGTACAGGCGCCCGCTGCGAAGGGGGAGGTGTGCCTCAAGGTTATGCATCGAGCTTCAATTTCCCAACGATCGCCCGGGCCAACTCAGTCGCGCCGCGGGCTACCTGGGAGTTGGGGTCGCGCTGCAGCAGCAGGCTGCCGGCCAGCGTCGCGTCCTCCGGCCGGCTGTCATCGAATCCGATCGTCAGCGACATCTTGTGGCCGAGGATCGACTCGACGGCGTTGCGGTCGAGAGGAGCGCTTGGCACCCGGTTGTTGAGCACGAGCTCCAGGCGGCTGTCAGGCACGTTCATGATGTCGCGGAAGATGGCCAGCGTCCTGCGCGCGTCGGTCATCGCCGCGATCTCCGGGGGCACCACCACCACCAGCCTGTCCGCCCGCTCCATCACGACCAGCGCCGCTTCCGCGAGAGAGGTCCCCAGGTCGGCAACCACCAATCGGTGCCATGCGGCCGCCACGTCCAGCGCCCTGCCGGTCAGCTCGGCGGTCATCAGGTCGACCTGCTCCGGCCGCAATGTCCCGGGGAGCACCCCGAGCCCGGTCTTGTGGTAAACGATCGCGCCCCGGAGGTTCTTCTCGAAGTCCTCCGGCGCCGCTTTCGATGCGCCCGCGATGGAGCCGGTGGCCACGAGGTCGGCGAACAGGGCGGCGTGCCCGAACGGCGCGGAGAGATCGATGAGCAGCACCTGGCGCGGATAGCGCACTGCCAGCGCCGCGGCGCTGTTGACCGCGATTGTGCTGGTCCCAGACCCGCCTTTCGCCGAGAAGAAGGCCACGATCGGAGCCGAGGTCCGCGATGCGGCCTGGGCCTGAGTTTCGATGGCGGCGGCGACCTGCTGGTCCCAGAGCTTGTCGAGCGCGATGACCACCTTGTCCGCGTCGTGGCCGAGGCCCGCCATGAGTCCGTCTCGGTCGAGGGTGAGGAGGAGGGACTGCGTTAGGCCGCGGATGCTCGTGACGTAGCGATCACCGGTGCGGGGAGCGGGGAGGATGAGCAGGTCGCCAGGGGCCGGCCGCCGGGTCAGCAGCAGCTTGCCGGAGGCGTCGGTGATCGACTGCTCGGCCACCCCCGTGGCCAGGAACATCACGACATCGCCGCCCCTGCCGCCCAGTCGCAGCGTGTCGCCGGGCGCCAGAGCGACCGCCTGCATGCGCCTCGCCAGCGAACGCAGGGCGCCGTCGGGGAGCTCTGCGAATACTGACGACATTTCAAGGACACGCACTCGAAGCTGCAGGACGGACGGCCGGTCAGCCCCGAGCCCGCCGCTCGCAGCCACGTGTGATCCTTCCTCCCCCGCCCCGTGGCCCTCGCGAACCTCGCGGGCGTCCAAAACGCCGATAATGTACCAACGTCCCCCCAGATCGACCGTCGCTTCCCAGCACGGGCTTGAGCACCAGACCTCCACCTGACCCAGATTCGCGGCGGAGTACCCGACGGATGAACGTCTTCCGGCCGCCGGCATCGCGCAGCCGGCTGACGTCCAAGATCGACCGGGTGCTCACGACCGCGCTCGGCGGCGACCCGCGAGTTACGCTCGATGTCAAGGTTTCCGAGCTCCTCGCGGAGGCGGACGGGGTGGCTCAGCTGATCTCCTCGGTTCTGAATCGGCCCGGCTCGGGTCTGGCCGCCCAGCTGACGGTCACACAGACCTTCCGTCGGAGCGGCCTCGAGGAGGCCCTGATCGATTCGCTGGCCGACCCCGACCCCAGTGTTCGGATCGCCGGGGCTCGACTGTGCGGGGCGCTCCGTGTGCCAGATGCCGTGCCGTGGCTAACCGATCTCCTAGACGACCTCAGCCCAGGAGTCAGGGACGTCGCCGTCCGGTCGCTCGGCCAGGCCGGCGGCGGGCGTGTCGTCGAAGCCCTGATGTCGCGCGCAGACCGCCTGCCGCGCCACCGAATCGCCATCGAGCTGGCTCGGGCGGCCTCCGATATCGATCTCGAGTCACTCCTGCGACAAACCACCGACGTGACCACCAGCGTCACGGTACTCATGGCATGTGGATTGCGTGGAGATGCGCTGAGGACCCCCCTAATCGTCAGAATGGCGCAGGACCGCCAATGCGACAAACAAGTTCGAACCGCCGCATGCCGTGCGCTGGCGATGATCGGTGATTCCGCCGGCGCCGATGCCATGCGAATCCTTGCCAGCGATCCCGACGCTGACGTGAAGAAGGCAGCGGTCCGCGCGCGCATGCGCATCAGCGCCGCGATCAGGAGGCGGAACCAGTGAAGCTCTCGGAACGCTTCGACCGTCGCTACCAGCAGTCGCCGATGATCGGGACGGCGCCGCCGGCGCCGGCACAGCCTGCGGCCCCACCGAAGGACGCCCCCGCGCCGGTCGCCCCTGTCGAGCCACCCAAGCCGCCTGAAGCCGAAGTCCCGATTCCGCCGCAACCCGCCGAGCAGTCCCCAACCCTGAGCCCGGCGCTGGCCGCGGCCAAGGCTGAGATTCACTCCCAGCTGCTGTCGCACCACACAGCGCAGATCGACATCAACAACCGCGCCGGTATCCGGCGGCTGCTCCTGATGCTGACCGAGGAGCACTTCCGCAGCAAACCACCCGCGGCGATCGTGACGGCCGACGACAAGGATCGACTGGTCGAGATCCTGTTCGACGAGGTCATCGGCCTGGGACCGCTCGAGACTTTGCTGCGAGATCCGGACATCAGCGAGGTGATGGTCAACCGGCCGGAGCAGATCTTCGTCGAGCGGCGGGGCAAGATCGAGCTGACCTCACTGTCCTTCGAGGACGAGCGAAGCCTGCGTCGGGTCATCGATCGCATCGTGTCCACAATCGGGCGGCGCGTCGACGAATCGGAGCCGATGTGCGATGCGCGTCTCAAGGACGGATCGCGCGTCAACGTTGTGATCCCTCCGGTGGCGATATACGGTCCGTGTCTCACGATCCGAAAGTTCGGACGCGAGGTGCTGAGCCCGGAGCAGATCGTCAGCTCGGGCGGCGCGACCGCGGCGATCATGGGTTACCTCGACGCTGCAGTCAGGACGCGGCTGAACATCATCGTGTCCGGCGGCACCGGCTCCGGCAAGACCACGCTGCTCAACGTGCTGTCGGGATACATCCCGGGCGACGAGCGCATAGTCACCTGCGAAGATGCGGCCGAGCTGCGACTCCGGCAGGTGCATGTGATCAGCCTGGAGTCGAAGCCACAGAACGTCGAGGGGAGAGGCGCCATCTCCATCCGCGACCTCGTGAGGAACTGCCTCCGCATGCGGCCCGATCGCATCATCGTCGGCGAGTGCCGCGGACCCGAAGCACTCGACATGCTGCAGGCGATGAACACAGGTCACGACGGATCGATGAGCACGCTGCACGCCAACAACCCGCGCGATGCGATGAACCGGCTCGAGACACTGGTGCTGCTCGCCGGCACAGAGCTGCCGTCGCGGGCGATACGCACGCAGATCGCATCTGCCGTCAATGTCATCGTCCAGACCGAGCGTCTTCGCGGTGGATCGCGAAAGGTTGTCAGCATCGCTGAAGTAACGGGGTTGAAGGACGGCGAAGTGGCGTTGCAGGAGCTGTTTGCGTTCCGGCAGGTGGGCGTCTCACCAGACGGGCGTGCGGTCGGCTTTCACACCGCGACCGGCGCGCGTTCGGCCTACACGCACCACTTCCGTTCCAACGGCGTCGAGCTGGAAGAGGAGATGTTCGCGCCGGTGTCCCAGCCCGCGGCCGACCAGCTCTACTAATGGAAGTCACGCACGACGACGACTCGAATCCACCGGCGCAGGCGATACCCGCGTCAGAGGACGGCCCGCCGCTGTCCACCGTGGGTCGGGAAGACCTGCTCGGCGATTTCGGTCATCAGCTGAGAAACGAGCTCAACGCGATCGTGAGCGCCGCCAGCATGCTGTCCGCGACTGCCACCTCGAGCGAGCAGCGAGAGCTCTCCGCGATCGTCGAGACCGGCGCCAATCGCGTCGCGAGGCTTCTCGATGATGTTCTCGATGCGGCCGTTATCCGCAGCGGCGAATTCGAGCTGGCCCTTCACCCGTTCGACATCCGCGCCAGCGTGGAGTCCTGCCTGGGTATGGTGGTCGAAGAGGCCGGTGCCAAAAGCCTCGACCTCTCGTTCCGTGCCGAGCCCGATGTTCCGAGCGTCATCATCGGCGACTCGCGGCGCATCGAGCAGGTGATTCTGGCTCTGCTGCACGGAAGCATCGAGCGAACCGAGCGAGGCGGAATCGGCATCGAGTTGAGCTGCCACAAGCGGGGAGACCTCATCGAGCTCCATTTCAAGGTGCGTGACACTGGACGCGGCATGCCGGCCCGGATCCTTCGCCGGGGCTTTGGCGGCGATGCAGCGGCTGAGGCACGGCTGGATGAGCCGGGCGACGCACTCGCCATCGTCAGCCTGTCGATCTCCCGTCGGCTCGTCGAGATGATGGACGGCCAGCTGAGTGTCGAGCAGGGTGGCGTCGAGGCGGGTCCGGACGCCGGCACCACGTTCGAATTCACGATCCTCACCCAGGCGATGCATGCCCCGGCTGCGGTGGCCCCGAAAACGCTGGAGGGCATGCGCGTGCTGGTCGTTGCGGCCGATGGCACGGAGCGACGCGTGCTCGCGCTGCAAGCTGAGTTGTGGGGTGCGCCGTCGACTGCCGCGAACGTGGCCGAAGCGCTGTCGTTCGTGCAGGCGGGCCATCCCTTCGACATCGCGATCGTCGAACACAGGCGCCCCGCGATCGACGGCCTCTCGGTCTCGATCGCGCTTCGGTCGCTGCGCAGCCCGTCGCAGCTACCGATCGTGCTCATCGCGGCCGCGCTCCCGGGCCCGGAAGAAGCGGGCGCTGCCGACAGCGGGGTTGTACAGGCCACGCTGACCAAGCCCGTGCCCCCACACAAGCTTCACGACGTGATGGCCCAGGTCGGGGCGCACCAGGAGGTCACACCAGAACGCCATCCCGAACCAGCCCCTGGGGTTTTGAAGGTGCTCGTGGCGGAAGACAATGCGTTGAACCAGAACACACTGCGGCGGCTGGTCAGCAAGCTCGGTCACCACGTTGATGTCGTCGCCAACGGCCGCGAGGCGGTGGCCGCGGTCGCCAAAGAGGCCTACGACGCGGTCTTGATGGATGTGCTCATGCCGGAGATGGACGGCCTGCAGGCGGCGGAGGCGATCTGCCGGCGATGGCCTCGCGGCACGCGACCTAGGCTGGTGGCGCTCACGGCGATGGCGGCGCCCGGTGACCAGGAGCGGTGCCTGCGCGCGGGGTTCGACGACTACATGAGCAAGCCGATCCACCTGGACGAGCTGTCGGAGGCTCTCACGGCCGCCGCCGGGTGGCGCGCCACCCCCAAAGGTCTGGGCTGAGCTAACCGCCAGCGTGGCCAGGACGGCCGGGTTTTAGCCCGGCCGCAACTTTGTTCCGCTGTCTCCAACGTCGCTTGGACTAAGTACTAAATAGACGCTTCCTCTCCGGAAGGTGTACTTGTTCGGCTAGCGCGCCGGCAGGCTCGTTCGTCGTGCGGCGCGGCGCTCGAGGAACACGACGATGATCACGATGACGCCGCCCAGGACCATCAGGCCGCCGAGCAGCTCTCCTTCCAAGCCGATCGGCTGGAGCACGATCTGGATCATCGCCGAGCCGAACACCAGGATGTAGCTGAAACCGAGCAGCCGGACTCGTGGCGCNACGNTCTCCTCGTCGTCGCGCCAGGGACGTCTGCCGATNATCAGCAGGTAGGCGCCCATGATCAGCGCCAGCGCCGCGAGGGCCAGCGAGGCCAGCTGAACCACGGCTGTCACTTCTGCCGGCATTGCGCCACGGATAGTAATAGGGCGGCCCCCCGCCCGCGATCACATCCTTCGGCTTCATACACTGTTGGCCCATGCCTCGCTCCGAGCCGATCAAGGCCGTCCGCGGCGTTCGCGACATCCTTCCGCGCGATCGTCCGTTGTGGCGCGCCGCCGAGCGGGCGGCGGCGGAGGTCGCGACAAGGTTTGGTTATCAGGAGATCGTGACCCCGATCATCGAACACGTCGAGCTCATCGAGCGGGTGGGTGAAGACACGGACGCGATCGCCAAGGAGCTCTACCGTTTCGAGGACCGCGGCGGGCGG
>JGI25382J43887_10000196_pt1 | contig 17099 bp, 19 predicted proteins | sample GraSoi013_1_40cm_3_FD_43887 | JGI IMG/M metagenome (IMG submission 43887) | reverse complement strand
TGCTGGAATCTGGAGGGAGATTACAACATCTACCCTGCCCTTTCCCTTAATGAATAATTCAAAGGCTTTTGGTTCGATTTCTTCGAATGTAACGTTCGCGCTATCAGGGTGGACCGCGGTAATGGGGTGTCCCTCCGGAGTGTTAGCTTTAGCTTCATTTCGTCCGACAATACCATGATCGGTCTTCCGACCTAGATTATCGTCTGGCGATATTCGAGGTCTCATTCCTTCTCTTTTCAAATCACTTATCGTTTTCCAAACGTAAGCCCGATCGTAACCGGTTTCATCTATTATTCGTCTAGAATTTTCTCCATCATAATATCTTCTCGTGATTTCTTTCTTCTTACCCTTTAATTTGCCGATATATACTTCGGGGTTTATCAAAAGACAATATGTCCGTACTACTATATGCGTCGTTCCAAAAATGGATCAACAGAAAAAATGATCCCTCTTTTCTAACTTTCTTCCATACTCACTTCCTTTCCTACTGTCCCCGACTTTTCCTGACGCCGAAGTGCGGCTAGCGAGCTACGACTAATCTAACAGCAGCGAGTGTTAGCGGAAATCCAACACAGTGTCTTACGAGTTGGTATGATGACTAATTAGTCTTCTTGTGTGATAGGAATGGCCGTGCGAGTTAGTAACAATACAAAAGTATGTTCTAACTGCACTGTGAACATGAATGATTTAAAGAAACATACTTACTCCCAACTCCCAACAGCTTCCAAGGTAGATGATTAGCATCAAAAACATCATGGAAAGGTTTTACAGGCTAAACTATGCTAAGGACTATGACAACAGGATAAAGCCATTCAACTTCTTCCATGTCGGCGCTGGCAGCCGGCAGAATAGACGAACTGGACAAAAGATAGTCCCTATGGTGCCATTTACCAAGAATCACGTCAAAAATGTCATTGGACAGCCATTTATCGACTATAAATCAGGTAGAAAATACGGTGGAAGGCACTATTGGAGGACATTGGACGAAGTATATTCGGGCTACTTTAATCACAAGGAGAGTAAATTTGACGGTAATATTGGACAATTAAATCGGAAATTAATCTCAATTAATAATATTATTCACATTGGAAAGGAAAGTAGTAGTCTGGAATTGGATTATATTCTTGGTTTAAATAACTTGAATGGCGACAAATAGTAATCCAACAATAACAATAACCGGTGGCAACAATTCTGCTCTTGTCGCCACTGGAAACGGAGACGATGGCGACAAACCTCAATTAATGTCACGAACTCTCGTCAATACTATTGAAGGCCAAAACAGGACAAGAAAGTTACTCGCAATTCTGGCAGTATTTGGCGGAATGTTCGCGATTTACTTCATATACATGGAAATAAAGAGAAACAGAGAAGAAAAGGGTTAGCCAGGGATTTCAGTTCTAAGGCCATCTCTAATCTTTTCCCAGTCGTTGCGGGCTATTCTTGACCCTGTAGGATGAATTATTCCGATAATTCTAATATTATTCTTTGTAGCTTTGCAGTACAATCGTTCGCTTTTCCTCTTCGTAATTTCGACAACCTCGAATTCACCCATGATCTGGGTTAGCAAGTCATAAGTTCTAAAACCTAGAACCAGTATTACTTGAGGGTGGATCACTTGCAATATCTGACTAACTCTTTCAAAGCAATAACTTTCCATTTGTACGCGCGTTTCTTCATTTACCATCGAATGCCACGTTCTGATATTTGGACTTCGGAAGAATATGAGAGGAAATGTAACACTATCTCTGAGCTCTTTTTCATTTCTTGAGAAGAGACTTTGCATCCTCATCGCCATCCTGTGCTTAGTTGCCAGATAGATGTTTTCAGGATGTAACGAAAAGTCGCCTTGCTCGAACCTATATTTATCCTCTTCTTCAAAATGTCGTTCGTTACCTCCAGGTTGATAGCTTACTATCATCACTTTAGGATTTGCGCGGACGGGTCCATAAAAGACCTTAAAGCCCAATTTCCAAAATTGATACTTCCTCTTCCACGTCTCGTATACCTCTTTAGTTAGGCTCTCAGCCCAAGAGGTGATATCGTCTGTCAGATTTTTCAATGTTTAAGCCTATAACACTGAACGGATTCATCCTAAAATAGTTACAGTTGCCTCAATATTCGATCCAGTCAGGAACCTTTTAAAACAGCTTTTCAAATCTAACCCCCTAAACGACAACAGGAATAATACCAGTAAATCGGGCAGAAGAGCTGGATAAGCTAGAGGAGTTACTAGACGAATCAAAGCAAAAATCGCTTGTCACTTCAGTGATTGCCCCGTTAGGAACAGGAAAAACTACCTTTCTCGAAATGGCTAAGCAAGCATTTGATGGTGATACTGTTACTTGCCTGAGTGAAACTATGCTTGCAGTTGATATTCCAGAGAGTTTTTTTGGAAGGTTCTTCTCAAGTTTAGAGTCACAAATTCATCCAACCAAGAGCAAGATAAGGGAGTTCATGGGTGCACATCAAAAGCGAATACAGCTGGCCCTTAACGTCGCGTCCTCTATACCAGGTATGCCCAATATCGGCTTTCTGGGTGAACACATCCCCGGGCAACAGCAAGATCGGCTAAATACCATGATCGAAACAGAACTGCTTAAGATAATCCAGGAATTTTCTGATAAATTCCCTGACCAAAAGCTCATGATGTTAATAGACGACATTGATGTTTGCATCCAAAAAGAAATATTCATCGGGATCTTCAAAGACATTAGAAAGCGTCTTCCTCCGAATGTTCTGGTCGTCTTCTCTGCCGTAAGGGACATTCTCGACTCAGATAATCTGATATCTCTATCAAATTTCGGCGGGAACGAGATCAGTGAGTTCGTGCAAGAGAACTTGCCAAAGATCGCATCTGTCGATCGAATTGAAGACCAAATTTTAGACAAGAGCGGTGGTTATCCGGACGCACTGACATGGTTGTGGCAGAACTACAGAAAAGGTGTAGATATTCAGGCACTATTGTTCAGATTACCCCGAGAAGGGTTCTTGCAGAGACTTCAAAAGAACTTTCTTCAATTATTGACTGAACAGGAACAGGCCGTCCTGAAAATTTGTGGCATGCTAGCGGTCTTTGATCCTCGAATAGTCAGCAACTTGGCTAACGTAGAATTTCCGACTGCCGCGAACATACTCACAGATTTTGCAAAAAATTTGGTCGTGATTACATTGAACTATAACCAGCTCAAGACTGGTCAGATGGTGGATTTTTATGCGATTCATCCTACGTTCAAAAAGCTAGTTGAAACAGTTTATGGTATCGATTCCGAAGTATACACACAGGCAGTAAACTATTATGCAAGAGCTCTGCTCGACGAAATTTACCCAATACAAACCGCCGCAACCAGTTGGATGCTACATGCATATGTTTCGATTCTACCTCCCGGAGCATCAATTTCTTCAACGAGCTTATTTGCGATGCTTAGCCTAAATCCTGTAGAAAAATCCCGGCTCTGTCCAATGATTATTAACTATTTTCAAATAACGGGAGAGAAGAAACTGGCGGAGGAATTTATCAATATCATGCCTGACATCGCAGAATCAATAGAGAATGATGCCCTCAAAGGTCTATTCTTGTCAGTTTACAAGATGTTCAAATATGATCTTGAGGAAAAGTCTGCTGACTCTGCCGCAGAGCTTCAAAAGCTAGGAACATCTATGGAAACCATAGCCGCGGGAATAACCGATGAGCAGAAGAAACAAGGAATGATAAACGCGGCAAAGCTATTCAAGGTTATCTCTTCAGAATCCACAAAGGAGGATTCTTCATTCGACACGTTAGTAAAATCTCTTGAAGAGGTTGGGCTAAAGGAATTTGGCGAATTATTCAGGGATAAGCTCTTTCTCAGTTTCTCTATGCTTCAACTCGGAGAATCTTTTCTTGCAGTAAATAATTACGAAGGTGGGATAGCTGCATTAGTTGAGGCAAAGAAGTTCTTGCAATCAATGGCGTCCGATGATAAGAGTGTTTTTTCCCTTAACCCTGATTTAGTTGCACTTGGCATTGATTATGATCTTGGCTTGGGATACTTAATCAAAGCAGGTTATCTTATTCAAAGTGGAAAGTACGATAAGGTCGAGCTGAAAAAAATAATCAAAGACTCTCTGGAGCTGCTCTCAAAGTTTAGGAAAGACCCTGTTAGAGGCCAGTACTATGACTATGCAAGTCGACTGCTTGATGCGCTAGCCAGCGAAAATGAATCAACCTGAGCACTAGCTTTTTATTTTTCACAGCCGTACTTGGTTAAGTGGAGAAATGGGCGGACTATGGCATATCTAAAGTTCACTATGACAGCGATCCGAAACGCATGGCCGAGGTAGTGAGAATGAAAGATAACGGAGATAAGTTTGGGGCAGCGGAAAGAAGGAGCGGTGAACAAGTAATCCAAGATATCAAATCACCCATATCATATATCACTCTAAGAAGGGGCACAAATGGTTGGAGCAAGGGCTCGCCTGTCGAAATTGTAAAGCATAGCGATAATGAAGAATTCATAAGATCTGAGGGAAACGCGACTGACAGAGATAATTTAGGCGAACTAGAGAAGTATTGATACAACAGGAAGGTTATCTTGATGCAACTGTTATCTAGTAATTTGATCTTCTCTGAGTTCGAATTTAGTTGAATTGAAGTTCTCATCGAACTCGAATTCGTTCAATTTCAACTCTTCAAACCCCTTAATCTTGATTTTGCAAGTGAATTTCTTATCTATTGTCATGAAGCTGACTAGTTCTATTACGCTACTAAGAGAAGTCAGTTTTATTGTTGCATTACTTCTGAGAGTGGCCTCATCTTTTACTTCGCCGTAGAGAAACGCGATCTGAACCTTGTGAATGAAGTCCATTATATGTCTCTTCAGGAGGGGTTTATAGTCCACTGTAGTACCCCTTGTTACTGAATCCAAGATTGTAATCAATTCGCCGTACCGCGACACTATATCTTGCCCTCTTGAGGTATCATTTAGTAGGTAATCCCTTTCTACTGAATAGATTTGTGCTTTATCCCCAATTCTAAAGTGATTTGGTATTGGACTGTAATTCTCTAATTCACCACTCGGAAGAATATACACATTCGCCATCCTAAATGCTTCAATTATGGCGGTTGTTCTCCCCCAAATGAATGCGATTTCTCCTTTCTTGGACTTCAATAAGTCCGTAACGTCATCTTTTATTCTCCGAATAGCCAATAACATGAGATATCTTTTCTTTTCTAGGTCGTCTTCAACAGAAATACTATCAAACAGTTGTCTCGTTTGACTGGATGGGTTACTAACAGTTGGAAAAACCCTTAGCAACTCATTGAAACAGTCATCTAGCTTGCTAGCAACCTCTCCCCATGCCTTGACGAATTCTGTACCTATTCCGTCTTGTTGCAGTTGATTCCTTGAACGATCATCTTTTGAAACAGTATCTCTTAGAGCACCTTTCAGGAGACAATCAAGGTCCACAATGATCTGACAGTCTATTGCTAGTTGTTTGCACAATCTGAAATAAAGATCTAGTTCATCTTTGCCGCTAACATCAATAAACGTAGCCCCAGACGAGCCAACAAATTTGCCTCTTTTCTCTTGTATGAGACTAAAGATTTGCTGATCTGTGTTTCCCTCTACAAAAATTGGTCTAGGAGAGAAGAAGAATTGCTTATGGTGCGTGTTCAACCTCGGGAGTAATTGTTTTAGTTTGTGCTCGTCGTTAGTGTCAATCTGGTTCACGTACATTGGTAGCTTTTCTGGTTGGAATACTACACAATTCTTGAGCTCTGCTATTGTTCTAACATCCACGAAATGAGGCGAATGTGTCACAAAGAAAAAGCACTTCTTCTGTGGGTCTGATTTTGGATCGCCTGCATATTTGCGGACTTCTTGTAGTAAGAAAGTCTGGAATTGAGGATGCAAGTATAGTTCTGGCTCGTCTATCACGAAACAGGTGTATGAATCGTCATGCAGAAGAGTCAGTATTGTAATTAGCATCTTTAATCCATGACTTTCATTTTCCTTGAAGCTGTAAGACTGAGTCTTCCCTTTTACTATCTTTGGAATAATATAACCTGCTTTCTCCTCCAAGAGTACTGTCCTGTTAAGAAGTTGAGATAGGATTGATTCCACTTTTATTTTGATATCCAAATTATCTCTTAATAAAACAAAGGCGTCATGTACATCACCGAATTCCCTGGAATTTTGCACCAGATCAGTGAACCAATCGATATTGATCCCGCTAGTCAGTTGAGAATTCATGAATCTCATGCCTTGCTGCCTGGCCCAACTAGTTATTCTGTCACTACTTAGGTATCGAGTTTTGAGGCCATTGGCTTTCAAGATGGGGATTAGTTTTTCCACAAAGAGCGACTTGCCTGACCCATTTGCTCCTACAAAATAGTTTACGGCTCCCCACTCATTTTTTGTGAACACCTTTCTACCCCATAAATAATCAATACCGATCTGGACAGGAATTTGCATTTGGTCATCCTTGAAGAAGGACTCTATTAAGTAAACCGCTTAATTTCTTTCGCAAAACTGGTGCCCAACATGGTACACTGTATTACTATCCCATTTACGATATGGAGCCAACAGAATTTGAACCAAGCAACCATAAACGCGCAGTCATAGCGGCTTTACTAGCTATCACAATGTAGAATCGAGTACGCACACCGGCAATCCGCTTATATATCATCTATGACCCAGATAATCTTGAAACATGAACCGCAAGGTCGTGGACAAGCCTCCCATGATAGTGGTGCAGGGTTCCTGCATTGATTTTGAAAAAGAAAGGCCCAAGATATTGGAATTCATTGGCACGCTCGAGTGGGGCGCGCACGAAAAGGGCAAGATCGAATGCTCGTCAAGTGGCAAGGCCTTGGGCTGGGATTTTTTCCAGATTTATTTTGATCCTGGTTTTGTAGAAAAGCTGCTTGACCTGTATCCTGAGATACAAAAGCAGGAGGGCAATGATATTGAGCAGCGGTTTGTGCTATGGCTCAAAATGCGGATGAAAAAGGCAAAGCTGGAATATTATTTGAAGCTGAAAGACGTGCCCCACGAGGCTGTGAAGGGTTTTCGCCTCAACCCCGATCACTATCGCGACGACAACGAGCTGGAAAAGCTGCGCTGAGATTTATATCCATCACTTCCACTTAGAGACGTGAAAGTAATCATAATCTCGCATGAATCCGATCTGGATGGGCTCTATTCTGCGGCAATTGGGCTATTGCGCTATCCCCAGGCAACGACCATTTTCCTAGGCTATGGTGCAGAGAATTTCCAAAAGCTTGGCAACTTTGTTGATGCTGCAACTCGCTATTCACCTGAACGAGGCCTGATAATCATTGCAGACCTTGGGCTAAATGATGATTTAATTGAGACTTGCAAGCAGATATTTTCTGAAGCCGTACGGAATGGCTGGAAGATATTATGGGTCGACCACCATCCTTGGTCACAGCAGGCGATAGATGCGCTCAAACCGCTTGTCGAAATCGTGCTCGACACTTTTGGCAACAAATGCGCAGCCGACCTGATGTACGAAAACCTTTTGCCAAGCAACAAACTTGCGAACAGTCTCGCAGGCATGGCCCACACGATGGACTTTTTCACAAAGGACCAGTATTTGACGCCAATATCCGAGCTTGTGCGCTACTACCAAACATTTCCTGATTTTTACGCGAGGTTGTCAGAGCTTGCGAGAAAGTCTGCAAAAGGAGTTCTATGGGATGTGGAGATGCAGAGCGACTACAATGACTATGTGCAGCTGCGCGACGAAGCCAAGGGTCAGGTCTTTGCAACACTGCAGGTAAGACCACTTGGAAGATTCAAGATAGCCTACGTGCAGTCTTCGCCTTATCTACAGAATAGCCTCTTTTCTGAAGAAGTGTTTACGAAGACAAATGCCGATCTTNTCATGCTTTACAGCACAAAGGGGAAAGTGAGCATAAGGCGGAACAATGATGCAATTTCGTGCCGAGATGTTGCGGCGAACCTGCCAGAAGGGGGCGGCCACGCCTACGCCGCCGGTGCCACCTTCAAGAGCGACCCGTCAGATACCTCCGCCGTTATTTCAGAACTAGAGGCGGCAGTTNTCAAGGCTGTATCGAGTCAACTTTAAAAGAATAGCTGATGAAATAAGGGGCATGATAAAGGGCAAGGTCGCTATGGTAACGGGTGCAGGTGGCGGCGTAGGCAAGGCAATTTCAAAGAGGCTCGCTTCTGAAGGGTGCAAGGTTGTGCTACTTGGCAGGGACAGAGCAAAGCTGCAAAAAGTTGCATCTGAAGTTGGCGACAANAACAGCACNATGACGGTGATTACAGATATTACCAAGGAAGCAGAAATTCTAAGCGCAATAGATCAAACAATCAAGNCGTTTGACAAAATAGATATTCTTGTNAANAACGCAGGAATAATAAACGATCCTGTCCCGTTCCACGAAATGACAGAAGATCAGTGGGACCACCTTATAGAAACCAATCTCGCTGGCACTCTCCGAATGACAAAGGCTGTGATCCCGGTGATGATGAAAAATGGCGGCGGCAGCATCGTCAACATTTCGTCGGTGCTCGGCATCAGATCAATACCTAAAGTTCCGTTGTCGGTTTACGGCGTTACCAAGGCCGGCGTGATAATGTTCACAAAGAGTATTGCGGTTGAATACGGACAGTACAAGATTCGCTGCAACTGCATTGCGCCCTCAACGATAAGGAGCTCGATTATCGAGCCCTACCTTCAGGACGAGGAAGCGAAAAAGGTGCTCGAGTCCACTTTTCCGTTGCGCAAGGTTGGCGAGCCGGAAGACATCGCCGGCGCGGTGGTGTACCTCTGCTCGGATGACTCTAAGTGGGTCACCGGCACGATCATGATGGTGGACGGCGGAATATCTGCGAAGCAGTAGCTTGAAACTATTCCGAGCGTTATTGCGCAATTAAGCGATGGCAGGGAGACAGTTCGAAGGAAGTTGTTGCTGCTGAACACGAGGGAACGAACGACGTGGCTCGTATCACGCGGTCCGCGATCTTAAAAGCTCGCATGCGAAAATTGTGGCGGGGACGTTCAGAATCAGGACCACTTGGCATGTTAACGGTAGTTTGAAGGCCGCGTCATGACAAAGCATAGAAAAATAATGACAATTTTCCAAATTTCATGGTTTGAATAATTCTTAATAGCTCCCGTGTGCTGGTAAGTGACATGAAAAGGCTGGAGCTTATCATCCCGCATGAGCGCCTCACAGAGATCAATGACCTTTTGCATAACCACAAGGTTGGTGGCATGACTTTTTACGACGTAAAGGGAAGAGGCAGATCAAAGAGAGAGCCGGTTTCGGTCGGGAGAGGGGTTATGCGGTACGTGCCAGAGTTTGGCTTTCGCACGAAAATTGAAGTGCNAGTGCCAGACGCGAAAGCCAGGGCCATAATCGACGACGTGCTCAAGATCATAAACACTGGCTCAGCCTCCGATGGCAAGATTTTTGTGTACGATGTCGCAGAAGCATACGACATCGGAAGCAAGCAAAAGGGCGACGCCGCCCTTTAGAAGAAAGGGTTATAATGTTGCAGGTGCGAGTATTTTCTCATGAACGAAAAAAGAACAATGCCAGTGTGTCTTACACCTGGGCAGCTAAAGATTGTTGAAGAATACGGAAGGAAAAAAGGCGTGCTCAACGCAAGCCAGGCGATCGAGGAACTAACGCAATAATATTTAGAGTGCGGTGTCGCCGCGCTGCTTTGTTCCAATATCAACTGCTTCGTCCACATCTGAGACGAATATTTTCCCTTCTCCTGCGAGACCNGTGCTTGTGCTCTGGAGTAACTTNTCGATTATCTTGTTGACCANTGAATCCTTGGCCACGACCATTATTGTCGTATTTACGTTAAACTCTGGCCTGTACGTTCCGGTGCCTCTCCCCGATTGCAGCTCTGGTCGTGGAATCTGGCCTTGTCCTTTCGAGTCAAAGTACGTGAAGCCCCCCAAGTCCATTTCTTTAAGCGCCGTAAAAGCCTTGTCCAACCTTGCTGCAGGAACAACTGCTTCGATTTTCTTCATAATGTAAACCCAGTCAGCTAGGTAGCGCTTTTATTAAAGCATTTTGTATTGCGCAAAATATATAGAATACCAAAAGTTATAATATGAAATTTCTAACAAAGGAAAAGGAAAATGCAAAAGTCAATACGGATTTCACNATGTTTTTGAGGCCAAACAGCGCCGACATACGTTTTTGTACCCGTGAGGGCAAGTATTTTCGCTTGCACATTTTCGGCAAAAAGGAGATCGTGAATTGCGCGGTATGTGGCAAGGAGCTGGGGCGCTACAAGTACAAGCCAGGCGAAGAATGGGGCATTGAAGGTCTGCTCTGTAGCGATTGCCATATTGAGAAGACAAAAGAGTTCATGCTCAAGAAGGTAGAGGCGCCAGACATATGCGCGATATGCGGCAAAGAGATCACTGGAGACAGCAACAAGCCAAGGTGGCAGTGGGAGATGGAGCAAGGCGATCTGTTGTGCAAATCATGCTTTGAGAAAAAAGACACGGATTATAACAAAAAAACAAATTTTTGCGCTGTCTGCAACGGCAAGCTAAGCATGTTCTACTACCACCCCAAACCGGCATGGCACATTGAAGGCAATCTATGCAGGAACTGCTGGGACAGCAAGAACAACAATAGGTGATGACATGTTCAAGAAACACGAATGTGATACGTGTGGCAGCAAGTTCAACAAGGTCGAAGAATTGATGCAGCACCAGCAGGTGTCGCACGAACAGCGGCTCTACATATGCAACGAATGCAACATGGGTTTTGAAGGGATGGAGCAGATGCGCGACCACGCAAAGAAATTCCATTCTTACAACAAAAGGAAAGAAAAGGGCTAGATAGCTTTGAGCTGCTTTACTATGGGTGGCCTTGATTTCCGGAACACTCTGAAACCGCAAATGCACTTTATCTCCGGCAGTCTTGATAATTCCTCAACTGTCACTGGCGTCCCACAGCGCATGCACTCATATGTAACGTTGCCGCCTGCGTTTGAAGCTGCCATCCTAATTTCGGTTGTCCCGCCCACATTTTAAGCTATAGTAGGATGCTGTTGAAGATGCTTATTCTGCTTGATTGTCGACTGTGCTGCAGCCAGAATGGCAATAGGTATTCGGTGAGACGAGGCGCTGACGTAGTCAAGACCGGCAGAGCTGCAGAATTCTATTGAGCGAGGATCACCACCATGCTCACCGCAGATGCCTATCTCGATGTCCTTTTTCACTTTCCTTGCCATGTCAACTGCCATCTTCATCAGCCTGCCCACCCCTTTTGTATCAATGCTCTGAAATGGGTTCACGTTAACGATCCCCTTTTCCAGATAGAAGGGCAAGAACTTGCCCTCGGCGTCCTCCCTGCTGAAGCTAAAAGTAGCTTGTGTCAGATCATTCGTGCCAAAGCTGATAAAGTCTGCCAAGTGCGCAATGTCGTCTGCCACAAGGCAGGCGCGCACCACTTCGATCATGCTGCCAAACTTGATTTTTAGTTTTATCTTTTGCCGGTGCTCCACTTCACGCTTGACAGATTCAAATATCTGTCGCACTGTTGCAAGCTCTTCCACGAGACCCACCTGCGGCACCATTATCTGGGGTTCAACTGTTACTCCTTCTTTTGTAAGCTCGGCCGCTGCCTCACACACTGACCTTATTTGGGTCTCGTAGATTTCCGGGAACGAAATCCCCATCCTGACTCCCCTGTGCCCAAGCATCGGGTTTATCTCCGACAGCTCGTGCACACGGTGGAGTATCTTTTCAACACGCGCGATCTCGGATGGTTTACCGTTGCTAGACTTTAGCTCAAATATCTTTTGCATTAGGTCCTCTTCATTTGGTAGGAACTCGTGCAACGGTGGGTCAAGCAGCCTTATCGTAACTGGTAGACCCCGCATTTGCTTCAAGATTGCCTTAAAGTCTGACCTTTGCAGAGGCTCTAGGTCTGCAAGCGCTTTTTTCCGCTCGTCCTCGTTCTCAGCCATTATCATGTTGACGAACTGCATTATCCTATCGTGCTGGTTGAACATGCGCTCAGTCCTGCAAAGCCCGATCCCTTCCGCGCCGTACTTGCTAGCAAGGGTTGCGCTTTCCACAGTGTCGGCATTTGCCCTTATCTTGATGCCCTTCATTTCCGAGGACCACTGCAGAATTTCCTTAAACTCCGACGAAATTTCCGGCTCTACTGTGGGCACCTCGTCTGCATAGACTTTGCCGGTCGAGCCATCTATTGTTATTTTCTGACCGTCGATTACCACTTTTTTGCCACCCACGCTAAAGCTCTTGTTGTCGGCATCGATCTCTATCTGCGAGCATCCTACGATGCAAGGCTTGCCCATTCCGCGGGCAACTACCGCAGCGTGCGAGGTCTTGCCGCCGCGGTTTGTCAATATGCCTGCGGACTGGAAGAATGCAGGGACATCGTCAGGTTTGGTGTCTTCCCTTACTAGGATCACCTTTTCACCTTTTTTACCAAGCATTTCTGCGCGCGCGACATCAAACACAGCTATGCCGCTGGCCGCGCCGGGCGACGCGCCAACGCCTGTCGCGATTGCCTCTTGCTTGGCGCGCGTGTCTATCCTCCGATACAGAATTTGTTCAAGGCCTTCCGGGTCGATGCGCTCGAGAGCCGCCGTCTTGCTGATGAGCCCCTCGTGATAGAGGTCTATTGAAGTCTTGACAGCGGCGACTGCGTTCATCTTTGCTGCCCTTGTTTGCAGGATGTAGAGCTGGCCCTTTTCAACCGTGAATTCGACGTCCTGTGGCTCCTTGAAGTGGTTCTCCAGTTTTTCGCACACTTCGACCAATTGCTGGTAAACGTCAGGCATTTCGTTGACAAGCGAGTCGATATGGTTGGGCGTCGCCTTACCCGACACAACGTCCTCACCCTGCGCGTTAACAAGGTAATCGCCGTACAGTCGCTTTTCACCTGTCTCCGGGTCCCGAGTGAACACCACGCCGGTGCAGCTGTCGCTTCCCATGTTGCCAAAGACCATCGCGACTATGGTGACCGCTGTGCCGCTAGCCATGTCAGGAGTGATGCTGTACTGCTTGCGGTATTCTACTGCGCGCTTGCCAGTCCAAGAACGGAACACCGCGTCGATGGCAAGCTCCAGTTGTTTGTACGGGTCAGAAGGAAATTGTTTGCCCGTATCTTCGCAAAGCGACTTGAAAGAATTTGCTACAGCCTTGACCACTTTGGGGCTTGAGAGGTCTTTGCCGGCAAGAATATTGTCAAATTTCTTGTCATCTATACCTAATGCGATTTTTCCAAACATCTGGATGAAACGGCGATACGCATCCCACGCGAACCTCTGGTCGCCGCTCTGCCTTGCAAGCCCTTCCACTGTGTCGTCATTTAGGCCAAGGTTGAGAATTGTGTCCATCATTCCTGGCATCGACACTGATGCGCCGGAGCGCACCGACACCAAAAGTGGGTTTTCTGATTCGCCGAATTTCTTGCCTGTGAGGCTTTCAAGNTGCCTCATAGATCTCCGCACTTCGTCCATCAGCCCGTCAGGCAGACGCTTGCCAGCTTCGTAGAATTTTTCACAAATTTCAGTTGTTATTATNAAACCGGGAGGAACGGGCAGGCCAAGCCTCGACATTTCCGCAAGGCCGGCCCCCTTTCCACCTAGCAACATCTTATTCCTGCCGTCTGCCTCGTCGAAAAAGTATATCGGCTTGACAGTGACCGGAGTTCTGCCAAAACCTTCCTCTGACATATGAGATAATGATTAACTCCTTCGCTGGTTTAAAATGTTGTGCACTTCGACAATTTCAAATTCTTGTTCTTGCTGCTAAAGTAGGTCGGATTCGGCNGGCATCANAGGGGATTTGTTTTGTCTGACGTGCTGAATATACTGATATAGTCTGCGTTAGCAATACTCTAGCCATTCAATTTTTTATTCTTGCGAGGAATGTGTATAGCTTCACCGTCGATGTCTCTTGTTGCGTCTACCAGCGATTCAGGAAGTGTGGGATGGGCGTGTATCGTGTCGAAAATGTCTTGAGGTTTCATGCGCATTCTAGTCGCAAGAGCCGCCTCTGCGATGATCTCACCTGCGTGTGGCGCGATGATTAAAGCTCCTACGATTATTCCATCTTTTTCAAAGACCTTGAAGACTCCCTTTGTATCGCCCAGACAATTCGCCTTTGCGCTTGCAGCGAGCGGAAATTCTCCACATCTTCCCTCCAGTTTTCCGACGAAAGCAACTTCTGGATACGTAAAGACGCATGTTGGTACAGTTCTGTAATCCATTTCACTTTCTTTTCCCATTATGTTTTGTGCAGCCACTTCGCCTTGTTTTGACGCAACGTGCGCAAGTTCAAAGATACCTGTTACGTCGCCGATTGCAAAAATAGTTTGAGCTGTCGTGCGCATTTTCTTGTTGACCTCTATTCCGCCGTCATTGAACTTTATTCCTGTCCTGCTCAATTCGCTTGCATTTATACTGGGCCTGCGTCCTACGCATACCAATACCTTCTCGGCTTCAATGGTCTGCCCATTGACCACTACTCCGTTCTCAAGAATCTTTTCAACCGAGGATCCTGTCACTACGCTGATTCCGTCTAGGCGCATGTATTTTTCAATAGTTCTTCCTATTTCCTCAATTTGAAGTGGCAGCAGGTGGTTCTGCGCCTCGATCAGTGACACCTTGCATCCAAAAGAGTTCAAGATGGCTGAAAATTCGCAGCCACTGTAGCCGCCTCCTACGATAACGATAGATTTGGGTAATGTTTCTAGCTCGAGAATAGTATTTGTCGAGAGTATGTTGTTTTCGAATCTGTATCCAGGCAGGCATACTGGATAGCTTCCTGTTGCAATAACAATGTTCCTTGTTTCTATAGTCTTATCGCTCACCATTACTTTGTTCTCTGAAACTATTTGACCCTCGCCGTCCAGGAGATCGACATCATTGCTTTCAAGGAGTGTTTTGATCCCTGCCGCAAGCCTGTTAACGGTGCTTATCATTCTTTTTCTTGTAGCCCCGTAGTCCAATTCGATTTGTACCTTCAATCCATCTTTTCTCGCAGCACTAGACCTTCTCATTATCTCTCCAATAGAATGAAGATATTTTGTTGGAATGCATCCCCTTTGTGTGCACGTCCCACCAAGCCCATTTTTTTCAATGATACAGACTTCGCCGCCCAGCTGCGCAATTCTAATAGCACAGGCATAACCACCTGGCCCTCCACCTATTACTACAGCATCGTACATATGTGAAGGGATTCACGATGGTTAGCAATAAAAGTGACTATCGTTTCAGATTCCAACCTTCGCTGCCGTATTTGTGTTCTGCCAGCCATTCAGCACGACTAATTTCTTTCTCATTTAGGTTATCGGCAATGAGCGTGGCATCAAATTTGTCACGGAAGCTGGTTTTTATCGATGAGGCCATATCGTCGAATGTTCTGCCCCCGAGACCGGAAACCCTTTCCTTGACATCATTGATTATCTTGTCCCTAAGCTTTTCTGAAGGCACCTTTAGAACAGAAAACATTTTGTCCACATTAACACTTAACAAAATAGTTCCATGCTGCAGTAATACGCCCTTCTTTCTTGTTTGGGCGTTCCCAGAAACTTTCTTGTCGTTTACAATTATATCGTTCAGCGGTACAAAGATTGCGTTAAATCCCAGCCTGTTTATCGACATCACGACGGCATCACATATCCATCTGTATGATTCCATGATGTTCTGCGGGTATTGTCTTGTTATGAATGAGTAAGTCAATTCGGATTCGTGCAGCACTGCACCGCCTCCTGTCAATCTTCTAACAATATCAACTCCAAGCTGTCTGCACCTTTCAAGATCAACTTCCTCTTTTATGCTCTGAAAGTATCCAACAGAAACGGCTGCGGGCCTCCATCCATAAATTCTAAGTACGGGCACTTCACCTACGTTTTCCATAACCGCCTCATCGAGGGCCATGTTTAGCGCCGCCGGGTTGTATCCAGTTTCTAAAACTCTTATCTTGCTAAACATTATCTTGCTCATTCTATCTTGCACAACCAAGTATTGCATCCGTCAGTGAGACTGAATCAAAACCGAATGCTTCCGAGTTCTTCAGACATTTGTCAATCTCTTGTTTGAGAGAATCTCTTTCCAGTTTCGTCCCAATGAGATTTGCTTCAAGAGTCTCCAGTACTTCTTCTGGATAAAGGAAAAAGTCTCCTGCAATAGTAATAGATATAATGGTATTGTCTGTTTCATCGTATTCTAGCATTACCCTGATAAGCTTCTGAGACTTGTAGATGTTGTAACCCTTTCTCATTAACTGTCACTTTGGTGACTTACTGGCGGGCTGCCACCTTAAGTTTGGCCGCCGCGCAGCAGCAACTTCGTCCAGCCTGCCAACAGGCGTCGTCAGCGGTGATTGCCTGACCACCTCTGGGCTCTCTTTTATTTCGCTAGCAATCTTTTTTAGTGTCTCCGCGAATTTGTCCAGAGTTTCTTTGCTTTCTGTTTCTGTAGGCTCGATCATCAAGGCTTCATGAACCACCAGCGGAAAGTAAATGGTAGGTGGGTGGAAGCCATAGTCCATGAGCCTTTTTGCTATATTTAGGGCGCTCTTCTCACCAAACTTCTTTGAAGACAAAACAAATTCATGGGCGCATCGACGATCGTAGGCAAGTTCAAAAGTGTCCTTTAACAGGCTTTGGAGGTAATTGGCATTCAATACGGCATGCTCGGATACCTTTCTTATGTTGCTACCCCAAGAATTGATATATGAATATGCCCTGACGTGCATACCAAAGTTTCCGTAGAAGGCTCGGACTCTTCCAACTGATTTTCTTTTGGTGTAGTCAAGTGAGTATCTGCCGTCACGCTTGACTACCTTAGGTATTGGCAAATAGTCTGCAAGGAACGATTTTACACCGAGTACTCCAGATCCTGGACCTCCTCCCCCATGCGGGGTTGAAAAGGTCTTGTGCAGGTTGAGATGGATCATATCAAAGCCTTGGTCGGCTGGCCGGCTAATCCCCAAAAGTGCATTCATATTTGCCCCGTCACAGTACATCAATGTCCCGTTTTTGTGCGCAAGTTCACTGATCTTGAGAGTGTTCTCATCAAAAAGTCCAAGGGTGTTCGGATTTGTCA
>JGI25382J43887_10000195_pt1 | contig 17125 bp, 17 predicted proteins | sample GraSoi013_1_40cm_3_FD_43887 | JGI IMG/M metagenome (IMG submission 43887) | reverse complement strand
GCATGTCGCGCGTCGACGGCGTGAGACGCTCTTCGGACTCGTGAAAGGTCGTTGAACCCTGCGGCTAGTCCTCGTCCTCCTCGATCCGGTGCATCGTCTCGTCGTCGAGGCCGAAGTAGTGGCCGATCTCGTGGATGACGGTTTCCCGGACCAGTTCGGTCATCTCCTCGGGGTCGGCGCAATCCTCCTCGATCGGCCCCTGGTAGATGGTGATGGTGTCGGGCAGGACGTTACCGTAGGCTGAGTCACGGCGCGTGAGGTCGACGCCGCGGTAGAGCCCGTACAGGGTGTCCGGCGGCTCGATGCCGACGTCGCGGAGGGTCTCATCGTCCGCCCAGTCCTCGACGACGACCGCGACGTTCGCCAGCTTGTCTTTGAACTTCTTGGGCAGGCGCCGCAGAGCCCGCTCTACCAGCGCCTCGAATTCCCGCCGCGTCATCTCATCGCCGCTTCGAGCGCCGGCTCCGCCGACGCCACCTCTGGGGTGGTTCGGAGGGGGCCGCGCGGCCCCCTCCGACTATGAATCCGGAGGGGGCCCGCGAGGCCCCTCCGACGCTAGAGCCCCCGCACCCGCTCGACGTTGACGACGTCGGGCACCTCGCGGATGGCCGCCATGATCCCCTGGAGCTGCTCAAGGTCGGCGACCTCGACCACGAAGTTGTTGATGCCGCGCCGATCGTCGGTGACCATCACCTCGGCCTTAGTGATGTTGCCGTTCTTCGACGAGATGGCGCCGGTGATCTCGGAGAGCAGCCCCGGGCGGTCCCGCCCGATGTAGACGGCGATGCGGACGGGCCGCTTGGCGGGCTCCTCGACGTCCCACTCGACGTTCACCAATCGCTCCCGGTCCAGGACGCTCTTGGCCACGGTGAGGCAGTCCCGTGTGTGAACGGTGAGGCCGCGGCCGCGGGTGATGAAGCCCACGATCTGGTCGCCCGGCAGCGGGTTGCAGCACTTCGCCCACCGTACGAGCAGGTCCTCCACGCCCCGGATGCGGACGCCCTGCTCCGCCTTGGGCCGGGTCGCCGCCGTCTTGGGCTTGTCGGGGGCCTCGAGCACCGCCGTGGGCGCGAGCTTGTTGAGGATCTGCTGGACCGAGGTCTTGCCGTAGCCGATGGAGGCCAGCATGTCGTCCACGCCGGGCAGGCCGAGATCGGCCGCGATCTTCTTGGCCTCGTCGCCACCGAGGAGCGTCGAGGGATTGAGCCGGTACTTCTTGGCCTCCCGCTCGAGCAGCTCCCGCCCCAGCTCGATCGACCGCGTCCGCTCCTCGGTCTTGAGCCACTGGTTGATCTTCGACCGGGCGCGGGTCGACCTCACGATCTGGAGCCAGTCGCGACTGGGATGCTGGTTCGGCGACGTGACGATTTCCACGATGTCGCCCTGCTTGAGGGTGGTGCGGAGCGGCACCAGCTTGCCGTTCACCTTGGCCCCCACGCAGTGCTCGCCGACCTTGGTGTGCACGGCGTAGGCGAAGTCGATGGGAGTCGAGTCCTCGGGCAGCGCCTTGACGTCGCCCTTGGGCGTGAAGACGTAGACCTCGTCGGGGAACAGATCGACCCGCACGGTGTCGAGGAACTCGCGGGGGTCCTTCATGTCCTGCTGGGTCTCCAGGAGCTGCCGCAGCCACAGCAGAGACTCGTCGAGCTTGTCCTTTCCGGCCTTCTTCTCCTTATAGAGCCAGTGGGCGGCGATGCCTTCCTCGGCGATCCGGTGCATGTCCCAGGTACGGATCTGGATCTCCACCGGATCGCCCTTAGGACCGATGACGGTCGTGTGGAGCGACTGGTACATGTTCACTTTGGGCATCGCGATGAAGTCCTTGAACCGGCCGGGCACGGGCTTCCAGAGGGAGTGGATGACGCCCAGCGCGCCGTAACAATCACGGACGGAGTTGGTGATCACCCGAACCGCCGTCAGATCGTAGATCTCGTCGAACTCGCGGCCTTGATCGTGCATCTTCTTCCAGATGGAGTAGAAGTGCTTCGGGCGGCCGCGGATCTGGGCCTCGATGCCCACCTCGGCCAGCTTCTTCTCGAGGATGGCGATGGCCTGGTTGATCTCCGCCTCGCGCTCCAGCCGGCGCTTGGCCACGCGCCGCTGGAGATCGACGTAGGCTTCGGCGTGGAGGGCGCGGAGCGCCAGGTCCTCCAGCTCGGCCTTCACCTTGGCCATGCCGAGCCGGTGGGCCAGCGGCGCGTAGATGTCCAGGGTCTCCTGGGCGACCTTCCGGGCCTTCTCCGACGGCAGATAGTCCAGCGTCCGCATGTTGTGCAGCCGGTCAGCCAGCTTGATCATCAGCACTCTGAGATCTCGGGCCATGGCCACCAGCATCTTGCGGAAGTTCTCGGCCTGACGCTCCTCGCGGGACGAGAAGGCGAGCTTGCTGAGCTTGGTCACCCCGTCCACCAGGTCGGCGATCTCCTTGCCGAACTCGCGCTCAAGATCGCCCTTGGTCGCCCGGGTGTCTTCGAGGACGTCGTGGAGCAGGCCGGCGGTGACCGTGGTGACGTCCATCTTGAAGGTGACGAGGAGGTTGGCCACCTCGAGAGGGTGCGACAGGTACGGCTCGCCCGAGGCGCGCTGCTGACCCTGATGGAAAGCCTCGGAAAAGTGGTAGGCGCGGTCCAGCACCTCCAGGTCCGCGCCTGGCTGGTACTTAGGAATCTCCTCCAGCAGGGTCTGCAGTTGAGTCACCGCGTAAACACCTCTGGTTAAACATANGATTTTACACGCTGCTCAGGCCTTGGCCACGGCTTTTTTGGCCCGCCGGAGCCTCCCTTCCACGTAGCTGGTCCAGTCCACTACGATGGCGGCCGCGATGTAGGTCGTCGAGTATGTCCCCGTGATGACCCCCACGAAGAGCACGAAGGCGAAGTCCTCCAGGGTCTTGCCCCCGAAGAAGAGGAGGACGGCGGCCGAGAAGAAGGTGGTGAGCGAGGTCAGCACCGTCCGCGAGAGCGTCTGGTTGACGGCGTTGTTCATCTGCTGGGCGAAGGAGAAGCCCTTCTGCTGGGCGAGCTTGCCCCGGTTCTCGCGCAGGCGGTCGTAAGCGACGATGGTGTCGTTCACCGAGTAGCCGATGATCGTGAGCAGAGCGGCCAGCACCGGCAGCGAGAACTCCCGGTTCGTCAGCGATATCGCGCCGAGGCAGACCAGCACGTCGTGGAAGACGGCGATCACCGCCGCCACGCCCCCCTTGAGGTCGAAGCGCACCGCGATGTACAGCAGGATGCCCACCAGTCCCGCCAGCACCGCGTAGATCGCCTGCAGCTGCAGATCGCGCCCCACCTGGGGCCCCACGAACTCCACCCGCCGGATGTCGAGCCGGCCGAGGGCGGGGTCGGCGCTCAGCGCGGCCTGCACCCGGCGCCCGATCTCCTCGGGGCTGGTGGCGGTGAGCGGCATGCGGAGGATGTACTCGCGGGGGTCTCCGAACTGCTGGATCACGCTCTCACCGAGCCCGATCTGGCCCAGGCTGGCCCGGATCTTGTCGATGGCCGGGGGCTCGTCGAACCGAACCTGGATCAGCGTCCCCCCGGTGAAGTCGATGTCGTAGCGGAGGCCGCCCTTGACGCCGATCGAGACCAACCCTAGCAGGGTGAAGACGATCGAGACGATATATGCCCACTTGCGCCTGCCGATGAAATCGTAGTTCGGGTTCCGGAAGATCTCGATCATATCTCGTCGGCGGGGGCCTCGATGGCCCCCTCCGAGATCCCTGGTCGGAGAAGGCCTCGCGGCCCCCTCCGAGATTCATAGTCGAAGGGAGGCCTCGCGGCCCCCCTCCGAGCCTCCCCCAATGGTTGCGTCGACAGAGCCGGCGCTCGAACCAGGTTCCGACCAACCCGCTCGATCATATCGAGATCACCTGCAGCTTCTGGCGACGCACGAAGATCAGATCGAACAGGAGCCGCGTGAAGAAGTAGGCGGTGAACAGGCTGGCGGCCAGGCCGACGAAGAGCGAGACGGCGAAGCCCTTCACCGCCCCCGTGCCGAAGTTGTAGAGGATCGCCGCCGTGACCATGACGGTCAGATGAGTGTCGATGATCGTCCGCAGCGCCCGGGTGAACCCCGCGTCGATGGCCGAGCGGGGCGTCTTCCCCACGCGCAGCTCCTCCCGGATCCGCTCGAAGATGAGGATATTGGTGTCCACGGCCATGCCGACGGTGAGGGCGATGCCGGCCAGGCCGGGCAGCGTGAGCGTGGCCCCGAAGGCCGCCATGCAGGCGAACAGGATGAGGAGGTTCAGGCCGAGGGCGACGTCGGCGATCAGCCCCGACAGACGGTAGTAGAAGAGCATGAAGACGAAGACGACAGCCGCCGAGGTCGTGATCGCGATGAGCCCCTGGCGGATCGAGTCGGCGCCGAGCGAGGGCCCCACCGTCCGCTCCTCGAGGATCTTCACCGGCGCCGGCAGCGCGCCCGCCCGGAGCACGATGGCGAGGTCACGCGCCTCGTCGACGGTGAACTGGCCCGTGATGACCGCCCGCCCGCCGGGGATGCGCTCGTTGATCCGCGGGGCCGAGTACACGTTGCCGTCGAGAATGATGGCCAGATGCTTGCCCACGTTCTGCTCGGTCACCTCGCCGAAGATCTTGGTGCCGGTGGCGTTGAACTCGATCGCCACCTGCCAGTTGCCGGGCGAGTTCGGGTCCGCCTGCACCTCGGCGCGGTTGAGCTCGGCGCCGGTGAGCAGCGTGCGCTTCTGGACGACGAAGGGGACCTTGTGCTCGGCCTTCGTCTGCTTGTCGACCCGCCGCTGGTAGAGGATCTCGGACGTCGCGGGCAGCCGCCCGGCCAGCGCGTCCTCCACCGACGTCCGCTCGTCCAGCAGCTTGAACTCCAGCAGCGCGGTCTTGCCGATGAGCGCCTTGGCGCGCTCGGGGTCCTGCACGCCCGGNAGCTGGATGAGGATGCGGTCCTCACCCTGACGCGTGATGGTNGGCTCGGCGACCCCGAACTGGTCCACGCGGTTGCGGATCGTCTCGACGGCCTGCCGCACGGCCAGGTCGTGGAGACGGCTGACCTCGCGGATACTCAGCACCAGCCGGAAGCGGCCGTTGGCCTGGTCCTCGTCCCGCCGCTCGTAGGTGCCGAACTCGTTGGCCACCGTGAGTGCGTCGTTCCAGGTCTGGGGCGCGGCCAGCTGGACCTCGATCGCCGCGTTGCCCGCCCGGGCGACGTGGGTCACGCCGATGCCCTTCTGCTCCAGCGCGGCCTTGAAGGTCTCGGCGACCCGCTCGGTCTGGTTCGCGATCGCCGTGGCCGCCTCCACGCCCAGGACCAGGTGGATCCCGCCCTGGAGATCGAGGCCGAGGTTGATCGTCTTCTTCGGCGGGTAGAGGTACCAGATCGAGCCCGCGGCGACGACGGCGACGAAGGCGATGCGGAACCACAGGCGCCTAGGCATCGCGGTCGGCCTGACCCTCGACGATCCGCGCGACGGCGCTCCGATCGAACTCCAGCTTCACCTGGTCGGCGACGCGCAACGTCACCGTCTGCTCGGTGAGCCCCGTGACGGTCCCGTGCAGCCCGCTGGACGTCACCACGCGGTCGCCCTTCTTGAGCGCGGCCAGCAGCTGCTCACGCTCGCGGCGCTGCCGCTGCTGAGGCCGAATGAGCAGGAAGTAGAAGATGGCGAAGATGGCGGCGAAGAAGACGATCTGCGTGAGAAAGGCGCCGCTCCCGGCTCCGCCTCCGCCGCCCGGCGGGAAGGACGAGGCGAACGCAAGCTCGGCGGCATGGGCGACGTTCATGAAGGGTCGGGCCTCCGTTCAGCNTCGAGCGAGACGTCGGGGAATGATACAGGATCGCGCTCGAAAAACCGAGCCTTGAATCGGGCGAAGGCGCCCGTTTCCAGCGCCGTCCGCATCGCGGCCACGAGACCCAGGAAGAAGTGCAGGTTGTGGAGCGTCAGCAGCCGGTAGGCGAGGAGCTCGTCGGAGACGAAGAGGTGACGGAGATAGGCCCGCGAGAAGCGGCGGCAGGCGTAACACCGACACGCCTCGTCGAGCGGACGCGGATCGCGCGTGTACTGCGCCTGNTTGATGGTGAGCGGGCCCGCCCCGGTGAAGGCCTGGCCGTTGCGCGCATTNCGGGTGGGCAGGACGCAGTCGAACAGGTCCACGCCGCGCGCCACCGCCTCGACGAGATCCTCCGGTTTGCCGACGCCCATGAGGTAGCGCGGCTGGCGCGCCGGCAGGAGGCCGGCGACGAGCTCGGTGAGGTCATACATCGCCCCTTTCGGCTCGCCCACCGCCATGCCGCCGATCGCGTAGCCGTCGAAGCCGAGCGCCACTGTCTCCTCGACGGCGCGACGGCGCAGGTCCTGCCAGGTGCCGCCCTGCACGATGCCGAAGAGGGCCTGGGCTCCCCCAGCGCGGGCCGCCTGGGAGCGGCGCGCCCATCCGAGCGTGAGTGCCAGCGAGCGCTCGGTTTCCTGGCGGCTGGCCGGGTAAGCCAGGCACTCGTCCAGCGGATGGATGATGTCGGCGCCCAGCGCCTGCTGCACCTCGATGCTCAGCTCGGGTGAGAGGAAGTGNGTGGAGCCGTCCACGTCGGACCGGAACTCCACGCCGGCCTCGGTGATCTTCCGCAGCTTGGCGAGGCTGAAGACCTGAAAGCCGCCGGAGTCCGTCAGGATCGGACCGTCCCAGGCCATGAAGCGATGCAGTCCCCCGAGCTCCCGGACGATCTGGTGGCCCGGGCGGAGGAGCAGGTGGTAGGTGTTGGCGAGGACGATCTGGGCGCCGGCCTCCCGCAGGTCGTCGGGGGTGAGACTCTTCACGGTGCCGCGCGTGCCCACGGGCATGAAGGCGGGCGTGTCCACGGCGCCGTGCGGCGTGGTGAGCCGGCCGCGGCGGGCGGCGCCCTCGGTGGCGAGGAGCTCGAACGTCACGGCCCTGGGCGTCTCGTCGGAGTCGTGGTGGGTCTCTCGACCACGCGCTCGGGGGCCAAGTCCGGCGCCGCAGTGATCCATACACCACGAGCCGCTCCGTAAGAGTCGGAGCGAACGGNTCTCGAGACCCTCCACGACCCCGACGGACTCCCACGCCGCATGACCCCGTCCCGCATCGACGGGCGCCCGGGCCGGGCCGGCGCTCGGTTCATACGATCAGCGTGGCGTCGCCCGGTCGGCGGGGGCCTCGACGGCCCCCTCCGAGGCCTCCCCCAGAACCGTGTGCGCCGGCGGAGCCGGCGCTCGACGCTGCGCCCGGCGTCATACNATCAGCGTGGCGTCGCCGTAGGAGTAGAAGCGATAGCCGGCGGCGATCGCATGCCGGTAGGCGTCCATGATCAGCTCCGGTTCCGCGAAGGCGGCGACCAGGACCAGCAGCGACGAGCGCGGCAGGTGGAAGTTCGTCAGCAGGGCNTCGATCNCCTGGAAACGGTGGCCCGGGGTGATGTAGAGATCGACCGCGCCCTCGCGCGGCCGCACCCGGCCGTCGGCCTGAGTGGCGCCTTCGAGCGCGCGGGTCGTCGTGGTGCCCACCGCCACGACCCGCCGGCCCTCGGCCTTGGCCGCATTGACAGCCGCGGCGACGCGAGCCCCGATCGCCACGCGCTCGGGCGGCAGGACGTGGTCCTCCACGCGCCGCGTCTTGACGGGGCGGAACGTCGCGGGGCCCACGTGGAGGGTGAGCTCGTGGATCTCGATCCGGCGCTGCCGCAGGCGATCGAGGACGGCCGCGGTGAAGTGGAGCCCCGCCGTCGGCGCGGCGATCGACCCCGGCGGCCGCGCGTACACCGTTTGGTAGCGCTCTCGATCCTCGGCGTCCGGCTTGGCGTGGCGGACGATATAGGTCGGCAACGGCGGCAGCCCGCAGGCNTCGAGCAGCTCGTCGATCGAGCCGTCGGCGCGCTCCACGATCCGCAGCCCGTCGTCGGCGATGCCGACGACGCGCAGGCGACAGCCCGGCTCGTCGCCGGCGACCAGCTCGGCGCCGACGCGGCAGCGCCGGCCCGGGCGGACGAGCGCGCGCCAGCGCCGCGCGCTCTCGGGCTCGGCGAAGAGCAGCTCGACCGGGCGGCCGGCCGCGTCCCGGGCCAGGACGCGCGCCGGGATCACCCGGGAGTTGTTCACGACCAGGCAGTCGCCCGGCCGCAGGAGATCCGGCAGGTCCGCGAACACGTAGTCGGTGAACCGCCGCCGCGCGCGGTCGATCAGGAGCAGGCGCGCGGCGTCGCGCGACTCCGCCGGCGTCTGCGCGATCGCCCACGGTGGAAGGTCGTAGTCGAATTCCTCCAGCTCCACCGCCTGCCAGTGTACATGGCCGCGGGCGGCCGGGCGGCGTCCAGGAGCGTGTCGGGGTAACCACCGTTCGAGCGCGGGCTTCGCCCGCGCNATCCTTCCTGGGGGAGGCCTCGGAGGGGGCCGTCGAGGCCCCCTCCGACCAAGCTANCCGGTGAAGAGTCCTCCGTTGGGCGAGAGCCACTGGCCCGTGAAAAACGAGCTGTCGTCGGAGGCGAGGAAGAGCGCGGTGGTCGCCACCTCACCCGGCTCTCCCCAGCGGCCGAGCGGCGTGCGGCCGAGGACGGCCGTCCGCAGGAGGGGCGAGATCGGCGCCGTCATGGGCGTGTCGATGAAGCCCGGGCAGATGGCGTTCACGCGGATGCCCTGCGAGCCGACCTCGCGGGCGACGGCGCGCGTGAACGCCAGGATGCCGCCCTTGGCGGCGCTGTAGTGCGGTGCGTTCTCCAGACCCATCAGAGCGGCGACGCTGGACATGTTGATGATCACGCCGCGGTTGCGCCGACTCATGAACCGGAGCGCCTCCCGGGTGCAGAAGAAGGTGCCATCGAGGTGGACCGCGATCATGCGGCGCCAGGCCTCGTCGGTCATCGCCTGCGTGATGTCCCAGTGGGTCTGGACCCCCTGCCCGCTCAGGAGCTCGGCCAGCCGGGCCTCCGCCTTGCCGCCGATGGCCTCCCGCTCGGTACCGGCGGGGGCGATGCCGGCGTTGTTGACCAGGATGTCGAGAGCGCCGAACTCGCGCTCGATCTCGGCGAACAGGGCCCGCACCTGCGCGCTGTCGGCGACGTCGGCGCGGACGGCGCGGCCCCGCGCCGCTCCCATCGCCGCCACCGTCTGCTCGGCGGCGGGGAGGTTCAGGTCGTTGACGACGACGCGCGCGCCCTCCTCGGCGAAGAGCCGGGCGATGGCGCGACCGATGCCCGACCCGCCGCCGGTGACGAGCGCGATCCGATCCTTGAGCTTCATGACCGCGGACTCTACCCGATCCGGGCGCCCGGGGCGACGGGCGCGTCGGGATGGAGCAGGATCACCTCGCCGACCTCGTCATAGGCCCCCAGCACCAGCACCTCCGACACGAACGGGCCGATCGGCTTCGGCGGGAAGTTCACGACGGCGACGACGCGCCGGCCGATGAGGTCCTCCGGGCGGTAGTGGCGCGTGATCTGCGCGCTGGAGCGCTTGACGCCCAGGGAGCCGAAGTCGATCCAGAGCCGGTAGGCGGGACGGCGCGCCTCGGGAAACTCCCGGACGTCGGTCACGACGCCCACGCGCATGTCCACCTTCTCGAAGTCCGCCCAGCTGATCGTGATGGCGTCAGCGCCTGTCGAGGAAGCCGAGCATCGTGCCCGGATAGTAGAACTCGAGGATCTTGCGGGCCGCGTAGCCCTGCTCGGCCATGCCCTTGGCGCCCCACTGGCAGAGACCCACGCCGTGGCCGTAGCCCCGGCCGGCAAAGCGCGCCACCTCGCGGTCCACGGCGACCNCGAAGAGCGTGCTCTTGAGCGTGTCGTAGCCGACGATGCGGCGGAAGTCGTTGCCCCGCAGCCGGACCACGCCGTGCGTGCCCCGCACGCTGACGAGGGTCGCCCGCAGCGACGGCGTCCGCTCCGTCACCTCGATGGCCCGCACGGTCCCCACGTCCGTCCCGTTGCGACGCAGCAGCTCGCTGAGCTGGGCCAGGCGGAGGTCGAGGGTCCAGTAGAAATGCGGCGAGCCCGCCGAGAACTGGCAGACCACCGGCTTGAGGGCCGGCATGTTGGGCGCCGCGAACACGGTGCGCGGGTCCTCCGTGTAGCCGCCGCTCTCGGTGTGATAGAAGGCCGGGAACAGCTCACCCTCCCAGCGCAGCACCTGTCCAGCGGTCTCCCGCACCGCGCCCCAGATCGGAGACGAGGGCGGCACGCGCCCGGCGTACTGCTGGTGCGCGGTGGACGCGGTGATGTGGTAGGGCTTGCCCGCGCCGATGATGCGGCGGTAGGCGGCGTAGGTGCGGGCGACGATCGCCTGGGCCCGGAGCGCCTCCCGGGGCCAGGCCTCGCCGGCCTCGGCGCGCACCACGCCCACGAGGTATTCCTCGAGCGGCAGCTCGTTGACGATCGCGAAGCCCTCACCGTTCAGCAGCAGGTCCACCGCCGGGCCATATTCCCGCCCGCCCAGGCGCATGGGCTGCTCGCTGCGCAGCCGGAACGCGGGGGCCCGGTAACCGGCGATCTCGATGGCCGGGCCCGCCCACACCGCGCGCACGATATCCGCGCGCCAGCGGGGGCAGCCGTCGCAGCGGCCGGGCTCGCCCGGCCCGCCGGCGGGCAGCGCCGAGATCTCGATATCGGTGCCGCGCAACTCGGTCAGGCGGACGGACTCCTGGAGGGCCACGCGGATGGCGTCCGACGCCGAGGCGGGGACCGTGAGGACCGCCAGGAGCGCCAGCACTCCGACGAGGATCCTCACCGGCGGCCGATCAACCAGAACAGGAGCGTCAGGACGACGCTCAGCAGGAGGGAGGTCGCCAGCGGGAAGTAGAAGGTCCAGTTGCCGCGCTGAATATAGATGTCGCCCGGCAGCCGCCCGACCCAGGGGATCCGCCCCGCCAGCGCCAGGGCCGCCCCGGCGGCGGCGATCAGGAGCCCGAAGACGATCAGGAGCTTGCCGACATCGCTCATTCGAACAACCCGCCTTGGCCCGTGGCCGAGGCCCCCGCCGGAGGCTGCTTGCCCAGGTGCGCGTAGGTCTCGCGGGTCACGCGCCGTCCCCCGGGGGTGCGGACAAGGAGCCCGATCTTCAGGAGGTACGGCTCCACCAGCTCNGTGAGCGACTCTGCCTCATCATTGATGGTCGCCGCCACCGCCTCGATCCCGACCGGGCCGCCNCCGTAGTGCTCGATGATCGCGGCCAGGAAGCGGCGATCGAGGCGGTCGAGCCCGCGGGCGTCCACTCCCTCGCGATCGAGGGCGTCGTGGGCGATCCCGGAGGTGATCGCGCCGTCGCCGGTCACCTGGGCGTAGTCGCGAACGCGCCGGAGCAGCCGGTTGACGATCCGCGGCGTGCCGCGCGCGCGGCGGGCGATCTCGGCGGCGCCGGCGGCATCGATGGCGGCGCCGAGGATCGAGGCCGAGCGCGTCACGATGCGCTCCAGCTCCGGCTCCGAGTAGAAGTCGAGGTGNTGGAAGATCCCGAAGCGNTCGCGGAGGGGCGCCGAAAGCATGCCGGGCCGCGTGGTGGCGGCGACCAGCGTGAACGGGTGCAGCGCGTACTTCAGCGTGCGCGCGTGCATGCCCCGGTCGATGACGAAGTTGACGGCGAAGTCTTCCATCGCCGGATAGAGCAGCTCCTCCACGGCCCGNGGCAGCCGGTGCACCTCATCGATGAACAGCACGTCGTTCTCGTTGAGGTTGGTGAGGATGCCCATCAGATCGGCGCCGCGCTCGATGGCCGGTCCCGACGTCGTCACCAGATTGGTGGTCATCTCGTTGGCGATGACGCCCGCCAGCGTCGTCTTGCCGAGGCCGGGCGGACCGTAGAGGAGCACATGGTCCACGCACTCGCCACGCCGCCGGGCTGCCTCGACCGACACGCGGAGGCTGGCCACCGCCTGCTCCTGTCCCACGTACTCGTCGAAGGAACGCGGGCGGAGCTGGCGCTCGAACTGCGCCTCCTCCGGCGCCGCCACCCGGCTGAGGATCTTCGCGTCGTCGGGCGCCGCGGCCGCGCTCACGAGGTCTTGGCCCCCCGGTAGATCTCGTCGAACAGCTCTTCGGCGCTCCCGATGGCCGGCCGGCGCCGGAAGGCGTCCTCGATGAGCTGCGAGGCCTCGCTCGGACGGTGGCCCAGCTGCTTGACGAGGACCTCCCAGACGAGCTCCCGGAGCCCGTCGCCCTCCGGGGGCGGGCCGATCGTCACCGGCGCCGGCTCACCCCCGGCGGCCGGGCCCGCCACCAGCGCGAACTTCGCCACCTTGCCGTGGAGCTGGGCCACGATGTTCTTGGCCTTCTGGGGGCCGATCCCGGGCAGCGAGCGCAGATACTTCTCGTCCTGGCGGGCGATCGCCGCCGCCACCTCCGCCACCGGCACGGCCAGCGCCCGGGCGGCCACCATCGGTCCCATGTCCTTCACGGTGATGAGTTTCTCGAAGAACTCCTTGTCGAGCTCGGCCGTGAAGCCGATGAGCACTGGGCGCGGCTGATCGCGGGTGGCATGGTAATGGGTGACGAGGCTCAGCTCGCTCGCCTTGTCGCCGTCGTCCGCCGTGAGGTGGTCGAGCTCGCGCAGCACGATGGGCGGCAGGAAGACCTCGTAGCCGATGCCCCCCGTCTCCAGCACGATCCGGTCCTCGAGGCGGCGGCGAAGCCGACCCGTGAGCGACGCGATCACCGGAGGTGCCCGAGGCGGGACAGACCCGTGAGCGCCAGCGCCAGCGCGTCGGCCACGTGGGAGGAGCGGGGCGGCTCGGCNAGGCCCAGCAACCGCTGCACGCCGCGCTGGATCTGCTCCTTGGCGGCGGCGCCGTTGCCGGTGACGGTGCGTTTGACCTCGGCGGGCGCCAGCGGCAGCACCGCGATGTCCCGCTGGCCAGCAGCCAGACAGACCACGCCGCGCGCGTGGGCCATGAGGAGCGCCGTGCGGGGGAAGCGGTACTCCGAGTAGAGGTCCTCGAGAACGAGCGCGGTCGGCGCATGCTTGTCGAGCAGGCGCCACACGCCGTCGTAGATGGCCCGGACGCGCTCCTCGAGCGCCAGGTCGGCCCGCGTCTCGATGACGCCGGAGTCCAGCACGGTGACGCCGGCGGGGGCCGACTCGATCACGCCGTAACCGGTGCCGACGAGGCCCGGGTCGATGCCGAGCACGCGAGCGCCGCCGGGGCCGCCNGCCGGCCGCTCAGGCGGCCGAAATGGCCTCGATGACCTCGTCCGGAATGTCGTAGTTCGCGTAAACCGCTTGGACGTCGTCCAGCTCCTCAAGCGCCTCGACGAGGCGCAGGACCGCGGGTGCGTCCTTGCCCTCGACCCGGACGGTCGACTGCGGGACGAACATCACCTCTGCCTGGAGCACCGGTACGCGGTTCTTCTCGAGCCCGGCGCGTACCGCGTCCATTTCACCAGGAGCGGTGGTGATCTCGAAAACTTTTTCCACGCGCTTCATGTCGGTGGCGCCGGCGTCCAGCGCCTGGGCCAGGAGGTCGTCCTCGCCGATCTTCTCGGCGTCGACCTGGATCACCCCCTTGCGGTCGAACATCCAGGCCACGGCGCCCGAGGAGCCCATGTGGCCGCCGAACTTCTCGAAGGTGTGCCGGANCTCGGGCGCCGTGCGGTTGCGGTTGTCGGTGAGGACCCGGATCATCAGGGCCACGCCGCCGGCGCCGTACCCCTCGTACGTGATCTCCTCGTACGCCTCGCCCGGCAGTTCCCCCGTGCCCTTCTGGATGGCCCGTTTGATGTTCTCCTGCGGCATGTTGGCTTCTTTGGCGGCCTCGATGGCCGCCTTCAGGCGCATGTTGGCCTTGGGGTCGCCGCCGCCGCTGCGAGCGGCCACCGTGATCTCGCGCAGGATCTTGGAGAACAGCTTGCCGCGCTGGACGTCGGTCTTGGCCTTCTTCCGCTTGATCTGGGCCCAGCGAGAGTGTCCTGACATCGCCCTAACCTCCAATGGCGGCCTGGAGCCGCTTCACCCGCTCCAGGCGCAGCTCGCGTCGCGCCAGGGCCGCGTCCCAACGCCGCCGCTCGGCCGGGGTCTCCGGCGTGAACGGCGGGCATGGGCGCGGCCGCCGATCGGGCCCGAGGTGCACGAAGGTCAGAAAGGCCGTGCACGCGTGGCGTATCTCGCCGGTCCAGGGCTTTTCCGCCAGGACCTTGACGCCGATCTCGAGCGAGGAGGTCCCGACGTGATTCAACCCGGCTTTGAACGTGACCACCTCGCGCGTGAAGATCGGCGAGTAGAAGTCCATGGCGTCCAGGCACGCGGTCATCACCAGACCCCGGCAGTAGCGCATCGACAGGATCCCGCCCGCCTCGTCGAGCGCCCGCAGCATCTTGCCGGGGAACAGCATGTTGCCGAACAGGGCATCNTCGGGGAGCACGGGCCGCACCGACTCGAACCGCCACCGGATGTCGTCGTCACTCCCGGTGTCGCTGACGCGCGCCGCCTTCTGGGCGAAGCGGACCAGACGCTGCTCGCGCCGCCGGCGGGCGGCCTCGACGAGCGCCTCCTCGGCCGCGTCGGCCGGCGCGATCTTGTCGTGGACGGATCGCGGACGGGCGTCCTCGTCCACACTGACGAAGACCAGATGGGAGTTCAGGGTGACGCTGCGCTCANCCGTGGCGACGTTCTCCGCCCACACCCGCACCCCCACCTCGAGCGAGGTGCGCCCCACGTATTCCACCTGGGCGCGCAGGATAGCGATCTCNCCCACCTTGACCGGATGGAGGAAGTCGATGTCGTCCATCGCCCCCAGCACGACGTTGCCGTGGGCCAGGCGGGCCGCCGTCAGCGTGCCGGCCTCGGTGATCCACTCCATCATCCGGCCGCCGTGGATCTGCCCGGGCGCCCCCGCGTGTTCGGGGAACACCCAGTGGATCTTCTCGACGGTGGTCTCCGCGATCGTCGGCATACGGTTCCTGAAAGACAGGAGCCCCCAGACGGGNCGGGGGCACGGCCCTTTGTAACACGGGCACGCGCGCCCACGCAATCGCGGGCGGGCCGTGTGGTCGCCTGGCTGGAGAGATAGCCGCCGCCCGGCGCGGCGGGCGCTCAGGGGCGCGGGGTCGGTGCTTCGAGCCACACCGTCGAGAGGCGGTGGAAGCCTGAGGGGTGCAGGCGAAGGCCCCGAACGTCGGGCCGCGCCACGGCCCAGAGTAGGTGCACGTACAGCGGAATCCAGGGCAACTCATCGGACAGCATCGCCTGCGCACGCTGGTAGAGCCGCTGACGCTCCGGCCGGAAAGACAGTTGGCTGGCGCGGATCAGGGCGTCGTCGAGCCGCGGGTTCCGATAAAACGAGAAGTTGAGCGCCTGCCGTCCCCGGCTCGCCCCCTCGCTCGTCGACAGCGGGTAGAGGAGGAGGTGTGGATCGCCGGCGGCGACGCTCGCTTCGGCGAGCACCAGGTCGTGCTCGCCGGCGGCGCGGGCGGCCGCGGTGACCTGTTCGGATTCCACGCGGAGTTTCACGGGGATGTCGGCCCCCTGCAGGCTGACCTGCAGCGCCTCGGCAACCGCGCGCATGTGCACGGGCCCGCCTTCACTCGACGCCAGCAGGGTCGGGGTGAACCCCTGCGGCCAGCTCCCCTCCTTCAGGAGGGTGGCCACCGTCCTGCGGGTGCCGCCCAGGAGCGGCCACCCCTCGCGCCGCGCCCACACGCCCGGGGGGAGGAACGACTGCAGCGGGACGGCCGCGCGGTCGAGCGCGATCCCGAGGACTGCCGGGTCGATCGCGGCTGCGACCGCCTGGCGGATCTTCTTGCGGGAGAACGGCTCCTTCTCGGTCTGGAACGCCAGGTAGCCGACGCGCGGACCCGGAATCGAGAGCGTCCACTGCGCGCGGCGAGGCGGCTCCGCCGGGAACCACACGTCGAGCGCCCCCGCGTCGAACTCCGCCTCGGCGTGGTCATCGGTGGCCACGTCGAGGAAGACGAGGCGGTCGGCCCGGGGCGGCCCCGCCCAGTGGCCGGGGACGGCCTCCAGGGTGAGCCGTCCGCTGGACGCGTCGACGATGCGGTAGGGCCCAGTACCGACGAGGCGGTCGCCGCCCTCGGGCGCCGTCGTCTGTCGCGCCACCCCGAACCCCGGATGGGCAAGCACCGTCAACAGCGGTGCGTACGGCTGGACGAGGGTGAACTGCACCGTGCGNGCGTCGACCGCGCGCACCTCCTTCACGACGCCCGGCGCGCCNCGGAGCAGCGCCGCCCATACGGCGGCGGCGGGCTGAGTGCCCACGCGGAGGTGCCGGTCGAAGCTCNCCGCNACCGCTGTGGCGGTGAGTGCCGTTCCGTCATGAAAGCGCACATTGTCACGCAGGGTGAAACTCCAGACCAGGCCGTCGCGTGACGCGCTCCAGCGCGTGGCGAGGGCCGGCTCGATATCGGTCGTGCCTTCGCGATATGTCACGAGTGTGTCGAAAATCTGCCGCGCGATCAGCGGGACGGCGCCCTCGAGCGTGGTGCCGAGATCGATCGCCGTGGAAAGCCCCGGGACACCGATGCGGACTTCACGCCGTGGCGCCGTCGTCCCAGGTTGGGCGGAAAGAGCGGGCGGCAATACGAAAAACGCGGCGACCGCGATCCAGAGCACGCCGACCGTGCGGGGCCCGAGCATGATTTTCTTATACGTGGAACCCGAGCGATGCGCTACCCGTTTCGAAGGCAGACGTGATGGGTGGCATCCGGTACGGAATTTGCTCTCTCCGAGGGCAAGGAGANTCGACGTGATGGGTCACACGAGCGGTAAACGCCCCTGAACCTTGACTTTCTTTTTTCCAGCCGCCATACTNAATTCACGAGCTGGATGATCGTGCGCATGCCGTTCACCTGGCGCCGGGACAGAAGGGATGGGCTATGAAGGAGTTCGAGAAAAAGAGTAGCCCGAGTCGCGAAGGTTTTTCGAAGTTCCTCCCCGCGTCGATGTCGGATGCTGGCACGCGCCGTCGGCTCACGGAGTACGAGATCCAGGTTCAAGACCTCCAGGCCTATGTCCGCTCCCTCGAGGCCGAGACCGCCCATCTGCGCAAGAAGCTTGAGGACATGCCGAAGGAGTTCATGGTCCTCGAGAACAAGCTCCGCGAGGCCAACCGCCAGCTCGTGCAGGCCTTCAACCAGAACGAGAAGCTCGTGAATGCGCTCTACGAAGCGCGCGAGCAGATCACCGCGCTGAAGGAAGAGGTCG
>JGI25382J43887_10000194_pt1 | contig 17131 bp, 15 predicted proteins | sample GraSoi013_1_40cm_3_FD_43887 | JGI IMG/M metagenome (IMG submission 43887) | reverse complement strand
TATCCGCGATGGCCGTGATAATAGCCAACTTCATCGCCGACCTGATATACGGAATCGTTGATCCGCGGATCAAGTACAGCTAGAGACTGGGAGGTCAGAGTTAGAATGTCCGCCCGAGAGCCTGGATAGACTTCCAGCTAAAACGCGCAAGAAACTTCTGGGGCGAATTCCGGAAAAGCAAGAGGGCAATAATAGGCGTCGCGATACTGGTTTTCTACACAATCTTCGCTCTGGCTGCCCCCATTCTAACATCCTACGACCCCATACACAGCCAATACTTGGCCGGTGTGTCCGCCGCGCCCGTATGGTGGAAGTACATGCCTGGAGGCTCCAGCCTCAGCCAGAACTACAAGGTGGCTCAGAGCTCGCTGTTCACGCAAGCAAACGACTTCCAGACCCAAGGATGGGACAGTAGCTCTACGCCCGGCACGAACCTATCCGTACAGTTCAACTCCTCCGACGTGGGCCTCTCGTCCGCGGCAGGTTTCCCACGGGGATCTGAGCAGATAACCTATTCACGACAGGCTGGCAATGCACTACCGTCCTCACCTGGGGCCACCGAGACGATATCCAAAACGTTCTACTGGCCCTACAACGGGCCTCCGAGCACGTTCAGCGGCTCGCTCGTCGTCTTCGTCAACTCTATGCAGGGTGTGAGCGATATCGCCCTCACCACCTTCATAGCCAACGGGGCGATCGAGATGCCGCTCTCGAACCAGACGATAAACAGCAATTTGGTGGGCACGCGCGTAGTTCCGGCTGAGGACTCGAACGATCCATCGGTGAGGCTCTTCTTCGGCTCGTCAACAATCGACCCCGCGGTAGTAGCCTTCTCGGGCTCAGGCAACTACACCTACGGTTTCAGAATAGTCATACCAGACAAGATTCTACCAAACAACGTAAACGTCAACATATCCTTCAACAACCTTAACCTCAGCATGAAGGGAACCTCATGGGGGCTTCTTGGCACAGACCAAAACGGGAGAGATATCTTCACACAACTAGCCTGGGGCACAAGAGTCTCACTCATCGTAGGCCTCGTCGCATCCTTCCTCGGCGTAGTCATCGGCTTAGTCGTCGGGCTTCTAGCTGGCTTTCTTGGAAAGGTTGTCGACGAGGTTCTGATGCGCTTCACTGACATGGTCCTCGTCCTTCCAGGTCTCCCGCTGCTCATCGTTCTAGCCGCGCTTCTAGGCCCCTCAATCTGGAACATCATAATAATACTAGGGTTCCTCGGTTGGGCAGGCTTCGCCAGAGTAATCCGGTCCCAAGTCCTCTCTCTTAGAGAAAGGACCTTCATAGAAGCCTCCAAGGCCGCCGGCTCGGGTACAGGGCACATTATCATCCGCCACATCTTCCCCAACGTTCTCGGGCTCACTTACGTCTCGCTGGCGCTCGCCGTCCCGACAGCGATCGTCTCCGAAGCATCCCTAGCCTTCCTAGGACTAGCAGACCCCAATGTGATATCATGGGGCCAAATGCTGAACGCTGTCGAGAACAGCGCCGCCATCACCAGTTGGTGGTGGGTTCTCCCACCTGGCCTCTCGATAGCTGTGCTCTCGCTCTCCTTCGTCCTGTTGGGTTACGCTCTAGACGAACTGTTGAACCCTAGGTTGCGGATGAGGCGCTAAGCTAGGCCCCGCCATTCTGCCAAAAAACCTCCCAGAACTCCTCCGAGAAAAATGAGTATCGCTGCAAAGGGAAACATGGCCTTCACAACTTCCGCCAGAGCAGTCTCCGTGACAAGGTTCCCCAATTGTCCCGCCAAGCCGACGAAGGCGGGCAGAGATAGCACAAACGCTATGATGAGCGAACTCGCGATGACCGTGACCCCGAATCCCAAAACGACGTTCTCAAACGTCGCTAGCCCTGTCCCGGCGAATACGCTGGAGAGAAAGATCAGCGCCCAATCCACAGAGCTCAGAGATGGCGCTGTATACAGCCGTGCGAGAATGATCGCGCTGACTAACCCGCTCCAGCAAACCGACCCTAGACAAAGTCTCAGTTTGTCCTGCGTTTGTGCTCCCTCGATACTGGGACACTGCCTATGTTAATTAACAACACCGTGGCCCTTGATTCAAATTGAAGATCAACTCACGTCAAATTCTAATTCTCTCCCTAGTGCTAGTGACCGTCGGTACATGGACCTATCTTCTATTGCCAACGGCGAACTCGACCTACTACTACAAAGCATTGGAAGATCTAACAATCCAGATTCCAAAGTTCACAACTACCAGCACGAGTTCTAACGTGACAATCATGATAACCTTCAACGTTTCGAACCCAACCCCATACGTTGGCTTGACACTGGCATCAATCTCATTCCAGGCACTCATCCAGAATGGAAGTATTGACGAGGTGATTGGCTCCTCGGGTACTGGGCCGCCCGAACCCGTCCCACTCAAACCATTCTCGTACCATATCCTCGAGGGTACACTCGTCCTAACCGGGGGAAACATGGCCCAGTACGAAAGGTTCGTAGCTCAGGGCTCTCCCGAGTGGCACGTAGGTGGCACCATCGATCTCTGGGCCCGGGATGGATTCCTGTCCCCACAATTCGATATTCCAGTCACAATGTCAATGTAATGGATAATTGCAACAAATTCTCTCGGGGACCGGCAAAGCTTATCTTAGCCGGTCCGCCTCCCCGTTTACAGACGAGATCTTAATGCCGGTCCTTGACGTCGACGGCTTGCGAACGTACTACAAAACTCTCCGCGGAGACGTCAAAGCAGTTGACGGTGTTAGTTTCGACGTTGAGAAAGGTCAAGCGCTTGGGATAGCCGGCGAATCAGGTTGCGGAAAAACGACCCTTGCTCTAACAATTCTCAGGCTCCTACCCTCGGGTGCGAAAATCGTCGCAGGAACTGTGATATTCGACGGCACAAGTCTAGGCAGCCTTAGAGACGACGAGATTAGAAAGATTCGATGGAAAGGAATCTCCCTGGTCTTTCAGGGAGCTATGAATGCTCTCAACCCAGTCTTCAATGTAGGAGACCAAATCGTTGAAGCTATCAAGACTCACGAACCAGACACCAGCTCCAAGGAAGCNTGGAGGAGGGCTGAAGATCTCTTGGAGACGGTTGGAATAGAGCGAAGCCGTGCAACGAACTATCCCCACGAATTCAGCGGCGGCATGAAGCAGAGGGCCCTCATCGCGATGGCTCTAGCCCTCAACCCCCTGATGCTGATCGCTGACGAGCCGGGCACTGCCCTCGACGTGATCGTTCAGGCGCAAGTGCTGAAGCTTATGCGGGAACTCAAAGAGAAGCTTAACTTGAGCATGATACTCATCAGCCACGACCTCTCGATCCTCGCCGAAACCTCTGACAAGTTGGCCATAATGTATGCGGGCAAGTTCGTAGAATACGGCGATGTCAAGGAGGTCTTCAAAGAACCACTGCATCCGTACACGCAAGGACTCGTCGGGGCATTTCCAAAGATCAACGAACCCCGAAAGAAACTTCTCTCAGTCCCCGGCTCTCCTCCAGATCTCCTCAACCCGCCCACCGGTTGCCGTTTCCATCCTAGATGCCCTTACGCGATGGATATTTGCCGGCAGGAAGAACCCTTGCTAAAAAACGAGGGCTCGGGAGATCACCAGGTCGCATGCTGGCTCTACAAATAGGTGAACACGATATGGAAACTGTGACCAAGACAACCGTTGGAGATTCAGGAGGCCAACCCATTGTTGTCCGGGTTGAGGATCTGACAAAGTGGTTCCCGCTGAAGACTGGTCTCTTGAAGAGTATCTTTTCGACAGAACAACCGTTCGTGCGGGCGGTTGACGGCATAAATTTTGAGATACACCGAAAGGAAATCTTCGGGCTCGCCGGTGAAAGTGGCAGCGGCAAGACCACTACAGGTCGTCTCATAGTGCGGCTGCTCGAGCCCACAAAGGGGAAAGTAGTCTTCGACGGTAAGGATATCACGAAGCTCAGCGACCGAGAGCTGAAACCTATTCGGCGGAGGATTCAGATAGTCTTCCAAGACCCATACGAGTCCCTCAACCCTCGAATGACGCTGAAGGAGATCGTGGCCGAACCGCTACGGGTACAGAAGATATGCAAGACCGAGGACGAGCTGGAAGAGCGGGTCAAAGCCATACTCCGAGACGTTGAGCTAGTCCCCCCAGAGGAGTTCCTCTACAGGTACCCCCACGAGCTGAGCGGCGGCCAACGCCAGAGGATTGCGACAGCCAGAGCATTTGTCCTCCAGCCTGCTCTAATAGTTGCGGACGAGCCCGTGTCCATGTTAGACGTGTCAATCAGGGCCGAGATCCTGAACTTGATGCTTAACCTGGTCGAGAAATACGAGACGAGCTTCCTCTTCATAACCCATGACCTTGCGGTTTCAAGGCACATGTGCGACAGGCTGGGCATAATGTATCTCGGAGAGATCGTCGAGACCGGCCCGACGGAGAAGGTGATCGGGAATTCACTCCACCCCTACACTCAGAGTCTTATCGCTGCGGTGCCCGTTCCAGACCCTTCCAGCCGGAGGACCGGCGACGTTCTCAGCGGCGAGATCCCCAGCCCGGTCAATCCACCTCCAGGTTGCAGATTCCACACGCGCTGCCCCTACGCCCATATGAGGTGCACCTCTGAGCCACCACGACTTGTCGATGTGGAGCCAGACCACAAGGTCGCCTGTCATCTCTACGACGGCGTGTCCCCAAGCCTCTCATAGTTCAGAGAGTCAGGACAATCAGCCAAAGCCTGGAACCGGGTGCGAATATTGCTTTCAAAGGTCACAAGGCTCGCCAGCCTTCTACTGTTGCTTGGACTCTTCTCAATCCAGCTATCCGCCATACGTGAGGTGAGGGGCGATTATGACATATCGATAAGTCACTCCTCTGTCACCGTAACGATACATACAGTTTTCAACCAAAACATGACGCTCCAGCCTACACCCGCTTACAATAATACCAGCCTATCGGGCTCCAACGCAACGAGCGCCGAGACCGCTTTCACGTCGGCTCTAAGTACACTCCTCCCTGGTGTCAGCGCGTCAGGTCTCACGATCACTTCCTCCTCAGCTTCTAACACTACGCAGATGACGGTCAAGTTCAATGTTGATGGTGCTATCATCACAGATCGAGGAGTCATGAAGGTCAATCTGGCCTGGAGATCGTTCGAGGTAACCTCTAACATAACGGCTGGAGTAATTCCCCTGAACTCGGTGGGTAGTTACCTAGACCATAGCCCAGTGCTGAACAATAACAGTACTTCGTTCATCGCGTGGAGGTATTTCGTAGACGGAAAATCCATAGCGCGTGACCAGTCAACTGTTGCAGCATCGTCATTTCAACTGCTGGATTTTTCTTTGCTCTCAGCACCGCTAGACTCCTGGCACTCGGCCGTTAACATTGCCGCAGGATATGGCTCAACCCTAACCAGTAGTCTCAACCATAACATCACCGTCCGCCAACGCCTCACCGAGCCTGGCGGTGACATCATAACGACGACCTTTTTCGCCGGCTACTCCCACAAAGTCCAGATCGCGATTCCCGGTCCATCAAGGATCATGGGCGACACCATCCTGATCGACACTGGCAGTTTCACATGGGTCATGGCCGTTCTGGTAGTATTATTCCCAGTCATCGCTGTTGGAGCGTTTTTCGTCGAGCGTAACGTAACACGCCAGAGAGGGGCAGGGCGCGCGAGAAGGAACCGTCGTAAGTGAGGCGCAGAGGTGGCTGGATCGTGATCGGATGTGCAATCAAACGTAGGATGACGAGCAGGAGGAAACAGTTGCAAAGTGGGGCTTAGGTAAAGGAGCCTTGGCGCTGAAAGAGTGAACCCATAAACGGCCCCTTCAGGCCACTGCTAGAAGTAGAGCATGGAGTCCAGTTCTCGAGACAAGGAACTTTTTTTCAAGTGTCCAAAATGTGGCTCTGTCTACTCAACCAGGAAGAGTGCCCTAGAACAGGACAGGTACACTAAGGCCTCGCTGACAAGAGTTCTATTAGGCGGGAAGATTTCGCCTCTCGCCTCCGTTCCGAAATGTACTCGCTGCTCCAGCAAGCTCGATCAGATATCGGCGGGGGAATTTGAGCGGCTCCAAGAAGGTCCCACTCGTTAGGCCACGAAATCCATCCAAACAGAAGGACCCCGGTCGGCTCACCGGCATTCTTTTCTCTTCGCCACCACTAATCACGCTTGTCGATAGTCGTCAAGGAGGATGGAATGGGAATGACAAAGTGCGTGCTGTTGACTGCAATTCTACTAGTCCTCGCAGTCTTCTCCCTATCCACACTTGTGACCCATCCTGTGGCAGCTACTCTATCGTCACACGGACCGATTTTGATCGATGGTAACCAGGCCTTCACCAACGCCAACGGAGTTTCCGGAGGAAGAGGCAGCCTTGCCGATCCTTACTTGATAAGAGACCTTAGCATTACAACTCCGGCCGGAACCGGAATAGACATACGAAACACAACCTCCTACTTCTTCNTCCGCAACGTCCTCGTAAGCGGCAGCCAANACGGAATATCTCTCACCAACGTGACAAACGCTGATGTTGAAAACTCCACTTTGTCCAACAACCAACACGGCATTGTCCTGCTCTCCAATAGAGCCTCCCTAATATTCAACAACAATTTCATCAGCAATGTCATCCAGGCAAACGACAACCTCGGCTTCGATAATTCTTGGGACAACGGATACTACGGACCATCAGGTGGAGGAAACTACTGGTCAGACTACAATGGAGTCGATAAGTGTAGCGGCATCAGCCAAGCGGTCTGCACGGGCCCTGACGGAATAGGCGACACATCCTACCGGATTCCAGGAACATCCAACAGTCAAGACTACAACCCCCTCATGACCCCCTTCATTCCCGATACTACACCCCCCAACTGGCCCGCGGGCAGTAAACTAACGTCATACCGCGTAACCCGGACAAGCCTCACCCTCAATTGGACAGCCGCGACGGACGACATTGGCGTCGTTTTCTACACACTGTACAAGGGCGTCACGATCCTACAAAACGTGACCTCGACCCTTCGAGAGTCAAACGTCACGGGTCTCGAACAAGCCACAACCTACAACTTCAGCNTGAAGGCGTGCGATAGGGCGGGCAACTGTAGCAACGGTGGACCATCCCTCACAATTACTACTCCCACCACGCCCCTCTCGCCTCTGACNATAGACTTCTGGATCAGAAACTGGTATCTTATCTTAGCTGTCGCAGNTGCGGTAGCAGGAACAGTTCTACTAGTGATTCTAAAGCGTTCGAGGCAACTATCGCAAGTTCTTCCTCAAGAAAACAGTCAGCAGAATTCCCGACTCGAGAGGTTAGGGGGATGATTCGGTGCGGGAAAGATCTCGCAAACGCTTTTTCGCACGTCGAGTGTTGCGTTTCGGTTCTGAGCCCTACCGTAACCGTCCTCCCATGTAGAAGATCAGCAGAAAGATCCCTATCATTAAAAGAAAGGAGACTGGCAGGAAGATCACCCTGCGCAGAGGGAAGTCCCATTGTTCAAAGTTGCGCGCGTAGCCAGACTTTTGCAGAACTGCCACGCCCCCGACGACGATGGTTGCCCAAATCCCCGCGAAGTAGAAACCAAACAGCTGAGCTCCGCCAAACCAATAGGCCAGGAAGAAGGTGAGATAGGCTCCCAAGCCGCCTAGAGGAGTCGCCACGAACAAGAGAAAGAAGGGAGAAGCGAAGCCGCCAGCAAATCGTCGAAGTTGCTTGGCTACGATACCGCGAGTTCCGCTAGGTTTCGCCTTTTTGGCCCACAGTCGCTTATCCACCGGCCTCCAGCCACTCCCCTGCACAATGGTTGAATCGTTCGGGGAACCCTCTTCCCCCGGCTCGGTGGACTCTGACACGCTAGTCCTAGAGTGTTTGGACACGATTTCATTAAAGGTTATCCCTCGTGGAAAACCGATTCGGTGTCAGGTCTTCAGTCGTTTCCGCACATGTCGAGTTGTGATATGATGGCTTTGAGATCTAGGGAACTCGTGCGACCTGGATGGCTTCTCATTCAATCAGGCCAGTCATGCCTCATCTTTATCAGTCGGAACCATCACCTCCTTTCCTGGGATTTTTGCGATCCTTACTCTGTATCATTGTGCTTCTGGTCCCCTTAGCTTCGCTTCCAATCCCAACGTCTCACGCCGCTTCGGCGGGACTGGTAGCTGCTTCACCTGTGCCGTCGGGACCATCGGTCAGCATATGGAACCCAATTTTCCACTCCGGGAATCTAACATCCCCTAACCTCGGAGTTGGCAGCCTGTTTACGGTTTCCGTCAATGTCACTTCGGCACCATCCTTCGATTATTATTCGGTGAGGCTAGAATACAACCCGACAATTCTAGAGCTAATGAACACCAGCCTACAGGGGACTATCTCCTACCCCAACATAACCTTCAGCAACCTCAACACTTTCCTGGACGGTCTTGTCCTTGCGACTGTACAAGGATCGACCAGTGTCTCGGGTAGCGGAGTGCTCTTGTACCTCCAGTTCAAAGTTCTGCTCGTCAGCATCTCCAATCTCTCCATCATCGACACGTCCCTCTTGCTCGCAGGACAATCCGTAGCACATCTCAGAGGCTCGGGTTGCTTCAACAACAGGTCCCCGCGCCAAGTGGCTTTTGACTTCTCAACCAGCCCCGCGCCAGGTTACCATCAGACGAGCGAGTACATGGCTGGAAAAGTTGCGGTGGGGATAATTCTGCCAGAGAGTCAAGGCCCTGACTATAACTGGACCGACGCGGAGGCCGCACAGACTGTCAACGGCGTAGAAGAAGCCATGAGCTGGTGGGCTTCCCAGGACCCAGCTAACAACCTCACCTTCTACTATGATGTCCACATCCGCGCTTCAACGGTCTACGAGCCCATCGAGATGGCGATGGGCCAGCAAACGGTCTGGATTGCAGATGTGATGAATCGTCTCGGGTATCTTGGAGACGCTTACTCTGCCACCCTCGCCTATGTGAACGGTATCAGGGAAGCCAATCACACCGATTGGGCCTTTACAGTTTTCGTCGCGGATAGTAATCCTTCAGTGACCTACGGAAACTTCGCCGGTGGGGGGTATGCCGACGCTCTTATCGGGGGTCCATGGATGGTAATGTCGCGGATGTCTAACTACGCTTTCAACTCGGGCCAGTACTACCCGGCGGTTCCGGCTCATGAGACCGGCCACATATTCGGCGCCACAGACGAATACTTGTCTATGGTCGATTACTCTGGCTACCTCTTGGCCCCGGACGCCCCTGGCAATTTCGGAATCATGAACCAGAACAGCCTGCACGCAAGCACTAGCACCGAGGCGCAGGTCGGTCATATAGATTGCAATGGGGATGGAGTGTCAGACCTTGTAGAAACGAAACCTGCTATCATGCTCAACCAGCCTTCTGGGATGGTCGCTGGTCCGAGTACCCAGGTCAGCGGCAAAGCCGAAGTCGTTCCATATCCTGACTACCGGTTTGGAGGCGCCAACATCACAGTTTCCAAGATAGCCAATGTCGAATATAGCCTTGACCAGGGATCTCAAGTTCCGACGACAGCTACGGACGGCAGTTTCGATCAGCCCCTCGAAGGCTTTTCATTCAACCTTACCAACCTAGCAGCTGGAACCCACAGGATCGACGTGACAGCAATCACGTCTGCGGGGGTCTCTACGGGGACAAGCTTCACAGTCACAGTTCCGACTGTTGTCGGGACGGCTAGGTTTGCCGGCTGGGCAGCTAGACCCCAACTGCACCACCTAGACCTGTCAACACAGACTATCGAGGTTTTCCTTGCAGACGTCAACGTCTCGCGTGCACCCGTGCACGTATACGTCCAGTTCTTGGTTCGAAACCAGAACGGCTCGGCTTACACAGTCTTGTCAGAGGTTGTTGTGTTGGCGCCAGGAGCAACTGTGATTCAAGCGAAGTGGCAGCCTCCAGATGCAACTGTCCGATACTTCGTCGAAGCAACTCTGTTCTACTCAGCGGTTCTGACGAATACGAATTCTTCTGGTTGGATCATGGCGGGAACCAAGGACTTCACATTCAATACATTCCTGACGCCAAGCTAGCTCGAACAGTGAAACTGGAGTTGGCCCAAGCTAGGCCATTGCTACATTAGCTCCACATGAAATGCTGGTGTCCGCGAACTTGTTTCGAATCCCTNCCTCGGATCTTGAACTGCCTGCTACGTCCGATCCTGCTGGGCAGGGTTTCATGTTCAAACTGGTGAATAGGTTATGTCTCGGGATAGGGCGACCGCAATGAACAGTAGGGTTAAGCCTTCAAGCAGAATGAGACAATCAGAACGAACCTGGAAGAACAGTCAAGACATTTTCGATGGTGCGGGGGGTGGGATTCGAACCCACGAAGGCCTTCGCCACAGGGTCCTAAGCCTTGGGCGGGTCCACCTCTTTTGCCCTCTGCCCATTTGACCTGGCTATGGTACCCCCGCGTCTGTTGTGGTGCTCCGGGCGGGAGTTTCAGCGACTAGGCCGCTTTTGAACCCGCGATCAACGGCTCTGGAGACTTGATTCCCCGCCGTCAGCCGGTAGGGCTCGATTGGCCACCCAACGGTTCTCGTCGGGCTAAGGCCGCTATGCTAAACCGGGCTACACCACCGGAGCATCATCCAGACGTTCACGTCACAGCCTTTTACCTTTTTGTCAGAGGCTTGCGAGTCCTTGTCTAAATTGGCTTGGAGCTTTCCCATAGGAATTCGAAATAGATTTTTCCAAACTTCACGAGACCCTCATGATCCGAGGAAATGGCTAGGGTAAGTCCCTTCTCGGGCTCCTCGCCTAGGAGAATGATTATTTCGCTACTGTCTGAAATCATTCCTCCCCCGAACATTTGCTCCCGAACCCTGACTTCAGCCAGCCCCTTTAGCTTCCTGACCACATCCCTGCCGGTCATGCTTGGAACCATTAGAGATACTCTGATACCTCGGCCGATCATGAGGGACAATAACGGTGTGGCCATGGAGATTACAGACTCGGGAACAATCGGCATTGCTACAAGTAGCTCTTTCCTAGTTCGACCCAGAGTCTCTTTGATTCTATCGAGAATGTTGTTTTGTCCCCTAACGATCCATATATCCGGCCTCTCTTGGACACCCTTCCTCTCGTAGAGAGGCTGCAACTCGGACAGCGCATCGGTTTGACTGGATTTCAGTGTATTCTCCATTCTGACTCTTGACGAGTCGAGGGCGGCCGAAGGCGGTTTTGGAAAATATTTGCTTGGCCTGCCTTGTTGAGTCTCCGCCCAGCCTTTTCTTTCCAAATTAGCGAGGATCTCGTATATCTTAGAGTATGGAATTGTAGCGGTCGTGCTAAGCTGGCTGGCAGGCATTGGGCCAGACTCGACTAGGGCAATGTAGGCCTTGACCTCGTATTCTGTGAGGCCGAAGTCTTTCAGAGCCCTTCTAGTTCTTTCAGTGACTGGCATGTCATCACTGGCTCAGGAGCTGGTCGTAGCCGTTCCTATGAAACATACAGCTGATGTAGGAGGGTGTAAATACGCAGGAGGACACGCTATTCCTGTCTCAAGTCGGGGAATATCCTTTGGTCGATAAGAACCTAATCATGGAGAGGCTGAAGACGGTCCTAGACCCCGAGATCGGCCGGAGCATCGTAGAACTCAACATGGTCCGAGATATCTTGGTCGAGAATGGAAATGTCACCGTAAAGATTGCTCTGACAGTGGCTCATTGTCCGCTTGCCAAGACCCTCCAAACAGATGTGGAAAATGCAGTGCGAAAACTGGGGGATGTGAGATCTGTCAGGGTCGATACAACGACCATGACCAGGAGAGAGCTGGAAGAACTAAGGCTCAAACTGCAAACCGCCGGGACTCCGTCGTCTGCGCCCAAAACAGGCCAAATGGTAGGCCCAGGGATTGAACGTCTCGGCAAGCGGGGGATACGCAGGATTATCGCGATAATTTCTGGAAAAGGCGGCGTTGGGAAGTCCTTTGTCACCAGCGTGCTGGCCTCGGACCTGAAGAAACGCGGATACGAAGTGGGAGTTCTCGATGCCGACCTAACCGGGCCAAGCATCGCAAAGGTTCTGGGCGTGGCCGGCAAGCCCTTCAAGGGGCCAAACGGCGGCATCGTTCCCCTCAAAACACAGAGCGGGATCAAGGTCATGTCCATTAACCTAGTTTTGGACGACCCTAGCATGCCGGTCATATGGCGGGGACCCATTGTCAACAGTGTCATTCGCCAGTTGTACTGGGATGTTGACTGGGGAGACCTCCACTATCTTCTCGTGGACCTTCCACCAGGGACGAGCGATGCACCTCTGACAGTATTCCAATCCTTGCCTTTGGATGGCGTCATTGTGGTTTCTTCCCCCCAAGACCTGGCTTCCATGATCGTGTCGAAAGCTGTAAACATGGCCAAGAAGATGGACGCTCAGATCCTTGGACTGGTAGAGAACATGAGCTATCTCAAATGTCCCGGTTGCGGAGAGACGATGAATATTTTCGGAGAGCCGAAGGGAGAGAAACTAGCCTCGACTCTAGGGTTGCCGTTCTTGGGGGCTATTCCCTTGGATCCGACTATTGCCAAACTGTCCGACGAGGGAAGAATTGAAGAGTATTCCAGCTCGATAATCGCAGGTATCGTGGACGAGCTTAGAACGCGAACCGCCAAACAGGATGAACAGCCAACCCAAGAGCTTCCAATCGCTTGGTCTATCGAACCTATACGGTAGACTTGCCGCTCTATCTCCTCTTGGAGTCTATTCCGATGCCGCGAATCTTTTAACGCAGGTTCTGCCATACATAGGTAGTTCAGGTGCTCTATCACATATGGTAACAAGGCGGCGAGCGGTTCCTCGAAGGGCGAAGAAAACGGGGAAGAAGGCTAAACAAACGAAACCTTCGAAAGCCGTACACGCACGAAAGAAGGTGGAAATCAAGAAGCCTCCGTCAGCTCCCTCGCCTGTCGTGCAGCCACTTCTTGGCGGAGAAAGACCGGCTCGAGAGCGGTCAAGGATAACTGTTGAGTATATTCATGGCAACACGGTGATCGGAGACCTTCTCGTTACGTTCCCTCAGACGAGGACGGTTCTTGCTAGGAAGGGCCTGAGGCTGGAAGCGGAGGATGCCGGAGATATCTATCTGACCCTGGATGCTTTCTCCGCAATGAACGGGCTGAAAACCGAGAGCGTTATCCAGGAACTCGTTGAAGCGACAAAGGAACCTCCCCCGGTAGCCCAACTAGTCGCAACCCCTGCCGCCTAGATCAACTTGCTCGTTCACGATCTCCTACGAACAGCGAAAAACTCAGTGGATTAGAAAGTTATCCGTGGGCAACTTTGAATGTTCGTGCGCGAATTCTGATCACTGGATTAGTGCAAGGCGTCTTCTTCCGCCGTGAAATAACCGAGTTGGCGAGGAGCCTAGGTGTAACAGGGTGGGCGAGGAATACTCCGGACGGTAGTGTCGAAGTGATTTGCGAAGGAGACAAGGATAAGCTTGACAAGATCATCCGGTTCTGCCGTATCGGTCCGTCTGGCGCGAGAGTGAGGGACGTCGAAGTGGACTGGTTCGATTTCAGGGGGGAGTTTCGAGGATTCAGAATAACTCAGTAAGGCGCGCAACGTGCTGTGTACTATGATTGCAGGCCGAGCGAACCAAATTCGTCGTAGTACTTTCGAGCTATGTTGACAGCCTCACTACTCCGTTTGATAATGGTTTGGTATTCGGGATGCGATTCGCCGGCGAATGAGGCCGCCTTTTCGAAATACTTGTTCACTCCATCTAGGTCGCCCCTGTAGAGAGAGATTCCACCAGCGATCCTATAGCCAACTTCAGCTCGCAACTTGTTTCCCTGAGCCTCGAGGTCTTGAGCCTCGTTTAATACACGGTCTAAGGGTATTGTGATTTTCTTCGGGTCGAGAAACATGAGTCGGGACATTGCTACGTAGAGATCGCCATCCCCTCCGCAGAGCTCTTTCAGCCTGTTGACCGCCACGGACTTAGTGTTTGTTTCGAGAGAGGAATCCTTCGGTTTCGGCTTGCGAGAGCCTAGTTTCAAGGTGTTAGGGTTATCTCCTGAAGCGCTCGTAGGCTCTTTTAGCGAGCAATTTAAGAATTGACCCGCTTTGAAAGCGAAGGCTAGGAGGAGACAATAGGAGGGGCGATCGGTGAGTGTTGAAGACAAGATAATCAGGAGGAGAGAATCTAAGACCAAGGCCCGTCGTCGAAAGAGAGGGCCCTACAGGAAGTCCTCTAGCGGAGGGATCATCAAGTACTGAGACTCGTTGATCCTAGTCTCAGGTGTGCCGGTCTAGCCGTCCCACAAATTGAGAACTAGGCTGACGTGGTGGGGGATCGGTGAACATCGGTGAGGATAAAGACGCAGTGACTGATTGTCGAACTTAAGCGAGCCCAGTCAGTGTTGGATCGGTATCTTTCTATACTTTGCGATGCTACCGGGTTCAATGCTAACTGTTTCGGCGCAACTATGAGATCCGAAACAAATCGTGCAGTGCTCCACGTCCCAGCCGGGATCGACCTTCCTACATGTCTCGCACATGAGGCCAAGCGCACGAATGTCGGTACATGCTTGGCAGAACTTCCTTGATACGTCTAGCGGGTTCGGGTCCCCGACGAGTGTAGAAGCAATGTCTCTGCTGATCTGACGGACCTCAGATGCAGCTTCAAGGTTTACTGCTTCCCCTCGAACCTGGTGCCTGTACTTGCTGACCGCCGCTTGTGTAACTCCGAGTCGTTCTGCGACCAGTTCCTGTTTCATCCCGTACTCCTCTATGAGTTCACGGGCTATCATAGCGCGCAATGCCGGAATAACGGATTTCGCTGCGACTTCGCAGGGAATGATCAATAAGAGGCCACCGAAGCGATACTCGTGGAATCTATTTAAACATGACTTACGTCATATTTTTTTTCGGGTAAACGATCCCGATCTCGATTCTGAGACCCGCTCCAAACTTCCACCCTAAATCGTTCGGGGCTCACCCTAAAAATCGAGGTTTCTCTCGCATCCAAGCCCCGGATCCCATCCTGATCGGGTGGACTCGCTCATTATCAATGTCGGACAGGAAATCGTTTATGGAGAACGGGTCTTGCGCAACCGTCTCGCGACACAAGACCGGTAGACGACGTACTCGCGAAGCTCAAAATGGCATCGTCATCTCCCCTTTCTCCGCTCTTTCGGTCACCTTCACGCCGTTTTCCCGCTAGGAACCTATAAATCAAAAACGGGTACTCTTCTAGGGGAAGAGCATGGTTACTGTCGAAGCGATCGAAAAAGAGCTTGAGAAGGTCGTTGACCCGGAGATCGGGCTTCCGATCACTGAGATGCATCTGGTTGACGAGATAAACATCCAGGATAACGGGGAAATTTTCATCAAATATCATCTGACTGCGCCGTTCTGTCCGCCGATCTTCGCAGAAGACATTGGAATGAACATAAGAACACTTACGTCCAAGCTTGAAGGGGTAAAGAAAGTGACGGTAGTCCTTCATGGTCACGCCTTGGCAAACGAGATCAACCAGAGGGTCAATCCCGGTTACACGCCTCCCGCCGCCCAGCAAGCGACGCCGNCTCAGACAAAGGCATGAGTCAGCTAGAACGTCAATTCATCAGACTATGTTCGCATCGAAGATGTCCTCGAGAGGAGCCTCAAGCTTTTTCAAACTTGAGGGGGAGGAAACCCTCTTGGCTGGTTTCGGCCAGTCTTCGCTGTGAGCCCCCCGCCAAACAGGCCCTGAAAAGCATATGGTCAGAGTGGAGAAAGACCCGTCTTCGTGGCAAGCCCTGCTGACGCTCTACCTGAAGGCATCATACAGGAAGGCTCCAAGCAAACCTCCGAGAACTGGTCCAACGATATAGATCCATAGATTTCCCAGAGGAGTCAGACTGAAGACTGTTGAAGCTAGCGTAGGCCCCCATGTTCTAGCTGGGTTGAGAGACGCCCCGGAAATCGGGCCGANCATCCAGACGATGGCCGCCAGAGCGAATCCTATGGGAACTCCTGCGCGGCTCGAGTCCGCAGCCTTATCCGTTGCCCCGAATACGGTGATGACAAGAATGGCAGTACCGATTATCTCGGCTAAAAGTACCGCGCCGATGCCGAATCCAGAGCCGGGAAGGGTATCTCCTAGAAAGGTTGACTGCGCAGCCTGAACGAGTCCTCGGTTATTGCTAGATGTCCACAACGCCAGCTGGACGAACCCCGCAACAGATGCGCCTGCAAGTTGGCCAAGAATGTAGGGTGCCACCTTCTTTGTCTCTATCCTCCGGGTAGCCCAGTGAGCGATTGTCACCGCAGGATTAATGTGAGCACCAGTTAGCCGGCCTATGGTGTAGACTGCCAGTAGCAATGCTACCCCGTGGGCAAGACCGATGANGCCGAGACCTGCACTCGTGACGGANCCATCGAGGAACGTCACCGCTATAATTGTCCCAGGACCGATCANGGTAAGNAGAAACGTCCCGTAAGCCTCAGCTAATGCCGCGCGTCCCGTCCGATTCATGGAGAAACGAGTTCACGCTTGACTNCTGCGTATATAGCGCTTGTTTTCCAGCGGGGCCTGCTCCACAGCCAGAGCAGACAGGCTCATTCTCAACCCCAGGACCGAGAACCTTGTAGAGCAAAGAATTTTCTATAGTAGACGATCACATAATAGTGCAGGAAATTGACGGTAACAAACAGTTTCACTTGGATGATAGGCGGTCCCCAGGGCAGCGGGATCAACTCGGTAGCTGAGAATTTTGCCAAGGCGTGCATTAGAGGAGGGCTTCACATATTTGCCAATATCGAATATCACTCCAACATCAAAGGAGAACACAGCTATTACAGGCTCAGGGTAGAATCAAAGCCGCCTCGCTCACATGTGGACTGGGTAGACCTACTGGTTGCCCTCGATCGAGAAACAATCTTCGGCGACATGAACAAGGTACATCCGACACATCGAGGTCACCGGCACGAGGTCAGCCCTGGAGGGGGAATAATCTACGACCGCAGCCTCAACCTAACACCTGATTCTTTCGGACGTGATGATATCAAACTCTTTCCTATACCCTACATGGATCTACTTGTTGACGCTCTGAAAGAGTTCGGAAAGGACAAGGAACTCAGCAAGTACCAAGTAATGGTCAACACGATCGCCCTTGGCGCCTCGCTAGGCCTCGCCGA
>JGI25382J43887_10000192_pt1 | contig 17151 bp, 15 predicted proteins | sample GraSoi013_1_40cm_3_FD_43887 | JGI IMG/M metagenome (IMG submission 43887) | reverse complement strand
CGTCACCCAGCCGGAGTCCGTCACCAGGACGGCCAGGACGCGGTCCTCCTCCAGCGGAATCATCTCGACCCGAGTGATGGTCGTCTGCTTGAGCGGTGGCGCCAGCAGCAGGCCCGTCATCCGGGTGGCGGTGGACAAGTGCTCGGACGTGCGCTCCATGAAGCCGTCGATGCCGGACGGGCGCGCCGGCAGGCTCTCGGGCGGTCCCGCTGGCGTCGCCAGCGACGGTGGGAAGGACTCCACGTACAGGCGGTAGGCCTTGTCCGTCGGCACCCGGCCGGCGCTCGTGTGGGGCTGGGCGAGATAGCCCATCTCTTCGAGGTCGGCCATCGCGTTCCTGATGGTCGCCGGCGAGAGCTTTTTAAGGTATCGCCTGGCCAGCAGGCGCGAGCCGACGGGCTGCGCCGAGTCGATGTATTCGCGGATCAGGGCGATGAGAACGTCGCGATGCCGCTCATCCATCAAGGCTCTTGTAGCAACCGGGTGGGGCCAAGTCAAGATGAGCGGACTACAAGAGCTCCACGAACAGCGCGTCGGAGACGAGGAACCCGGCTTCGCTGAGAGCGACGCGCGCGCCGGTCCGCGCCAGCAGCCCGGCGCGCTCCCAGTCGTCGACCCGCCCCTGCCGGGCGGGGTCGCCGGCCAGGCGCTCGGTGAGCCATCCCGCCGGAACGCCGTCGGCGGTGCGTAGCCCGAGGATCAAGCGCTCGCCGAGGCGCTGGCGGGGCGTCAGGCGCTCGGACTCCGCGATGGGCAGCGCGCCGCGCTCGAGCGTTTCGCAGTAGCGCGGGACGGGTTTGGNGTTGCCGCAGCGCACGTCGCCCACGAAGGCGCAGGCGCCGGGCCCGGCGGCGAGGTACTCCGCCGCCCGCCAGTAGATCTGGTTGTGCCGCGACCGGAAGCCGGGGCGCGCGTAGTTCGAGACCTCGTAGTGCTCGAAGCCGTGGGCGGTGGCGGCGCGCGCCAGCGCCCAGTACTGCTCGACCACCAGGCCCTCCGGCGGTAGCCCCGCCACTCCGGTCACGCCCCAGAGGCTTCCGGCGTCCAGCGTCAGCCCGTAGGCGGACAGGTGATCGGGCTGCCAGTCGAGCACCCGCTGGACCGCCCCCGTCCAGCCGGCGAGGTCCAGTCCGGGCAGGCCGTACATGATGTCGACGCTGACGTTCGCGCACCCCGCCGCGCGCGCGGCCTCGAACGCGGCTCGGGCGTCGCGGGCGCTGTGCAGGCGGCCCAGGCGCGGCAGGAGCGTGTCGTCGAGCGACTGGATCCCGAGACTGATCCGGTTCACGCCGGCCTGGCGGTAGCCCTCGAACTTTTCCCGCGAGACGCTCTCCGGGTTGCACTCCACGGNGACCTCGGCGTCCGCCACCACGGGGAAGCGCGTGCGGAGCGCGGCGAGGATCTCCGCCACCTCGTCGGCGGCCAGCAACGAGGGTGTGCCGCCGCCGAAGAACACCGTCGCCAGCGTGNCGTCGCCCGCCCACGGCAGGGTGCTCAGCAACTCGACCTCGCGGTGGAGGGCGCCGAGGTAGCGGAGCATCGCGCCGGCGTCCATCGGCGCGGTGTTGAACGAGCAGTAATAGCACCGCTTCGCACAGAACGGCATATGAATGTAGAAGCCGAGCTCTCTGCNGGCTGGGGCCGTCTCGGCCAGCACCCCGTGCGGTGATGGCGCCGCGGCGAGAACGTTGGGAGGCGACGTCGGGCGGGGGGCCGGAGAGGCCCCTGTGAGACCCGTTCCCGCCGCGGCGGGCCGCGCGCCGAGCTCAGGTTGGGAACGCGATAGCGTGGCCATCGTCGCCGGGCTCGTGGTCGAACAGGGGCCTTCCGGCCCTCCGCCCGCCCGTGGCATCACGGGATGTACTTGCCCAGTCTCCACCAGCGCAGCCAGTGCCGGTCGCCGTCCCACGACCAGTAGATGAGGAAGGCCTTGCCCTTGATCTTCTCGCGACGGACGTAGCCCCAGTAGCGGCTGTCCTGGGAGTTCTCGCGGTTGTCGCCCATGACGAAGTACGAGTGGGGCGGCACGATGGTCCGCTCGCACCCATAGGCGTACCCGCAGTACGCCTGGCCGGAGTGGGATTGCGCCGGGCTGCTCTGCTTGACGTACGGCTCGGTCAGGCGCTGGCCGTTGACGTAGACGTCCTGCCCGCGGATGAGGACCTCGTCGCCGGGTGTCCCGATGATGCGCTTGATGAAGTCGCGCTTTTCATCTTGAGGATACTTGAAGACGATGATGTCGCCCTGGCGGGGCTGGCGCAGTCCCGGCACGCGCCAGTCCACCACCGGGACCTCGGCGCCGTACAGGAACTTGTTGACGAGGATGTAGTCGCCGACGAGGAGGGTGTCCATCATCGACCCGGACGGAATGGTGAACGCCTGCACGACGAGCGTGCGGATGACGAGCGCCAGCAGGATGGCGATGACGATGGCCTCGCCGTACTCGCGGACCAGCGACTTGCGGCGCCGTTGGACTTGGCTCTCCGCGGGAGCGCGGGGAATGCTCTCGGCTTTGTCGTGAACGTCCATCTCAGCTCTTCAACACGGTGAGAAAAGCCTCCTGGGGCACCTCGACCTTGCCGACTTGCTTCATCCGTTTCTTTCCTTCCTTCTGGCGCTCGAGGAGCTTGCGCTTGCGGGTAATGTCGCCGCCGTAGCACTTGGCGGTCACGTTCTTGCCCATGGCCTTGACGGTCTCCCGGGCGATGACGCGGCTGCCGATGGCGGCCTGGATGGCGACCTCGAAGAGCTGGCGGGGAATGACGGCGCGCAGCTTCTCGACCAGGGCCTTGCCCTTCTCGTAGGCCTTGTCCCGGTGGACGATGATCGAGAGCGCATCGACCGAGTCGCCGTTCAACAAAATGTCGAGCTTCACCAGGTCGGAGGGCCGGAAGTTGGCGAACTCGTAATCGAACGACGCGTACCCCCGCGAGATCGACTTCAGCTTGTCGTAGAAGTCGATCACGATCTCGGCCAGGGGAAAGTCGAACTGGATGCGCACGCCCCGGCCGACGTATTCCAGCGAGCGGTGCTCGCCCCGCTTGTCCTGCGCCAGCTTGTAGATGGCGGTCATGAACTCCGTGGGCGCGAAGATCGACGACCGGACGTAGGGCTCCTCCAGCCGCTCGATCCGGTCCGGCGTCGGCAGCTTCGAGGGGTTGTCGATCTCCTGCACCTCACCCGCGGTCGTCACCACCTTGTAGCGGACGGACGGCGCGGTGACGATCAGCGAGAGGTTGAACTCTCGCTCCAGCCGCTCCTGGACGATCTCCATATGGAGCAGGCCGAGGAACCCACAGCGAAACCCGTAGCCGAGCGCCAGGGATGTTTCGGGCTCGAAGGAGAACGCCGGATCGTTCAGGCGAAGCTTCTCGAGCGCGTCGCGCAGGGCTTCATAATCAGTGTCCTCGATCGGGTAGAGCCCCGCGAAGACCATCGGCTTGGCGTCACGGTAGCCGGGGAACGCCTCGGCGGTCGGGCGGGCGGCTTCGGTGATGGTCTCCCCGACCTTGGCGTCGGCCACGCGCTTGATCGAGGCGGTGAGGTAGCCGACCTGGCCGGCACTGAGCTCGTCCACCGGGCGCATCTCGGGCGTGAAGACGCCGACCTGCTGCACGTCGTAGGTACGGCTGTTGGACATCAGCAGAATGCGCGCGCCGGGCCGCACGCGGCCGTCCGTCAGCCGGACGTAGACGACGCCGCCCTGGTAGGAGTCATAGAAGGAGTCGAAGACCAGCGCCTTGAGCGGCGCCTCCGGATCGCCCTGCGGCGGGGGGATGCGGGCCACGATGGCCTCGAGGACGTCCGGCACGCCGGTGCCGTACTTCGCCGAGATCGCCAGCGCCTCGTCGCCGTCGAGATCGAGGATCTCGGTGATCTGATTGCGCGTGCCCTCGACGTCGGCGGCCGGTAGGTCGATCTTGTTGATGACGGGGACGATGGTCAGGTTGGCGTCGAGCGCGAGGTAGTAGTTCGCCAGCGTCTGGGCTTCGATGCCCTGGGCGGCGTCGATGATCAAGAGCGCCCCCTCGCAGGCGGCCAGCGCGCGTGACACCTCGTACGAGAAGTCGACGTGCCCCGGCGTGTCGATCAGATTCAGCGTGTACTCGGCGCCGTCGCGGGCGCGATAGAGCAGCCGGACGGTGTGGGCCTTGATGGTGATGCCGCGCTCGCGCTCGAGGTCCATCGAGTCGAGCACCTGGTCCACCGCCTTCTTCGCATCCATCGTCCCGGTGAGCGCCAGCAGCCGATCGGCGAGCGTCGATTTGCCGTGGTCGATGTGGGCGACGATGGAAAAATTGCGGGTTCGCGCGAGGGTCATAACGCCTCAGTCTAGCACGCCAGCGCAGGCCGGGCGGCCGGAGGCGCCGCTCAGCGCGGCAGTCTGGCGTGGTCGGCGATGACGGCGCCGGTCTCGAGCACGACCCCCGCGCCGACCTGGGCGTGGGCGCCGATGCGCGCCTCGGCACCGACCACGCAATCGTGCACCACCGCCCCGGCACCGACCTGGACGCGCTCCCAGAGAACGGCCTCCTCCACGCGCGCCCCGGGCCCGATCGTCGAGCCGGCGCCGATGACGGCCCGCGGCCCCACCCGAGCGCTGGCCCGGATCTCCACGTCGCGCCCCACCACGCTGGGGGCCTCGATGCGCGCGTCGGCCGCCACCGCGCCGCCCTCGGCGACCCAGGCCCCCGCCCGGGGCACGCCCGGCGGACGGAGCGGCGTCCGTACGCTCCCGTCGAGCAGGTCCATCTGGGCGGCGCGGTAGGCGCCGGGGCTGCCGATGTCGCGCCAGTAGGCGGACGGGCGCCAGCCGAAGCAGGGGAGGCCCTCGGCGATCACGGCCGGGAAGAACTCGCGCTCGATCGACACCGGGCGGTCGGCCGGCATCCGGCGCAGCAGCTCGGCCTCGATGAGGTATACGCCGGCGTTCACGGTGTCGGTCGTGATCGCCTCGTCCGCCGTGGGCTTTTCGCGGAACCGGCGGATGCGGCCGTCCGCCGTCGTCTCCACGACGCCGTACAGCCGCGGGTCGTCCACGCGCGTGAGGAGGATCGTGACCCGGGCCCCCTGCGCCGCGTGAAACCGCCGCATCGCCGAGAGGTCGACATCGGTCAGGATGTCGCCATTGAGGACGAACACCGTCCCCCGCGTGAGGTCGGCCGCATTGCGAACGCCGCCGCCGGTGCCCAGCGGCTCCTTCTCTACGACGTAGCGGAGGCTCACGCCGGACGTTTCGTCGGCCAGCGCCGCCCGGATGTCCTCGACGCGGTACGAGCACGACAGGATGACGTCGGTGATGCCGTGCGCCTTGAGCAGCGCGAGTTGATAGGCGAGGAACGGCCGGTTCAGGAGTGGCACGACCGGCTTGGCCCGGGCCAGCGTCAGCGGTCGGAGCCGCGTGCCTTGACCGCCGGCCAGGATGACCGCCTGCGCCGGAAGGCCGGAGCCCGTCGCGCCGGGCCCTAGGCGCTCGGCGACCAGGGTTGAGCCTCGTCGATGAGCATCACGGGGATGCCATCGCGGATGGGGTACGCCTTCCGGCAGGCCGGGCAGATGATGCGCGTCTCCTCGAACCGGAGATCGCCCTTGCAGGCGGGACACACCAGAATGGCCTTCAGCTCATCGTCGATCACGAGCCACCTCCCTATTCTCTTCGGAGGGGGCCTCGACGGCCCCCTCCGATGCCTCCCCCAGGAGTTGCGCCGGCGAAGCCGGCGCTCGAACCGACTCGGGGGTCAACCGGTTCGCTTCAGTTCCCGGAAATAGGCCAGCGTCCTGGTGAGGCCGTCGTCGAGCGGAGTGCCGGGCGTCCAGCCCAGCAGGGTCTTTGCGCGCGCGGCGTCCAGCACGCTCCGTCGCTGCTCGCCGGGCCGCGCGGGCCCGTGCAGGGCGGGGCGCTCGACCTGCGCCGCCTTGGCGAGCCGACGGTACAGCTCGTTCACCGACGTCTCGACACCGGTGCCGATGTTCACGACCCCGGTCGCCTCCGTGCGTGCGAGCGCGCGCGCCATGGCGTCGGCGACGTCCTCCACGTAGACGTAGTCGCGCGTCTGCTCGCCGTCGCCGTTCACGACGCAGGGCTCGTCCCCGAGCAGGCGGTGGGCGAAGATCGCGATCACGCCGGCTTCGCCCAGCGGATTCTGGCGCGGGCCGTACACGTTGGCCAGCCGGAGCGCCAGCGTCCGGCCCCCGGTCAGCCCCGCCCAGCACTCGAGATAGCGCTCGGCCGCCACCTTCGACACGCCGTAGGGCGATGTGGCCCGGGCCGGATGGTCCTCGGGCGTGGGCAGCACGTCGGTGTCGCCGTAGGCCGCGCCGCCGGTCGAGGTGTAGACGACGTGGCGGACGCCGGCGCGCCGGCTCGCTTCGAGGAGCGCGACGGTGCCCAGCACNTTGACGCTGGCATCGAAGAGCGGATCGACGACGGAGCGCGAGACGGCCGCCTGGGCGGCCACGTGGACGACCGCCTCGGGCCCGGCGGCGGCGAAGACGGCGTCGAGGCGCGCGCTGCGGATGTCGCAGACGTGGAGTGTGGCCGCCCGGTTCACGTTCTCGCGCGTTCCGGNGCTCACATTGTCGACGACGGCGACGGCGTGCCCGTCGCCGATCAGCCGATCGACGATGTGGGAGCCGATGAAGCCGGCTCCCCCGGTGACGAGGATCCTCACCGCTGGACCTTTCCCCGGAACCACTCGATGGTGAGCCGCAACCCCTCGTCGGTGTCGACCCGGGGCTCCCAGCCGAGCAGCCTGCGCGCCCGCGTGATGTCGGGCTGGCGGACCTTGGGGTCGTCCTCAGGCAGCGGGCGGAAGACGATCTCGCTCTGCGAGCCGGCCAGCCGGAGGATCCGCTTGGCCAGCTCCAGCAGCGTCATCTCCTGGGGATTCCCGATATTGACCGGATCGGTGACCGGCGCTTGCATCAGGCGCCAGATGCCGTCGATGAGGTCGTCGATGTACTGGAACGAGCGCGTCTGGGAGCCGTCGCCGAAGACGGTCAAGGGTCGGCCGGTGAGCGCCTGGGTGACGAAGGCGGGGATCGCGCGGCCGTCGTTGACGCGTATGCGGGGCCCGTGAGTGTTGAAGATGCGGACGATCCGGGTGTCGACGCCGTGGGCCCGGTGATAGGCCATCGTGAGCGCCTCGGCGAAGCGCTTGGCCTCGTCGTACACGCCGCGAGGCCCTACCGGGTTCACGTGGCCCCAGTAGTCCTCGCGCTGGGGGTGGACGAGGGGATCCCCGTAGATCTCCGAGGTCGACGCCAGCAGAAAACGGGCGCGCTGGGCCTTGGCCACGCCGAGAGCCCGGTGGGTCCCCAGCGCGCCCACCTTCAGCGTCTGGATCGGCAGCTCCAGGTAGTCGCGGGGCGAGGCGGGGCTGGCGAAATGCAGGACCCAGTCCAGCGGCCCCTCGACGTCGATGTATTCGGTGACATCGTGCCGCACCAACGTGAAGTCCGGGAGACCCTGGAGGTGCGCGACGTTCTCGGGNGAGCCCGTGATGAAGTTATCCATGCAGATCACGCGGGCGCCGCGCCGGAGGAGGAACTCGCAGAGGTGGGAGCCGATGAAGCCAGCTCCACCGGTGACCAGCACCCGCATGAGCGGGATTTACGCGGGCAGGACCGGCNTGCGGCCGATCGAGTAGTACTCGAAGCCGACGCGCCGCATCCGCTCGGGCTCCCAGAGGTTGCGCCCGTCGAACACGAGCGGTCGCCGCATGAGGGCCCGGATCCTTTCCAGGTTCAGGAACTTGAACTCGTTCCACTCGGTCACGAGCGCCAGCCCGTCGGCGCCGTCGGCCGCCCCGTACGGAGAGTCGCAGTACACGACCCCCGGGGGCAGGACCCGGCGGGCGTTGGGGATCGCGACGGGGTCGTAGGCGCGGACCCGGGCGCCGAGCTCGAGCAGGCGCGCGATGACCTCGATGGACTTGGCCTCGCGCATATCGTCGGTGTTGGGCTTGAAGGCCAGGCCGAGTACCGCGATGATCTTGTCGTCCAGCGGCGCCAGCACCTTTCTGATCTTCTCGACGAAGTGCGGCGGCCGCTCGCGGTTGACCTCGGTGGCGGCCCGCAGCAGGCGGAAGTCGTAGCCGAGCGCCGCCGCCGTGTGGACCAGCGATTCGGTGTCCTTCGGGAAGCAGCTGCCGCCGAACCCGAGCCCCGCCTGCAGGAACGCTGGCCCGATGCGCGCGTCGAGACCCACGCCCTTCGTCACCTGGGTGACGTCGGCGCCGGCCAGCTCGCACATGTTGGCGATGGCGTTGACGAACGAGATCTTGGTCGCCAGGAACGCGTTGGAGGCGTACTTGATCATCTCCGCGGAAGGCACGTCCGTGATGATCATCGGACGCTCCAGCGGAGCGTACAGCTCCAGCAGCGTCATGGCCACCTGCTGGTTGGGCGCGCCGATGACGATGCGATCGGGCCGGAGCGTGTCCTCGATGGCCGACCCCTCGCGGAGGAACTCGGGGTTGGAGACCACGTCGAATGGGACCGGCTGGGCCTGGTGGCGCTCGATGATCTCCCGGACGAAGTCGCCGGTGCCGACGGGCACCGTCGACTTGTTCACGATCACCGTGTGCTTGTCCATGGCCTGCCCGATCTCCTTCGCCACCGCCTCGACCGCGCTCAGATCGGTCTGGCCGTCGGCCTTGGGCGGCGTTCCCACCGTGATGAAGACGATCTGGGAGCGCTTGACGGCGGCGCTGAGATCGGTGGTGAACGACAGGCGGCAGTCCGCCACGTTGCGGGCGACCATCTCCTCCAGGCCGGGCTCGTAGATCGGCATCTTCCCGGCGTTCAGCCCGCCGATCTTGTCCCGCTGGTTGTCGACGCAGGTCACGTCATTGCCCAGGTCGGCGAAGACCGCCCCTGTCACGAGACCGACATAGCCGGTGCCGACCACGCAGATGTTCATGCAGGCAGTTCATCATAACAGGGTCGGGTGGATGGAAAAAAGGCACGCCAATTGAAAAAATGACTCTGCGGACGGGGGGGTCGGCGCCGCTCAAGCGGCGAAGGGACCGTCATCGGCCCCGTCGCCGCCCGCGAGCTCGTCGATCTGCTCCCGTGCGTCGCGCATGNCGTCCGGGAGCGAGTCGAAGCGCTGACCCGAGATGGTGATCGTGTTGCTCTCGTCCCGCGCCTTCCACATCCACTCCCGCCGATTGCGACCGACGGGGANGAACTCGACCTTGACGGCCACCCGGACCTCCCGGCTGTCGGCCTCCATGGGGAGGCGAGCCGCTTGGCCCTAGNTGCAAGGCAGGTGCCACGCATGCGCGGTGCTTCCGTCAGGGGGTTGAGCCCGGCGGGGAGTGTAGCGCCGGTCTTACTTTGGGCAGTCCATTCCCTCGGCCACATCGTCGGCTTCAGCGGCCGCCCAGCGAAAGAAGACAATGGTGAAGGCCACCAGCGGGACCACGCCCGCCGGCACCCACATCAGGATGCCCCCCAGCCGCTGGTCGGCGAGGGGATCCATCCCCGTCGCTCGCGCGGCCTCGGCGTAGAACGGGTAGAGCACCTCCTCGGCGCCGGTGATCATCGCGGCCACCACCGTCATCGGCATGCCGAAGGCGAAGAGGTAGAGGAGCTGGGCACCGTAGGGCAGCGCGGGGAAGAGTCGCGAGGAGCTCAGCACGGGCCACCAGGCCAGCAGGGCCGTGCCCGTCAGCGCCGCGTGCTCCACGATGTGCCAGGCATGCGACTCCAGCGCCGCGCCGAACGGCCCGGGGAGGTGCCAGGCGACGAGCGCCGCGGCGTAGAGCGCCAGCGCGGGAATCGCCCGGGTGGACACGCGCGCCACGGCGTTCAGCCAGGGCACCCGTCGCAGCGGGGCCAGGAGCCCGTCCACCATCCAGGCCGGCGCGGCGGCCAGCAGGCAGGAGGGGGCGATCAGGGTGAGCAGAAGGTGCTGGGCCATGTGGGCGCTGAAGCGCGACCGCTCGGCCAGGTCGTGCAGCGGCCCGTTCAGCGCAACGCCGAACGCGAGGAGCCCGGCCACCAAGGCGGCGCTCCGCCCGGCGCTCGGCCGCTCGCCGCGCACGATCCAGGCGCCGGTCCAGGCCCCCGCCAGCAATGCGCCGCCCAGCACCGTTTCCAGATGGATCATCGCCCGAAGACCAGGAAGGCGCCGGTGAGGGTCATGAGCGCCACGGCCAGCCCGGTAGCGAGGATGAGGGGTCCCACGAAGAGCGTGCTCAGCACGCGGGCGTCATAGCGCAGGTGCATGAAGAACAGGACCACCAGCGAGAACTTGGCCGCCGACATCACCAGGAGCAACGGTACCAGGATGGGCGTCAGCTGGCGGATGTAGATGACGCCGACCTCCAGAGCGGTGATGACCGCCAGGAGGACCGCCACCCTCAGGTAGGTCCCGACCGTNGCGTGTCCGCGCTCGGCCATCACGGCACCAGATAGATGAGGGTGAAGATCACGATCCAGACGACGTCGACGAAGTGCCAGTAGAGTCCCGCCGCCTCCACCTTGATCGCGTCCTCGGCGCCGAGCCGGCCGCGGAGGTCGAGGATCAGCAGCGCCAGCAGCCAGAGGACGCCCAGGCTCACGTGGCCGCCGTGGAACCCGGTGAGGACGAAGAAGGTCGAGCCGAAGAGGTTCTGCTGCAGCGTGAGGCCTTCCCGGACGAAGTGGGTGAACTCGTAGGCCTGGAAGCCGAGGAAGATCAGGCCGAAGAGGGCGGTGCCGCCCAGCCAGAGGCGCGACTGGAAGCGATCGCCTCGCTGCACGGCCGCCAGCGCCAGCACCATCAGGAGGCTCGACNTCAGCAGATCGAACGTGCTGNCGGTCGTGATCGGGATGTTGAGGACCTCGTGGGGATGCGGGCCCGTCACGCTGCGGCCCTTGTAGGCGATGTAGGTGGCGATGAGCGTGCCGAAGAACAGGCACTCGGACCCGATGAAGGTCCACATCCCGAGCTTGCGGTGATCGACGCCGAGCCCGCCCGCCTGGTGCGCGTGGGCCGGGTTGCGGTGGTGCTCGAGCGCGAAGCTGAAGGCGCCCCACAGCGTGACGAGAGCCCCCGCCACGATCACGGCGACGTGGAGGAGGGCCCCGGCGGCGGCGACCCCGACACCGAGCGCGGTGACGACCGGCCAGTGCGAGGGGGCCGGCAGGTGGATGGCGTGCTCTTCGGTCGGCGGCGCCAGCGGCGCCCGACGCGGGCCATGCTTCTCGCGCCAGTAGGTGTCGCGCCCGTAGATGGGCGGGATGGCGTCGAAGTTGTGCGGGGGCGGCGGCGAGGAGGTCCGCCATTCGAGCGTGCGGCCGTCCCAGGGGTCCGCCGGCGCCGGCGCGCCGCCGCGCAGGCTCCGGAGAGCGATCACGATGAAGAGGAGGATGGCGGCGGCGATGCCGAAGGCGCCGAGGGTCGAAACGAGGTTCCAGAAGCTCCAGGGTCCGTCGGNATACGTATAGATCCGGCGCGGCATGCCGACGGCGCCCAGATAGTGCTGGGGGAAGAAGGTGACGTTGAAGGCCACGAAGAGCAGCCAGAACTGGCAGCGGCCCAGCCGCTCGTCGAGCAGCCGGCCGGTGATCTTGGGCCACCAGTAGTAGGCGCCGGCAAAGAGACCGGAGAGGCTGCCGCCGATCAGAACGTAGTGCAGGTGGGCGACCACGAAGTACGAATCGGTCTGCTGGAGGTCGACCGGGGGGGAGGCGTGCATGATGCCCGAGAGCCCGCCGATGGTGAACAGGCCGATGAGGCCGACGGCGAAGTGCAGGGCGGTGGTGGCCCGGATCGTCCCGCCCCAGAGCGTGGCCAGCCAGTTGAAGATCTTCACGCCGGTGGGGATCGCGATGATCATGGTAGCGATCGAGAACGCAGCGTCGGCGACCGGGCCCATGCCGGCGGCGAACATGTGGTGACTCCAGACGCCGAAGCCGAAGAAGCCGATGAGGGCGCCGGAGTAGATCATGATGGGCGCCCCGAACAGGGGCTTGCGGGCGAAGGTGGGGAGCACCTCGGAGACGATGCCGAACGCGGGGAGGATCAGGATGTAGACCTCGGGGTGGCCGAAGATCCAGAAGAGGTGCTGCCACAGGTGGAGGTCNCCGCCGGCGCCCACGTCGTAGAAGTGGGTGCCGAAGAAGCGGTCGAACGTCAGGAAGATCAGCCCCACCGTGACCGGCGGGAAGGCCAACACGATGAGGAACTGGACCACCAGCGTCATCCAGACGAAGAGGGGCATGCGCATCAGGCTCATGCCCGGCGCGCGCAGATTGAGGATCGTCACGATGAAGTTCACCGCGGCGATCATCGAGGAGGCGCCCAATACCTGAAGGCTGAGCATCCAGAAGTCGACGCTGGCCGACGGGGAGAACTGCCGGGAGGTGAGGTTGGCGTAGCCGAACCAGCCGGCGTCCGGCGGCGTCCCGGCCAGCCAGCTCGCATTCAGCAGCAGCCCGCCGCCCAGGAAGATCCAGTACGACAGCGCGTTGAGGCGGGGGAAGGCCACGTCCCGCGCGCCGATCATCAGCGGGATCATGTAATTGAACAAGGCGGCGTTGAGCGGCATGACCGCCAGGAAGATCATCGTCGTGCCGTGCATCGTGAACAGCGCGTTGAAGGTCTCCGCGCTGACGACGGTGCCGCCGGGCCGCGCCAGCTGCAGCCGGATCAGCAGCGCCTCGATTCCCCCCAGCAGGAAAAAGCCGAAGGCCGTCGTGCCGTAGAGGATCCCGATTCGCTTGTGGTCGACGGTCGTGATCCAGCTCCACACGCCGGTCGCCGCCGGCGCGTGCACCTGCGGGAAGGCGAGCGGGCGGATCGCCATCACTTCAGACTCGCGAGATACGTGGCCAGGGCCCGCGCGTCGGGCTCGCCCAGCCCGAGGTCGGGCATCTTCACGCCGGGCTTGAGCGCGGCCGGGTGGCGGAGCCAGGCGGTGATGTTCTCGACCGTGGCAGGGAGCAGGCCGGCGCCGAGCGTCTGACGGCTGCCGAAGTGCGTGAGGTCCGGTCCCAGGGTTCCGGCCGACACCCCGCGGATCGTGTGGCAGCCGACGCACGCGCTGCGCGTGAAGACCGCCTTGCCATCGGCCGCGGCGCCGGTCGGCTCGGCCGGCGGCGCCTTCTGGGCGGCGACCCAGCGCTCGAAGGCGGGCGGCGTNTCCACGAAGACGCGGACCCGCATGTTGGCGTGGGAGGCGCCGCAGAACTCCGCGCACTGGCCCANGTATTCGCCGGGCGCGTCGGGGGTGAGGGCGATGTGGTTGATCCGGCCGGGAACGACGTCGCGCTTGCCGCCCAGCTGAGGAACCCAGAAGGAGTGGATCACGTCGGGCCCTTCGAGCCGCAGCACGACCGGGCGACCCGCCGGCAGGTGGAGCTCGTTCGCCGTCACCAGACCGAGCGACGGGTAGCGGAACTCCCACCACCACTGCCAGCCGCGCACGACGACCTCCAGAGCGCCGCGCGGCGCCTCGCCCTGCGTGCGGAAGATGACCTGGATGGTGGGGATGGCGATGACCAGCAGGACGAGGCCCGGCGCGATCGTCCATCCGATCTCCAGCAGCGAGTGCCCGCGCGTCTGGCGGGGCAGCGGCGCTCCCGGCCGGTCGGGGTACCGCACAAGTACCCAGGCGAGAACGGAGAAGACGACGAGCGCGATGCCGATCGTCATCCACGTGATCAGGCCATAGATGTCGAGGATCGCCTGCGCGACGTCCGAGCGCGCGACCAGGCTGCTCTGGGGCGTATCCCACGCGCAGCCGCCGAGGACGACGGCGAACCCGGCGAGAGTGACACGCAGGCCGTGGCGCGGGGAGGGGGTCACGAGGCATGACGATACCGGTGCCGGGCGGCCCCCGCAAGAGTGCGGAGGCTAGTTGGCGAGGGCGAGCAGCGAGTGCAGCAGCGCGTTGGCGCCGTGCTCGATGGCCTCCCAGTCGCTCATCTCGTCCACGCGGTGGCTGCGCCCGCCCTGCGAGGGAATGAAGATCATCCCCGCCTCGGTGATCAGCGTCAGGTTCTGCGCGTCGTGGCCGGCAGCCGAGGAGAGGCGTTGCCATTTGAGGCCGAGCGTCCCGCAGGCTTCCTCGATGGCGGCCTGCACGCGCGGCGAGCAGCGCGCGGGCTTGGTCGCCGACATCGGCCGGACCTCGACCTCGATCCGGCGCTCGCGGGCGACCCGCTGGGCCAGCGCGGCACACTCGGCCGCGAGCCGGTCGAGCACGTCGGGCTCCGGGTCGCGCATCTCGTGGACGAGCTCGGCGCGTCCCGGCACGATGTTGGACGCGCCCGGGTGGACGTGGACGACGCCGAAGTTGGTCACGCTGCGGCCGCCGCCGCGGGCGATGACGAGGTCGCGCGCCTGGAGCGCGAAGTCGGCGGCGGCCAGGAAGGCGTCCCGGCGGCGCTCCATGGGCGTCGTCCCGGCGTGGTCGGCCTGGCCCGTGAAAACGACGCGCGAGCGCCGCACGCCCACGATGGCCTCGACGACGCCGATAGCGATCCCCGCCTCCTCGAGGCGCGGCCCCTGCTCGATGTGCAGCTCGACGTAGGCGGCNACGGATCCCGGCGGCGCCTGGGCCTCGCCGGCGCGAAGGGCGTCGAAGCCCGCCCGACTCATCGCCTCGACGAGGCGCTCGCCATCCACGGCGGCCATCTCGGGAATGCGGGCGACGTCCAGGTTGCCGCAGAAGGCCCGCGAGCCGAAGAGGCTCCCGTACCGGCCTTCCTCGTCGGTCCAGGCGGCGACGGCCAGGGGATGCCGCCGCGGGGCGCCGGCCTCGCGGATCGTTTGAAGACACTCGAGTCCGGCCAGGACTCCCAGCGCGCCGTCGAGGATGCCGCCCTCCGGCACAGTGTCGATGTGCGAGCCGGTGAGGATCACCGGGGTGTCGGAGGCGCAGGCGCGGGCCCCGAGGGCGCCGAAGACGTTCCCGGCTGCATCCACCCACGCCTCCAGGCCGGTCTGGCGTAGCTCGGCGAGGAGCCAGGCGCGCGCCTGCTCGTGCGACGGGCTCCAGGCTGGCCGCGTGACGCCGCCGCCAGGCAGCGCGCCGAAGCCCGCGAGCGCATTGATGCGCGATCTCAGGCGCGGAAGCCGGATCTGGATCACGGAAGGGCCAGTATAGCGCTTGACGAAGCCTGGAGGACGTTCCTACAATGAATCACCGTTCAGTCCGTCGCGTAGCGCCCTCCGGGAGGGACCCTTGGATTTCTCGCTGACCCCTGAACAAGAAGCCTTCCGGACTCACGTGCGCTCGTGGCTCAAAGCCAACATGCCGCCGGAGTGGAGCGAGCGGCTGGTGGCCAGCTCCGACATCCCGCGCCCCGAGGCCTACGAACTCCTCCGCCGGTGGCAGCGTCAGCTCTACGAGGCCGGGTTCATCGGGCTCACGTGGCCCAAGGAGTACGGAGGCCGCAGCCTCACCTTCATGGAGGAGATGATCCTCCACGAGGAGATGGCGCTGGCCAAGGCGCCGCCGATCCTCAATGTCCTGGGGGTGGGCATGGCGGGGCCGACGATCATCGCCTACGGCAGCGAGGCCCAGAAGAAGCGGCACCTGGCCAGGATCCTGTCCTGCGAGGAGATCTGGTGTCAGGGCTACTCCGAGCCCAACGCCGGCTCGGACCTGGCCTCGCTGCAGACGCGGGCGGTGAAGGACGGCGAGCACTTTGTGGTCAACGGTCAGAAGGTCTGGACGTCGCTGGCCCACGTGGCCGACTGGATGATGCTGCTGGCCCGCACCGATCCCGACGCCCCCCGGCACAAGGGGATCACCTACTTCCTGCTCGACATGCGCTCGCCGGGCGTGACGGTGAAGCCGCTCCGCCAGATCACCGGCGACCCCGAGTTCAACGAGGTCTTCTTCGACAACGTCCGCGTGCACGAGAGTCAGGTGCTGGGCGGCGTCAACAACGGCTGGCAGGTCGGGCTGACGACGCTGATGTACGAGCGCCTGGCCCTCGGCTTCGGATTGCAAGTCAGGCTGCGCATCGCCCTGGACGGGCTCATCGAGATGGCGCGCCGGATGGAGAAGCACGGGCGCGTGACCACCAAGGACCCGCTCATGCGGCAGAAGCTCGCCCAGCTCTGGATCGACACCGAGTGCCTGAAGCTGACGGGCGCCCGCGCCATCACGCGCCTGCTGCGCGGCGAGATGCCGGGGCCCGAGGCCTCCACCGGCAAGATGGGCTGGGTCGACACGCACCAGCGGCTGCAGGAGATCGCCATGGAGATCCAGGGGCCCTACGCGCAGCTGCCGCGCGGCTCCGACTGGGCGGTGGAGGGCGGCCTCTGGCAGTATAGCTTCCTCCGCTCGCGCGCCAACTCCATCGAGGGGGGCACCACCGAGGTCCAGAAGAACATCATCGGCGAGCGCATCCTCGGCTTGCCCAAGGGGTAGAGGTCGTGCGAGCCGCAGGGCGCCCGGGCAGCCGCAGGCGGACCGCGCCCGAGGCGAGCCTGTGAAGGGGTAGGGACAATGGACTTCGGCTTCAGCCCAGAGCAAGAGATGCTCCGCGCCACGGCGCGGAAGTTTCTGGAGAACGAGTGCACGTCATCGTACGTCCGCGATCGCATGATCGAGCCGGGCGGCACGACCGACGAGTTCTGGGCCAAGCTCGCCGAGCAGGGCTGGCTGGGCCTGATCTATCCCGAAGAATACGGCGGCAGCGGGCTCAACTTCGTCGATCTCACCGTCCTGATGGAGGAGATGGGACGGGTGGTGATGCCCGGCCCGTTCTTCTCCACGGTGTTGCTGGGTGGGCTCGCGATCCTCGAAGCCGGCTCGACGGAGCAGAAGAAGCAATGGCTGCCCAAAGTCGCGACGGGCCAGACCAAGGTTGCTCTGGCCTGGACGGAGCCGAACGCGCGCTGGGACGCCGCGGGGGTGACGGCCGCCGCCAAGCCGGCGAACGGCGGCTTTGTGCTGTCGGGCACCAAGCTCTTCGTCCTGGACGCCCACATCGCGGACGTGCTCGTCGTCGTGGCCCGGACGACCGAGGGCCAGCAGCCCGAGCGGGGCGTGAGCCTCTTCCTCGTCCCCCAGGGCGCGGCCGGGCTCGAGGTCAAGCTGCTGCCCACCATGGACCAGACGCGCAANCTCTGCGAGGTCGCGCTCCACGACGTGCGCGTTCCGGCCTCCGCGCTGCTGGGGCCGAAGGACGGCGGCTGGC
>JGI25382J43887_10000188_pt1 | contig 17229 bp, 17 predicted proteins | sample GraSoi013_1_40cm_3_FD_43887 | JGI IMG/M metagenome (IMG submission 43887) | reverse complement strand
CGCCTGCTCGCGCGCCGCGGCGTCGAGGAGCCGCCGCTCGGGCACGAGTACTGGGGCGAGGAGACTCGCCTGCGCGTTCCCCCCGAAGCGGGCTCCCGATTCGTGAACCCGCTCACCGGCGAGCGGGTGGCCGCGGAGGCGGGCGCGCTCAGCCTCGGCCGGGTGTTCGCCAATTTTCCCGTCGCCCTCCTTGTGCGCGGCGAGTGAAGATGCGGACGGCCAAGCATCCCTTCGGCTTCATCGGTTGTGTCGAGCTGCGCCAGGCGCTCGACAAGCATGCCCTGGACGAGCGCGAGTTGATGGACCGTCTGGAGGAGGTCCCACCCGGCTCCGTCTTCTACCACACGCACGGCTACTTCCTCCGCCATCGGCCTCTCACCACCGCCTACGGCAACGACTTCGCGCGATGGGCGGCGGTGGAGGTGCGCGACCAGGCGCTGGCCGAGCGCCTGGCCGTCGTGGATCCCTTCGGGTTCCCCGATCTGGAATTGCTCCGGGAGGAGCTGGTGACGATCATCCACGACCACCTGCGCCGGCTCAACACCGTGCCGCGGGCGGAGCTGGGCGGGGCGTTCCATTTCCAGCAGTCGCACATCGTGCAGGTCGAGCTGGGCCCGCTGGCCACGACCCTGGCCGAGTTCCGGGACGGCCTGGCCGCGGTGGACGCCAGCGCCATCTACTTCCACATGGTCGAGGCGCGGACCCGACTCGGTCGCCCCTCCGGCGACTTCGCCGAGTGGTTGCGCACCTCGCTCGAGCTGCCGGCTCTGGCCGACCGCATCGAGCGCATCGACACCTACATGACGAGCCTCGAGCGCGTGCGCGCCCGCGTGCTGAGCCTCGTGGACCAGGCCCTGGAAGAGGAGGCGGCGTGACCCGGATCGACGACTACCGTCAGGTGGCACCACCCGGCGTCGTCGACATCATCCTGAAGCTGGCCGAGCGCGTGCGCGGGCGACGGTTTCTCCACGTGAGCGGCGGCCGGTTCGGTGGGGGCGCCGCCGAGATCCTGCGCGCAGTGGTGCCGATCCTGTGCGACATGGGCATCGACACGCACTGGGAGATCACGGGGGGGGATCCCGGCTTCTACACGACGACGCGGGCGCTGCAGGCGGCCCTGGAGGGCGCCGAGCGGGTGCTGGCCGACGAGGCGCTCGCCCATTACGTCGAGATGAACCGGGTCAACGCCAAGAAGCTGTCGTTCGAGGCCGACCTCGTCGTCGTCCACGACGTCCAGCCGGCCACGCTCGTCGCCCAGCGGAGCGACGGACGCTGGGTGTGGCGCTGCCACTTCGACTGCTCGCGCGCCCAGCGCCGGGCGTGGTCCTTCTTCCGGCAATTCGTGGCCCAGTACGAGGCCGCCGTCTTTTCGCTGCCGGAGTTCGGCCGGCGCCTGGGGGTGCCGCAGTACATCATCTACCCGTCCATCGATCCCCTCTCCGAGAAGAACCGCGAGCTGACCCCTCGCGAGGTGGCGACCATCCTGGCATCCCTGCGACTCAGCCAGGACAAGCCGCTGCTCGTGCAAATCGGGCCCTTCACGCGCGCCCAGGACCCGCTGGGGGTCGTCAACGCGTATCGGCTCGTCAAGAAGCATTACGACGTCCGGCTGGTCCTGGCCGGCACCGCGGGGGACGAGCGCGAGAGCCTGGAGGTTCTGGCCGAGCTCCGCGAGGCCGCCCACCATGATCCGGACATCGTCGTGCTGGAGCTGCCTCCTGACGCTCACCTCCAGATCAACGCGCTCCAGCGCGGGGCCACCATCGTGCTCCAGAAGTCGCTGCGCGAGGGCTTCGGCCTCGGCGCCGCCGAGGCGATGTGGAAGGGCAAGCCCGTCGTGGGCGGCTTCGGGGGCGGGCTCGCCCAGCAGATCATTTCCGACGTGACCGGCTACACGGTGCACTCCGTGGAGGGCGCGGCCTTTCGCCTCCGCCACCTCCTCAATAACCCCGAGCTGATCGCCCGGATGGGGACGGCCGGACGGGAGCACGTTCGCCGCACGTTCCTCGTCACCCGCAACATCACGGACTACCTGGCGCTCCTAATCCATCTCTCCGGATGACCGACGCCTCCCCGGCCCGTGACCTGCCCGCGGACCTCCAAGAGCAGGTCGAGCGCCTGCGCTCCGCGGAGATCGCCGTCGCGCTGCTCACCTACAACAACGCCGCCACCGTCCCGGCGGTGGCCGAGGTGGCGCGGGCCGGGCTGGAGAGGCATTTCCCGGGAGTCCAGGCGGCGCTCATCAACGCCGACGCCGGATCGTCGGACGGCACGCCGGAGCTGCTCGCCGCCGGCGGGCTGCCGGCCGTCCTGGCTCGCCACGACGCGCCGATGACCGAGCGCGCCGCCGTGCCCTTCCACGGCGTCCCCGGACGGGGTGGCGCGTTGCGCCTCGCGTTCGGCATCGCCCAGCGCCTGGGCGTCCGCGCACTGGTCGTGCTGGAGGCGGAGGTCACCTCGATGACCGACGAGTGGATCGCGCGCCTGGTGCGCCCCGTCTGGGAGGAGAAGGCCGATCTCGTCGCGCCAGCGTACGCGCGCCACCGCTACGACGGCACCATCACGAATCTCCTGCTGGCGCCGCTGATCCGGGCNCTCTACGGCCGCCGCCTGCGCCAGCCGCTGCCGGGCTCGCAGGCGCTCTCGGCGCGCCTGCTCGAGCACCTGCTTCTCCATCCGCGGTGGACCTGGCCCGGGCGCGACATCACGGATCTCTGGATCGTCGGTACGGCGATTGCTGACGGCTTCGTGGTGTGGGAGGCGTGGCTCGGCCGGCGGCGCGTGGAATCGCGCACCCGCACGACCGATTTGCCCACGATGGTCGCCCAGACGCTGGGCGCCGTCTTCAGCGTCATGGACCGCCATCAGGACCTCTGGCTCGAAGTGCGCAGTAGCGAACCGGTGCCGGCCCTGGGAGAGCCGGCAGTGCCCTCCGCCGATCCAATGACGGTGGACGTCGAGCGCATGATCGGAGCGTTCCGACAAGGGCTGAGCGACCTGGGGCCCATCTGGGNGCATATCCTCGGCCCCGACACCCTGGCCGATGTGCTGGCGCTGGACGCGGCCGACGTCACGCGCTTTCGGTTTCCCGACGATCTCTGGGCGCGGGTGGTCTACGACTTCGCGCTCGGCCACCACTACGGCGTCGTGCACCGCGACCATCTGCTGCGCTCGCTGGTGCCCCTCTACCTGGGCCGCACCGCCGCCTTCGTCACCGCCACCCGGAGACGAGACNCCGCGGGCACCGAGGCTCTGCTGGAGGCCGTGGGCGCNGCCTTCGAGCGCCAGAAGCCCTATCTCGTCGAGAGGTGGCGCTAGTGCTCGCTGATCCGTCCGACCTCAACCGCACCGTCGTCATCGAGAGCGTCGCGCCCACCGTGGACGGTGGCCGCTATCCGGCCAAGCGCGAGATCGGCGCCGTCGTCGAGGTGTCGGCGGACATCTTCAAGGAGGGCCACGACGTGCTGGTGGCCTTCGTCAAGTACCGCCGCGCGAGCGAGACCNCGTGGCGTGAGAGCCCGATGAGCCTCGTCGACAACGACCGCTGGGCGGGACGGTTCACGCTGGAGGCGATCGGACGCTGGGTCTTCACCATCGAGGCCCTGGCCGACCCGTTCCGCTCGTGGCTGGCCGACCTGGGCAAGCGCGTGGAGGNCGGCCAGGATGTCGGCAGCGAGCTCCTGGAGGGCGCGGCGCTCGTGCGCTCGGCCGCCGGGCGCGCGTACGGTAGGCAGGCCGAGGCCCTGGAGGCGTATGCCGGGCGCCTCGCGCTGCGTCCCGCCCAGGCCGAGGCCGTGGCCGCCGCCCGCGAGGAGCGCCTCGGCGCGCTGATGGACGCCCACCTGGATCGCCGCGAGTCGACGTGGGCCGAGCGCGAGTTCGAGATCGTGGCCGACCGCGAGCGTGCCCGCTTCGCGGCGTGGTACGAGTTCTTCCCGCGCTCGGGCCAGCCGGGACGGCACGCCACCTTCAAAGACGCCGAGGCCCAGCTGAAGCGCGCGGCCGCGATGGGGTTCGACGTCGTCTACCTGCCGCCGATCCATCCGATCGGCCGGACCCACCGCAAGGGCTGGAACAACTCGCTGGTCGCCCGGCCCGACGACCCGGGCAGCCCCTGGGCGATCGGCGGCAAGGAGGGCGGCCACATGGCCGTCCACCCCGAGCTGGGCACGCTCGACGACTTCGACCGCTTCGTCGAGCGGGCCCGGGCCCTGGGGCTCGAGGTCGCGCTCGACTTCGCCATCCAGTGCTCGCCCGACCATCCCTACGTGCGGGAGCACCCGGAGTGGTTCTTCCACCGGCCGGACGGCACCCTCAAGCACGCGGAGAATCCGCCCAAGAAGTACCAGGACATCTACCCGCTGAACTTCCAGTGCGCGGACCCGCGCCCGCTCTGGCAGGAGATGCGGCGCATCCTCGAGTTCTGGGTCGCCCACGGCGTGCGGAGCTTCCGCGTGGACAACCCGCACACCAAGCCCGTCAAATTCTGGGAGTGGCTGATCCGGAGCGTCCAGGATGAGCACCCGGACGTCATCTTCCTCAGCGAGGCCTTTACCCGGCCCAAGATGATGAAGGTCCTGGCCAAGGCCGGTTTCACGCAGTCCTACACCTACTTCACCTGGCGGAACGAGAAGCAGGAGCTGATCGATTACCTCACCGAGATCACCCAGCCGCCCGTCGCCGAGTACTTCCGCGGCCACCTCTGGCCCAACACCCCCGACATCCTCCATGCGGTTCTGCAAAGAGGAGGGCGCGCCGCTTTCAGGATGCGCCTGGTGCTGGCGGCGACGCTCTCGTCGCTCTACGGCATCTACTCGGGCTACGAGCTGTGCGAGAACCAGCCGTTCGCGGAGGGCTCCGAGGAGTACCTGAACTCGGAGAAGTACGAGCTCAAGTCGCGCGACTGGGACGCCCCCGGCAACATCGTCGACCTCGTCATCAAGGTCAACCGGATCCGGCGGGAGCACCGCGCGCTACAGCTCTACACCAACCTCCGCTTCTATCCCTCCGACGACCCCCACATCATCTTCTACGGCAAGATGACGCCCGAGCGCGACGACGTCGTCTTCGTCGCCGTCAACCTCGATCCCTTCGCCACCCACTCCGCCTTGGTGGAGCTGCCGCTATGGGAGCTCGGGATCTCCGAAGACCGGCTCTATCGTTTACACGAGCGGCTCACCGACACGCGCCAGGAGTGGCGCGGCCGGGGCGGGCGGGTGACGCTGGACCCGCAGCACGAACCCGCCGCCGTCTTCGTCCTGCAGCGCTGACGGCGGGGCCGCCGAGCGGGCCAGGAGCGCGGCCTATCCCTCCAGGATCTTCTTCAACGTCCTCAGATCGCGCTCGACCAACCCGGCATCCTCGGCATACTTCTCGTCCGACATCTCGGGCAGCTGGAACAGGGTGAAGAGGACCTCGCTTCCGGAGCCGTTGGGCACCACGCGCATCGGAAGGAGAATTTCCTGACCGGGCGCCGGGCTCACGTAGTGGTCGAGGACGCCGAGCTCGTTGCGTCCGACGAACCGGATGTTCATGGGACCGGCCGGCGTCTCCACGACCCACTGGCCCTCCGATTTCCTGACCGACCGACAGAGGCCCCTCGCCCATCGCGGGAGGTTCTCGGGGTTCGAGACGAATCCGTACACGTGCCCGGGCGGACGGTCGATGGAGACGGTCAGGGTCCGGATCTCAGAACGGGCGCCATTCAGGCTCGCCCCCTCTTCGGCGGCGTCGGCGCGGCGGGAGTGGTGACGGTGTTCTGGACCGCGCGGATCAGCCACGTTCCCTTTTGCTTCACCATGACCATCGTGCTGATCCCCTTGAAGTCTTCGGTCGGCTCGCCCGACGGCATGGTGAAGCCCGGCCACTCCCAGGTCGCATGCACGAGAGCGATGTGGGGCGTTAGGAACGGCATCTTGGCCACGGTAGACCTGTAGGTCATCTTCTGCTTCTGCCTGGCCAGCATGTCGTGGATCGCCTCGTGGCCTTCCACGTTCGCCTTCTTCGACGTCCACCAGCCCCCACCCCGGTTGACATAGTCCACGTCGTCCGTGAACGACAGTAGCATCCCTCGACGACCATCGAGCCAGCCTCCTGTCCGCGGGACTTCGTATCCCCGCCGGCCCGGGCTCGAGGACGTGTGTGGAGACATCGTGATGCCCACGCGATGGTGGCCCAACGGTGCGGACGTCGTGGCCATCCTCCAGCACATGGGTCGCGAAGAAATGGCGAAGGCACGATATCGAGAGCATAGGTCCGCGGCCACGGGCTCGCAAGGTGGCGCGGCCGTTCGGCGCCAACAGTCGCGTGGCGACGCCAGGTACCGTATTCTGGGCTCAGGCCATGACCAGCGACTGGTACAAGGACGCGATCTTTTACGAGGTCCACGTCAAGGCGTTTCAGGACTCCGACGGCAACGGCATCGGAGACTTCGTCGGCCTCACCGAGCGCCTCGACTACCTCAAGGAGCTGGGCGTCGACTGTCTGTGGATCCTGCCGATGTACCCCTCGCCCCTCCGCGACGACGGCTACGACATCGCCGCCTTCCAGGGGGTCCATCCCGGCTACGGGACCCTGGAGGAGGTCCAGAAGTTTCTCGACGCCGCCCACGCCCGCGGCCTCCGTGTCATCGCCGACCTGGTGATGAATCACACCTCCGACCAGCACCCCTGGTTCCAGGCCTCCCGCTCCGACCCCGCCGGGCCCTATGCCGACTACTACGTGTGGAGCCCGACCGACCGGCGCTATCTGGATGCCCGCGTCATCTTCGTCGACACCGAAAAGTCGAACTGGACCTGGGATCCGGTGCGCAAGGCGTACTACTGGCATCGGTTCTTCAGCCACCAGCCCGACCTCAACTACGACCATCCCGCCGTGCGCGCGGAGATGCTGAACGTCATGCGCTTCTGGCTCGACCGCGGCCTGGACGGCTTTCGCTGCGACGCGGTGCCCTACCTGATCGAGCGCGAGGGAACCAGCTGCGAGAACCTCCCGGAGACTCATGCGATTCTCAAAGAATTTCGCCGCGTCATCGACCAGGACTACGGGGGCGACCGCGTGCTGCTGGCCGAGGCCAACCAGTGGCCGGAGGACGTGCGCCCCTACTTCGGCGAGGGCGACGAGTTCCACATGGCGTTCCACTTCCCGCTCATGCCGCGCCTGTACATGGCCATCCGGCGCGAGGAGCGCCTGCCGATCCTCGACATCTTCACCCACACCCCGCCCGTCCCGCCCGCCTGCCAGTGGTGCCTCTTTCTCAGAAATCACGACGAGCTGACGCTCGAGATGGTGACCAGCGAGGAGCGCGACTANATGTACTACGCCTACGCGCAGGATCCGCAGGCGAAGCTGAACCTCGGCATCCGCCGCCGCCTGGCGCCCCTCATGGACAACGACCGGCGGCGGGTGGAGCTGCTGAACTGCCTGCTCTTCACGCTNCCCGGCAGCCCCATCATCTACTACGGCGACGAGATCGGGATGGGCGACAACATCTATCTGGGCGACCGCAACGGCGTGCGGACGCCCATGCAGTGGTCCCGCGACCGCAACGCCGGCTTCTCCGCCGCCGAGGAGAGCCAGCTCTACCTGCCGGTGATCACCGATCCGGTCTATGGCTACCAGGCGGTGAACGTGGAGGCCCAGCTCAAGACGCCGTCCTCGCTGCTNAACNCGGTGAAGCGGCTGATCGCCGNCCGGAAGCGCTGCCCCGCCTTCGGGCGGGGGACGATCGAGTTTCTCCGTCCCCTCAACCAGAGCGTGCTGGCCTTCTATCGCGAGGACGACGACGACACGATCCTGGTGGTGGCCAACCTCTCGGAGCGCTCGCAGCCGGTGCTGCTCGACCTGGCCCGCCACCGCGGCGCCGTGCCGGTGGAGCTGCTGGGGGAGACGCGCTTTCCGCCCATCGGCGAGCAGCCCTACTTCCTCTCGCTGGGGCCGCACGGCTTCTACTGGTTCCGGCTGGAGCGCCGGGAGCGCCGCCCGCTCCGCTATGGCATCGAAGATACCGCCATCTGACGTCCTGGCCGCCTGGCTGGCCCGCCAGCGCTGGTTCGCCGCCAAGACGCGCCGGATCGAAGCGATCGTGATCGAGGACGCCGTCCCCCTGGCCGGAGCGGTGATCGCCGTCGCCCGGGTAACGCTCGACGACGGCGGGTCCGACCGCTACGCGGTTCCCCTCGGCGCCTCCCCGGCGGGTGGCGACGTCGCCGACGCGCTCGACGACCCCCACTTCTGCCGCGCGCTTCTCGACCTCATCGCCCGCGGCGCCGGGAGCGCCGGCNAGCGGGGCGAGGTCCGCGGCGGCCCGACGTCCGCCTTCCCTCCCGGGCTCGGGCCGGATCTCCCGGTGCGCCGCCTGGGCGGCGAGCAGAGCAACACGTCCGTCACCTTCGGGGACGCGGTGATCGTGAAGCACTTCCGGCGCCTCGCCGAGGGGATCAACCCTGAGGCGGAGATGACGCGGTTCTTGACCGAGCGCGCGCGCTTCGCCCAGACGCCCCGGCTCTTCGGCCAGCTCGACTACCGGCGCGACGGCGCCACGACGACCCTCGCCGTCGCCCAGGAGCTGGTAGCCGGCGCCCGCGACGGATGGCAGTGGATGCTGGCGGCGCTGGGAGACTTTTACGCCCTCGCGCGCCGCGCGTCCGGGCCGCCCGACGCGGCGCAGGTCCGGGCACTCGCCGGCGTGTCGCTGGGGGCGCTCGACCGGCTCGGCGCGGTGACGGCCGCGCTCCACCGGGCGCTGGCGTCGGACCCGCGCGATGCCGATTTCGCGCCCGAGCCCATCACGCCCGGAGATCTCGCCGCGTGGAGCGGGGACGTCGGCGCCCAGCTGGAGGCCGCGCGCGCGGCCCTCGGCCGCGAGGGCCTCGTAGCAGACCTCGACGTGCGGGCCGCGCTCGACGGCCTGCGGGGCAGCCAGAAGATCCGCCACCACGGCGATCTCCACCTCGGCCAGACGCTCTACCGCGACGGCGACTTCGCGATCATCGACTTCGAGGGTGAGCCGATTCGTCCGCTGGCCGAGCGCCGGAGGAAGCACACGCCCCTGCGCGACGTCGCCGGCTTGCTGCGCTCCATCGACTACGTCGCTCAGGCGTCACGCCCGGCCGGGCTGGAGGCGTGGGTGGCGGCATGGCAGGCGGAGGCTGCGCGTGCGCTCGGGGCCGCCTACCGCGCCGGAGTCCGCGGCGCTCCGTTCGCCCCGGAGAGGGACGAGGCCTTCGCGCGCGCCGTGGCGGTCTTCGAGTTGGAAAAGGCCGCCTACGAGATCGTGTACGAGGCCAACCACCGTCCCGACTGGGTGGAGATCCCCACGCGCGGGCTGCTCAGGGCCGCGGCGTGCCTTGGCCCTTTGCCGGCGCCTGGGGCGGCGTGAAGAGCATCGTCTCCACCTGCCACCCTTCCGTGTCGAAAAGCACGACNAGCCCGCTCTCGTAGAAGAAGGACTTNGGCTGCCCGGCCGCCGACACCTTCGTCGGCTCGCCCCAGCCCTCCAGCACCGTGGTCTGGGTGAAGGCGCCCGGTTTCGGCTCGAGCGTGAGCGAGCGGACGAGCGCGGGCTGAAAGCCGGCGGGCGTCAGGAGCCCGAAGTCGACGACGAGTCGTCGGATGCCCCCCGGCGCCTGCGGGCCCTCGTAGACCCACTGGGCGGTGTCGTAGCCCTCGACCTTCTGCGTGGCCGTCCGCGTGGGCCCGCCGTACTGCGCGCGCACCGCCTCCATGGTGCTCTGGCCGGGGTTGATCGTCCCCCACTCGGCGGCGACGGTCTCGCCGGAGAGCGAGAGCAGGGTCAGGGCGACCAGGACCGCCAGCCTCCGCCACCCGCGCATAGGCGCTAGAAGCCGAGCGCGACGCCGTCGCCGCGCGGATCGGCCCCGCCCATCAAGGTTCCGTCGCGCACGACGACGCCGTGAGCGTGGCCCACCTTGTAGAAGAGCGCCGGCGCCGGCTTGACGTGGTGGCCCTTGCGCGCGAGCCCGGCGAACACGCGCGGCGGCACGCGGCTCTCGAGATTGATGGTGTCGGCGGGCTCGCCCGGCAGGAACGCGCCGATGAGGAACCGCGGCCGCTCGATCGCCTCCTGGATGTCCATGCCGTAATCGAGGACGTTGGTCAGCACCTGGACATGGAACATGGCCTGGCCGTTGCCGCCCATGGTGGCAAAGCCCAGCANGGGACGCTCGTCGCGGGTGACGATGGAGGCGATCAGCGTGTGGAAGGGCCGCTTGCGGGGGGCGAAGACGCTCGGATGCGACGGCTCCACGCTGAAGTGCCGGCCACGGTTCTGGAGGACGACGCCCGCGCCCGGCGCCACCACGCCCGAACCAAAGGCATTGAAGAGGCTCTGAATGACGCTGATCACGTTGCCACGCCCGTCGGCCACGACGAACCCGGTGGTGTCGCCCTCGGGCTCGCCCGGCGCGTATGACCCGGCCTTCTTCGGATCGAACTCCCGGCGGCGCAGCGCCGCGTACGCCTTGTCGAGGAGCGATCCGACCGGCACCCGCGCGTGCTCGGGGTCACCGATCCAGCGGTCACGGTCGGCGTAGCTGAGCTTGACGANCTCGATGAGCAGGTGCAGGTGCNCGACCGAGTGGACGCGGTGGCGCGCGAGGGGGAAGCCCTCCAGCAGGTTGAATCCCAGCAGGGCGGCCAGGCCCTGGGTCGGCGGCGGCGTCTGGTAGATCATCCGGCCACGATACGTCGTCGCGATCGGCTCGCCCCACTCGCCGGCGTGGGCGGCCAGGTCGTCGGCCGTCAGAAAACCATCCCGCTCGAGCCGCCGGGCGATGGCCTCGGCGACTCGACCCCGATAGAAGAGGTCGGGGCCCTCGACCGCGAGATCACGGAGCGTCCGCGCCAGATCGGGCTGGAGCAACAGCTCACCGAGGTCCGGCGCGCGGCCCTTGGGGCAGAAGATCCGCTGCCACTCCGGGTCCGGATTCTGGGGTTCCAGCTCGGCGATGGACTGGCTCACGTTGGAGGTGATGGGGAAGCCGCGCTCAGCGTAATGGATGGCCGGCCCCAGCAGCTCGGCGAGCGGGCGCGTGCCGAAGCGCTCGAGCAGCATCACCCAGCCGCGCACGCAGCCGGGCACGCTCACCGTGGCCGGGCCGAGCGTGGGCAGCCCCTCCATTCCCCGCCGGCGCAGCTCCGGGAGCCCCGCCCGCGAGCCCGACCGGCCGGCGCCGTTGAGGAAGTGCACGCGGCGCGTCGCCGCCTCGTAGTAGAGGCAGAAGATGTCGCCGCCCACACCACAGTTGTTCGGCTGCGTCACCGCCAGCACGGCGTTGGTGGCGACGGCGGCGTCGGCCGCGGTGCCGCCGGCCTTGAGCACCTCGACGCCGGCGAGCGTCGCCAGCGGATGGGCCGAGGCCACCATGCCGTCGTGGCCGAGGGCCACCGGGCGGTACGAATATCCGAGCTGGGGCACCGGGCTAACCTCCCGAGAAGAGCTTGGAGATCTCGTCCTGGGGAAAGACCGGCAGCGGCCGTTCCCCGGTTGCGTCCACGAGCACGACGCCGCGGTCCCGCGGGACGACCTGGCCGATGTAGTGGCTGTCGATCCCCTCGCGGGCGAGGGCGTGGATGACGATGGACGCGTCCGCGGGCCCCAGCGTCATCAGCAGGGCGCCGGAGGCGATCGTGCCCAGCGGATCGAGTCCGCAGGCGCGACACAGCTGGGCACCCTCGGGCAGCACGATGATGCGCTCGCGATCGATGCGGAGGCCGACCCCCGCCGCCTCGGCCAGCTCCCAGAGCGCGGTGGCGATGCCGCCCTCCGTCGGATCGTGCATGGCGTGGACCGTGGCCAGCTCGCAGGCGATCTCGGCCTCGGGCAGGACGCTGAGCCCCGGCGATTTCAGAAATGCCTTGGCCTTCCGGATGACGGAGGTGCCCACCCCCCGCGCCCGCAGCTCGGCCTCGCGCTCGCGAGCGATGATGGCGGCGCCCTCCAGCGGCACCCCCTTGGTCATGACGACGGCGTCACCGACCTGCGCCCCACCCGTGGTGACGAGCTTGTCCTTGGCCACCTCTCCGAGCATGGTGCCGGCGACGATCGGACGGTCCAGGCCGTGGGTGATCTCGGTGTGGCCCCCGACGAGGGCGACGTCGAGCTCCTGGCAGGCCTCGGCCAGCTGATCGAGCAGCGCCGTCGCCGACTCCTCGGTCGTGCGGCCTTCGGGGAGCAGGAGCGTCGCCAGGAACCACCGGGGCCGGGCCCCGCGGACCGCGACGTCGTTGGCGTTGACCTGCAGCGCGTACCAAGCGACGTCATCGGCGGCGAAGGTGATCGGGTCGGTGGTGGCCACCAGGTAGCGGTCGCCCACGTCGATCACGGCCGCGTCCTCGCCGACGCGCGGGCCCACGACGACCCGGGGGTCCTTCACCGGGTGCTTGTCGAAGACCGCCTGCAGCGCCTGGGCGCGGAGCTTGCCAACCGGTAGGCAATTCATCGCGGTGACCCGTAGTATACCCGACGTGCCCCGGCCCCTCATCGAGTGCGTCCCCAACGTCAGCGAGGGACGCGACCGCGCCCTGATCGAGCGCTTCGCCGCGACGCTCGGCGGGAAGCCCGGCGTGACGTTGATGAACGTCCACGCCGACCCCGATCATCACCGCTCGGTCTTCTCCTTCCTCGGCCCGCCGGCGGCCGTGGAAGCCGCCGCGCTCGCGCTCGCCGACCGCGTGCTGGAGGCGATCGACCTCCGCACGCACCACGGCATCCATCCCCGCATCGGCGCGCTCGACGTTCTGCCCTTCGTCCCCGTCGCCGAACTGTCGATGGCCGAGACCGTCGAGGTCGCACGTCGGGTCGGCCGGACGATCGCCGCGCGTCACCGTCTGCCCGTCTACTACTACGGGCAGGCCGCCATCGGACCGGGACGACGGCGGCTGCCCGACGCCCGGCGCGGAGGCTACGAGGGCCTCGCCGAGCGTTTGCGCGGCGCCGATCCACCCGACGACGGGCCCGGGCGCTTCGATCCCCGGGCGGGCGCAGTGCTGGTCGGCGCGCGCGACATCCTCGTCGCGTTCAACGTGTGGCTCGACGGGAGCGATCTCGACGCCGCCCGCGCCATTGCCCGCGCCGTCCGCGAATCGAGTGGCGGGCTGGCGGGGGTCCAGGCCATAGGACTCTGGCTGGCCAGCCGCGGGATCGCCCAGGTCTCGATGAACCTCCTCGACTACCGCGCGACGCCGATCCCGGTCGCGTTCGACCGCGTGAAGGACGAGGCCGGCCGGCGGGGAATCGGCGTGCGCCGCAGCGAGCTCGTCGGCGTGGCGCCGCGGGCGGCCTTCCGGGGTCGCTCGCCCGCGAGCGTGGGCCTACCCGACTTCACCTTTGATCTGCTGCTGGACTCGTACCTCGAGCCGGCCTCAGGCCAGTAGCTTCAGGAGATCGGCGGTCAGGTCAAAGAGCTGGGCGCAACCCGTCGGGCCGCCGAGGAGGGTGCCGATCCGCTTGCGCCGGTGGCCAGATCGACCTCACAGGTGATCTCGAAGCCGCGGACGTCTGGCCCCGGCCTCGCTCGAGCCGCGCGAGCTGGTGGCGCACAGCCGCGCGATCTCGATGGCCGCGTCTACGACCAGCGCGGCGCCGTCGCCCGCGCCCGTTGCCTCCGCCACGCGCCGCCCGAACCCCGCCACCATCCGGGCGCCGGCCAGCGTCTCGACGCCGGGCACGGCCTCGGGCGCGACCGGGCCCCCGAGCACGCGGCAGCGCGCCGCGCGGATCTCGTACGCCGGCGAGGGCGCGGCGATCGCCGCCAGCTCGACGGTCCACCCTCCATGACGCGCTCGTAGCGGTCGCGCCCCCGGAGCACCCGCGGGTCGAGCCCGGACGCGGTCACTTCTTGCCGAGATACGTGTCGGGCTCGCGGTCGAACTTCTGCTTGCAGTTCACGGCGCAGAAGTAATAGGTCTGCCCCCGATACGTGGACTGCGCCGCCGCCTTGGCGGGCTCCACGGTCATCTTGCAGACGGGATCGACGGCCATGCCACTCCTCCTCAGCTGGCCGGTCGCCAGCGCTTGAGCCTCAGGCTGTTGGTGACGACGGAGACCGAGGAAAACGCCATCGCCGCCCCGGCGAGGATGGGCGACAGCAACACGCCCCCCAGCGGGTAGAGGACGCCCGCCGCGACGGGGATCAGGATCACGTTGTAGCCGAAGGCCCAGACGAGATTCTCCTTGATGATGTGGATCGTCCGGCGCGAGAGCTGCACCGCCGCCACCACGCCCCGCAAATCGCCGCTCATCAGCGTGACGTCCGCCGCCTCGATGGCGACGTCGGTGCCCGCGCCCATCGCGATGCCGACGTCGGCCCGGGCCAGCGCCGGCGCGTCGTTGATGCCGTCGCCGACCATCGCCACCAGGTGGCCCTCCTCGCGCAGCCTCTTCACCTCGCTCGCCTTGTCCTCCGGCAGCACCTCGGCCAGCACGCGATCGACGCCCCCCTGGCGGGCGATCGCCTCCGCCGTCCCCCGGTTGTCGCCCGTGAGCATCACCACGCCGACGCCGAGGGCCTTGAGCCGGGCGACCGTGGCGGCCGCCTCGGGCTTGAGGACGTCGGCCGCGGCGATGAGCGCCTCCAGACGCCCGGCGAAGGCCAGGTACATGACCGTCTTGCCCTCGGCCTGGAGGAGAGCCGCCCGCGCGGCCAGCGGCGTCACGTCGATCCCGCGCGCGTCCATCAGCGCGCGGTTGCCGAGGAGCACGCGCCCGTCGGGGGCCAGGGCGTCGACCCCCTGGCCCGGCACCGTGTTGAACTCGGCGATCGGCGGCAGCGCGACCCCGCGCTCCTTCGCCCGCCGCACGATCGCCTCGCCCAGCGGATGCTCGGAGCCCTGCTCGGCGGCGGCGGCCAGCGCCAGCGCCTCGTCCTCGCTCCCGCCGGGCACGGGGACGACGTCGGTCACCTCGGGCCGGCCCACCGTGAGGGTGCCCGTCTTGTCGAAAACCATGGTGTCGACCCGGTGCAGCAGCTCGAGCGCAGCGGCGCTCTTGATCAACACGCCGTGCTCGGCGCCCTTGCCGGTGCCGACCATGATCGCCGTCGGCGTGGCCAGGCCCATCGCGCACGGACAGGCGATGACGAGGACGGCGACGGCGGTGGTGAGCGCCATGAGCAGGCGCGGCTCGGGCCCGAAAAAGAACCAGGCGGAGAAGGTGAGCGCGGCGACGACGAGGACGATGGGCACGAAGACGGCGGCCACACGATCGGCCAGCCGCTGGATCGGCGCCCGCGAGCCCTGAGCCTCCTGGACCAGATGGATGATGCGGGCCAGCGTCGTCTCGCGGCCGACGGCCGTCGCGCGGAACACGAAGCTCCCCGTGCGGTTGACGGTCCCGGCCGCGACCTTCGCCGGCGGCCGCTTCTCCACGGGCAGGCTCTCGCCCGTCAACATGGACTCGTCCACGGTCGAGGCACCCTCCACGATGACGCCGTCCACCGGAATGCGCTCGCCGGGCCGGATGCGGATCAGATCGCCGACCAGCACCTGCTCGGTGGGCACGTCCATATCCTGGCCGTCGCGGATGACCCGCGCCGTCCGGGGGGCCAGGCCCAGGAGGCGCCGGATCGCCTCCGACGTGCGCCCGCGCGCCCGCGCCTCCAGCCACCGGCCGAGCACGACCAGCGTGATGACCACGGCGCCCGTCTCGTAGTACGTCATCCCGCCCACGTCCATGAACGCGTGGGGCCACAGCGTGACGGCCACGCTGAAGAAGTACGCCGCGTTGGTGCCGATCGACACCAGCGTGGACATGCTGGCGTTCCGGTAGCGGAGATCGCGCAGGAAGCCGCGGTGGAACTGGGCGCCGACCCAGAACTGCACCGGCGTCGACAGGGTGAGCAGCAGCCACGGGTTCCGCAGCCACGCCGGCGCCCACGGAACGACGTCGGCCATGCCGCCGATGAGGACGGGCAGGGACAACACCGCGCCCACGATGACCTTGGTGCGCAACGCGCGCTGCTCGCCCTCGCGGGCGCGCCGCTCGTCATCCACACCGTCCATCGTCGCTGCGGTCGGCTCCACCAGTTCGTAGCCGGCGGCCTCTACGGCCCGCTGCAACGCGGCGACGTCGGCCTGGGCCGGGTCGAAGATGATGGTGGCCCGCTCGGTGGCGAGGTTGACGGCGGCCTCGCTCACCCCGAGGACCGACGCCAGCGCGCCTTCGACCTTGCCGACACACGCGGCGCAATGCATGCCGCGCACCGGGAACGTCATGCGCTCCATGTCCAGCCTCACTTCCCTCCGAAGCGCGAAAAGACGTCCAGAAGCTCGTCCATCTTGCGCTGCCGCTCGCCCTTCGATCCGGACCTGAACGCGTCGGCGACACACGACTCGATGTGCCGTCCCACCAGCAGCTTCTGGACCTGCTCGAGGGCCCCTTGCACCGCCGAGATCTGCAGCAGGACGTCCACGCAGTAGGCGTCGGCGGCGATCATCCGCTGCAGCCCCTGCACCTGGCCCTCGATACGCCGCAGCCGTCCCCGCGCCTTGGTCTTCGTCGTCCCGTCGATCATGTCACCCCCACCCGGCCCGCTCGCCCATATACCCTATGGGGGTATTATGGGCCCCGACCCCGGCCCGGTCAAGCTCCCCTTGGCGCTCAGAGCTCGAAGAGCAGTTGCTGCTCGGCGGAGGAGTCGGTGGCGCGGGGCCGGCGCGGCCGGCCCTTCGAGTGCCGGCTCCGCCGGCGCAACCCCTTCCTGGGGAAGGCCTCGGAGGGGGCCGCCGAGGCCCCCTCCGACGAGGACGGGGGGCGACGCCCCCCTCCGAGCTTCTTCCAGCCCTTCTGGTGGGCGATGCGATCGCCCTGCTTGATCACTAGCAGGTCGACCAGGCGGGCCAGCGGGTTCCGCAGGAGCACGAGGTACTTCTCCCAGTAGCGCGGCGAGAGCGCCAGCGTCCGCATCTGGTCGACGGCCAGCGTCAGCGCGGCGCGGTCCCCCTTCCTGGCGGCGGCGCGGAGCTCGCCGAGGATCCTGCCCCTCGACAGCCGTGAGGGCCGCGGGGAGCTCATTCAGGGCTTGCCGCTGAGCTCGCGGCGCAGCAGGCCGGCGGCTTCCACCATCGAGCGCAGCTTGGAGACGGCCACCCACCGCGGCGTCTCCCAGAGCCCACAGTCACCGTCGTCGGCAGCAGTGGCAGCTCCCGGGCCATGCTGCCGGGATGCTACCACGGCCCAAGGCGCCCCGGCCGCCCGCCAATGCGCTCCCG
>JGI25382J43887_10000186_pt1 | contig 17238 bp, 14 predicted proteins | sample GraSoi013_1_40cm_3_FD_43887 | JGI IMG/M metagenome (IMG submission 43887) | reverse complement strand
GGCTGGGAACCTGGCAGCAATCGGTTGACGCTTACATCGCGATGACCGAGTTCGCCCGCGCGAAGTTCATCGCCGGCGGTCTGCCGGCCGAAAAGATCGCGATCAAGCCGAACTTCTGTCCGGTCGATCCTGGAATCGGGCACGGCGCGGGTGGATACGCGCTCTTCGTCGGCCGCCTCTCGCCGGAGAAGGGCGTCGAGACGCTCATGTCCGCCTGGCGGCGCCTCGGCGGGACCGTTCCCCTCTACGTCGTCGGTGACGGCCCACTCGGCCCGGTCGTGGAGGAATTCGTGGGGAAGACTGAGCGCTGCCACTGGCTCGGGCGGCAGCCGAAGGAGAAGGTCCTCGCCTTGATGCGTGAGGCCCAGTTGCTCGTCCTCCCCTCCGAGTGTTACGAGATGTTTCCCCTGGTCCTGGCCGAGGCATCAGCGGCAGGTCTGCCCGTCATCGGCAGCCGGCACGGCAGCATCGGCGCGATCATCGACGACGGGCGGACGGGCCTTCACGTCCGTCCGGGAGCCCCGGACGATCTCGCCAGCAAGGTCGAGTGGGCCTTTTCGCACCCGCGTGAGCTGGCGGCCATGCGGACGAACGCGCGGGCCGCCTTCGAGGCGCGATACACGCCGGACGTGAATTACGAACTGCTCATGGGGATCTACGACCGGGCACGGAACGGCGCCGTCGTATGAGGGCCTCGACGCCGGCGTCTCCGCGGTGCCGCAGCATCCTCGGCATGCGTGTGCACGCCACGAGCTATGACGACGCGTCGTCGCGCGTGATGGCGTGGGCCGAGGGCGAGGATCGCCGGCGGTACGTCTGCGTCACGACCGTGCACACGGTCATGGAGGCACACGACGACGTCTTCCTCCAGCGCATCGTCAACCACGCCGATCTCGTGACGCCCGATGGGATGCCCCTGGTCTGGGGACTGCGCCTGCTCGGCGCGCGGGAGGCCGCGCGCGTCTATGGGCCCGAGCTCACCCCGCGGGTGCTGGCCGCGGCGGCGCGAGACGGTGTCCCGATCGGGTTTTACGGCGGCGCGCCGGACGTCCTCGACAAGCTCGTCGCGGTCGCCCGCGAGCGGTTCCCGGGACTTCGCATCGTTTATGCGCTGTCGCCGCCGTTCCGGCCGATCAGCCCGGAAGAGGACACGGCCATCGTGGACGACATCAACCGGTCGGGGGCTCGCATCCTGTTCGTCGGGCTCGGGTGTCCGAAGCAGGATCGCTGGATGGCGGCCCATCGCTCGAGGGTGAACGCCGTCATGCTGGGCGTCGGCGCGGCCTTCGACTTCCTGGCCGGCAACAAGGCGCAGGCGCCGCGCTGGATGCAGGACCGCGGACTGGAGTGGATCTTCCGCCTGGCCTGCGAGCCACGGCGACTCTGGTGGCGCTATCTGTGGCACAACCCGCGGTTTGTCCTGCTGTTCGCTCTGCAGTTATTGAGGCAGCGCTGGCTCTCATCATCTCTGGAGGGAACGCCATGAAGAAGGTGCTGGTGACCGGAGCGGGTGGTTTCATCGGACATCACCTGACGAAGTTCCTCGTGGAGCGCGGTTACTGGGTGCGCGGCGTGGACGTCAAGCTGCCGGAGTACGAGGCGACGGCCGCCCACGAGTTCGAGCTCCTCGATCTGCGGCGCTGGGACAATTGCCTGACCGCGACCCGCGGTGTCAACGAGGTCTATGCACTGGCCGCGAACATGGGCGGCATCGGCTTCATCCATTCCCACAAGGCCGAGATCAGCCGAGACAACGTGCTGATCAACATCCACACGCTCGACGCGGCCCGCGTGCAGGGCGTCAGCCGGCTGCTCTACACGTCGTCCGCCTGCATCTACCCCGGTTACCTTCAAGACAAGCCCGACGTCACTCCGCTCAAGGAAGAGGACGCCTACCCGGCCGATCCCGAGGACGGGTATGGCTGGGAGAAGCTCTACACCGAGCGGGTCTGCCGCCACTACACCGAGGACTATGGCCTCGAGACGAGGACGGTGCGCTTCCACAACATCTTCGGCCCGCTCGGGACCTACGACGGTGGGCGCGAGAAGTCGCCGGCCGCGATCTGCCGCAAGGTCGCCCTGGCCAAGGACGAAGACGTCATCGACGTGTGGGGCGACGGTAAGCAGACGCGGTCGTACTGCTACATCGACGACTGCGTGGAGGGCATCTACCGGCTGATGCGATCGGACTTCCGCGAGCCGCTCAATCTCGGCCAGGACCGCATGATCACGATCGACGAGCTGGTCGACATCGTCGCGAAGGTTGCCGGCAAGCAGATCGAGAAGCAGCACGACCTGAGCAAGCCGCAGGGCGTGCGCGGGCGCAACAGCGACAACTCGCTCCTGCGCAAGGTGCTGGACTGGGAGCCGATCATCAGCCTCGAGGAGGGGCTGGCCCGCACCTACGAGTGGATTCGCGGCGAGCTCGTGAAGACCGGCCGGATCGCCGGATGACAACCGCGCTGTTGAAGGAATTGGGGGAGGCGACGCAGGGAGTCCGGGGCGAACGCAGCCCCGTGGCGTCGCCCGGCATCGTGAGCAGCACGACGACGCTGCCGCCTGCGTGGAGGTCTGGACCCAGCGGGGACGTCCTTTGGATTGACCAGGCGAGAAGCGTAGCCGCCCTCGGCGTTGTCATTCTTCACGTGTCCGCGGGAGTGGTCTGGGGAGTTTCAGATTTCACCAGCTTTGCGTGGTGGGTCGGCAACATCCTAGATGCCGCAGTGAGATGGTGCGTTCCGGTGTTCGTGATGATCACGGGAACGTTGCTCCTGGATTTCGAGCAGCCCATGGGTTCATTTTCGACGTTCTACTTTCGCCGAGCCGCACGCCTCTGTTGGCCTCTGTTCTTCTGGTCCGCTCTGTATCTAATCTGGAACGGCGCCCGGGATTACTTGAAATCCGGGCACGTGAACGTGGACACCCTCGTCGGGATGCTGCTGGCGGGGCAACCTCACTACCACTTGTGGTACTTGTACATGCTCCTCGGGCTGTATTTCTCTGCGCCATTCGTACGTGTCCTCCTGCAGCACCTCGACGTTGAGCAGACGCTCGCTCTTTGCTTCTCGGTTTTCGTCTTCGCCTTCGCCTCAGCCCTGCACCATCATGTCGCCGGCGCGGCGAAAGGCCCCTTCATCCTGTGGTTTTTGCCGTATCTCTCGTACTTCATGGCGGGCGGCATTCTGCGACGCTGGAAGTCATCGATCGACACGCGGCGCATCGTGATCATCCTCATCAGCTCAGTCGCACTGACTGCGATCGGCTGCCATGTCGTAGCTGTTCGGAGGGACCTGCCGTCAGGGCTCTACTTCTACGATTACTTCAGCGTGACCGTCATTCCGATGGCGCTCGCCGTGTTCCTTCTGCTCCGCAATGCGCCCGCCATGCGGATCCTGGTTGAATTGGCGCCGCTTTCGCTGGGAGTCTACCTCGTTCATCCGCTGTTTCTCGAATGCATATCGCGTCTCGGCTTCGAGGAATGGCGCTTCAATCCTGTCTGGGCCATTCCGATCAAAGTCCTTCTCATTCTACTTCTGTCCCTGAGCGCGGTCTGGGCGATTCGCCGGATCCCGGTACTGCGACGGGTCGTTTGAGTGCTTCGCATATGCTGGACATCATGATCACGTGCCCAAAGCAGGTCGCTTGGTGGCCGTGTCGAGAGGATGACGCCCTATGAAAGTCCTGTTCGTCTGCACCGAGAACGTCGCGCGTAGCCGCGCAGCGGAGACGTTGTTTCACGAGCTTCAAGGCGGGTCCGGGCGGCACGAGGTTCGTTCCGTGGGAACGGCCTCGCACGCCGCTCGGCGGATCACCACGCGCGAGCTGGCCTGGGCCGACGTCATCGCCGTCATGGAGCCGCGTCACCTGGACGCGATCCGACAGCACTGGCCACATCACGTCGAGAAGGTCATGGTGCTGGAGATCCTCGACTTCTTCCTACCGGACGAAGTCGAGCTTCGGGCAGCTCTGGAGGCGAAGATTCGCAAGCTGCTGGAGCGCTGTGATCGTCGCCTGACGGCCTGACGCGCTGCGGGCGGCACGCCCCTTGACGACGCGCGGAATTCGAGGACACTGAAACAGTCTGCTCGGGCCGTGGGGGTCCAGATGCCGCCTGTTCGCGTGCTGCTCGGTGTCGCCGGTGTGAGCCTGATGCTCGCTTCGTCAGCGTCAGCGGGCGGAACGGTCGTCGTTCGGAGCTCGCCTCGCTCCGTGGTCGTTCATCCGAATCGCGTTGTTGGGGCCCCTGTGGTCGTCCGGCCCGAACCGAGCGTCTTTCCGCGAACGGTCGATCCCTGGCGATTCTGGCCCCCGGGGACGGTCGTCACGCGACACGGGGGCGTGCCGTTCGGCTCGGCCCTCATCGGGCCGTCGTACCCTGCGATCGTCGGGTCGGGCCCGGTGCTCGCGGCCAACGCTCCGTACGTCTACGAGCAGCCCTCCGTCGTGACGGGCGGGGCGGTCCCCTCGCTCCTCGAATACCCCACGGGCTGGTACCAGCTTCGCGGCGATGGCGTGACGACACCGTACGTGTGGGTCTGGATCCCGAAGCCGCCGCCTGCGCCGATGCAGCCGCCCGCGATGGTCCCCCCGGTGCCACCGCCACCGGTTGGCTCGCTCATCCCCGAGGGCCTCTCTGAGTCATCTCCCAGGCGCAAAGGGCTCTTCCGCTGGATCGACGAGGAAGGTGTCGCGCACTGGACCGATCAGCGTGAGAGCATCCCGCTGCGCTACCGCGCCAAGGCCGAGAGCCGCTGACAGTCGTCCGGGCTAGCGCGGTGGCTGGGCGCTGAGGAGCAGGATCAGGAGNACGCCGCGATCGTTGTCGTCGAACGTGCTTGCCGGGCGCCGCCCCGGTGCGGCCCGCTCGATCCTCGCGGGCTGATTCGTTCGCGGGTGCAGCGTGACGATCTCCGGCGTGAGACTCGCGGCATGCTTGGGGACATCGTTCGCGGCGCCCGACGCCAGCAGGGCAACGAGGCCGAGACCGGCGAGGAGACCGACGTTTCTAGTGGTCGCCATGCCGCTCCACCCTATCCGGTTGGCACAGGTATTTGAATCCATCCGTGGATAGAGACTTCTCTATCCAAGGATAGAGGCGTCAGGGCGAACGCTCCCCACGGGCAGGCCGCTCACCGCCGCCCCCTGGTGCTCTGACTTCCACCTTCGCGCCCGGCACCAGGCGCGCCTGACCATCGGTGACCACCTTCTCACCCGGTTCGAGCCCGGAGGCGACGATGGTGTCGGTGCCCTGGGTGCGCGCCACGGCGATGCGACGGTTCTCGACGGTCGCGTCGGGCTTCACCACGAAGACGTACGACGTGTTCTGCTGCCCGGCCTGCACGGCCTGGGACGGGACAACGATGGCATCCGCCTCGGTGGCGAGCGTCAGCACGACGTTGACGAACTGACCGGGCCAGAGACGCCGTTCCTCGTTGGAGAACGTGGCCTTCAGGCGAATCGTCCCGGTGTTCGGGTCGATGGCGTTGTCGATGAACGTCACGACACCGCGCACAGCCCTCGGATCGCCCGCGCCGAGCGCTTCCACCTCGAGCCGGCCGTTGGCCATGTAGCGCTTGATCGAGGCGAGCTGCTGCTGGGGTACGGTGAACGACACGTACGTGGGCTGGACCTGATTGATCATCAGCAGCGTGGAGTCATTGGTCCCGGTGGCCCGCACCACGTTGCCCTCGTGAAGCAGCAAGCTGCCGGTCCGGCCATCGATCGGGGACCGGATGGTCGCGTAGCTCAGCTGCACGCGAGCATTGTCGACCGCCGCCTGGTCGGCGCGGACGAGCTCCTCGGCGCTCTGCACGGCCGCCTCGTCAGCCAGGACGGTGTCCTGTGCGCTCTTGACGTCCGCCTCGTCAGCGCGAACGGTGGCCGAGAGCGATTCGGCGGTCGTGCGGAACTGGTCGTACTGCTCCTGCGCGATCAGCTCACGCTTGAGGAGATCGGCGTAGCGACGCTCCGCCACCACGGCGTTCCTCGCCTGGGCCTGGTCTCGCGCCAGCGCCGCCTGGGTCTGGGCGATGCGTGAGCGATCGCGCTCCAAGACCGCGCGCGCCTGCTGGACCTGAACCTGGTCCTTGGCCACGGTGGCCTGGGCCTGGGCGAGGGCAGCCTCCAGCTGCCGCGGGTCGATGGTGAAGAGCAGATCGCCCTTGCGGACGTCCTGCCCTTCCTTGATGTGGATGCGCATGAGCTCGCCACCGACCTGGGCCTTGATGGAGACGACCGAGTACGCCTCGACGCTGCCGATGGCCCGGATCTCCAGCGGGACCGTCTTCCGTTCGACCGACGCGATCGTCACCGGAACGGGAGGCCGGCGCTGCTGCTGCGACTGCTTGGACTCCGCCTTGTCGCCGGAACAGGCGATGAGCGACAGGCCCACCGTGAGCAGGAGCGTGATACCGAAAAGAGCACGCATAGTCTTGGTCAATGCTGGAGCTCCGGCGATCGGTGGGGCACGGCCAGGCGCCGTGCGCGGCGAAGACGCAGCCGCAACCGCTCGAGATAGAGATAGACGACCGGGGTGGTGTAGAGGGTGAGGAGCTGGGAGACGAGCAAACCGCCGACGATCGTGATGCCGAGAGGCCGGCGCAGCTCGGCGCCGGTGCCGGTGCCCAGGGCCAGCGGTAGCGCCCCGAGCAGTGCGGCCATCGTCGTCATCATGATCGGGCGGAACCTGAGCACGCACGCCTGATAGATCGCGTCGGCCGGCGTCTTGCCGTCGCGCCGCTCGGCGTCCAGCGCGAAGTCGATCATCATGATCGCGTTCTTCTTGACGATCCCGATCAGGAGAATGATGCCGATGAGGGCGATGACGTTGAGCTCCATCCCGCACAGCATGAGGGCGATGATGGCGCCCACGCCCGCCGAGGGCAGCGTCGAGAGGATCGTGATGGGGTGGACATAGCTCTCGTAGAGAACGCCGAGCACGATGTAGACGGTGACCAGCGCGGCCAGGATGAGGATGGGCTGATTGGCCAGCGAGTCCTGAAACGCCTGGGCCGTGCCCTGGAAGCTGGCTCGGATGGATGCCGGCAGGCCGATCTCACGCTCGGCGACCTGGATGGCGCCGACCGCGTCGCTGAGCGCGACGCCCGGCGCCAGGTTGAAGGAGAGCGTGACCGACGGGAAGAATCCTTGATGGTTCACGGCCAGCGGGGTCGTGCTCGGCACGAAGCGGGTGATGGCGCTGAGCGGCACCTGGGCGCCGGTGGACGACTTCACGTAGATGGCCTTGAGCGCATCCGGATTCTGCTGGAACTCGGGCGCGACCTCGAGCACCACGTGGTACTGGTTCAACGAGGTGTAGATCGTCGAGACCTGGCGCTGGCCGAAGGCGTCGTACAGCGTGTCGTCGATGGCCTGGGCCTGGATGCCGAGGCGGCCGGCGGTGTCGCGATCGATCACCAGCGCGGCCTGGAGCCCGCGGTTCTGCTGGTCGGTGTTGACATCGCGCAACCGCTCGAGAGTGCGTAGCTTGGCCAGCATCTGGGGGGCGAACGTGTTGAGCTCGACGAGGTCGGTGCTCTGCAGCGTGTACTGGAACTGCGCGTTGCTGGCGCGGCCGCCGATGCGCAGGTCCTGCACGGATTGGAGGAAGAGGTTGGCTCCGGGGACGTGGGCGAGCTTGCCGCGCAACCGGTTGATGACCTGATCGACCGACACCTTCCGCTCGCCCAGCGGCTTGAGCGAGACGAACATGCGACCGGTGTTGGTCGTGTTTTGATTGCCGCCGCTGAAGGCGACGACCGCGGTCGCCGCCGGATCGGTGCGCACGATGTTCACGAACTCCGCCATCTTGTCCCGCATGGCCGGAAACGAGATGTCCTGCGAGGCCTGGATGCTGCCGATGATTCGCCCGGCGTCCTGCTGGGGGAAGAAGCCCTTGGGCACGATCACGAAGAGGTAGATGTTGAGACCGATCGTGACGACCGTCACCAGAAGCGTCACGCGCTGATGGCGCAGCACCCAGCCGAGCGTCCGCTCGTACCCGTGAAGCAGCAGGGCGAAGGCGCGCTCGCCCAGCCGGTACACCCGGCCATGGCCGCCGGCCGGGGCCGGCTTGAGCAGCCGCGCGCACATCATGGGCGTCATGGTCAGCGAGACTACCAGCGAGACGAGGATGGCCAGCGTCAACGTGACGGCGAACTCGCGGAAGAGCCGGCCGACGATCCCGCCCATCAAGAGGATCGGAATGAAGACCGCCACCAGCGAGGTGCTCATCGACAGCACGGTGAACCCGATCTCGCGCGAGCCCTTCAGGGCTGCCGCCATCGGCGACTCGCCGGCCTCGATGTAGCGGGTGATGTTCTCGAGCACGACGATGGCGTCGTCCACCACGAAGCCCGTCGAGATGGTCAAGGCCATGAGCGAGAGATTGTCCAGGCTATAGCCGAGCAGGTACATCCCGCCGAAGGTGCCGAGCAGGGAGAGCGGCACGGCCACGGTGGGAATGATGGTGGCCGACGCCTTGCGGAGGAACAGGAAGACGACGAGCACGACGAGGGCGATCGAGAGCAGCAGCGTGAGCTGGATGTCGCGGAACGAGGCGCGGATGGTCGTGGTCCGGTCGAGCACGATCGAGATGTCGATGGCCGGAGAGATGGACGCTTGCAGCTCGGGCATCAGCGCCGTCACGCGGTCCACGGTCTCGATGATGTTGGTGCCGGGCTGGCGGTACACGACGAGCAGCACGGCGCGCTTGCCGTTGGCCAGCCCGGCCGTCCGCAAGTCCTCGACCGAGCTCTCGACGCTGGCGATGTCGCCGAGCCGCACCGGTGCGCCGTTCTGCCAGGCGATGATCACCGGGCGGTACTGGTCGGCATCGAAGAGCTGATCGGTGGCGTGAATCGTCCACGCCGTCGTCCCGTTGGTGAGCTGGCCTTTGGGGCCGTTGGCGTTGACGGATCGCAGGGCTGCGCGAACCTGCTCGAGCCCGATGCCGAGCTGGGTGAGCAGGCTGGGATCGACGCGCGCACGAACGGCCGGCTTGGCTCCGCCGCCCACGACGACCTGGCCGATGCCCTCGACCTGCGCGAGCTTCTGGGCCAACACGGAATCGGCGGCGTCGAACACGCGACCGATCGGTAGCGCGTCCGAAGTGAGCGCCAGGATCAGGATCGGCGCGTCGGCCGGATTGACCTTCCGATACGTCGGATTGTTGATCAGCCCCGACGGGAGCTGGCTGCGCGCGGCGTTGATGGCCGCCTGCACGTCGCGCGCGGCGGCGTCGATGCTGCGGTTCAGATCGAACTGGAGGATCACCGTGGTGGCGCCGAGCAGGCTGCTCGAGGTCATCTCGGTGACGCCCGCGATTCGTCCGAACTGTCGCTCCAGCGGGGTCGCCACCGACGAGGCCATCGTCTCCGGGCTCGCACCGGGGAGGAGCGCCTGGACCTGGATCACGGGGAACTCCACCTGCGGGAGCGAGGCCACGGGCAGGAACCGATAGGCGACGGCACCGGCCAGCAGCAGCGCGCAGCTCAGGAGCGTGGTGGCGACGGGCCGACGGATGAACGGCTCGGAGATGCTCACTCGGCGGTCGCTCGTGCCGGCCGCGGGGCGCCGATCGACGCCCGACGGAGCCGGCGGGCCACGCGATCGAAGGCCAGATACACGACGGGCGTAGTGTAGAGCGTGAGCAGCTGAGACAGGAGCAAGCCGCCGACGATCGTGATGCCGAGCGGCCGCCGGAGCTCGGCGCCGGTGCCGCTGCCGAGGGCCAGCGGCAGGCCGCCCAGCAGCGCCGCCATCGTCGTCATCATGATCGGCCGAAAGCGGAGCAGACAGGCCTGGTAGATCGCCTCGGCGGGTGTCTTGCCCTCCTCGCGCTCGGCGTCGAGCGCGAAGTCGATCATCATGATCGCGTTCTTCTTCACGATGCCGATCAGGAGGATGATGCCGATCAGCGCGATGACGTCGAGGTGCACGCCGCACAGCAGGAGCGCGAGGATGGCGCCCACGCCGGCCGACGGCAGCGTCGACAGGATCGTGATCGGATGGATGTAGCTCTCGTACAGCACGCCGAGAACGATGTAGACGGTGATGAGCGCGGCCAGGATCAGTAGCGGCTCGCTGGCGAGCGACGCCTGAAAGGCCTTGGCCGTACCCTGGAAGGCCGCGTGGATCGACAGGGGGAGCCCGATATCACGCTCGACGGCCTTGATCGCGCTGACGGCGTGGCCGAGGGCGACCCCGGGCGCCAGGTTGAACGACACGGTGACGGCCGGAAACTGACCCTGATGGTTCACGGACAGCGGAGTCGGTCCTGTGACGTAGTGGGTGAAGGCGCTGAGCGGGACTTGCGTGCCGGTGGCCGACTTGACGTAGATGGTCTTGAGCGCCTCGGGATTTTCCTGGAAGCGCGGGGCGACCTCCAGGATGACGTGATACTGGTTGAGCTGCGTGAAGATCGTCGAGACCTGACGCTGCCCGAACGCGTCGTAGAGCGTGTCGTCGATGGCCTGGGGCTGAATGCCGAGGCGCGATGCGGTGTCGCGGTCGATCACCACCGAGACCTGGAGCCCGCCGTTGAGCTGGTCGGAGGCGACGTCGCGGAGCTCGGGGAGCGTCCGCAGCCGCTCGATCAGTCGGGGAGCCCACTCGGCCAGCTCATGGGGATCGGCGTCCTCCAGCGAGTATTGGAACTGCGTACGGCTCACGCGGTCCTCGACGGTCAGGTCCTGTACCGGCTGCATGTACAGGGTGATGCCGTCCACCGACGCAAGCGCCGGCTGCAAGCGGCGGATGATTGTCGAGGCGTCGGCCCCCCGCTGCTCGCGCGGCTTCAAGTTGATCTGGATGCGACCACTGTTCGGCGTCATGTTGGTGCCGTCCACCCCGATGAACGACGACAGGCTCGCCACGTCCGGATCGTTGAGGATGACGCGGGCCAGCGCCTGCTGCCGGTCGGCCATCGCCGTGAACGACACGACTTCGGGGGCCTCCGAGATGCCGAGGATGACCCCGGTATCCTGCACCGGGAAGAAGCCCTTGGGCACCACGATATAAAGGATGATGGTCAGGACGAGCGTGGCCACGGTCACGACCAGCGTGGCGGGCTGGTGACGGAGCACCCACTGGAGCGTCCGGCCGTAGAAGGCGATGGTGCGGTCGAACATCCTCTCGGTCGTGCGGTAGAACCACGTCTGGGTCCCGGGGTGGGCGACGTGCAGGAGCTTGGCGCACATCATTGGCGTGAGCGTCAACGAGACGACCGCGGAGACGAGGATCGTTACGCTCAGCGTGATCGCGAACTCGCGAAACAGCCGGCCGATGATGTCGCCCATGAAGAGCAGGGGAATGAGCACGGCGATCAGCGAGACCGTGAGGGAGACGATCGTGAAGCCGATCTGCTCGGCGCCCTTGAGGGCGGCCTGGAGCGGTGACTCACCGGCCTCGATATAGCGGGCGATGTTCTCGATCATGACGATGGCGTCGTCGACGACGAAGCCGGTCGAGATCGTCAGCGCCATCAGCGAGAGGTTGTCCAGGCTGTAGCCGAGCAGGTACATGATCCCGAAGGTGCCGACGATCGAGATCGGTACGGCCACGCTGGGAATGATGGTTGCGGGCAGGCTGCGCAGGAACAGGAACAGGACCATCACGACGAGGGCGATGGTCAGGATCAACGTGAACTCGACGTCGGCGACCGAGGCCCGGATGGTCGCCGTGCGGTCGGTCAGGGTCGTGATCTCGATCGACGACGGCAGAGAGGCCTTGAGCTGGGGGAGCAGGCGCTTGACGCGGTCCACGACGGTGATGATGTTGGCGCCGGGCTGCCGCTGGATGTTGACGATGACGGCCGGCTTGTCGTTCATCCACGCCGCCTGCCTGACGTTCTCCACGCCGTCCACGACGTCGGCCACGTCGGAGAGGCGCACAGGGGCGCCGTTGCGGTAGGCGACGACGACGGTCTTGTATTCCGCGCTGGTGAGGAGCTGATCGTTGGCGCCGATCGTGTACGACTGCTTCGCTCCCTCCAGATTGCCCTTCGCCTGGTCGACGTTGGCCTGGCCGAGCACCGCGCGCAGGTCTTCGAGGCTGAGCCCGTAGGACGCCAGCACGCTGGGATCGGCTTGCACGCGGACCGCCGGCTTCTGCCCACCGCTGATCGACACCAGGCCGACGCCGGGGAGCTGCGAGATCTTCTGGGCGAGGTTGGTGTCGGCCAGGTCCTGAATCTTGGGAAGCGGCAGCGTGTCCGAGGTGAGGGCGAGCGTCAGGACGGGCGTGTCGGCAGGATTGACCTTGCTGTAGACGGGTGGGCTGGGCAGATCGCGCGGCAAGAACGTCGCCGCGGCATTGATGGCGGCCTGGACCTGCTGCTCGGCGACGTCGATCGCATAGTCGAGCGTGAACTGCAGCGTGATGAGCGAGGCGCCGAACGAGCTCGTCGACGTCATCTGCTTGAGGCCGGGCAGCTGACCGAACTGTCGCTCGAGCGGAGACGTCACCGACGAGGCCATGACATCGGGGCTGGCGCCCGGATAGAAGGTCAGGATCTGGATCGTCGGATAGTCGACTTGCGGCAGCGCCGAGATCGGGAGCTGCAGGTAGGCGACGCTTCCGGCGAGGAGAATGGCGGCGGTGAGCAGGGCAGTGGCGACGGGACGAAGGATGAAAAGACGCGAAGGACTTGCCATGTCACCTCGGCCGCGGCGGCGGTGCGCTCGTCTCAGACTACCGCAACATTATTAGGATTGACGAGCGGCACCGCCGCCTGGTTGACGAGTCGCCGGCCGGGCGCTGGCTCTACCGCCCGCGGCTCACGACGCCTGACGACGATGGCGGCCGTGGCCTCCCCGCTCCATCAACTGAGCGAGCTTCTCTCGCTGATCGGGCGTCAGGATCGGGGCGACCTGTCTGAGCGTGCTCGTGCGCATCTGGACGCTCTGGGCCATCAGCCGCTGGACCTCATCCTGCTTGGCCTGGATGGTCTGGTTGTCGCTGCTGGTCAGCGCCAGATGGCGAAGCTCGGCCTGCGCCTGTCGGAGTTGCTGCCAGTGCTGACGCTTGGTGTCGGCGTCCCGCTGATAGATTTCACGGATCGCCTGCACCTGCTGGTCGCTCAGCCCGAGCTGTTGCTGGAGCCGGTTGTCCCAGCGCGGCTGCTGCTCGGTCTGCGCCTGCGGCGACTGGGCCGCCGAGGCCACGGTCGTGACGCCGGCAGCGAGCGCGAGGGTGACGGCAACGATCGCACGTGTCCATCTCATCGTGGTGCACCTCCATGCGTGGGTTCGTTACTCCTAGGACGTGAGGCGTTCCGCCTTTGTTCAGGGATCGGCCTCTGGTATGATCCCCGGGCCATGCCCCAGCGTCTGCCCGATCTGGTCGGCCGCGCGATGGTTGATCCCGACTTCCTGGCCGATCTGCAACGAACGCCCGACGCGATCCTTGCCCAGTACGAGCTGAGCGATGACGAGCGGACAGCCGTCCAGACTGCCCTGGTCCGACTGGCCGACACTCCGCCCAACCAGCGCGCGGTCATCCTGCGCACCACCCTGCTCCGCCGCGTCGCGACCTGAGCGTCGCGGTGACGGTGGTCGCGCGCGCCGCGGCGCCGCTCCTGCTCCCGGCCGTACGCGCCCAGAATCCTGGCGCCGATTCGTCGGGTCAGCGGCTCGACGTCGATCGGCGCCTTCAGCGGCGGCCATCCTGATGGCGGCCACCGCGGACATTGCGGCGTTCCTCAAGAGCGTGAAGCTCTTCCGGGAGTTCACCGACAGCGAGCTGCTGGCGTTCGCGGCCCGGCTCGACGAGCGAACGCTCAAGCAGGGACAGGTGCTCTTCCGAGAGGGCGATCCCGGCGAGGAGATGTTCGTCGTGCAGAAGGGCACCACGATCATCTCCAAGGTCGTCAGCGGGCGGGTCGAGCAGGTGCTGGCGCGGGCCACGGCGGGTGACTTCTTCGGTGAGATGAGTCTCTTCGACCGATCGCCGCGCTCGGCGACGATCCAGGCCGAGACGGACGTTGCCCTCCTCGTCCTGGATCGCGAGCACCTCAACCTGCTCATCGAGGTCAACCCGCGGGCGGCGGCCGCGTTCTTCCACTCCCTCGTCTACGTGTTCATCGAGCGCCTGCGCGCCTCCGGCGAGCTCGTGGCGGAGATCACGCGCTGGGGCCTCGAAGCCACCGGCCTGGACATGGAATCGCGATGACGGACGCCGCGCCGCCCCGCCGGGCCAAGCTCGAGCTCCTCGTCCGCCGCGACGGCGACGAGACCGGCTTCGACCTCCGTACCGTCGGCAGCGCGGCGGCCTGGGTGAAGATGCGGCCGCAGCGCGTGCCGTCCGACCATTTCGAGCTGGCGGAAGTCACCTCGCGCGTCGACCGGCAGGCCAGCTTCATCCTCAAGAACACGCAGACCGAGCGCTTCCTGATGCTCTCGGAGCCCGAGCGTTTCCTGTGGGACCAGATGGACGGTCGCGCGTCGGTCCAGGACATCGCGACCGCCTACGTCCTGCGCTATGGCCAGTTCGACTTCGACATGATTCCCGGGCTCATCAAGAAGCTCCAGCGCGCCCAGCTGCTCTCGCTCACGCCCGCCTCGCGCTTGCGGTACGCGCTGGCCAGGCATCGCGAGCGCCGCCTGCTGCGGGCCGCCGAAGCCACTCTGACCGCGCTCGAGCGCGTCAACATTTCGAGCCGGCGCGTCCAGCCGTTCTTCCACGGTGCCTATCGGTGGGGTGGCGGCCTGCTGTTCACGCCGGTCGCGCTGGTCGTCTGTCTGGTCCTCGCCGTGGTCGGCCTCGTGGCCGGCGTGAAGCTGTGGCGAGAAGCCGACGTCGCCGCGGGTTTCGGCGCCAGTCCATTGCTGGCCATCCTCACCGTGAAGCTGCTGTTCCTGTTCACCCTGGCGGCGCATCAGATCGTGCACGGTCTCGCCCTGGTCCACTACGGCCGCCGCGTCCGCGAGTTTGGCTTCACGTTCCTTCACGGCTTCTTGCCGACGTTCTACGTCGACGTCACCGACATCTTCATGGCCAGCCGGCGGGCTCGCGTCGTCACCGCCGTGTCGGGGACCCTGGTGCACCTCGTCTTCGGCTCTCTGTGGTTCATGCTCGCGCTCCGCGCGCCCCATGGCGGCTTCGTGCAGGCGTTCGCCGCCGCCTCGGGAATGTTGCAGTGGCAGGCGTTCGTGCTGGCGCTCTACCCGTTCTGCTTCGTCGAGATGGACGGCTATCACGTCCTCGTCGACGTGCTCGGCGTGCCGACGCTCAAGCACGACGCGATGGCATACGTGAAGTCGCTGTTCTCAGGCGGTCGCGCTCCCGTGTCGCGCCGCGAGGCCGGTCTCTGGATCGGCTACGTCGTGCTCTCCGTCGTCTCGATCGCGGCCTTCCTCGTTTTCAACGTCTGGGTCGTCATCCACGCCACGCGTTGATCCTCGCGGTCACCCGCTCGCGGCCAGCGCGGCCACGGCGGTGGTGATGGCCTGCGCGGTGTNGGGAGCGGGCGGCGGCGGCGCCTCCAGAAGCGCGCGCTGCTCGCTCTCGGGCAGCGCGGCGACCTGGGCTTGAGCGCGCGCACGTAGCGCGTCGCCGAGGAGGAGCGCCACTTCCGTCAAGGCCGCCAGCGCGGCCCCGCGACCGGCGTCGTCGGACGGCGAGGTGAGGCTCTGGGCCAGCACGGCACGGAGACGGTTCGACAGACACACGGTATCGCCGCTCATGGCGACAAGCTCGCCGTGAAGCGGCGCCCATGCGAGCGTGAGGCGATGGGCGGCGGCTCGAAGAGCCGGGCCGAGCGCCGGCACGCTCGTCGCCGCCACGATGGCGCCGATGCCATCCGCCACCTCGGCGGCAAGCGCCCGACGCTCGGTCGGTTGCCATGGCGGCTCGATGATTCTCACGACGTCGCCGACCTCGGTCAGCTCGAGGATGTCCTCGACGGCCGTCCCCAGCGCCCAGAGCGAGCAGACCACGCGTTTACCGACGTCGCGCACCCGGTATGCCGCGTGGCGGCCGACGCCTTGCACGTCGGGACGATGATACGCGCGTGACCGCCACACGACCTTCTCCACGCGGTCGCGGAGGTAGACGCAGGCGGCCTCGGGGGTGAAGACGCGTTCGTGCGGCGCCGGGCGCCAGGCGAGCGCGCCGCGCATGAAGGCAACGAGGGGATCATCGGGCGCCACGTCGTAGTCGAACGAGTCCAGCAACGTCGTGAACAGCTGCTCCGTCGGGTACGGCCCGGTATAGCGGAGCGAGCTCCGGCCCTGGTCGCGGGCGAGCGACGAGATCACGTTCAGCACCGTCGCCCCGGCGCCGGCGGGGAGTCGAGCGGGCTCGGCCAGCGTGGGAATGCGATCGACGTCGGTCCAATCGAGCGCTTCGAAGCGCGTGAGCGCGTCACCGCGGGCTTCGAGGGTACCGGCGTGCCAGAGACGATCGCTGCGACCCCACGGCGCGCCCGTCTCGGCCTGCGGCTCGACACGTAGCCACGAGCGATCGGGCAATCGCACGCGCGCATCGGCGAGCGTGTGGTCGTGCCAGCGAAGCGCGAGCAGGAGGGTGCCGTGGCGGTCGAGCTCCAGCAGGCGGCGTCGGCGCGCAGCGTCGGCGTAGCACACCGTCGTGCCGTGCCGCTCGACGGCCACGACTTCGGCGAGCGCAACGAGATCGGCGACATCAGCCGCCTCGCCTCCGAGGCCGCCGAGACGGCGTGCCGCCCGGCCAGCGTCCACGAGGCGGAATGATACAATGCGCTGATGCAGAGGAACGTGGACGAGTTGGTGTGGCGTCCCGCAACCGAGCTCGCCGCCCTCATCCGGTCGAAGCAGATTTCTCCGGTGGAGCTGACGGAGGCTGTGCTCGCCCGAATCGATGCGCTGAACCCACGCCTCAACGCATTCTGTCTCGTCGCGCACGACCTGGCCCGGCGCGGCGCACGCGAAGCCGAGATCGCCGTCACCAAGGGTGAGCCGTTGGGCGCGCTCCACGGCGTACCACTGTCGATCAAGGATGTGATCTTTACTCGCGGACTGCGCACGACCGGCGGCTCGCGGCTGTTTGCCGAAGCCGTGCCTGACGACGACGCGGTGGCGGTCGGCCGACTGCGGGCGGCGGGCGGTGTCGTCCTCGGCAAGACCACGACATCGGAGTTCGGTCACAAGGCCCTGACCGAGAGTCCTCTCTTCGGCGTCACGCGCAATCCCTGGAATCTCGAGCTCACCCCCGGCGGCTCCAGTGGTGGCGGGGCCGTGGCCGTGGCCAGCGGCTTCGGTC
>JGI25382J43887_10000185_pt1 | contig 17255 bp, 20 predicted proteins | sample GraSoi013_1_40cm_3_FD_43887 | JGI IMG/M metagenome (IMG submission 43887) | reverse complement strand
TCAGTGAGCGTTGCCTTGATCTCGCTCTTCTTCAAGCCGAAAAGCACGTGTAAACCCGGTCCGGACAGGTCGAGGTCCATGACTCCAACCCTACGGTTCTTAGCGAGTACTGCTGCTATGTTCGCGGTTAGAGTTGTCTTTCCGGTTCCTCCCTTGAAAGAGTGAACAGCGATTACTTTTGTCATTCTTTATCCTTCTTCAACTGGTCTTTCACGGACTGGAAGAACTCCTGGTTCTCGATCCGTCCCGCTTCAGCCCTAACAGCCTCGAGATCAATCTTCAACCTCGCGTGAGTCACCTTATGTCTCCTCAGNGCCAGGAAAGCGCCGATCAAAAGGGCCGCAATCAGGGCGGCGAGGATTCCGAAATAGTACAGTGGAAGAGAAACATTACTGCTCGCCTTGTCCATGATCGTTATAGTCTGGGTAGAAACTGCAGTGGAGCCGCTGTTGTCGGTGATGTTTAGCTTCACGACATAATTGCCAGCGATGGAGTAGCTATGAGAAGGCGTGGCTCCTGTCCCTGTGGACCCGTCACCGAAAACCCACGCATAGCTCACGATCGTCCCGTCAGGATCGAAGCTAGCAGTACCATTGAAAGTGATTGCAGCAGACGTGAGAAGGATTCCGCTTGTAAAAGTGTAACTTGCAGTCGGGATTCTATCTTGCAACTGGATGGTCTTTGTCGCTTTTCCAGAATTTGTTGGAGACGTTGAGTCGGCGCCGGACACTGTCAACGACCACAATCCTCCAGGCTCGTTGCCTGGCGTGTATGTTCCGACCCAGAAGTTGAGGGTTGAATCGAAGACAAACTGCGCTATTGTATCATTGTGTCCGCCTCCTGAGAACAGAAGGAATGCGGATGCTTGGCCTGATTGAGCGGTCAAGTTCGTTAAATCAGGATATTCGATTGTCGCATTGAACTTGATCTGTTCACCTATTGCAAAGTAAGACTTGGAAGTAATAGTGACAGTGAGGACGGCGGGCTGGAGTTGGGGCGACGTTGATACTGAGGTGGTTGGGCCCGTGTTCCCGAATCCGTCATCGAATCCGTTGACTCCCAATGACGCCGTCCAGATGCCTGTCTGGTTGCCAAGGAATGTCTTGTAGGTTGCATTGAAGGTCTGAGCAACACTATCATAAACTGCCGTAATTAGGACACTGTTTCCGCCGGCGCCTGTCAGGGTTAGTAACGCTGTTCCACTGTCAGCATATTGCCCGTCCGGATAGCGCGCTGTGAACGAGAATTTCATCGTCTCCGTTCTCTGATACAAAGTCTTGCTGGAGGTCAGTGTCGGGATTGACACTGAGGCTGCTTTTACGACAAAGCCTTGAGCGTCGGCTGGGTTTTTCGCGGTCTTCTTGCCTGTGACGGTGACCACATAGTTGTCGAGAGTGGCGCCTTTAGGAATCCTCCAGGAGCCAGTGACCACTCCCGCTGATGAGGCTGTCGCAGTGGCGTTGAGAACTACTGTCGAGGTCGTTTGGGTTCTGATGATTACCGTTGCCGTTTCTGAAGCATTGTATCCGCTAGCCCTGATCCCAACGGTTTGCGTTCTTTGATACTCTGTCTGATCAGTGAGAATGAACCAGAAACCGTTCGGTGTCGCGGCGACGGGGTTGCTAGTTGGGATTGGCCTGAGCTGGTTGACCCAACCAACGTACTGGCCTACGAGAGAATTCGTTCCGATACCGACGAACGCGGCACTTGGGTATTGTAGTATAATACCGAATTGAGTTTCACCCAAAGAGGTTGTGTAGTTTTCGATGACGGAACTCCATATTTTGGTTGAAGGATCTCGAACATAGAAGTTGAACTGGTAGAGAGTGCCGGGAGAAGCTCCCGAGACACTCAGAATTAGAGTAATAGAGTATCCTTCCTGCGATATGAATGGCAACGGTGTAAGCGTGTACTGTGTACCGGTGGTAGGAGCGTGAGCCGAGGGCAAACCTGCGAAGGAGAACATGCTAAGAGCAGAGAGAAGGAATAGGACAGCGTACCTAGTCGCTTTGGCTTGTGGCACCTGACTGCTCCCCGTGAAACAGAACCTGTCGAACCAGAACCAACACGGGACTAAAGTCTCACGTAACTTTGAACGGGACCCTAAGGTACCCGGTTGCTCGGCAAATTCGAGTCATTGCGGGTTAACCGAGCCGGGCGTTCGGCCAAAGAATTGATGATCTCCTTGAGGAAACCAATAAAGGGAGCAAACCTGTTCATGGAGCGTGATTATGTCAACTAAGACGAAACTGGATGATGATGCGCGGAAAATCTTGGAAGGTAAGAACTTCATCTTCCTAGCCACGGTAAACCCTGACGGTTCTCCTCAGGTTACTCCCACTTGGGTTGATACTGACGGTCACTACATTTTCATTAACACCGCAGTGGGTCGTGTCAAGCATAAAAACGTCAAGAAGAATCCACAGGTTGCCATGGCGATCACGGAGCAAGGGAACCCGTACAAGCTCGTAATGATTCGTGGTCGCGTAATCGAACAAGTAACCGGACCGGAGGCCGAAGGGCACATCGATAAAATGGCGAAGAAATATACTGGCGCTGAAAAATATCAGAATAGAAGACCAGGCGAGAAAAGGGTTCTATTGAAGATCGAGCCCCATCACGTTTCCCGGATGCGATAGACACCTAGCAGCTGCTGGAATAGGTTCGGGTTAATGGCCGTTTCTAGGTAGAATCTTGTAGGCTAAACGTCAATGAACGAGACGGCTAGGTGACTTCTATNACGCGGCCAGTTTGNGCCTGATACTGATATCTTATGATTCTCTTCACNCAGTCTCCGTTCCAGCACTGATAGACCCTGTCGCCATTAGCAAACAACTCCCGCATAACCATGGGTTTGCCGCATCCGACACAGTGAAAAGCTCCTGATCGTCGCTCGTCGAGGAGGAGCCGAAGATCAATCCCTCTGGTATCCGCTTCCTTCTTCATTGCCTGTCTATAGGTGAGTGTAAGCGCTTGCCAGTAGGCAGCGTTTTGCGGTGTCGTCTCGTACTCGAAATTGCGGCCAGCGACTACGGGCGGGCTGTAGCCCTCAGCCACGTAAACGGGATTCTTGGAGTATGGCACCTTGATTCGTGGAGCCCCGCTGTGAGGAGCAGCGTGACTTGTAGGAATTGAATGGTTACTCTCATGATGAACGGGCGGGTGATGGGTAGTGGGCACTGTTAGCCCTTCCAGCCTGAGTCTCGCCGAGCGCTACTTCTTTTTGCTTGTACGAGGCTTGTCCGACGTCAGTACAGGGACTGGGAGCGGAACCTCTACGATTCCGGAAGATGTAACTTGGAATGTCACCCAGTAGGTTTCATGAGGCGCGCCCTTCATTTTTCGTATCCGGAACTGTTTTACTAGTAGGCCCCTATCGGCGAACCCCGGGTTGAATCTCACATCAACTATTCCATCAACCACATAGAACAATAGATCGTCAAGATCAGCATACGCGCGCAGCGGCGTGTGGTGAGAGCAGAAGAATGGAACTAGACGTTCCTTGGGGCCTTTAGCCCGCCAGGACTTGACACCGTCAAGCATGTGGAAGACCAACGGCCTCTCTTCCTGAACTAGAGTAAACATCTCTGTCAAGGAATCGACAAAGACGGCGCCTCTTCCCATCATTTTCATTTCTTCCATCATCGTGAAGAGAGCGCTCGTGACCGAGTGAAGATCTTTCGGGTCCTTGACAAAGTGAGAATATTTGGGAGTCTCAGTTGGTTCCATTCGGAAAGAGAAGCAGTCCAGAAACTTGAGCTGGCCGGAATCCAAATACCGGTCGATGTCCCAGCCGAACGACTCCATATCCTGTTGAAGAGCTATTGGAGGTCCTTCAAAATTCATGTAGATGCACGGCTCCTTCTCTACCTTTAGCATGCTGTAGAGTAGCTGTTCCATCAGCACAGACTTTCCCGTTCCAAGGTCTCCTGCCAGAATCGTAAGGCTGTTTCTTGGTATCCCCTTTGGAAGGACTTTGTCCACAGCGTCAATTCCAGTCTCGAACGACTTTGGCAGTCCGACCATCCTTCGAGTTCCCACGGATTCAGCTGTCGAGATAAAGGATATTGTAACTGTCTTGAAGGTTAGCGCTGAGCTAGACCGGCGTCATCCCATGAGCGCCAGAATGGGATTGGTTAGAAGCCTGTAAGTTACAGCTGGTCAATGCTCTCTGGGCGTTGTATAGAGAAGAAGAATCGGGACGACCGACTCTTGTTTCAGTGTATCTGGGCAGCAATTGTTCTAATGAAGGATTTGTCCAGCGCGCCTGCTTCGTAGAGGTTCACCATTGTGTTCGTGCTAGCCTCGCCGCTCAGTCTTCCTTGGTCGCCCCTAACATGTCTCCATTTTAGTTGAGTGTGCCCACTCTTGGAGTTGTAGATTATTCCTAGAACATAGCTGACGCGGACGAAGCTGATATCGTTCACTCGGCTCAAGGTCACTTTGTCTTCAGCCTCAACGTACATTGTTCCTAGCTCGCGAGCTCGTTCCGGGAAAACAGATAGGTCCGCCATGAACTCGCTTGGAATGAAGGAACGACACGTGCTAGTTATCATAAACCTTCGAAAACTCTCTAGCATGCACGTCGTTTCCAGCTTAGCCATTCTAACGCCCCGAGCTCTGCGACTCAGAATAGAGAGGGCTAGTTGAGGCTATTAACTTCACTCTTCAACACACCTCCTCTGCCTCCGCATCAAGAATCGAAGATGGCGGAGTGAACCGTACCCGCCCTCTTTTCTACCCGCTAACTTATCTTCCCGGATACATAGATTTCATCCGAGTAAGGCGTTGTAGATGGCTATTCTCGTCAGGGTCCCAGTGCCGATTCTAGAGGACCTGGTCGAGGCTGCCGTCTCGAAGCAGGGAAACATCTACCGCGCAGAACTTGCTAAGCTGATCGGTGCTTCCAAGGAATCGCTTGATGGGAAAACGTCCTTGTATCTGATCAGTCTCATGAAGCTCTGTGGTTTCGCGGAAGCAGACATGGCTAATGTATTGAGAAAGTCGAAGATCGTCAACCAGAGAGGGGCAGTAACCCACGACATTTCCGCGGTGGACGAGCTGAAAGAGGTTATCGATAACGCCCTAGAAGGATTCCAGTTGCTGATCTCCGAGAGCTTCAAGCCAACGACACAGGAAAAAGAGGGATTGTTCAACCCGGCTGCCTATAGAAAGAAGCCTCCCGAAAAATGAGAGTCCGCAACCCCCAGAAAAGAGGGATGAGGCAAGCACAGTCTAACGGTTGAAGCCGTTGCTCTAACAGAGTCTAGCCAAGAGTCTTATCAAGAGGAATCGCGACAAGCTAACGTAAATCTCGTTACAGTCGTGAAGATGCGGATAAATAGGCAAACAAGCTAGAGACTAGTAGTTGAGAGACAATTGTCCGCTCAGAGAGCTGCCCAAGAAGAAGATCCTGTAGCGACGCTTGCAGAGGGGTTNAGCATCTGGGTTGGAAAACTAAGTGATCTTGTCAAGAAGGTCGTTGACACCGGGCCGATTCGAAACGTGATCAACTGGGCGCGTATGTACTCTCTATGGCCGGTCAATATTACAACTGCCTGTTGTAGTGCTGAGTTCGGCGCAGCTAGTGGTGCAAGGCATGATCTTGAACGATTCGGAGTTCTGCCGATAGGTTCTCTCCGGCAGTCAGACCTCATAGTGATCGAGGGGACTATCACCAAGAAGATGGCGAAACGGCTCCGGATGATCTACGACCAGATGGCGTTGCCTAGATATGTTATCGCGATGGGAGACTGCGCCATGTCCGGCGGNCTATTCCATGATTCCTATAGTATTGTAAATGGCGCGCACGANTTTGTCCCGGTGGATGTATACGTTCCGGGTTGCCCNCCAAGACCAGAGGCGTTGGAGCAGGCGATCATCATGCTTCAAGAGAAGATTCGACGGTCAAAGGTGTACGAGCAGGGATGAGCCTTTCTCACGAAAGAGAAGATGCTCTCGTCCAGAAGCTCAAAGAGAANTTCCCATCCGACATCAAGGAAACGAACATTATCCGTCGTGCTAGGCTTGAAGTGACCGTCGCTCCCGAAAAAATCAACGAAGTCGCAGTGTTTCTCCGAGACAAACTCGGGTTTGACCACCCGAACGGGGTTTCAGCTGTTGACTACAACCGCGAAAACAGGTTCGAGATAGTCTACCATATTTCATCAATAGGCATCAAGGAAATGCGAGATCTCGTGCTCGACTTGAAAGAGTCAGTTCCAAGAAACGCGCCGAGGGTGGGGTCACTGGTTTCGGTCTGGTCGGGCGTTGAGAATTATGAGCGAGAAAGCTTCGAGATGTTCGGAATAGCATTCGATGGCCACCCGAGATTGGAGAAGCTGTTTCTTACCGACAATTGGGACGGGCCCCCTCCTCTTCGGAAAGACATACGATTCCCTACAGACTGAGACGACAATGTCGGCCCCTCCGAAACCCNTTCCCCTGACAACCGTCGAGTCCACCGAGACTTCTGAGTCTGGGGCTCAAACGCTCACGTTGAGTGTTGGCCCCCAGCACTCCGGCTCGGGCCACATGCGGTTGATCGTGGAGGTGGATGGAGACATCATTGTCAATGTTGCCCCGGACCCTGGGTATGTTCATCGGGGCATCGAGAAGATAATCGAGCTCAGAAATATTATCAAGAGTATTCCGGTCATCGAGAGACCTTCGATCATCGATGCCTCCAACCTCAATCACGCATGGGTGAGGTCGATCGAGGAGATTCAGGGGGTTGAGGTTCCTCGAAGGGGACAATATCTTAGGACTCTTTTGAACGAGATGAACAGGATAATGAGCCACCTCTACTGGCTCTCTATCTACGGCGTATTTCTCGGCCACACGACCATGTTCATGTGGCCTCTCGGTGATAGAGAGCTGTTCATTGATCTAGCTGAGAAACTTACCGGAGCTAGAATTACCTATTCCTATCTTGTACCCGGTGGGGTCCGACGCGATCTGCCCCCGGGGTTTGCTGAGGAGGCTGTCAAGAGAACAGAATACTTCGAGAAGCGTTTGAAAGAATACGATCGGATCTTCTTCAACAACCCTCTATTCACGTCTCGCGCGAAAGGAATAGGCGTCCTCTCCAAGGAGAAGGCGATCGAGCTAGGGTGCACTGGACCGACGCTTCGAGGTTCAGGCGTCGATGCGGACCTTCGAAAGGACGAGCCTTATGCTGCCTATCCTGAACTCGACTTCGAAGTTTCAACCCGGCCTGACGGCGATTCGTTCAGTCGGGCGATGGTCCACATGGATGAGATGCGAGAGAGTTGTAAGATAATCCGCCAGATCGTCAAAAAGATTCCATCAGGACCAATCAGGAGAAAGGCTCCGATAGTTCTGCCTCGTGGTGTCGCGTATGGACGGGTCGAGTCGGCAAGGGGAGAATGCAGTTTCTATCTTATTGGAGAGGGTGGCGACAAGCCTTACCGGGCGCGATATATCACTGGTTCCTACCGGAATATGGCTGCTATCCCTGCGGTTCTGCTTGGAAACCGGTTGGCGGATATGCCTACTGCTTGGTGGAGTATTGACTACTGGCCGGTTGAGGCGGACAGGTAGAAGGCGATGGCTCCGATTATTGGTAAGGCGAAGGCCGCGTTCGATATATCGATCGCGTACTTGACAGGTATCCGTCATCTCTTCCATAGACCCTACACGTTGAGGTTTCCCCAGCAGAGATATGCGGTTGAGAAGGGATACAGGGGACGACATCTGCTCCACCTCGATCGCTGTACCGGTTGCGGGATTTGCGCGTGGATCTGTCCCGAGAAGTGTATCACGATAGTGCCGCGTGGCCAACGATGGTACCCGCAATATTTCTATGGCCGATGCTGTTTCTGTCACTTCTGCGTAACTCCTGATACACTTGTATCGACGAACCCATCTGTCTCACCTATTATCCAGATACAGCCCGGCGACCGGGTCTTGACGCACACCGGGCACTACCGTCGAGTGCGCAAGGTCCTTACACGAAACTACTCGGGAAGACTCTACAGCATCAAACCATTAGGAACGCCTTTCATGCTTAGGGTGACGCAGGATCATCCCCTCCTAGTATCTTCTAGAAACATCGGCAAAAAGGGAAGACTTGAGAAGAAACCAGATGTCCCCATGTGGAAGACACCCCTCGAACTGAAACGGGGCGACTACCTGACGATGCCTATCGCCAAGGAGGTTCGGGACATCGACATTTACGAACAGCAGGTCGTAGTTGGTCAGCCCAACACCGGAAAACGTCTCAGAAGCAAACTGAGCCTGAGAACCGGGCCTGATTTGTTTAGGCTAATCGGGTACTACCTTGCAGAAGGCTACGCTGTAAGNAGAACTGTCGGCTTTTCATTCGGAGAACACGAAAAAGAGTACATTGCCGACTCAGCCCGACTCCTCGAGAAATATTTTGGCCGGGAAACCAAGATGTCAACGATACACAATTCGACCCATGTCCTTCTGCACTCCGTAATTGCCCTTCAATTCTTCGAAACCTTTGGCCTAGGCGCCGAAAACAAGAAACTTCCGGATTGGGCTATGTTTGCGCCGGCCGAAAAACAGCGAGAACTCATACGCGGAACATGGAGAGGCGACGGTTACCTTCACAGACCAACCAAGGGCAATCGTTCAACGTTCTTCGAGTACGCAACGATTTCCAAGACACTCGCCTTCCAACTGCAACAACTCCTCTTCCGGGCAGGAATCGTTGGCCAAGTCGCATTTGCCCCCCACCCAAACAAGAGACCAGCCTACGTGGTGACAGTGCGAGGCCGTTTCGTTTCGGCAATGGCAGATCTGATGCAGATCGCATTTGAGGACAAGAGGNTCAAGACGTTTTCTCGCTTTGAAATGGACACAGATTATGTCTACGCACCGGTCGAGAAAATATCGTCAGTTGAAGTTNGTGATCAACCCGTTGTGAATCTCTCGGTTGAAGNAGATGAGTCTTACGTGGCGGGAAACGTGACGGCCCACAACTGCACGGACTATTGTCCNGAGTTTGCGTTGGAGGAGACGGTCGAGTATGATATTGCAGAGTATACGCGTGATCGTCTGGTGTGGAGTCCTGAGAGGCTTTCCAAGCCGCCTGTGAAGAAGGACGACAAGTACGTGTTCAGCGTCGATACGATCGGGGGCGCGTCGCAGGTGCCTCAGAAGGAGGAATAGACAAATGTCAGCTCAACCCGCTCCGAAACCCGCATCGCCCCTAGCGGTTCCCCAGACTACGCCTCTGAGATCGACTGTTGAAGGTGAGGGATGGAAGGCGCGGCCGATCAAGCTCAAGATCTTCGGCAACCTCATCCAGGAAGTTGTGAACAAGAACCTCTGTATGTACTGCGGAGCCTGTATCGCATCCTGCCCAATCGACATCCTCTTTCACAGCGAAAAAGAAGAACCGGTGATGAGGGGGACCTGTGCTGCCTGCCAGGTATGTTACTACAGCTGCCCCAGGNTCGAGCTCCCGCTCGCGGAGATCGAGCAACAGGTCTTCGGACGATCGAGAACTGCTGAGGAGGCGATTCTCGGAATCCATGTTGGATCCTACTCTGTCAGGTCGAAAGACCCTGAGGTGGTCAAGCATGCCCAGGATGGCGGTGCGGTAACTTCTCTCCTGCTCTACGCGCTCGATCGAAAAATCATAGATTACGCCGTCAACTCCGGTCTCACGTCAGGCAAGCCCTGGCGGCCTGAGCCCCAGATCGCGCGGACCAAGGAGGACTTGTTGAACCACGCCGGGTCTCGATACACGCCGGGAGGGCAGATTGGAGGACTTGCCGAGGTAGCTATCCCAAACCGTTCAGTTGTCAGCTTCCAGGAAGAACGTATTGCTCTTGTGGGCTTGCCTTGTGAGCTTCAGGGGAATTGGCGGATGGCCACTCACTGGATAGCTGCACCGAAGCTCGCGAGAAATCTCGTGTTCACGATCGGGCTGTTCTGTTCTAAGGTATTTGATTATCAGAAGATGATGGTTGACTATGTTCAGGGCAAGAGAGGAATAGATCTCAACAATGTTACGAAGGTCAATATCAAGAGAAACCGGTTGCTGGTCTATGCTGGGGACAAGCTGGCTATTGATGAGCCTGTGGAGGCTGTGGCGGCTGCGGCCCGCGAAGAATGCAATGTTTGCGTAGACTATTCTGCTGAACTGGCCGACATCGCTGTCGGCGCGATCGGATCGTCTCCCGGCTGGAGTACAGTGATTACTAGAAGTCCGAGGGGAGATGAGATACTGAGAGGCGCGGTCGAATCAGGCTACCTGGATATGAAACCGTTGGACCCGGTGGGAAAGGCAATGAAGTTCCTCGAGAAATTGTGCGAGAAGAAGCGGTTGCGGGATCCCTCCGCATATCTGCGTCATGAGACTGCGTTCCCGAAGCCGGAGCCAACTTTAATGCCGCTGGAAATCCCCCAGTAGAAATTCGGCAATCCTCAACTGTCGTGGAGAATCTGTCTAGCGTGAACGACTTTCCAGGTCTGCATGATCTGAACGGCTTTTGAGCATTGCTTTCNCAAGGNTCTGAGGAGGGCTCTCTTGCGTCGCAGGGTGCTCTGTGCAAGACACCCCCCTTTTGCTTGAGAAAATCTGCTGTCTGGCATTGATTATGGGCGAGACAGGCGATTCAGGGCAGAATCCATGCTTGGATCAGATGGTGTTTTAACGAGTCGTCAAGAAGGATTTGCTATGCAATTAAGGGGATGCTTTCCAGATTCGAGATCAGGGTGATAATGGGCGATTTCATAATCCGAAAAATTCTCCCCTCAGATCGCTCTCGAGCCGCGAGATGCTGTGCCCTTATCCCCATTTCGTTTTTTCTAGAAAAATCATCCTGTTACAACCATAGTGGGCGAGTCTNGCGATTCAGGGTTCAGTCCAGCCCGAGATGTGATGGCGAAAAGACGGGAAGTCTAGCTCCATTCCCGAACGGTTCTCAGGCAAGTTTGGACCCTTGGTCCTAGATTCGACATTGGGGCTCATTCTGGGTAATATCTTCTCCTAGAAGGATAGAGGTGTTGTGGTTACGGAAGGCGCCTGTGCGGCGGGCCCAAGTCTTTGACAATCGAGGAAATCGGACCCATTGATCTGTGAGCATGGCGACGGCCAAACGCTCTCGGAGGAACAAGCATCTGCAACAGATTTCTAACCGACTGCCTTGAATCCTCCTCCTTGGCGTCATCGGAAGCCTCTGTCTTGACAGTTTCTACCTTGACTATCTTCGGCGGGCCATCCTTGTGAGAGGGACTGCCTAGAAAGTGTTCGGCCAGCAACGATTCCGGCGCCTGCAGTCCACAAGAAGGACAAGTATCGAAAGATGCCACTGTTGCAGCAGGAATGTCGGGCACCTGGCTCGGTTCGGGTGGTGCTCGATGCGTTTTCATCTTTGGCTTTCGATTCTTTTCAGCGAAGCCGATTTTGTTCCGTTTTCGCTTGGGGTGGGCAGAATTTCTTCCGCGGCGGGCAGACGATGCTGATCTAGGTTTTCGTACGAGGAGCATCGGCATTGTTTTTGGAGCTGGGTGTCTGATTCTAAGCGCCACCATAAACCCCGCTAGAGTGCTGCCTACCTGCCTGCCAAGGAAGTTGAAGATTACCGGTGCCATGTTTGTTCTTCTCCTCAAGCGAGTGGAACGTCTAGGTAGGTTTCTTGGGCGCACTGTTGGCAGACAACCCTCCCTCTCGGAGTTCTCAGGACCTGGTTATCGTTCAATATTTCTCGCCCACAGGAGGGACAGATTATGATGCACTGACTCATGCGCCTGACCGTCAAGAAGAAGATTGGCTGTGCTAAGGTATTGCGCCGGTTGTAACCAATCCCGAATGTCTCGGGTAACACCCGCCTTAAATAGGGAACAGAAAATTTCGCAAATCCTACTCTCAACAGAGACTGGTCTCCCAGACCCGAAGACTTGACCTGGGACNAGCCTCGGGAATCATCGGGACAATTATCAGTTTCACTTTTAGTGCCATCTACTGGATAATACTCTNTGGACGCGGTAGACTCATGGTAAGACTGTTGGAGAAAGTTACCAACCATGAGTGTCCACGATGTGGGCGGACGCAGCTGAACGTCTACTTCTCGGACCAGACCGACAACCGGGTCGGCGCCTGGTGCGAGTTCTGCAATCTCAAGGCGTACTATTTCGGCGAAACGCTCGTCCCAATCAACTCCTAGCCTGATTATGTTCGCAAGAATCTATTCTGGGGGAGTGGCTCCTTCGGGAATGTTCAGAGTCATCTCTCCCTCAACCATCTTTCTCTGCAGTCGGGCGGTGAAAAGTTCCAAGTCCACTTTTAGCTCTTCAAGTCTCTTAATTGCTTCAGGTTGTAGTATCGGGCTGACATTCTGGCCACCTATCCGTCCGTACGCAACAGCTTCGAATGGGAATCTTTCTCCCTTGTAGATCGCGTACCCTGTTAGGAAATTGGCGACGCCACCACCGACGCCGCTCGATTCACCCATCTCGTCAATGAAAATGTCCATGTCGTACTGCAGCTGAGCGTCCTCAGCTTTTCGAAAAGGGTTCTGAGAATTCATCGATGATCAGCCGTAGGCCGGCATGTCTAATGGGTGCCATTGTTTCGCTCTTAGGCTCCTGACCCGCGACCATGATAGCCAACCGGTTACAATAGACGCGGCCAAGAGTACGTCTAATATCGTCCCGCTCGCTGTGAGGCCGGTTGTAAATTGGATCCATAGCTGAGCAGCGAACGCGGCGGCGACAGCAACTAGTCCCAAGGTGGCGGGCCAGAGTTTGGGTCTACGCAAGAATACTCCAGANACCACAGCGGCTAGGGCGAGAATTGCAAAGACTCCGAGAACTGCGGGATTTCCCAGGTTGAATGACGCGAGTAAGCCGAGCGAGATTCCTGAGACAATGAAAAAGATGCTTGTCAGGTTGAGAACATTGTATCTCGACGGCTGGATGACGGCGGCGGATAGTGGTGGGGTGAACGAGAATGGTTTTCCGAGTGCTTGGTTGGCGTTGGTTGTTCCGAGATGTTTCTTGCCGGTGATCACGTCAACGGGAGCGTTGACGAAGTTTTCCACTAGGATGATTCTGTGCTGACCTATGCCCGAGGCCGGTCCGGTTTCGATGGAATAATCAGGTCCAACTTTGAGCTCGAGTTTCGTGTCAGGGGTGCAAGAGTGCTGGAGCATGTTTCCNGGCTTTGCCTGTATCAGGGTCCAGTTGGAGCCTGTGTTTCTCGTGCAGATTAGAGCGGCCCATTTTGATCCAGGCTCTATCTTAGGGAGTCCGACTTCAGGTGCGAGGTCTGTGATGCCGTACCGTTTGTCTTCGCAGAAGGTCTGCGGGCAGGATCGGCATTTCCAGACGTCTATCGCGCCCATGACGTAGCCGTTGTCGATGAGGTTGACTACTCCAAAGTAGACTACGTCGTGCTGGTGTAATTCCAAGACTGAGCTTTGCGAGAGGTCTTGGTCCTTGAAAAGTCTTGGCACAACCAGAGGGGACATTGGTTTTTTTACCGACTGGTGAGAATCTTGAGCGCGTATCCCATCTTGCTGGACATCAAGCTCGTGAGGGAGAACCCCGAGACAGTCAGGGAGAGCCTGCGGAAGAGAGGCCTGCCTGACAAGCTGGAACAGGTGGAGCTTCTCTTGAAGTTCGACACTGACTGGCGGCGCCTTCAGGCCGAAGCTGATCAGTTGAGGAAGAGAAGGAACGAGATTACTGCGGCAATCGCTGAGGCGAGAAAAAGGAAGCAGGATACTACGGCGCTGATGAAAGAGGCTCAGGTCGTTCCGGAAAAGATCAAGGATCTCGAGGCAAGAATCGATGAGACCAAGGGAAGGATCGAGGGTATCCTGATGAACCTTCCCAACGTCATCCACGACAGCGTGCCTTTCGGAAAGGACGAGGACGACAATGTCGAAGTAAGAAAATGGGGCGCGATTCCCAAGTTCGACTTCAAGACGCTCGACCACATCGACTTAGGACTCAAACGTGGGCTCATCGATATCGAGAAAGCAGGTCGTGTCGCCGGAGCGCGGTTCTATTATCTGAGAGAGGATCTTGTCCGGCTTAACCATTCGCTAATTCAATACGGGTTAGATTTTGTAGCGAAAAAAGGCTTCCAGCTCTACCAGCCGCCATACTTTCTTCGGCGCGACATTATTGCCGGGGCAGTTGCGCTCACAGACTTTGAAGATGTGATCTACAAGATCGAGGGGGAAGATCTCTACTTGATCCCGACCGCTGAACACGCTCTACTGGCGCTCCACAACGACGATATTATCGATCAACCGAACTTACCCTTGCGGTACGCCGGGGTCAGTCCGTGTTTTCGGAAGGAAGCAGGGGCGCATGGCAGGGATACTAAGGGGATATTTCGTGTGCACCAGTTTGAGAAGGTTGAGATGTTCCTCTTCTCAACCCCCGAGGACTCTTGGAAGCTTCACGAGGAGTTGGTGCAGAACGTGGAAGAGTTCTTTCAGAGTTTGAAGATTCCGCATAGGATCGTAAACGTGTGTACCGGAGATCTCGGGACAGTTGCGGCGAAAAAATACGATTTGGAGGCATGGCTGCCTGGACAGGGAAAGTATCGTGAGATGGCGTCATGCAGCAATTGTACGTCTTACCAAGCGGTCAGATCAAAGGTCCGATTCAGGGAAAAGCCTAGCCTTCCTACCAAGTATGCTCACACATTGAACAGTACTCTCGTTGCTACTGAACGTGCTATCGTGGCGATAATGGAAAACAATCAGACGCATGATGGAACGATCGAAATACCGCGTGTTCTGCAAAGTTACATGAATGGGCAGCAAGAGATTCCGCAACACCGATAGCCCCGCTTCTGGAGCGACCGTCAAGCGCCCACCGGCCGGATCTGTCGAGAAGCCCTTCCGCTATACGAAGACAAGGGCTGTGCCGATAAGGTAGAGTACGGCGGACGCTGCCACGCCGATGATCAGTGTCTCGAGTCCGCTTCTCCAGATTTTCCTTCCCACGATCCGTCCCCTCCAGACTCCAACTCCGAATAGAAACGACGGGGCGATGAGGGCGGCGGCAAGGATTGAAGTGTCCTTCGTGTGTAGAAGAATGAATGGTGCCAGGGGTATCAGTGCTCCTACTAGGAATGATAAGCCGATCACTCCGCCCATCTTGATCGGGTTCTCCAGTCTTGTCTCGTGAACGTGCAATTCATGCATAAGAATATCTTCGAGGAACTTCTCCTTGTTCGTGGATATCTTCTGGACTATTTTGTCGGCTTCGTCTTGGCTGAGTCCTTTGGCCATGTAGAATTTTCTTAGTTCGCTCTTTTCCTCTTCAGGCTCTTGTTCTATCTCTCCGGCTTCGCGTTTGGCGTCTGCATGGTAGAGGTCGTACTCAGATCGTTGTGCTAGGAATCCGGCAAAGGACATGGAGATTGCTCCGGCGAGCATCGAAGCGATTCCCGCCAGACGGATCGTTTGAATGTCGGAAATCGCTCCGGCAAACCCGCTTAGAAATACAAGGTTTGTGAGAAGCCCGTCCGATATCCCTAGGGCGGAGCTTCCAATGTAGCCCCTGGCGCGGATGTGCTTGTGTCTCTCGGATGGTTGCGTTGTCAAACCGGCCAACTGTCGATCGCGATCCATATGGGGTTGTTGACGCAGGCAAAGTGGGTTATTTCAGCCCTCGCCCTACACACATTCCAACAGGTTAATTGCTCCGCCAGATCATCGAAGGAGTCGAGAGTGCGTAGGTGAGTCCGAAGAGACACTTCACTGTCAAAGAGTTGTCGCTTTCCACCTGGCCGGCTTTTGAGAAGCTCGCTGTCAAGCAGGGTGGCTGTTGGTGCATGTTCTATCAACGACCGAAGCCAGTCGGGAAAGGGCCTTCGATCGAGGAATGGAAGAAAATCAACCGGAGAGACAAAGAGACTCTAGTACGAGAAGGTCGCTCGCATGCAATACTAGTCTACGATGGAAAGACTCCGGTTGGATGGTGTCAGTACGGCACGAGAGATGAGCTCCCCAGAATAGACGCGGGACGCGGCTATCGGAAGGTTAGACCTCTAGGTGGTGCCGAAAAGATTTGGAGAATAACATGCTTCTTCGTCGACAAAGGCTACAGAGGTCAGGGTGTCTCCAAGATCGCCCTTCATACAGCCCTCGAATCTATCCGGAAACAGGGGGGTGGAATCGTCGAGGCTTACCCTGTCGTTTCCAAGAAAATGGCCGCCGTACCTGAATGGCGTTGGTTCGGCACACCGAACATGTTCGCAAGAGAACGCTTCAAACCAGTTGCTCCGCTCGGAACAAGCGGTCTCCTTATGCGAAGGACAATTTTGCCAGGCTAGACAGGATTGACGAACAAGAAATCCTCCAATCGCATACCAGCGGCANGTCGACCCTACATGCCTGGCTATGACATGATGTTTCGGAAAGACAAAGGCATTCTATCGTGGACGTGGGCGGTTGATCGGTTTTCCAAGGCGCACAACTATTACCTGTCCACAACCCGTTCTGATGGTAGACCGCATGTCATGCCGGTATGGGGGGTCTGGCTCGATCGCGCGTTCTACTTCAGCACGGGTCGGCGCTCACGGAAATCTCGGAATCTATCAAGCAACCCCAACTGTACAGTTTGTCCTGAAAACGCGTCGGAGGCCGTTATCCTGGAGGGCACCGCTAGAGAGATTAGGGAAAAATCACTGCTAAATCGATTTGCGGCCGTTTACAAGAGAAAGTACGATTGGGACATGAGCGATAGCAAAGAGCCAGTTTACGAGGTGCGACCGCGAGTGATTTTCGGAATTACAGAAGATGCCGAGTCAAATCCTACACGCTGGCGATTCGACCGTTGACGTTGGCCAAGCATTTGCTTGGACTGTTGATTTTTGCTCGGTAGGGCCAGACGAAAAAATAGTGGGGCCGACAAACGATGATTCGCATTTACATGCGGCGGGCGCTTTGCCAGAGTCCGACGATGTTTCCTTCGGGGTCCTTGAAGTAGGCTGTGAAGCCCATGTCAGCGACTGCTTCTTTCTTCTTGACTGTCTTGCCGCCTAGCTTCTCTATGTTCTTTAGTGAGGCTTCGATGTCGGGGACGTCGATGGTGATGACAGTATTCTTGACCGGGTCCTGGCGTTTGGTCATTCCTCCGTTGATGGCGCCTGGTTCCGTGGGCATTCCCTGCTGGTTTGATGGTGTGGTCCCTACCATTTGGTACTGCATTCCTGGGTACTGGTTGATCTCCCATCCGAAGGCTTTCATGTAGAAGGTCTTAGCGCGTTCGACGTTGTCGGCCGGTATCTC
>JGI25382J43887_10000182_pt1 | contig 17324 bp, 20 predicted proteins | sample GraSoi013_1_40cm_3_FD_43887 | JGI IMG/M metagenome (IMG submission 43887) | reverse complement strand
GACCAGTGGGCCTTCTACCAGGCGAAGGTGATCCGCGAGCACCAGTACCGTGGCCTGAAGCTCCAGCTCGAGGCCCAGCTCGCCGAGCCCTCGAGCCTCAAGGGCGCCGAGCGCGCCAAGCTCGAGGCGCTCGCGACGCGGTTCGCCGAGGAGGAGAAGCGCTACAACGCGGAGAAGAAGGACATCGAGCAGGACGCGAAGAAGCTCGAGCACCTGCGGGACCGCCACCGGAACCGCGACCCGTACTTCGACTTCGCCGAGGTCTTCCTCCAGATCGCCATCGTGACCTCGTCCGTGGCCATCCTGTCGACGTCGCGGCCGATGTTCTGGTTCTCGCTCGTCCTGGCCGTGATCGGCGCGATCCTCACCGCAAACGGCTTCACCCAGCTCTTCGCGCTGCCCTTCCTGCACCACGCCACCGGGCACTAGGGCACCCGAACTGAGACGTTGAGCGCTGATCGCGATTCCCGTATCGTGGCAAGCGCCATGAAGGCGCCGCCTCTTCCGCTGTGGCGAATGCCGCGGGCGCGATATGACCGCCTCGTCGAGGCCGGCGTCTTCGGCCCGGACGACCGGGTCGAGCTGCTCGACGGCTTGCTCGTCGCCCGAGAGCCGCAAGGCGCGCGCCACGCTACGGTCGTCGCGTTGGCGCGTGCCGTGCTCGAGAAGGCGTTCGGCCGCTCCTACCACGTGCGCGAGGAGAAACCGATCGCGCTCGACGAGCAATCGGAGCCCGAGCCCGACATCGTCGTCGTGCCAGGCCGGCCGCGGGACTACCTGGACGCCCATCCCTCTCGGCCCGTGCTGGTCGTCGAGGTCGCCGAGACGTCGCTCACCCTGGATCGACTGCGGAAGGGCGGCCTGTACGCGCGGGCGGGAGTCACCGACTACTGGGTTGTCAACCTGCTCGACGAGGTGCTCGAGGTTTACCGCGAGCCGGTGTGCGGGCCGCCGGGGCACGCCGAATGGAAGTACGACTCGGTCCGTCTGTTGCGGCGCAACGCGGTCGTCACGCCGCTCGCCGCGCCAAGGGCCCGCATCCGCGTCGCCTCTCTCTTGCCCTGAGGTCAGAGCCGAGAGACCATGCTCCCGCTCAGGCCGGCCCGCCGGCCTGGCGCGGGATCACGCTGATCCCGCCGTTCTCCTCGAGCACGGCCGCGCGCACCTGCTCGGGGTCCACGATCCCGCTCCGGCGGAGCGCGGCGTGGAGATCGTCGAGCGTGATCCGCTCCTTCCGGAGGTTCTGGTACAGGATGTGGCCGTTGTGGATCAGCAGTCGGCGTCGCCTCGAGGAGTCGGCGTAGCGGCTTCGAGCGGAATGTCAGCTCGACGACCAGGTAGTTGAGGCCGAGGATCACCGCCGCGCCGAGGAGCCCGCCCCCGAGCGAGTTGTCGGGCCCGATGACCGCGTTCTGGACCACGTTCGAGATGACCAGCAGCACGACGAGGTCGAAGGGCGTGAGCTGGCCGACCTGGCGCTTGCCCGTGAACCGGAACGCGAGGAGCATGAAGAGGTAGACGACGACCGACCGCAGCACCTTCTCCAAGATCGCGATCTCAGGAACGAACAGGCTCATCATGCTCCCCCCCGTGTGGCGCCCGCCGCGCTACTTCTTTTCGCCCTTCGCCTTCGCGTCCTCGTCCTTCTCGCCGGTGGCCTGCAGGCCCTCGTTGATGCCCTTCTTGAACTCGTTGATGGAGCGTCCGAGCGAGCGCGCCAGCTCGGGCAGCTTGCTCCCGCCGAAGAGCACGAGCCCGATGATGAGAATGACGATGAGTTCCTGACTCCCCAGTCCAAACATGGCCAACCTCCTCCTCGCGAAATTGATTCGTGTGTCCGAGCGCCGAACTCCGGCGGACGTTACGCGAGGGGCGGCGCACGCGGCGGACGCGGCAGCGAGCGCTCGCGCGTGGGAGACGAGTCCTGATGGAGCGGCAAAGCCGGCGCCGGGGACGGCAGGGCCAGCGTGACGATGTCGAACGGAAGCGCCGGCGACTGGTCCCAGACGAGCGCGCCGAGCTCGTCGCCGTCCGCGCCGTCGTAGAACCCGCCGATCCACGTCGGATCGGGCACGTCGGCAGCGGCGATCACGGGCGCCAAGACCACGAGCGCCACGAAGACGGTCACGAACCCTGCCCGGCGTCGCGGGATGGCCGCACTCAGCTCAAAAAGCATCGGATATGGTCAGATGTGGATCGCTTGGCCGAGCGCGCCGAGCGTCGCCTCGAGCGCCGCTTCGGACAGGGTCGGGTGAGCGTGGATCGTGTGGATGATCTCCTCCAGCGTCGCCTCGAGCGTGCGTCCCACCGCGAACTCGTGGATGATCTCCGTCGCCTCCGGGCCGACGATGTGCACACCCAGGATCTCTCCCGACGCCTTGTCAGCCACGACCTTCACGAAGCCCTCCGTGTCGCCGAGGGCGACGGCCTTGCCGTTCGCCGTAAACGGAAACTTGCCGATGCTCACCTCTCGCCCGGCCTCGCGCGCCTTCGCTTCGGTCAGACCGACGGAGGCGATCTGGGGACGGCAGTAGGTGCACGCGGGCACGTTGCCGTAATCGAGCGGGCGGGGACTGCGCCCCGCGATCGCCTCGGCGGCCACCACGCCCTCCGCCATCGCCTTGTGGGCGAGGAGCGGCGGCCCCACCATGTCGCCGATCGCGTAGACGCCCGGGACCGACGTCTCCATGCGCGGCGAGACCCTGACGAATCCCCGGTCGAGCCGAACGCTGAGCGCCTCCAGCCCGAGCCCCGCCACCTTCGCTCCGCGGCCGACGGCCATGAGCGCCTGCTCGGCTTCGACCTTGCCGGCGTCGGTTTCGACGACCACGCCCGGGCCCCCGGGCGTCACCGAGGCCACTTTCACGCCGGTCTTCATCTCGATGGACCGGCGCCGGAACGCCCGCGCGAGCTCCTTCGAGACCTCCTCGTCCTCAATGGGCACAAGGCGGGGCAGCGCCTCGAGGATCGTCACGTGGGCACCGTAGGCGGCGTAGACATCGGCGAACTCGACGCCGACCGCGCCGGCGCCGATCACGACGATGGACTTGGGCGACCGCTCGCTCCGCACGGCGCCGTTGGAAGAGATCACCGTCTTCTCGTCGATCGGGACGCCGGGCAGCGACTTCGGCTCGGAGCCCGTGGCGAGGATCACCGCCTTGGCCTGGATCGTCTCGTTCCCGCCCGTCCCCGCGACCTCCACAGTGTCGCGCGACTTGAGGACGCCGCGACCCGGGACGAGCGTGATCTTGTTCTTCCTGAACAGGAACTCGACGCCCTTCGACATGCGGTCGGCGACGCGGCGGCTCCGTTGGATCGCCTCCGCGTAGTTCGCCTCGAAGCCTGCGAGCCGGATGCCGAACTCCGCGGCGCGCTCGAAGAGGTTCACGACCTCGGCGTTGCGCAAGAGCGCCTTGGTCGGGATGCAGCCCCAGTTCAGGCAGACGCCGCCGGGCCGGTCGTCCTCGACGGCCGCCACCGAAAGACCGAGCTGCGCGCAGCGGATCGCGGCGACGTAGCCCCCCGGTCCCGTGCCGACGACGGCGACGTCGGCGTTGTGCGTGGCCATCGGTCTACACCAGGAGCCGCAGCGGCTCCTCCAGCAGGCGCTTGACGTCCTGGAGGAACCGCGCGCCCATCGCGCCGTCCATCACCCGGTGGTCGCAGGAGAGCGTCAGCGCCATCCGCCGCCCGACGCCGAGCCCGGCGTCGTCCACCACCGCCACGCGCCGCACGGACCCCACGGCGAGGATCGCGCCCTCGGGCGGGTTGATGATCGCCGAGAACTCGGNGACGTCGTACATCCCGAGGTTCGAGATGGAAAACGTGGCGCCGGAGAGCTCCGTGGCGCGCAGCTTCCGCGCTCTGGCGCGTTCGGCGAGATCACGCGCTTCGACGGCGATCTGGGCGAGCGACTTCGCGTGGGAGTCGCGGAGCACGGGCGTGATGAGCCCGTCCTCGAGCGCGACCGCGATGCCGATGTGCGCGCGGTGCCAGACGCGGATCGACTCGCCCTGGAAGGAGGCGTTCACGCCTGGGTGTCTTGAGGAGCGCCAGGGCGCAGGCGCGCACGACGAGGTCGTTCACCGAGACCTTCGGCTGGCCCTCCAGCGCGTTCAGCTCCTCGCGGAGCTCCCAGGCGCGATCCATCGCGACCTCGCTCGTGACGTAGAAATGCGGGACGGGCGCCTTCGAGAGCGGCAGGCGCTTGGCGATCGTCGCCCGGATCTGGGAGAGCGGCCGGTCTTCGTACTCGACGGCCGGGACGGTCGGCGCGGCGGCCGGCACGGCCGTGACCGTCACGGCGGCCGCGTCGACGTCGCGCCGGATGATCCGACCACCGGGTCCGGTGCCCCGGATCAGCCGCAGATCCACACCCGCCTGCGCCGCGATCTTCTTGGCCAATGGTGACGCCTTCACGCGCCCGGTCGCCACCGCCGTCGGAGCGGTTGGGGCCGGGATGCCAACGGCCGGAGCGTTGACGGCGGGCGCTGCGGGGGCCGGTGTCGACACCACGGCCGGTCGCGGGGGCGGCGCGGGTGCTGGTGCCGCGCTGGGGGTCGGGGCGGCGGGGGGCGCTGAGCGAGTGTCGTTCCGAGCGGAAGCGCTCCCCGCCGCCCCGACCCCGGCCGCCGCCGGTGCCGGTGCAGACGCGAGCACCGCCGCGATGTCGTCGCCCGGCTCGGCGATGACGCCGATCAGCGTCCCGACGGGCGCTTTCTCGCCGGCGGGCACGAGGACCTTGCGGAGCACCCCGGCGCCGAACGCCTCCATCTCGACGTCGGCCTTGTCGGTCTCGATCTCGGCGAGGATGTCGCCGCCCTGGATCCGGTCGCCCTCCTTCTTGAGCCACTTGATGATCTTCCCGGTCTCCATCGCCTCGGAGAGTTTCGGCATGACGACCTTGGTGACGGCCATCGTCAGCTCCCGTTCGCATTGCAGACGCGGCGAATCGCGGCTGCGATCCTGTCCTTCGAAGGCGTCTTGAGCTTCTCGAGGTTCCGCGCGTACGGCATCGGGGCGTTGGCCCCCGTCACGCGCTCGACCGGCGCGTCGAGGTCGTCGAAGGCGTGCTCGGTCACGAATGCCGAGATCTCCGAGCCCATGCCGGCGAACCCCGCGCCGGCCTCCACCACGACGACGTGGTGGGTCTTCCGCACCGACCCGATGATCGTGTCGACGTCCATCGGGCGGAGCGTCCGTGGGTCGACGAGCTCGACCGAGATCCCCTCCTTCGCCAGCTCGTCCGCCGCCTCCATGGACCGGTACATCATGCCCATGTAGGCGATCACGGTGACGTCGGTGCCCTCGCGGCGCACGATCGCCTGGCCGAGCGGGATGACGAAGTCGGGATCCTCCGGCACCTCGCCCTTCACGGGGTAGAGCGTCTCGGCCTCGATGAAGATGACGGGGTTGTCGTCCCGGATCGCGGACTTCAGAAGCCCCTTCGCGTCCATCGGCGTGGTCGGACGCACGACCTTGAGCCCCGGCACGTGGTAGAAGTACGTCTCCATCGACTGCGAGTGCTGCGCCGCGAGCTGTGCCGCCGGCCCGCCCGGCCCGCGGATGACGAGCGGCACGTTGTACTGGCCGCCCGACATGTAACACATCTTCGCGGCCGAGTTGACGATCTGGTCGAGGGCGAGGAGCGCGAAGTTGAACGTCATCATCTCGACGACGGGCCGGAGGCCGAGCATCGCGGCCCCGATGCCGAGGCCGGTGAACCCGGACTCGGCGATCGGCGTATCGACGACCCGCGCGGGCCCGAACTCCTTGAGAAGCCCCTGCGTCACCTTGTAGGCGCCCTCGTAGAGCCCGACCTCCTCGCCCATGACGAACACGCGCGGGTCGCGGCGCATCTCCTCGCGGAGCGCCAGGTTCAGAGCCTCGCGATAGGTCATCACCGCCATCTCAGTCCTCCTTGTAGATGTCGGTGAACAGCTCCTCGTCGGGCGGCTCCGGGGAGGCGTCGGCGAACGCGACGGCCTCGTCGATCCGGTCGTTGACGTCCTTCTCGATCGCCCGCACGTCGGCCTCGGTGAGGATCCCGGCCTTGAGCGCGCGCTCGCGGAGCATCACGATCGGGTCGCGCTGCTTTTCCCGCTCGACCTCCTCCTTCGTCCGGTACACCGCGCCCGCCGGGTCGCGCATCGAGTGGCCGAAACCGGTAGGTGTCCGCCTCGATCAGGGACGGCGTCTTGTCCCGCCGCGTCCGAGCGACGGCCCGGCCGACGACCTCGCGGATCGCGAGGACATCCATGCCGTCGACCTTCTCCGACGGGATTCCGTACGTCTGGCCGAACTTCCAGATCTCGGTCTGCGCGAGGGCGCGGTCGGTGGAGGTGCCCATCGCGTAGCGGTTGTTCTCGCAGAGGTAGATCACGGGGAGCTTCCAGAGCGCCCCGAGGTTCAGCGACTCGTGGAACTCCCCCTGGGGGACGGCGCCGTCGCCGAAGTAGCAGACGACGACCGCGTCCCGCCCCTCGTACTTGATCGCGAAGGCGGCGCCCGCGGCGAGCGGCAGGTGCGCGCCCACGATCGCGTGGCCGCCGAGAAAGTTGACGCTCCGGTCGAACAGGTGCATCGATCCGCCCTTGCCCTTCGAGAGCCCGTCCCGGCGGCCGAAGAGCTCGGCCATCACCCGCCTCGGGTCGGCGCCCTTGGCGAGGCAGTGGCCGTGATCGCGGTAGGCGGAGATCGCGTAGTCGTCGGCACGGAGGACCGAGGTGGCGCCGACCGCGACCGCCTCCTCGCCGATGTAGAGGTGGAGGAACCCGCCGACCTTGCCCAGGGCGTAGGCCTCCGCCGCCTTCTCCTCGAAGCGGCGGATCAGGAGCATGTCGTGCAGGAGCCGCCGCGCCAGCTCGGCGTCCACGCCGAGGGCCGACGGCCCTTTCCGCTCCGGGATCGTCTTGGCCATGCCTCCCTCCTGCTACCAGCGCATCAGGCTGAGGTCGTCCACCGACAGCCGCCGGCGGAGACGGAAGATCGTGACGATGATCGCGAGCCCCACGGCCACTTCTGCGGCGGCGACGGCCATGGCGAAGAACACGACCGCCTGGCCGTCGGGGTTGCCGACGCGGCGGCCGAAGGCCACGAGCGCGAGGTTCGCGGCGTTCAGCATGAGCTCGATCGACATGAACATCACGAGGGGGTTGCGCCGGATCACGACGCCGACCACCCCGATCGTGAAGAGGATCGCCGACAGCCCGACGTAGTACGACTCGGGCACCATACCTTACACCCTCCGCCGCGCCAGGAGGAGCACCCCGACCATCGCGGCGAGCAGCAGCACCGAGGTCAGCTCGAAGGGGAACAGATACCGGGTGAACAGGAGGCCGGCGATCGACTCGACGCCACCGCCGACGGGCGGCGACCCCGTTGGGGCTCCGCCTGGCGCCCGGCCCACGACGAAGATCAGCTGGAGCAAGAGGAGCGCGCCCGCGGGGAGCGCCAGGAGCCGCCAGGCGCGCCGCGGGTCGGGGCCGGTTTCCTCCTTGCCGGGGATGAGGACCATGATCGCGAAGACGAAGAGGACCATGATCGCCCCGGCGTAGACGATCACCTGCGCCCAGGCGAGGAACTCGGCGCCGAGGGTCTGGTAGAGCGCGGCGATCGAGCCGAGGTTCACGACGAGGAAGAGCGCTCCGTGGATCGCGTTCCGCCTGAGGACGAGCCCCAGCGCCGAGCTGACGGCGATCGCCGCGACGACGAAGAAGGCCGCGTACGCCATCACGGCCTCCGATCCGCCGGGATCGGGACCGGCGAGGTCGGACGGCCGTCGGGGCCCGCGGGCTCGAGGGCCAGCAGCGTCTCCTTCGTGTAGATCATCCCGTCCCGGCTGTAGGCGGAGAACTCTAACACGCCCGTGTCCATCCGGATCGCGTCCTCCGGGCACGCCTCCACACAGTAGCCGCAGAAGACGCACTTGCCCAGGTCGATATCGAAGCGCGCGGGGACCTTCTCGATCTCCGGGTTCGGGTGCTCGTCCGCGACGATGTAGATGCAGCGCGCCGGGCACACGGTCTCGCACATCATGCATGCCACGCAGCGCGGCGAGCCGTCCTCGCGTCGCACGAGCCGATGGAGGCTCCTGAGACGCGGCGAGTACGGCCGGCGCTCCTCGGGGTACTGGATCGTGACTGCGCCCCGCGCGTCCGACCGCCCGAGCGCGTGGGCGATGTGGCGGCCCATGTTGCGGAAGAAGTGGGCGGCCGTGAGAGCGAGCCCCGACAAAACCTCCGCGAGGTAAAAGCGCTGCCGGAGGTTCACGCCGGCTCCCCAAAGAGCAGGAGNCCGAGCCCGGTGACGACGATGTTCAGAATCGACAGCGGGAAGAGTCCGAGCCAGCCCAGACGCATCGCCTGGTCGTAACGGAAGCGGGGCAGCGTCCACCGGACGAGCATCATGAAGAAGATCATCGCGCAGACCTTGACGACGAACGCGCCCACCTGCAGGAGGACGACGAGCAGGTGGGGCAGAAGGACCGCGCCGCCCCACGGGAACCGGAAGCCGTCCGCGGCGAGGTAGGGGACCTGCCACCCACCGAGGAAGAGCGAGGTCGTCATCCCCGCGATGACCACGGTCTCCAGGAAATCGGCCATCGCGAACATCCCGAACTTCATCCCGCTGTATTCGACGAAGTAGCCGATGATCTCGGACTCGCCCTCCGGCATGTCGAAGGGGATCCGCTTGGTGGCGGCGATGCCCGCGGTGAGGAAGATGACGAACGCCGGGAGTTGGGTGACGATGCCCCACTTGGGGAGCCAGCCCCAGAGGAGATAGTCGCCCTGACCGCGGACAATGTCCTGCATGTTCAGCGAGCCGTAGATCATCACCACGCCCATGATCGAGGCGCCGATCGCGATCTCCGCGGAGATCATGAGGGCCGCTGCGCGCTGGCCACCCAGGAGCGCAAAGTTGTTCGCCGACGACCAGCCGGCCATCATCACGCCGTAGACGCCGAGCGAGAGCATCGCGAACACGTAGAGGATCCCGACGTTCAGCGTCACCGCCTGCAGCGGGACCTCGCGCCCCGCCACGCGGAGCACGTCACCGAAGGGGATCGCCGCGAAGGCGACGAGCGCGCAGAAGACCGAGACGAATGGTGCCAAGCCGAACAGGAACCGGTCGGCGCGCGCCGGGCGGAAGTCTTCTTTCGTGAGCATCTTGATCGCGTCGGCGAGGGGGTGGAACAATCCCAGCAGGCGAAGCCCGAGGATCGACGCGCGGTTGGCCCCGATGCGGTCCTGCATGATCGCCGACTGCTTGCGCTCCACCCACGTGAGCAGCCCGCCCAGGTTGAGGACGAAGAGCATGACGAAGGCGACGCGCCCGAAGGCGATGCCGAGGTCCGTTGCGGTCATTGTAGCGGGGTCCGCGAGGCCGGCTCCGACCGTGGGTGGCCTGCGGTCGGGGCGCTCAGCACCGCTCCCGTGTCACCGATGGCTTGGTAGGTGAGCCCGGCGAAGGCCGGGACGGCGGCGGCGAGCTCGCGGAACCACCGCTCGGCCCGCGTCGCGCCGGCCTCCACGCCGAGTGCCCGCAGCACGCGGCCCAGGATGTCCCACTCGGGGAGCGCCTGGCCGAGGGGCTCGACCGCCTGGCGGAAGCGTTGCACCCGTCCCTCGAAGTTCGTATACGTTCCCTCCCGCTCCACCCACGCGGCGGCCGGCAGGACCCAGTGGGCGCGCTCGCTCGTGGCGTTGGCGTTGGTCCCGGTGAAGATCAGGAGCGGGAGCGCGCGCAGCGCGGCGTCGGTCTCGGCCTCCGGCCAGGCGCCCGCGAGGAGATCGTGGCCGAAGACCCAGAGGCACTTCACCTGTCGGGCGCGGGCCGCGGCGAGGATGGCCGCGCCGTCGCCGTCGAGCCCGAGCAGGGCGGCGCCGTGGGAGTTCGGGTTCTTGTCGCTCCGGATCAGCAGGGTGTCCGCGTCGCCGGGCTCACGGGGGGGCACGCGGAAGGCGACGCGCCGGATCCCGGGCGCCTCGAGGACGCGCCGGAGCGCCCAGAGATCCTCGTTCGCCATCTTCGGCGAGGCGAAGACGCCGATCTCGTCGGGCGCGAAGCGGCGGAGCGCGCCGGCGACCGCGCCGATCGCCTCCTCCCACGTGGCGTCGCCCACCGCGCCGTCCTCACGCCGCGCCGGCGCCACGAGCCGCGTCTTGTCGTCCACGAACGCGAACCCGTAGCGGCCGGCGTCACAGATCCACCAGCGGTTGACGTCCGCGTTGAAGCGCGGCTTGAGGCGCGCCACGCGGCGCCCCTCGTTGTGGTGCGGGCGCCGGCGGTTCACGTGCACCTCGATGTTGCAGCCGCGCGCGCAGCCCGGACAGACGGACTTCGCGCTGTCCAGGTACCAGACGCGCACCGCGAAGCGGAAGTCGCGGTCGGTGAGGGCGCCCACCGGGCAGATGTCCACGACGTTGCCGGAGTACTTGTTGGCGAGCTCCGTCCCCGGGAAGAGCCCGATCTCCGAGTGATCGCCGCGGTCGAAGATGCCGAGCTCACCCGTGCGCGTGACCTCGTCGCAAAACCGCACGCAGCGCGAGCAGAGGATGCACCGCTCCGCGTCCAGCATGACGTGCGGGCCGAGGGGCACCGCCTTCGGCTTGTGCACCTTCTCGTCCCGCATGCGCGGGTCGTAGAGGCCGTGCTCCATGTAGTAGATCTGTAGCCAGCACTCGCCCGCCTGGTCGCACACCGGGCAGTCGAGCGGGTGGTTGATCAGGTGAAACTCCATGATCGACTTCCGCGTCTCCTTGACGCGGTCGGTCTCGGTCGCCACGACCATCCCCTCAGCCGCCAGCGTGTTGCAGGCGATCGTGGGCCGGGGTGTCTTCTCGATGTCCACCATGCAGAGGCGGCATTGCCCGGCGATCGAGAGGCCGGGATGGTAGCAGTAGTGCGGGATCTCGACGCCGACCCTCCGCGCCGCCTCGATGAGGTTCGTCCCGGGCGGGACCTCGACCGCGTGGCCGTTGATCGTGAGCTTAGGCATGCGCGGTGGCCGCGCGGGACGCGGGCGTGGCGACGACCCGCGCGCCCGCGCCGTCAATCAGGGCTTCGAACTCCCCCCGGAACTTCTCGATGTAGGAGATGTAGGGCCCGACGGCGCCGTCGTAAAAGGCGCAGATCGTCGTGCCGGCGCCCCGTCGCGCCACGTCCAGGATCGTGTCGAGGTCGTCCTTCCGCCCCCGCCCCTCGACGATCCGACGGACCATCTTATAGATCCAGCCGGTCGACTCGCGGCAGGGCGTACACTGCCCGCAGCTCTCATGCGCGTAGAACCGCGCGACGACCATCAGCGCCTCGGGGATCGACACCGTCTCGTCCATCACGATCACGCCCGCCGAGCCCGCCATCGTGCCGGCGTTGCGGAGCCCGTCCACGTCCATCGTGACGTCGATCTCGTCGGCACGGAGGATCGCCGCCGACGCGCCGCCGGGGACGACCGCCTTGAGTCGCCCGTTGCCCGTGACCCCGTCCGCCAGCTCGTCGATGAGCCGACGTAGGGTGATCGCCACCGAGGCCTCGTAGACGCCCGGCCGTCTGACGCGCCCGGAGACCGAGTACATTCGCGTGCCGCCCTGGGTCTTCGTGCCGAGCGACGCGAACCACCCGGCGCCCCGGGTGATGATGTGCGGCACGTGGCAGATCGTCTCCACGTTGTTCACGATCGTCGGTGCGCCGAAGGCGCCCTTGATCGCTGGAAAAGGAGGCTTCAGCTTGGGCCAGCCCTTCTTCCCTTCCAGCGAAGAGATCAGTCCGGTTTCTTCACCACAAATGTAGGCACCCGCGCCTCGATGCACGACGACGTCGAATCCCTTGCCGAGATAGCCGGCGTCGTACGCCTCGCTCACGGCGGTCGAGAAGCGCCGATACGGCTCGACGTATTCCCCACGGACGTACACGAAGCCGGTCGCCGAGCGGATCGCCCGCGCCGCGATGAGCATCCCCTCGATGAGCGCGTGCGGGTCGCGCTCGAGCAGGTAGCGGTCCTTGAACGTCCCGGGCTCGCCCTCGTCGGCGTTGATGACGAGGTACACGGGCCCCGTGTGGTTCTTCGGGATGAACGACCACTTCGTCCCCGTCGGGAAGCCCGCACCGCCGAGCCCGCGGAGGTTGGACTGCTTGACCTCCTCGGTGATCGCCGCAGGCGGGAGCGTCTGGGCCTTCTGCCAGGCGGTGTAGCCGCCGGTCTCGAGGTACGCCGTGAGCGTGTGCGAGTCGGCACGCTCGAAATTGCGCGTGAGGATCTTCTCGGCCGTCACCGGAGACCCTCGAGGATCCGGTCGACCTTCTCGGGCGTCAGGCCGAACTCGTAGCGGTCGTCCACCTGCATCATCGGCGCGTGCTCGCAGGCGCAGAGACACTCGACCGACTGGAGCGTCACCCGGCCGTCAGCCGTGGTCTCGCCGACGTGGATGCCAAGGCGGCCCTGGAGGTGGGCGACGATCGCGGGCGCGCCGGCCAGGTGGCAGGAGAGGTTGTGGCAGACGGCGACGACGTGGCGGCCTTTCGGCGCGCGGAAGAACATCGTGTAGAACGTCACCACCTCGTGCACGTGGGCCGGCGTCAGGTCGAAGAGCCCGGCAACGTACCTCTCGACCTCGAGCGAGATGTAGCCGAACGTCTCCTGCGCCAGGTGGAGCACGGGCAGGAGCGCCGCCCGCCGGTCCGGATAGAGCCCCTGGAGCCGGCGGACTTCCCCGAGCTGCTCGGCGGAGAACGCGACTGTTGGAGCGGGGACCTCGAGCCCGGCGTGGTCGGTGGGTGGCCTGCTGGAGGCGCGTGTGGCTCCGTCCGTCCGATCCCGTCCGCTCACCGGTCCAGCTCGCCGCCGATCATGTTCACCGAGCCGAACGTCGGGACCAGGTCCGCGACCATCTGGCCCTCGATCATCCGATGGAGCGCCGCCATCGGCGGCAGGCAGGGCGGCCGACAGCGGACCCGGTACGGCCGGTCGCTGCCGTCGGACACGACGTAGAAGCCGAGCTCGCCGTTCGCCCCCTCGACCGCGAAATACGCCTCGCCCCGCGGCGGCCGGATGCCGTAGCCCTCCATGATGAGCATGAAGTGGTTCATCAGCCCCTCGATCGACCCGTACGTCGTCTCCTTCGGCGGCAGGACGATCCGCTTGTCGGGCGCATTGACCCGCTCGTGGGCCGGCCGCTCCGAGCCCTGGAGGTTGGGCGAGAGCGTGATCGGCACGAGGAGCAGCCCCTCCGTCTTGCCCTGCTTGCCCCGGTCCACGTACGCCGCGGGATCGATCGGGCGCCCGGCGGAGTCCACGTTGATCGGGCCGCCCGGGATCAGTGCGAGCGCCTGCTCCACGATCCGCATGGACTGCTCCATCTCGGCCATCCGGACGAGGTACCGGGCGTAGTTGTCGCCGTCCTTCTGTGTCGGGATCTCGAACACGAGCCGGTCGTACACGTCGTAGGGCCGCGCCCGCCGCACGTCGTAAGGGACGCCGACCGCGCGGAGCAGCGGACCCGTGATCGCGTACGCGATCGTCTCCTCGCGGCTGAGCGCGCCGACGCCGACCATGCGGTCCATGAAGATGCGGTTGCCCGTCAGGAGGCGGTGGACCTCGTCGAGGACCTCGCGGGTCTCCTTGAACGCCTTGGCCGTCCGCTCGGCGAAGCCGTTGGGCAGGTCCGCCTTGACGCCGCCCACGCGCCCGTACGAGATCGTGAGCCGCGCGCCCGTCACGTCCTCGACCAGCTCCCAGAGGAACTCGCGCGCCTTGATCATGTAGAGGAAGACGGTGAACGCGCCGAGCTCCATCGCCGAAGCGCCGATGCACGTGAGGTGGTCGCAGATCCGCGAGATCTCCGACATGATGACGCGGATGTACTTGCACCGCTCGGTGACGTCGATGCCCAGGAGCTTCTCGACCGCGGCGCAGTAGCCGAAGTTGTTGATGAGCGGCGAGACGTAGTTCAGCCGGTCGGTGTACGGGATCGCGTTGTTGTAGCCGCCCTGCTCGCAGTCCTTCTCGAACGCGCGGTGGAGGTACCCGATCTCGACGTCGGCGCGAAGGATGACCTCGCCGTCGAGCTCGGTCAGGATCCGGATGATCCCGTGCATGGCCGGGTGCGCCGGCCCCACACCGACGTGCAGGCTCTGGCTCCCGCTGCCGGTCCCGCTCCCCTCGCCCAGCATGAACTCGCGTCGCGCCGTCTCCGCCATCGTCGTGCCTAGTTCGGCGGACCGATCAGCGGTTGGCGCCGGTCGATCGGATACTCCTTCCGCAACGGGTGACCGACGAACTCCTCGTACATCAGCAAGCGCCGCAAGTCGGGGTGGTCCGCGAAGCGCACGCCGAACATGTCCCAGACTTCGCGCTCGAACCAGTCGGCGATCGGCCAGAGGTCGATGGCGGTCGGCACCACCGCGTCGTCCTCGTCGACCCGCACCTTCAATCGCAGCCGGTGGTTGTGCGCGAGCGAATAGAGGTGGTAGACGACCTCGAAGCGCGGACCGTCCTCGCGCCCGGGATACTTCGAGTAATCGACCGCGGTCAGGTCCGTGAGCATCTCGAACGCGAGCGCGGGCTCGTCCCGGCAGTACGCGAGGACGCGCGGGAGCGCCTCGCGGGTCACGACCGCCGTGTGGTCGCCGCGGTGGTCGTGCGTCTCGACGACACCCGACCCGAATCGCGCCGTGAGCGCGGCGAGCATCGCCGCTCCGTCCATCAGTACCTCTGCGCCTGGGCGGCGATCTTGTCCTGGAGCTTCATGAGCCCGTCGATGACCGACTCCGGGCGGGGTGGGCAGCCAGGGATGTAGACGTCCACGGGGATGATCGTGTCGATGCCTTGGACGGTCGCGTAGTTGTTATAGAAGCCACCGGTGCACGTGCAGACGCCGAACGCGACGACCCACTTCGGCTCGGTCATCTGATCGTAGACCCGCTTGAGCACGGGCGCCATCTTGTGGCTGATGGTCCCGACGACGAAGAGGACGTCCGCCTGGCGTGGCGAGAACCGCGGCAGCCCCGCGCCGAACCGATCGATGTCGTAGTGGGAGCACGCNGTGGCCATGTACTCCATGCCACAGCACGCCGTCACGAACGGGTACTGGAAGATCGAGTATTTCCGCGCCCAGCCGATGGCCTCNTCGAGCTTGGACGTGAAGAANNTNCCTAGTCCCATTCGAGTCCTCCCTTGCGCCAGATGTAGAGGAACCCGAGCATGAGGACTCCCAGGAACACCATCATCTCCGCGAACCCGAACCAGCCGAGCCGGCGGTAGATCACCGCCCACGGCCAGATGAACATGAGCTCGATGTCGATCAGGATGAAGAAGATGGCGATCGTGGAGAACTTGATCGCGAATCGCCCCTCGGCCACGGCGATCGGGTCCTTGCCGCACTCGAACGGCTCGGCCTTCACCGGCGTGAGCCGCCGCGGCGCGAGGAGTTTGGGGATGCCGAGCAGCGCGCCGGCGACGAGCGCCGCGAAGGCGAACGTCATGAGCAGAGGGGCGTAAGTCACTGTAGAGGGGTCCGCGGGGCCGGCGCCATCGGTGGGTGGCCCGCGACGAGGTGCGACCCGGCTCCGTTCGGCATGGCGCTGTTCATTCCACCGGAGGCCGCGGCGTCCGCCTGACGCTTGGCGTGGTACGAGCTGCGGACGAGTGGTCCCGCCTCGACATGGGTGAACCCGAGCTCCCGACCGATCCCCGCGAGCTCGGCGAACTCGTCGGGATGGTAGTAGCGCGAGACGGGCAGGTGCTGCGGCGACGGCCGGAGGTACTGGCCGAGCGTCAGGATCGACACCCCGACCGCGCGCAGGTCGCGCAGGGTCGCGACCAGCTCGTCCCGCTCCTCGCCGAGACCCAGGATGATCCCGGACTTGGTCGGGATCTCCGGCGCGACTGCGCGCGCGTGGCGGAAGAGCCCGAGCGCACGCGCGTAACGGCCGCCGTGCCGCGCGGCCTTGTAGAGGCGCTCCACCGTCTCGGTGTTGTGGTTCAGGATGTCCGGCCGCGCGTCGAGCACCGTCTCGAGCGACGCCGCGCGTCCCTGGAAGTCGGGGATCAGGACCTCCACGCGGCAGCGCGGCGCGTGCCGGCGCACCGCACGGACCGTCGCCGCCCAGTGCGCGGCGCCGCCGTCCGCGAGGTCGTCACGATTGACCGACGTGATCACGACGTACTCGAGCCCGAGCTCGCGCACGGCCCGGCCGATCCGCTCGGGCTCCTCGCGATCCTCCCAGACGGGCGTGCCGTGCGCGATCGCGCAGTAGCCGCAGTTGCGGGTGCACACGTCGCCCAGGATCATGAACGTCGCGGTCGCGTCCTCCCAGCACTCCCCGATGTTGGGACAGCGCGCCTCCTCGCAGACCGAGTGGAGGTTCCACTCGCGCATCCGACTCTTGAGGCGCATGTAGTTGGGGCCGCCGGGGGCGCGGACCTTGAGCCACGCCGGCTTGCGCCCCTCCGGGATGAGGCTCGAAGGCTGGATCACGGGAAGTGAGCGTGTCATTAGCACTTATCTCCGTCCGCTCAAACCGAATCATTATGCCATACGGCGGGAACAACGTTCGGGCTACGGGTGGACGAGAACGGAGAGTCGTTCGCGGTGGAGCGTCAGCCGGGGAACTAGCCTGGTCGGACGCGGGCGTGAGGGTCGCTCATCCCCTCCCTCAGGCCGAAATTCTCGAAATTCCCGTCGCCCACGCCTGTCCGAATCGGCTGAGCCAATCGTCGAGCTCGAGGGGTCCCCAGCCCGCCCACATCCACTTGCGGGTGGTCACCGTCGTGCCCCTGCCCCACTCGGAGCTGATCTCGAACTCGTCCATGATCCGCCGGACGCCCGGCAGGCCCAGCCCGAGGCTCCTGGAGGTGGAGAACCCGTCCCGCATCGCCAGCGTGACGTCGAGGATCCCGGGCCCGGTGTCGGCGGCCAGAACCTCGACCCCGCGCTTGCCGCCGTCGTCGACCAGCCTGAGGATGATCTCGCCGCTCGTCGCGTAGCGGACGATGTTTCGGGCCAGCTCCGAGATCGCGGTCGACACGAGGACGCGGTCGGTTGCGGGGAAGCCGCACCATCCCGCCAGCTCTCGCCCGTTCTGACGGGCCGCCACGATGTCCGTGTCGGAATCGATGGGCACCCTCACCTCACCCGCGATGAGCGCTTCCCTCATGCGTCAGTCCTTTCGATCCTCGAGTGGACGGCGATCCTCCACGCGCGATCCGATGGGACGGCCCCGGTCCGATGGTGCCGAAGGGGGGACTCGAACCCCCACGGGTTGCCCCACACGCCCCTCAAACGTGCGCGTCTGCCAGTTCCGCCACTTCGGCGCAATGCGAACCC
>JGI25382J43887_10000181_pt1 | contig 17353 bp, 14 predicted proteins | sample GraSoi013_1_40cm_3_FD_43887 | JGI IMG/M metagenome (IMG submission 43887) | reverse complement strand
GTCGACGTCCAGGGCGAGATCCTCGAGCTCAAGAACACCATCAACACGATGGTCGATCAGCTCAACGCTTTCGCCAACGAGGTGACCCGCGTCGCTCGCGAGGTCGGCACCGAGGGCAAGCTCGGCGGCCAGGCCGACGTCAAGGGCGTCGCCGGCACGTGGAAGGAGCTCACGGACAACGTCAACCTCATGGCCGGCAACCTCACCGGCCAGGTCCGCAACATCGCCGAGGTGACGACCGCGGTCGCCAAGGGCGACCTCTCGAAGAAGATCACGGTCGAAGGCGAGGGGGAGATCCTGGAGCTCAAGAACACCATCAACACGATGGTCGACCAGCTCAACGCCTTCGCCAACGAGGTGACGCGTGTGGCGCGCGAAGTTGGCACCGACGGCAAGCTCGGCGGCCAGGCTCAGGTCAAGGGTGTCGCCGGCACGTGGAAGGACCTCACCGACAACGTCAACACCATGGCCGGCAACCTCACGAGCCAGGTGCGCAACATCGCAGACGTCACGACCGCGGTCGCCAACGGCGACCTCTCCAAGAAGATCACGGTCGACGTTCAGGGCGAGATCCTGGAGCTCAAGAACACCATCAACACGATGGTCGACCAGCTCAACGCCTTTGCCAACGAGGTCACCCGCGTCGCGCGCGAGGTCGGCACCGACGGCAAGCTCGGCGGCCAGGCTCAGGTCAAGGGTGTCGCCGGCACGTGGAAAGACCTCACCGACAACGTCAACACCATGGCCGGCAACCTCACGAGCCAGGTACGCAACATCGCCGAGGTCACCACTGCGGTCGCCAACGGCGACATCTCCAAGAAGATCACGGTCGAAGGCCAGGGGGAGATTCTCGAGCTCAAGAACACCATCAACACGATGGTCGACCAACTGAACGCCTTCGCGGGTGAAGTCATGCGTGTCGCGCGTGAGGTCGGCACCGACGGCAAGCTCGGCGGTCAGGCCGACGTCAAGGGCGTCGCCGGCACGTGGAAGGACCTCACCGACAACGTCAACCTGATGGCCGCCAACCTGACGGACCAGGTGCGAGGCATCGCGCGCGTCGTCACCGCGGTCGCAAACGGCGACCTGAGAGGCAAGCTGACCCTCGAGGCGAAGGGTGAGATCGCGGCCCTCGCCGACACCATCAACGGCATGACCGACACCCTGGCCATATTTGCCGACCAGGTGACGAGCGTCGCCCGCGAGGTCGGTGTCGAGGGACGGCTCGGCGGCCAGGCCCGCGTGCCGGGCGCCTCAGGCACATGGCGTGACCTCACCGACAACGTGAACCAGCTCTCAGCGACGCTGACCACCCAGGTTCGCGCCATCGCCGACGTCGCTACCGCTGTGACCAAGGGAGACCTCACTCGATCGATCGGCGTCGAGGCGAGCGGAGAGGTCGCGAGCCTCAAAGACAACATCAACGAGATGATCTTCAACCTCAAGGAGACGACCGCCAAGAACAACGAGCAGGACTGGTTGAAGACGAATCTCGCGCGCTTTGCCCGCATGCTGCAGGGTCAGCGCGACCCGATGACAGTGTCGAAGATGATCCTGTCCGAGCTCGCCCCGCTGGTCAACGCGGAGCACGGCGTCTTCTACAGCATGGTTGGGGCCAACGGCGTCGAGTCCCACCTTGCTTTCCAGGCGGGTTACGCATACAAGCGCCGCAAGAATCTGCCGACGCAGTTCCGCTTGGGGGAGGGGCTGATCGGGCAGTGTGCACTCGAGAAGAAGCGCATCCTGATCACGGACGTCCCGCCCGAGTACGTACGCATCACCTCCGGCCTGGGCGAGGCCACGCCGCTCAACATCATCGTGCTGCCCGTGCTGTTCGAAGGTGACGTGCGCGCCGTGATCGAGCTGGCGTCGTTCCAACGATTCAGTCCCACGCACCAGGACTTTCTCGACCAGCTCACAGAGAGCATCGGGATCGTCCTCAACAACATCGACGCCAGCAGCCGAACCGAGGAACTCCTCAAGCAGTCCCAGTCGCTGGCCAACGAGCTGCAGAGCCAGCAGGACCAGCTGCAGCGAACCAACGAGGAGCTCGCGGAGAAGGCGCGCCAGCTGGCGCAGCAAAACGCCGAGATCGAGCAGAAGCGCATGGAGGTCGAGGTCGCCAAGAACCTCGTCGAGGAGAAAGCCGGCCAGGTCGAGCGCACGTCACGCTACAAGTCCGAGTTCCTGGCCAACATGTCGCACGAACTGCGCACGCCGCTCAACAGCCTGCTGATCCTGGCCCAGGAGCTGGCTGACAACCCCGACGGCAACCTTCTCCCCAAGCAGACCGAGTACGCGGCGATCATCCGATCGTCCGGCACCGACCTCCTCAAGCTGATCAACGACATCCTTGACCTGTCGAAGATCGAGTCCGGCACCGTTGCTCTGGAGATCACGGACTGGCCGCTTTCGGAGCTGCCGCCGCTGCTCGAGCGCACGTTCCGGCATGTCGCTGAGGCCACGAAGCTGGACTTCACGATCGACCTGCGTCCCGGCTTGCCCAAGTCAATCCCCACCGATCCCCAGCGCCTGCAGCAGGTGCTGAACAACCTGCTCAGCAACGCGTTCAAGTTTGCGGAGAAGGGTCGAGTCGAGTTTCGAGCGGAGCTGGCTACGTCGGGTTGGAGCCCGTCGCACGAAGCCCTCAACCGTGCCGAGGCGGTCATCGCNATGAGCGTCACCGACACCGGGATCGGGATTGCTCCGGAGCAGCAGCAGACCATCTTCGAGGCCTTCGCGCAGGGCGATGGGACCACGAGCCGGAAGTACGGCGGCACGGGTCTCGGGCTCTCAATCTGCCGGGAGCTGACGCGGCTTCTCGCGGGTGAGATCACCCTGCGGAGCCAGCCCGGCGTGGGCAGCACGTTCACCCTCTACCTACCCATCGCGAGCCCGGTTGTGGCTTGGTCGGGGACGGCAAGTGACGCCTCGTCCAACGGCTCTTCGGAGCCAACCACGACGACCTCGACCAGGAGGGCCGCTCGCAGTACGCCCGACGGGGACCGAAAGGTGGGCGCGGTGGCTGTGCTGGATCGCCGGACCATGAACGCCGACAAGACCGTGCTTGTCGTCGAAGATGACCCGGTTCAAAGGCAGCACCTGGTCGATCTGATGGAACCGATGGCCGCCAAGACCATGGCGGTCGCCACCGGCGAGGAGGCGGTTACGGCGCTCGAGTCTCAGAAGTTCGACTGCGTCGTCGTCGATCTCGGGCTGCCGGGAATGAGCGGCTGGCAGGTGATCGATCACGTGCGCAGCACGAAGTCATTGCGGTCGACGCCTGTGCTCGTGTACACGGCGAAGGAGCTGACACGCAAAGAGGAGATCAAGCTCGGCAGAGCGACCAAGACGATCGTCGTCAAAGAGGTGCGGTCGCCTGAGCGGCTGCGCGACGAGATCGATACGATCTTGAGCAGTGATGGAGCGGTCGCTGATTCTGGCAACGTGGCGGTCGAAACGTCGCTGGCCGGCAAGAACGTTCTGGTCGTCGACGACGACATCCGGAACATATTTGCCCTGACCGCTGTGCTGGAGCGCCAGGGGATGCAGGTCACATCGGTGGACAGCGGAACCGATGCGCTCGAAACGCTGCGGAGTACCAACGATATCGATATCGCACTGGTCGACGTGATGATGCCGGAGATGGATGGCTACGCCACGATGTCGAAGATGCGCAGCCTGCCGTCCTTCAACGACCGGCCGATCATCGCGCTCACCGCCAAGGCGATGAAGGGGGATCGAGAGAAGTGCATAGAGGCAGGCGCGTCGGACTACATCGCAAAGCCGGTCGACAACTCACATCTTGTGTCCATGCTGCGTTCCTGGCTCAGCCACTGAACAGAAGCCATCAGCGCGTGCGGTCAACGGAGCTCTGATTGAGAGCCGCACCCGCACGCACCGAGATCCAGAGCCTCGAAGAGATCGAGATCAAGCTTCTGCTCGAAGCGATCTCTCTCCGCTACGGCTATGACTTTCGCGAGTACGCGGTCGCACCGCTGCACCGCAGCATCTCCGCCGGTATGTCAGCCGAGGGAGTGGCGACCATCTCGGCCTATCAGGACCGGCTCCTGCATGACGAGGGTTCCATGCAGAGATTCCTGAGCACCGTCGGCGTGAGCGTCACCAGCATGTTTCGCGAAGCAGACACCTGGCGATGCATTCGCGAAGAAATCGTCCCCATGTTGCGGACGTTCCCTTCGATACGCATCTGGAGCGTCGGCTGCGCGACAGGCGAAGAGGTCTACTCCCTTGCCATCATGCTCCGAGAAGAAGGCCTTTACGAGAAGTCGAGCATCTACGCCACGGACATGAATGAGGATGCACTGGCGGTCGCGCGGATCGCCGCCGTCCCGGTCGAGAGGCTTCGTACGTACGAGCACGACTACCTCCGCTCGGGCGGTCAGTCGAGCCTGGCGACCTTCTTTACGTCCACGAGCCGAATCGGAAGACTGCGACGTGACCTGCTTCGCAACGTGACGTGGGCGCAGCACAACCTGGTCACGGATGCTTCNTTCAACGACTTTCACCTGATCGTGTGCACGAATGTGCTCATCTACTTCAGGCCGGCCCTCCAACAGCGCGCGCACCACCTCTTCTATGACAGCCTGGTCAGGTCGGGATTTCTATCGCTCGGGCAGCGGGAATCGCTGATCTTCGCTCCCGAAAGCAGCCGGTACACGCACGTCCGCAGCGGCGTGAGCGTGTTCAGGAAGGTCCGATGATGGTTCAGGGCATGACGGCAGCAAAGTCCACTCAGACGGAGACGAAGGTGGACATCCTGATCGTGGATGACGACGCGACGAAACGCTTCGCGCTGAAGGCNATCCTGGCCCCGCTCGGCCAGAACCTGGTCGAGGCCGCTTCGGGCACCGATGCGTTGAGGCAGCTCCTGAAGCAGGACTTCGCCGTGATTCTGCTCGACGTCCGGATGCCGGGCATGGACGGCTTTGAAACGGCGCAGCTGATCCGGCAGCGGCCGCGATCGGAGCTGACCCCAATCATCTTCGTCACCGCGCTAGCCAGCGCCGAGACCGACATGGGACGCGGCTACGACCTTGGCGCGGTGGACTTTGTCTTCGCTCCGGTGGTCCCGACAATCATGCGGGCCAAGGTGACCGTGTTCGTCGAGCTTTACAGGGCGCAGCAGGAGCTGCGCCGCTACCGGACTCAGCTCGAACGCCTCGTCCAGGACCGGACGACCGCGCTGACCGCCATCAACCGCGAGCTGGAGGCTTTCAGCTACTCGGTCTCACACGATCTGCGCGCGCCACTGCTCGCCTTCGACGGTCTCAATCGGTCGCTTCTCGACGACTACGGCGAGAAGCTCGACCCGCGAGCCAAGGACTACCTCCAGCGAATGCGGCGGGCAAGCGAGCGCATGACGTCGGTGTTCGACGGGCTGCAGACGCTGTTCAGGTTGACCAGCGGTGAAATCCATCGAGAGCCGTGCGACATCAGCGCAATGGCGAGCGAGATAGTCGAAGAGATACGGGCGGCCGACCCTGAGCGCAATGTTCAGGTCGGGATTGCGGAGGGCCTGACCGTCTCGGCGGACCCTCGACTCGCGCGGATACTGCTGACGAACCTGATCAGCAACGCGTGGAAGTTCACCGCCAAGGAGGCGGCCGCCAGGGTTGAGGTCGGAGCGGAGGTCGTGGAGGGCGACACCCGCCTGTTCGTCCGGGACAACGGCGTTGGCTTCGACATGATCTACGCCCACAAGCTGTTCGGCGCGTTCCAGCGGCTTCACAGCCAGAGCGAATTTCCCGGCGTTGGCATCGGGTTGGCGACCGTGCGCCGCATCGTCAACCGCCACGGCGGCCGGGCGTGGGCGGAAGGCGCCGTCGGCGAAGGAGCGACCTTCTACTTCGTCTTCTAGGCGCCGGGTAGGCACGCCCGGGCTGCGCGTTTTCCTATGAGGAGATGCTTCCGCGCCCGCCGCGGGATCGCCCGCATCTACTTCGACTTGTCGCGCTCCTTTGCCTGTTCACCGGCCTGGTGCTCATTGCGCTGTATGCCGGTGGGATGTGGCAGGGGGTGCAGGAGCAGCAGCGCCTGACCCGGGTCTGGTACGGGGAGGGCGGGAACCATCACTATGGCCCGCCGGTCATCGACCCGACCCTGCAGCGCCCGGTGGACGGGGTCGACTTCGCGATTCGGGTCCCGCGCCTCGGTTACGTGGCGGCGGTCAAGGAAGGGATCTCGAGCTCGGTCCTGTACGCCAGCCCAGGCCACTACCCGCAGACCGTATGGCCCGGCGACCCCGGCACTGTTGGCGTCGCCGCTCACAACGTCTACTGGATCAACTTTCCACAGCTGGCGCGGGGCGATGAGATCGACGTCGAGACCAGATACGGGACGTTCAAATACCACGTGACCGGGTCCAAAGTCGTGAATCCGAACGACCGGTCTGTGCTGCTGCCGAACGCGCCCGGCTATCACCTCACCCTCACCACTTGCTGGCCGCTGTGGGCGGGGGCGTTCGCGACGCAGCGGTACGTGATCTTCAGCGACCAGTACTTCCCACANATGGAGCTTCACGGCTACACGTAATCTCTTGGGCATGAAGGCCCGGGTCCCCGAAGTCCTCTTCGTATGCGTCCACAATGCCGGCCGGAGCCAGATGGCGGCAGCGCTCCTCGATCACCGCGCTCGAGGTCGCGTGCAGATCAGGTCGGCGGGGAGCGAGCCTGCCAGCGTTCTCAATCCACGCGTGGTCGAAGCCATGCGCGAGATCGGAATCGATGTCAGCCGCGAATTTCCAAAGCTGCTGACGGACGACTTCGTGCGGGCGGCCGACGTGGTGATAACGATGGGCTGCGGGGAAACGTGTCCCGTCTACCCGGGCAAGCGTTACGAGGACTGGGACCTCGAAGACCCGGCGGGCAAGGACCTCGAAACGGTCCGGCGCATCCGGGACGAGATCGACCTGCGGGTCAAGACGCTGACCGAGGAGCTGGTGCCCAGCCCCGCAGGCTAGGCGATCAGGCGGGTCAGCAGCTGCCGGGTTGGTCCGTCGAGGGCAGCCGAGAGCCGGTAATAGGTCCAGATCCCGCGCTTTTCTGATTCGACCAGCCCAGCGTCTTTGAGCTTGCTCATGTGATGGGAGATGGTCGGCTGGCCGAGGCTGAGGCCGGCCGTGAAATCGCAGATACAGATTGGCGTTTTGGCCTTCCAAAGCGAGGCCACCATTGTCAGCCGGGTTGGGTCGGCGAGCGCCTTCATGAGCGAAGAGGTCCGAGCCGCCCAACCCTCGTCGACATCGGGAAGCCCGCAGCAAACACCACGCTGCCGCACGACGGGAANCTCTTTGACTGCCATTCGGGNATCATACGCTAACCCATCGACAACTATCGATGGATTGTGCTAGGATCCGCCACGTATCGACGTTCATCGATTGANGGAGCCCCCTAAGCCATGAGCGAAGTTCGAGAAGCGGTGCGGTCGAGGTATGCCGGCGTCGCCAAGCAGCTCAAAGTGATTCAGGCCGGCCCGATGGACCCAAATGCCGGCTGCTGCCAGGCGGATGGTCCCGACTGCGGATGCTCCGGCTCGTATTCCGCTGCCGACCTGAAGGCGATCGGGCTCAGCGAGTCTGTGAGCCTCGGCTGCGGCAACCCGACAATGCTCGCCGAGCTCGAGCCGGGTCAAATCGTGCTCGACCTCGGATCGGGCGCGGGACTCGACGTCCTGCTGTCGGCACGGCGCGTAGGGCCCAGCGGCCACGCCTACGGCGTGGACATGACTGATGAAATGCTGGCCCTCGCCAACGCGAATCGCGAGAAGTCGGGCTTGACCAACGCCACCTTCCTCAAGGGCACCATCGAGAACGTTCCGCTGCCCGATTCGTCGGTGGACGTCGTCATCTCCAACTGCGTGATCAACCTTGCGGAGGACAAGGGTGCCGCCCTCAAAGAGGCCTTCCGGGTCCTTCAGCCGGGTGGGCTTTTCGCCGTGGCGGACATGGTCGAGCTCGAGCCGCTGGACGAGATGGTCAAGAAGCAGCTGGACTCGTGGGCGGGCTGCATCTCGGGCACGATTCCAATCGAGCAGTACCGCACTCGCCTGCTGGAGGCAGGCTTCCGAGACCCCGATTTCGAGGTCCACGCGACGCAGACGATGCCTGGGGTCGAAGGCAAAGTCGGCAGCGCGTACGTTCGGGCACGCAAACCGGGGTAAGCAATCCGGGGGCGAGGCCCCCTAGCATGCGTTCCGATGAGGACACTGGTCACGACCGGCGGACGCCGCGCCGCAACGGACGTCGAGGAGATCACGCGCTGCTTCGCCAACTGTGCGGTCGACGGATTCTGGCTCGACATCGAATCGCCTGATGAAACCGACTACCAGCTGCTCGAGGAGACTTTCAAGTTCCATTCCTTGACCATCGAGGACGTCCGGCATCAGAACCAGCGACCGAAGGTCGACGAGTATCCCGACTACAACTTCGCCGTCATCTTCCAGGCCGAGTGGCGCGACGACGAGATCAAGTCCCAGGAGCACCACCTTTACGTCGGCGCCAACTATTTGATCAGCGTTCACGCGGAACCGACGCCAGTCCTTCGCGAGCTGCAGGACCGCGTCGAGAAGAGTCCGGAGCTGACCAAAGGTCAGCCGGCGTTCCTGACCTACCTGGTCATCGACGCTCTGGTGGATGCAACTTTCCCTGTCCTGGAGAAGCTCGACGAAACAGTGGACCAGCTCGAGGACGACATCACGCAGAAGGCCAGTCCCGAGTCGCTGAATCGCATCTATCACCTGAAGTCCCAGGTGACCGAGATGCGCCGGTTCCTGGGCGCGCAGCGGGACGTGTTCCAGCGCCTGATCACGCACGGCATCCACCTGCAGCAGCAGGACATGACGCTCTACTACCGCGACGTCTACGACCACATCGTGCGGCAATATGAGACGGTCGACTCCGTGCGCGACCTGCTCACGAGCGCAATGGACGTCTACCTGTCGACCGTGTCCAACCGCCTCAACCAGACGGTGAAAGCCTTGACGGTGATCGCCAGCCTGTTTCTACCGCTCAGCTTCCTGACCGGCTTCTACGGTATGAACTTCGCTCTGCTGGTCAGCGTCCTGGAGGCACCGTACGTCGCGTTTTTCATCGGGGTCGGCACGATGGTGCTCGCGATCGGGTTCCAGCTGTTCCTGTTTCGGCGCCGCGGCTGGATCTAGCCGGCGCCGCCCACGTCGACGATGACCTTGGTGGCGTCGTTCGTAGCCGAACCGGAGTTTTCCAGGTAGCCGGCCACAGCTGAAAGCGGGATCACGTCGCTGATCAGCGCGGTGAGATCCACCTTGCGGTCAGTTACGAGCTTCAGCGCAACCTCCAGGTCTTCGCCGCGCTGATGCTGTATCGATCCGACGACCTGCCGCTCACCGGAGATTAGTGGCATCAGGTCCAAAGAGAGTGAGCCCGTCGGGATTCCGACCAGGACCACCCGTCCACCCTTACGAACAGATTCGAATGCCGTCTGGACCGATTCCGAGCGGCCGGCACACTCAATCGCGGCGTCAGCGGCCAACTCCCCGACTACCTCAACGATTGTCGAGTCCGCGCCGAGGGTTCCAGCTAGCTTGCGGCGCGCTTCGCGAGGTTCGACGACGACGATTCGTCCGGCTCCGGCGGCTCTGGCAACCTGGAGGACCAGAAGGCCAATCGGTCCTGCTCCCGTAATGACCAGAGTTCCACCCCGATCGAGGTTCGCTTTGCGAACTGCTCGGACGGCAACTTCGAGCGGCTCGATCAGCGCGGCCTCTTGGTCGGTGACGCTGTCGGGCAATCGCGAACAGGCCTCCGCTGGAACCGACACGTAATCAGCCAGGCCGCCATCGGTGTGGAGGCCGATGGCAGCCCAGGATTGGCAAAGTGCATGCTTGCCGGCCCGGCAGTAAACGCATGTGCCGCAGTAGAGACAGATTTCTGGGACAACGCGATCTCCAACATTGAGAGTCTTGACTTCGCTACCTCTGGCCGCCACGGTCCCCGCAAACTCATGACCAAGAGTCAGGGGGGCCATCCTTCCGGTCAACGGATGCGGGGTCACAGGGATCAGGAGTGGACCGCTTGCGTACTCTTCGATGTCAGTCCCGCATATGCCGCAATACGCAACGCGCAGAACCACCTCGTTGGGGGACGGCTCAGGGAGTGGGAGATCTTCGAGGCGGACCTGTCGACGACCGAACCAACGAAGTGCTCTCACGGCATGCTCCTACGCGCCGCCGGAGCTAGGCCTTTCCGGCTTTCAACGCCTGCATCGCCTTGGCCAGGTTTCGCTCACGCGTCTCGCCGGTCTTGGCGTTTGCGATCGGCGCGACCAGCCGGAGCTTTCCGCTGTACGAGAGACTCTCGAAATACTTCTTCGATTTGCCGTCACGTGCGAGTGCCTTGGCCAGCTCAGGCGGCACCTCCACCTCGCGGGGCTGGGTATCGAGGTCCACATCGACGTCGACTGTGTCACCGGCCGACACGCGTGCGTTGCTGCGCACCTCCTCACTGATGCCGAGCATGAAGGTGCCGCCCATCGGCGCGATGCTGCTGCGATACGTGTAGCCATTGATGGTCACGCGGACCAGCGGCCGTTTCGTCGAACCAAGCCCGTCCACCACTTTCGCGGGAACCTCGACACCGGTTGCGGTCTTGCCGGCGAGCAAGACTTTCGCTCGAAACCTCACGCCACGAAGCATATCGATTGGTGGAACGCCGGTACTAAGACTCAGCGTCCTCCGCCCCGGAGGTTCTCGGCCTGTTGAGAGGGAGTCCGGCCTCACCGACGAAGACCTTCAGAACCTTCCAGTGATCGGGGATCTCGAACGGCTGGATGTCGGCATTGGTCACGAGCAGCGATTGCCCCATGAAAGCGAGGCCCCACGGCGAGTGGAACAGCGGGCTGGAGATTCGCCTGATCTCGTTGCCGGCTGGATCCAGGACAGCGATCTGGTCGGTACCGATCAGGCCCACATACATGTTCCCTGACTCGGCAAATGCCAGGCCCGAGGCCTGGGGCAGCTGCTGGCCGGGGACGACCGGAAAGCGGTGCACCAACTGGAGGTCCGACGCAGATGGATGGTCAACGAGCGGGAGCCGGTAGACCACCGCTTCTCCAGGGAACGCCGCCGAGATCGTGATGGTGAAGTACAGGAACTTGCCGCTGGGGTCGATCCGGCCACCAAGCGGCCCGCCGGCAAAACCGAAGAACCCGGCAATCCCTGGGTCCTGGAACCAGATCGAAGCCTGCCCGTCCGGAGTAACTCTCCAGAGACGAGGTTTGTCGTCGGTCATGAACAGGTTGCCGGCGCGATCGAAAACGAGGTCGTTCCACATCGTCACCTTCCAGCCCCCTGCCAGCGGGGCCTGGGCGAACAACACGGGTGTGGCGTTCTTCTGGTCGAGGGCGAGGCGGAGGATCCGCCCGTTCATGTCGGCTATGTAGAGCTGGTGGTCGGGCCTCGGGTTCCCGTCAAGCACGAGGCCGAACAGGCCCATGTTGGATTTCGGCATGGTGGCGATGCTGGTCGTCGTGACGAGGTTGCCCTTCTTGTCGTATGCAAACACCCGCTCGCCGTCCGAATTGAGATGCCCACCCTTCGCCGGGTCGGCGAAGAAGTCGCCGGCGCTCGTCGAGATGTAGACGCGGTTCTTGTCGACGGCGACTCCGAACGGGTGCCCAGGCGCGGGCACGCTCGCGAATACCGACGTGTCGCCGATCGCCGGATGGTTTGTGTTCTCATTGGCGNGAGCGGGGGCGATGCCTGGACTTAGCCCNATCGTTGCCAGAGCTACAACCGGTCCGATTCTGAGCCAGCGCATTTTCTTCTTCATCGTCTGTCCTCCTGATCCGGGGCCAATCCAGCCCGCTCACTTCGGCCGGCAACAGGAGCATCGCCGATGGGGTTTGGAGAATCTTTGGGAGTGTTTTATGAGAAGCCGGGGCTGTCATCTTGGCTGGCCGGCGCCTCGCTGAGCTCCAGGACCAGTCACGCTATGCACATATGAAGCTCTACTACGAACTGGCCGATTGGTGGCCGGTCTTCTCGGATCCGCAAGACTACCGCCGCGAAGCGGCTCACATCAAGCGGGTCCTCCGCAAGTCGACCAAGCCGGCACCCCACACTGTGCTCGAGCTTGGTTCAGGAGGAGGAAGCAGCGCGTTCCACCTCAAGGCCCATTTCGCCATGACCCTGGTGGATCTTTCGCCACGGATGCTCTCGGTGAGTCGAAAGCTCAACCCAGAGTGCGAGCACATCAAGGGCGACATTCGCACGCTGCGACTCGGCCGCACCTTCGACGTGGTCTTCGTTCATGACGCGATCTGCCACATGACTACCGAACCTGATCTGCGGGCGGTGATGCAAACCGCGTACGAGCACTGCAGCCCTGGTGGCGTCGCGCTCTTCGTCCCGGACTTCGTGCGCGAGACCTTTGTTGCAGGCACTGATCAGGGAGGAACCGATTCACCAAGTAGAAGACTGCGCTTTCTGCAATGGGTCTTCGACCCTGACCCGGCCGACACCACGTACCTGGTTGACTTCGCGATCCTGCTGCGCAACCAACAAGGCGAGGCCCACGTGGTGCACGATCGCCACCTTCAGGGTCTGTTCCCGCGCGCGCAATGGCTGCACCTGTTGCGCGAAGTGGGATTCAATGCCGTCGTGGTCAAGGACGATGAAGTTCGAGACCTGTTCCTTGGACGTCGCCGACTGCAGTCCCCAAATGGAGCCAAGCGCAAGAATGCATCTTGACCGTTAGCGTGAAACTGGCCACATCGTCGGTTGCCTCCGAGAGGCCATCATGCGAATCCCCATTGACAGAAGTGGGCCGCTTCGAGTATCACAACGGTCTGAAGGCGATGCTGCTCAAGGTTGCCATCACAGAGGCGACCACTCGATAAGCGGCAGACCTTTTCGAGGAATGCATTTGGACCCGCCAAAACAAAAACGTCATCGGGTCCGAAATAGAGTGAAGGAGGTGCACCATCATGGCCGCGAAGAAGAAGGCTGCTAAGAAGCCTGCTGCCAAGAAGAAGGCCGCCAAGAGGAAGTAGCGACTTCTTCTCACGCTTTCTAATCGACCGGTTTGCGCCGGGGTTCTGTGGCCCCGGCGTTTTCATGTATGGCAAGCCAGGCGGTGGCTGTCGCGTCGGCTGTCATCGGGTCGGGAATGGGCGGGGATGGATGGGAATCGAACCCACCCAGGACGCCTCAACAGCGCCCCGCAAAGGGTTTTGAAGACCGCGGGTCTAGGGTCCGCAACCGTGGATCAATGTCCATGAGTTCTATCGGTGGCTGACACATTTCATGATCGGCCGACTTCGTTCGCCATTTACCCGACGACTTGGCTGTCGGTTTGGCTGTCGGCGACCATGTGGACCTTGCGCCAACGGTCCGGGTTCACGTCGCTGCGGCGGATGTCGTTTGTTGTCCGGCGCGGCCGACGCGGCGATCACTGGCGGGCCGACCAAGACTAGCTACGTGAGAGTTCGGTTCGGGTCAGCGAGTGCGTATTCAACGGCGGCTTCAGCTCCGAGCGCGTAACCCGCATCCCATGATCGACGCCAGCGTTTTTTCGTGACAGTCCTCTCAGCGCTCTGCAAAAAGAGCCCCGGGATCGCCACGTCAAACGGCCCGGGGCGCGCGGCAATCGTGTTTCTGATGGCTTCCGCGGCCCCGGCGAGCGTGGCTGCCCGGTCCGGATCGGAGCNCGCCCCCGCTACCGCGGCCAGGGTCTGCAGTCCATCCGCGATCCCCTGGCGCTCCCCTTGTTCCGCTGCAGCGGAGAGCGCTTCGCGACCAAGGCGATCGGCTCCGGCAATATCGTTTCTAGCCATGGCGACGTGCGCCATCGTGTTGTTGATGTGGGCGGCAAAGACCTCATCCCCCAGCTCGCGATACACAAGTAAGCCGTCTCGCAGCGTCGCCAGCGCATCATCAGCGGCGCCGGCGTGCAGTAGGGCGGTGCCAAGGTTGAGGTACGACGTCCCCAGTTGCCAGCTCAACCCAAGCTGCCGGCATATGGCCACCGATTTGCGGAACGGATCCAACGCGTCGCGATAGCGACCTTGAAGCATGGCGACCATTCCCTTGATCGTGAGCAAGTTGCGGCGGTCCATCGGGTCTTCGCTCTGTCCCGCGAGCGCAAGGCCCTCCGAAGCCAGGGCATCCATGCGTATGTGGTCGCCTTGCGGAAAAGCCAAAGCCGAAGCCGCCCACACCGCTTTGGCGCGGAGCGAGGGCTTCGCCGTCCCCGGCATCGCCAGCGCAGCGTCCGACCAACGGCGGCCCTCCACGAACTCACCCGCTTGCCGCCAGTATCGCCACAGCGCGGCGGTGTACCGGAGCGCCAAGGCTGCCTGGCCAGAGTCGATGGTCCACGCCATGCCTCTCCGCATATTGCCGCGCTCGATATGGAGGCGCTGGAACCAAACATGGTGTCCCGCCCGCACCAGGTTGGGCTCGGCTTGCTCAGCCAGCTCGAGATAATGGAGCGCGTGCCGTTGGGCGATTTCCTCACTCTCGCCCGCCTCCACGAGACGTCTTGTGGCGTACTCCTCGACNACGTCGAGCATGGTGTAGCGCGGCTCTTGGTTGTTCCGATCAAGCACGACCAGACTCTGATCTACCAGCGCGCTCATGCCTCCAAGCGGATCTGCAATTTCGGTGACAGGTCCACAGACTTTGGCGGCGTCATCCAGACCCCAGCCACCGGCGAATACGGAGAGGCGACGGAACAGCGTTTGGGCTCGACCCTCCAGCAGGTCGTGACTCCACGCCACCGTGTCGCGAATGGCCCGTTGGCGCAGCGGTAGGTCGACTGGGCCACCGACCAGCAGTTCGAGCCGATTGTCGAGTTGCTCTCGTATTGCGGCCAGCGGAAGATGCTTGACCCGCGCGGCCGCCAGCTCGATCGCCAGGGGCAGGCCGTCCAGCCGACGGCAGATCTCGACGACCAACAACGCACTTTGCCGGTCGAGCTGGAGGTCCGGCACCACAGCCAGCGCACGCTCCCAAAAGAGCGTGGTTGCGGGCCAGCGCATGACCTCCGGCGACGGGTCATCGCCAATCTCAGAGGGCGACTCCAGCGGCGGCACCGGAAACTCGTGCTCTCCGCGCAGCCGCAAAGCGCTCCGGCTGGTCACCAGAAAGGTCGTGTCAGGGCAGCTCAGCAAAACTGAGTAGACCAAGGGAGCTGCGGCCGTCAGATGCTCGAGAGTGTCGAGCACGATCAGGACGCGCCTTCCCCCCAGGTACTTGATCAGGAGTTGCTCGAGACCAGGCCCTGTCTCGACGACCCCAATAGTCTTGGCGAGCTCAGGCGCGACGAGGGATGCATCGTTCAGCTCACCCAACGAAACAAAGAAGCACCCGTCCGGATACGACTCCTGGATCTCGCGTGCGGCTTCCAAGGCGAGTCGGGTCTTGCCGATGCCGCCGGGCCCCGTCAATGTCAGCAACCTCACGAGGCCGCCCAGCAGGGTTGCCTTGATGCTTTCCAGCTCTCGTGTCCGGCCGCGAAACGGTGTCGGGGCCTGAGGGAGTGCGCCGGCGGGCGGGACGGAAAGGCTTAAAGCTCGCCCGCGCGCGAGCGACTCGAATCTGCGCCGCCGCTCTTCGTCGAGCCCCAACGCAGACGCAAGTCGCTTCGCCGTGTCGAAATGGACTGCAGTTCGCAATCCGCGCTCCAGGTCGCTCACGGTCCGCGCGCTGATTCCGGCTCGCTCAGCCAGCCCCTCCTGCGTCAACCCCGCCTCTTGGCGGAGACCCTTGAGGGCCACGCCAAGGTTCTCATCCATGTGACTCAAATCGGTGACCCAAACGGTGAGTAAGTTTCATGGCGCGGCCGGCTGGCCCGGAACATCATCGGTCCTGTAACCAGCGGCCGCACGCACCGCCGGACAGCAACTCACACAAGGAGAGAGGTCAGTGGCTGGAAACGAGAGTCGCAACAAAGAGACCGTTCGCCGCTTTTATGAGGAGGTCGCGAACCAGGGGAGGCTCGAGCTGATCGATGAGATGGCCGTGCCGGACCACGTCGAACACAACCCGTTCCCCCAACAGAGCCAGGGAGCTGAGGGCCTCAAGCAGCGCGTCACAATGGTCCGCGCCGCGTTCAATCCTCGCTTTACGATCGAGCACCTGATCGCTGAGGGCGACCAGGTTGCCGTCATGTGGTCCAACCGGGGCACGCACGTCGGCGACTGGTTCGGATTCGCGCCGACGGGAAAGGAAATCAACACGCATGGTGTCGATATTCATCTGCTGCGGGACGGCCGGCTGGCGGAGCACTGGGACGTAGTAGACCTCCTCGATTTCCTGACCAAGGTCGGCGTGCTGCCGACTCCGCCGGCCACGGCCAGAAGCCAGAGATGATCCTCGTTGCAGGCGGCACGGGTCGCCTCGGAACCAAGGTCGTCGCTCTGTTGCGGCAACAGGGCCTAGAGGTTCGCGTGCTTACGCACGATCGCAGCCGGGCTGCGCACCTTGCCGGCACGGGAGTCGAGATAGTCGATGGCGACGTTCGAGATTTCCAGGCAGTTCGGCGCGCGGTCACGGGCGCCCAGACCGTGGTCTCAGCGATTCAGGGGTTCGCAGGCACCAAGGACGGTAGTCCCGCAACGATCGATCGTGGCGGTAACCAAAACCTAATCGTTGCAGCGCAAGAGGCCGGAGTCGAAAACTTCGTGCTGGTTTCGGTCAAGGATGCGTCGCCGAATCACCCGGCTGAGCTGATGAGAATGAAGTACGCGACTGAGCAGGAGCTCAGAGCGAGCGGCCTCACCTGGACGATCATCAGGCCCACGGCGTACATGGAGACCTGGTGCGATGTGCTCGGCCGTCCGCTGCTCGACAAAGGCAAGACCCAGGTGCTCGGCCGCGGCCTCAATCCGATCAATTGGGTTTCAGCGGCTGACGTCGCCGAATTCGTCGCATTGGCCACCACCGATCCCGGAATGGGCGGCGGCCAGGCGATCGAGGTCGGCGGCCCCGAGAACCTGACCATGACGGCTTTCGTTGATATTTTTCGCAAGGAGACCGGATCGGACGGCACGGTTGGCCACATTCCTCCTATTGCAATGCGGCTTATGGCTGTTGCGATGCGTCTCCTGAACCCCGGCATGGCCAGGCAGATCCAGATGGGCGTGATCATGGACACCCGGCCCCAGGCGTTCGACGCCTCAGAGACACGCCGGCGTTATCCGACGATCCCCCTTACAGGTCTCACCGAAGTCGTGAAGCGTGAATACGGCAACGCGCGAGGCGCAGCACAGAGGGCGTAACGAGTGGGCATCCTCGTCGGCATTTTCGCTGCTGCCTTTCTGCAGGATTTGTCTTATACCGTGAAAACCGTGCT
>JGI25382J43887_10000180_pt1 | contig 17362 bp, 12 predicted proteins | sample GraSoi013_1_40cm_3_FD_43887 | JGI IMG/M metagenome (IMG submission 43887) | reverse complement strand
GGAGGGCCGGTCGGGTGTAATGATTTCAAGCGAAAATGGATGCCGCGGCTCCGGAAGTCTTTCCCAAGCGTGTCCAATGCGCCGCGCCAGTTCGTCGGAATCCATCCGCGCCGAGACTCCAGTCACCAGGCGCGAGGCTTGAAGCCTTGCAGCGGTTTGGACCATGGCGTCGAATGGATTGACGGCGGGAACGACCAGCAGATCGACGGTCTTGCCCTCTTTTTCGGCCATTGCGACTACGCGCGTGAATAGCTCTCTTTCGTCATCGGTGAAAAGTTGATTTTCGCCGAGGTCGTACTCCCCCGCACCTGTGGAAACTGCGCGCACGGTCATGACGACAATGTCGTGGCGCCGAAGATTCGTTTTCTGCAGAACACTCTTGAGGTGCTCCATCCGGTTGTAATTACGCACCGCGACGAGAATGCATGCCGGCCGGGCATGAATAGCGCCGCTGCCCGCCGTGATCTCCGGACGTACGTCGAGGTTGAACTGCTCGAGTCCCTGTTTGGTTTCTCTTCGCGTCCTCGCGTTCAGGCGGCTGGAGATCGTGAATGTCGCGAATAGAAGCAACGTAAATCCCACACCCGAAATCGTCGCGATTTGTTTCGAAAACAAATTGGCCAGCGCCACCAGGAAAAGAGTAAACGTGGTCAGGAACAGTCCGATGGGAATTTCGCGATCTCCCATCATGATATTGAGCGGCGTTTTGTATTCCTGATCATGGCGCCGGAATCGCAGTACAAGAACGCCGAGCGCCTTCATGAAGAAACTCCAGACGACGCCAAAGGCGTACGCTTCGCCGAGCAGTTTGACATTGCCGCGGCTGGNTACGATCGTGGCGANTTGCANTATGGCAATGGCATTGATCAACCGGTAGGAGGTTCCAAATTTCCGCTGCGGCCGCCGGAACCAGGCGGCCAGCACTCCGTCCTCCGCCAACCGGTTCAAAACGCCGTTGGCGCCGATGATCGATGTGTTGACGGCGCCGGAAAGAATCAGGATTCCAACCACGACCACAAAGATATGAAACGCAAGCCGGACCAGCGGCGGACCTGAGAGATGCATTGCCAGGCCGCCTAACAAATTGTCGACGTATTCGGGCCGGATGGAGTCGGGAATGATCATCCCCGCCATCAGAGTGATCACACCTGTGCCGACCAGAGCAAAGCCGCAAACAATGTTTGCCGTGATTTTCAGATTGTGCAACTTCGGCGCGGCAATCTCGCGATAGACCTGGGCAAGCGTCTCAAAGCCACTCATGGCCAGCAGCGAATGTCCAAACGCAACAACTATCGCTACAGCAGAAAACTGAATCCATTGCGTGTCTCGCAGCCATCCAAGATCGTGNTCTCCAAACCGGAGGTTCGAGGGCAGCGGCGCCGGCGGGATCTGTGCCGGCCCTCTCCTCATTAGGGTCAAGGCGCACCATATGAAAAACACGACGACCATGACGGTTGTGACTTGCATGATGCGAAGCGCCTTTGTACTGGATTCGTGAATGCCCTTGATATTGCTCCACCAGAAATACGCAGTGACCAGAAGTCCGAATGCCGCCGCGAACTCGTTCGGCGGAACCGTCATGCCGGACTGCAACATTTCGGATATTTCATTGATGACGCGGCCGAGATATTGTCCAGCGCTGACGGCACTGATGGGCCCGGTAAGGATGTAATCAAAAATGAGAGCCGAAACAGACAGGCGGGCAAGAAACGGTCCCATGGCGTCGCGAACGACGACGTAGACGCCTCCCCGGACGTACATGCTGCAGCTCTCCAGATAAACCGAACGCACCGCAAAGCTGAACAGCATGACCGCAAGAACGAACCACGGCGCACTTCTGCCGACCGCTTGCTCGGCAATACCACCGGCATAAAAGGCGGATGAGGCTAAGTCGCTGAGGACAATCGCGGCGCCGCGCCAGAACGAGATAAAGGAAAGCATCACGGTGCTGGCGACGACCACGCGAGTGGCAGCGGAACGTTCTTGAGCGGACAAATTCAAAGCTCCCTTGGAAATTCCCCTCCTCGCAGAGGAGGGGAATGCCTGCCCGTTGATAAGTTTATAAAATCACAAGACATTTTTTATGACTTCTTTACTAGTTGGCGTTTATTCTGANATTTTTGGCTATGTCTTCTCCGTCCAAATGAAAGAAGAGATCCTTTCCTCGGACCAGCGTTCCACCACAGCCAAAGTCGTCGTTGCCAGCACCGTCATGCTCTCGTTCATTTCGTTCTGGAGAGCGGCGGCGATTGTTTTGAATGACCTGGGATCGACCGTTTATTACATCGGCGGCATTGTCGAGCAGGCCATCGGGCCCGCCGGTCCCTGGTACATCATCGCGGTCATGCTGTTCAGCTTTACAGTCCGCTCCATTTACATGGAGAGCAGCAGCATGTTTGTACGCGGCGGCGTTTACGTGGTTGTGCGGGATGCGATGGGACCCTTCATCGCACGCCTATCTGTTTCCGCACTTCTTTTCGACTATGTCTTGACCGGCCCGATCAGCAGCGTCAGTGCCGGCCAGTATCTGGGACGCCTTGCGAATGAGGCGAGCGACCTGCTGCATCTGTCATTCCGGTTATCGCCCGAGCAGTTCGCTGTTTTTTTTGCGATCGTGGTGACACTGTACTTCTGGTGGTACAACATCAAAGGCCTGCACGAGTCGAGCAGCAAAGCGCTGCGCATTATGCAGCTGACGACATTAATGGTCGTGGTTTTCCTGGTTTGGTGCACGATCACTTTGCTGATGCGCGGGCCTGCGCAAATACCACCGCCTCCTACTCCGTCGCATCTTCGGTTCAGTGATGAGGGTTTGGGCTGGTTCAAGGGAACCTGGTGGCCGACGGTGCCGATTGCGGCGATCATTATCGCGTTTGGTCACTCTGTACTTTCGATGAGCGGTTTTGAAACGCTGGCGCAGGTCTATCGCGAGATCGAATTTCCCAAACTGAAGAGCCTGAAGATCACCGGCAATATCGTCTGCACCTACGCCACGATTTCGACGGGCGGCATCATCCTCTTGGCCGCCATGATTATTCCCGATTCCGTGCGAATCAATTACGCCGAGAATCTTCTCGGCGGTCTCGCGATGTATCTGGCCGGCCCGGAATTGCTGCGGCTGGCCTTTCATATTTTTGTAGTTATAGTGGGCGTGCTGATCCTGTCAGGCGCGGTCAACACTTCCATAATCGGGGCAAACGGCGTGATGAATCGAGTGGCCGAGGACGGCGTGCTCGATCCGTGGTTTCAGAAGCCCCACCGGCGCTTCGGCACGACGTATCGCATCATCAATCTGATCACGATTCTTCAGATCATTACGGTGATGTTGAGCAGAGGCCAGACCTATCTGCTGGGCGAGGCGTACGCATTCGGTATCATATGGAGCTTCTTCCTGAAAGCGCTCAGTGTCGTGGTGCTTCGATTCCAACGGCACGATCAGGAATACAAGACTCCGGGCAATATAACGATTGCGGGCCGTGAGATCCCGTTCGGCCTCATGGTTACGACGCTCGTGCTGTTCTTTGTGGCAGTAGCCAATCTCTTCTCAAAGAGAATCGCGACCATTTCTGGCGTGTCCTTCACTGCAATCCTTTTCGTGATCTTTACGATTTCGGAGCGCCGCTTCCATAAAAAGAAATCCAAGAAGGAAGGCCTTGAACAGTTCAATCTCGACATGCGGCCGGAAATCTCTACCGATTCGATTCATGTGAGGCCAGGCTGCGTGCTGGTGGCTGTCCGCGACTATACCCGGATGCAACATCTTCAGGTCGTCCTTCAGAAGACCAACGTGCGAAAGCAGGACATCGTGGTGATGACGGTTCGCGGTGTTTCTACGGCTGGAACGGGCGAATACTTACTCGGCGAGGACCAGATCTTCACTGATTATGAACGGGAGCTCTTTACGCGCGTTGTATCTATGGCGGAAAAAGAGGGCAAACCTGTCGAGCTTCTCACCGTGCCCGGTGTCAACCCATTCGACGCCATGGTGCATACGGCTGCGAGATTGAAAGCGTCACGCCTGGTCAGCGGTGTATCCGCGCGTATGGATTCCGAGGAGCTGGCNCGCCGCATTGGAAAGGCGTGGGAAACGTCGCCCGAACCGCGTCATCCGTTCTCTTTGGAAATCATCTCTCCGGATCGTCCCTCCATTTTTGTAAACCTCGGGCCACATCCCCCGCGGCTCTGGCCGNAAGACATCGATCTCGTGCACGAGCTTTGGCTCGAACTCANTGATGATTTCGGCAGTAAGCTTCACCATCGAGACATCGTCGGTGTTGCCTTAAGGCGGATGAACAAAGAACTTCACTCGCGGGAAAGAGCCGATGTGATGGGGGACGTGGTCGACGAGCTCGAGCACCGCGATCCGAAGCACTTGAAGGAATTCCCTTCCTAGTTATCTCGGCCTCTTGTGTCTTGTGTGCCTTTTGTGGCCATTTCTCTTCATTGACGTGTAATCGCAGCCGTATCATCATTTCCTACCCGTGATGCTAGCTCTCTACGCCATTTTCAGGATCGTCGTCATCAACCTGGTTCTAAGCGGCGATAACGCGGTGGTCATTGGACTGGCCGCGCACCGGCTGCCGTTGCGCCAGAGGCGCATCGCCATTTTCACGGGAGGCGCCGTCGCGGTGCTGCTGCGAATTGTTCTCACAGCAACTGCGGCATTGCTGCTGCAGATTACCGGTCTGCAATTTGTCGGCGGCATGCTCCTGATATGGATCGCGTTCAAGCTCCTGAAAGAAGAGGAGGAGAGCAAAGAAGGCGTCCGGAGCGCCGGGGGCATGCGGGAAGCCATTATAACCATCCTTGTGGCGGACTTCGTTATGAGCACGGACAACGTGCTCGGTGTTGCGGCGGCGAGCGGAGGCGATTTACGGCTCCTGGTGTTCGGACTCATCATGAGCATGGCTATTGTCATGTGGATGGGCAGTCTGGTTGCGGAACTAATCAACCGGTTTTGGTGGCTCTCGTATGTCGGGGCCGCAGTTATTGCCTGGACGGGCGCAATGATGATGTTCGATGACCGGTTTGTTACCGAACGGGCCGAGTGGTTGAGCCGTTGGGTGGCTTACCTTTCCGCCGCAGTCATCACGATCGCCGTGACCGCGTTCGCGCACTGGTTCCATCGCATGCGCCCATCGCGCGAGGGGTAAGCGTGATCTGGCTCTTCGGAGGGTTTGCGATCCTGGAGTACATCATTTACTTCCGGCACAACCCCCATTTCTTTCAGGGCGACACCATTTTCTGGTTCTACCGCCGGCACCGGACGATTAGCGATTTTCTAATGAGTTTCTTCAAGCTCGATCCTGGCTGGTATCGGCCGCTGACCGATAAAACGATCCAATCGCTGTTCTATCCCGTCTTCGGCTTCGAACCGGCGGGGTATCGCGTGGTGCAGTATCTCCTGTTCATGAGCGTGATCTTCGCGACGTACAAGCTCGCCTTCATCATGAGCCGCAGCAAACGCGTGGCAGTCATCGCTTCTCTTCTTTTCGGAGTGCATACCGTCAACGCCTACACCACCTATGATGTGGCTTTCGTACCTGAGCTGACTTTCACGTTCTTCTACGTCTGTGCGGCGGGCGCCTATTTACGCTATCGAGATTCGCACGGTCGCCGATTCTTCTTCTCATCTATTGCATGCTTTGTCGCAAGCCTGTGCTCAAAAGAATCGGCAGTGACGCTTCCGGTCATGGTCGTCGCACTCGATCTCATTTTGAATCGAGCCGCACTCCGCGATGCGATTGCGGCGGCTCGCGCGCATTTGATCATCCTTGTTCTTTACATAGTACTCGTTGTCGAATATCTCGGAGTTCAGCGTCCCGCTTTTCGAGCCATTCTGGACAGGCCCGGCCCCGAAGTCGCTTATCGGTTAGCTCTAGATCGGACAATATTGATCAACGCGGATTATGGGCTGAGTTGGGCATTCAATATTCCTCGCGGCTGGCAGACCGAATCACGTCACATGGACCCATGGGCAATCACATTCTTGAAATTCTTCCGAACAGCTGTGGTGCTCCTGGGGCTGTGGTTGATGTTTCGGCCGGAGCGCCGGATCGTCATCGCCGCACTGGCGTGGTTTTTCATTGCGATTCTCCCTGCACTACCACTCTTTGAGCATTTCGTTCCTTCTTATTTGTTTTGCCCTCTTGTCGGCTTATCGATTGGAATCGCGGCTATAGCCGATGCCGCGTATGGGAAGATAGCGAAGTATAGCCCGGCAGTCGCTGCACTAGCCCTCATAGCCCCACTGACACTGCTTGCCGGCATCTGTGCCATCGCTGCCCGCAACGATGCGCAAGATAACCGAATGCTGGGATGGTCTTCACGCTTAGCCTCCAATAGCCTCTCCGCTTTGAAGGCTAAGTACCCAGTGCTTCCGTCGAACACGACCATCTACTTCAGCAACGCCGGTGAACCGGGTCTTTCCTGGGATACTTCGGACGGTGAACTCTTCAAAATCGCCTATGGCGACGAGAGCATTCGCACGCTCTATTGGGATTGGGGCGTGGTCATCACGAAAGAGTTACTCGAGCGAGGCCCTCTAATCGTGATGAAGTACGATCAATTTCATTTCACGGACGTCACGAAAGAATTTCTTGCAGCCTCCGAACCGCCCGTTGGCTATCAAGTTCGGCCGGAATACCGACTGGCCATCACGCCCGATGTCGCCAAACGCGGCGAGAAGTATTGGCTTTCGATTGCGGGGATCGAAGATTCCGATGTCACCCTGCACTACAGCGTCGACGGCAGTCCCGTTCGCACCGTCACCGCACATTTCGACAATCATCATCAGGCAAGTTTCGACGTCTCCGACCAGACCCATAAAGGTCTCTACAAATTCGTCGGCTTTCGAAAAGCCGGCACCGAGGATTGGATCCAGGCTGCCGCTTCCATCCGCATCGATTAACCCAGGGCCACGTCAAAGTCTTCTAACGCCCTGATACGAGAACATTCCCCTCCTCGCAGAGGAGGGGAATATTTCGGTTGCGGCTTTGCCGCGCTATGCCTTTTGTGGGCTTTCTCAATCAATACCCAGCTCGATGACATATCCGTCCGGATCGGCAACATAAGCGTAAGGAGCGCCGGGTGAGTGTTCGCCTCGTTCCAATAATTTGCCGCCGGCTTTCTTGACCTCTTTAATTGCGGCTTCCAGGTCGCCGTCCACGACGGAAAAGCCGAAATGAGCGATACCGCCGCTCGTTCCGGCAACGTCCGCAGCATCCCCATCCTCGTGCAGCGTGATCAGGTCCTTACTTCGCGGTGTATGCAGAAAACCATCTCATCGCCGACTTTGAACTGTTCTCGCATGCCAAACACGCTGCGATAAAAGTGAAGCGACCGCTCCATATCACGGACGATAAGATGAATGTGAGTCAGACCTTTAGTTCGGATCATAAAATCTCACGGAAGGAACGGATCGCATCGATATGGTCTTGCGGTGTCGCGAAGCCGGCCAGCATGGTATCGACGGCGATGTGGGTCGCGTTCAAATGTTTTCACGCTTCGACCCCTTTGCGCCAGTATAGATCGTAACCGAGTGAAATCCGGGACGGCCACCGGATTATTACTGATACTCGCCGCATCTCCCTTCGCTCTTCAAAAAATGACTTCCTGCTATGATGAGGCTGAGATGAGAACACAGGTTGTTGCAGAAGGCGTCCGCGGCGACACGTTAGCGGGGGTACGCGTCTATTTCCGCCCGCGCGTTTTGTCGATGCTGCTGCTCGGCTTCTCGTCCGGATTGCCATTCCTCTTAACGGGCAACACTCTTGGTTATTGGTTACGGGACGAGGGGACATCGCTGACGGCTATCGGATTCTTGTCCTGGGTTGGAATTGCATATTCGTTGAAACCGTTTTATGCCCCCGTGATGGACAGGACGGATATGCCGCTGCTTGGCCGACTGGGGAGACGCCGCGGCTGGATTTTGATCACCCAACTATTCGTCTGCCTCGGCTTGATCGCCATGGCGTTGAGCGGTCCGCAACGTGGGCTCACGTTTCTCGGCGCAAGCGCTCTCGCCGTGGCGTTCGCCTCATCAGCTCAGGACATCGTCGTTGATGCCTGGCGAATCGAGATCGCTGACAACGCAGATGAACTTGGCTTGTTGTCCTCGGCGTATCAACTTGGTTATCGCGGCGCATTGCTCACCACAGAGTCGCTGATTTTGATCCCTGCATCACATTTAGGTTGGCCTGTTGCTTACGGCATGATGGCGGCGCTGATGATGATTGGTATCTTCGCCACGTCAAGAGCGGCCGAGCCGAAACGAGCAGGAGCCGTTAGCAGCAGCGCTGCCGGCTCACCAGTCTGGTCGGCGCGCGGGTTCTTTGACGCGGTTATCGGTCCGTTCAACGTCTTCTTCAAAACGTATGGGTGGACGACCCTCGTGATGTTGCTGATGATCAGCCTCTACCGGTTGCCCGATTTTATGAGAGGCCCGATCACCAACCCGTTTTATCACGACGTCGGTCTGTCGAAGGATGTCGTTGCCATGATTCGTGCTTCAGTAGGCCTGGCCTCAACGCTTCTTGGAATTGCGGCCGGGGGATGGAGCTCAGTCCGATTCGGCTATTTCAAGACGTTGATCACAGGGGCTGCCATCCAGGCACTCGGGATAGCTTCCTACTCCATCATGGCTTTTCATGGTCCTGACATCGTCACCTTCAGCGCGATCCTGGCTGCGGACGATTTTGCTTGGGCCTTTGCCGGAGTGGCCTTGGTCACTTACATGTCGAGCTTGACCAGCGTCGGCTACACAGCAACGCAGTACGCGCTCCTGTCTTCGACTTACGTATGGCTTGGAAAAATCCTGAAAGGTCCGTCCGGAGCTCTGGTCGAATATCTCTCTCATCATGGCCATACGCTGATGGATGCCTACGGAGTGTTCTTTATCGGCGCGGGCGCAATTGGCGCGCCTGGTTTGATTCTTTGCATCGTGCTGGCGCGGTTGGGGAAACGCGCGGAGGTCAGGCATCCGGCACGATAGGTTTAGCAATTCGAGCTCAGTTGACGAAATTGGGCGAATCGAGATCCGATTCCTCGTCGGGGTCAGGGATGGCGGCCACCGCCTCCAACAGACGATCCTCCAACTGTGGACCCAGCTGGAAGAAGCCGTCTGCCGAGAGTAAGTAGTGTTTGGGATTGGGACGGTACGATCCGGGCACGATTTTCCCGAGCTTTACGTGAAATTCACCGAAGATATCGTCGGTGAGAATTTCGCGAACGGGACCTTGCGGGGCACGCGTGCGCTGATCGACGACATACAGCGTCCCCTCGCCTATGCGCAGGGCCTCAGTAACAAGGTCCTTCAGGTATGGGCCGTGACGCGCGATCACCCCTTGCATCAACTCGACGAACACCGTGTTCGCCGCGAAATTATCCGGTGTGATCCGTTCGCCCGGTTCCAGTGGACGAAGGAGCTGACCGATGATCCCCTCCGAAGGAATTCCAGCGCCCTTAGACAAACGCTCGGGATCTAAGCATGTAATGTAGTCCTTCGACTCTTCTGAGGAATCGTGGAAATCGATTCGGATAACGCCGATTTGCAATTTCGTCATGCGAACATTCTCTCAGAAATGACATGTTTACTGAATGGCAACGACCTGATTCAGCACGGAGAGGAAGCGAAACGTCTCGGGGATGTAAAACGCGAAAAGGCTGGTGGCGCCCAGTTCAGGCAGGATCGGGTGAACATGCCCGTACATGCGCAACAGTGTCAGACTATTGGCGAGGCCGTTTGCCCGCGCGGCGGCAGCAAACTCGATACTCTGCTGAGCGGGAATGGCGGGATCGTTGAAGCCGTGAATCAAGATGAGCGGTGATCGTAGATCTTTGATGTAGTGTGAAGGCGATAAGGCATCAAGGCGCCGATGGAGCGGCTCAGGACCGGCATGCAGGCGGAGGCGGAAATCCTCGGAATTCGATGCAAAGAAAACCCGAAGCAAGGCCTGCGCGTCAGGAGAAAGATTTCCAGTTGTGCCGCCTCGGTCCAGGGCAAGCTTCCGAAGCTGCTGCCGGTCGCTTTCATCCGCGACCAAATCCGAATTGGCTCCCAGGTATACCCATTTCAAGTATGCGATCGGACTTTCCGGTCCCGTGATCACGTACTCCAGTGTTTCTCGGAGGTCGTAGTATCCGCCGAACGCCACTGCAACCCGGACACGATCACGTATCTCCGGATCGGCCGCGGCCACCAAGGCTGGACCGCATCCATAGCTGAAGCACGCAATGGCGGCATCACGTCCAATCGAACGAAAGACTGTTTTGATGTTGGCGGCCTCTTCGGGAAGGAGGTGCTGTTTTTTCATTTCGGCGAAATCCGGCACGTAAACGGCGAAGCCCGCCTGAGCCAACGCCTCGGAAATACGAACGAGGTCGACACTGTTTTTGCCGGTCGGATTGACGCCGTGAACGACGAGGATCGGCGAATCCGACCGCTGTCTCCCATACACATCGACCGGAATGCCGGAATGCGAAATCGTTCGATGCGACACAGGGCCGCGCCATGCATCCAAAGCAGCAGGGTATCCGAGGATCTTTAATGCAAGGAAAACAACCAGCAAGGCTCGCCGTAGAACTACCGCCACAGCTAAAAGCAACAGGCCCGGTAGCAGCTTACGTAGTGTAATCCGCATTGATGCGTATGTAGCCTTCCGTGAAATCGCAGGTCCAAACGCGAGCAGACGCGGAACCCGAGTCGAGCACCACGCGAATCTGGACTTCCTTTTGCGACAGTTTTTGACGCGCTTTCTCGCGCGTTGTATCCGATATCGGCACGCCACCGATATAGATGTCGACGTGGTCCGACTTCAGAGGGATGCCGGAGTTGCCGATCGCCCCTACGATGCGTCCCCAATTCGGATCGGCTCCATAGATTGCTGTCTTCACCAGAGGTGAGCGCGCGATCCCGCGGCCAATCGTACGAGCTGCCTTTTCGCTCGGCGCTCCTTCGATAATAAGTTCGACAAATTTTGAGGCGCCCTCACCATCACGCACGATGGCGGTTGCAAGCTCAATGCACAGGTCCGTCAATTTCGCTCGGAACTCATCGGCCGGAAGCCGAATTCCGGATGCGCCGTTGGCAAGCACGACCACCATGTCGTTGGTTGACGTATCACCATCGACAGAAATCGAATTGAAGGACTGTTCGACGGCGTATTCGAGTGACTCCTGTAATTCGCGATGCGGTATTTCGGCATCCGTTATGATGAACGACAGCATGGTCGCCATGTCCGGGTGAATCATGCCGGCGCCTTTCGCAACACCGGCAATGCGTGCGCTGCCGATTTCTGCTGTTGCGATTTTGGGAACGGTGTCGGTGGTCATAATCCCGCGCGCCAGCATTTCGAGGTTTCCGGGCGACAACGCCGAAACCAGTCTCGGAATCGAAGCCTTGATCGCGTCGACCGGCAAGGGACGCCCGATCACGCCGGTGGAAGATACTAGAATTTCATTCGCCCCATACCCGATCTGAGCCGCAAGAGCTTCAACGCAGACACACGCGGCCCGAATGCCCGCTTCACCAGTTGCCGCATTCGCATTTCCGGAATTCACAAGTATCGCCCGCACGCGGTGTCCGTTTTCTTCCAGGTGCTTTTTCGAAACGACCAACGGCGCAGCGATGAACGTGTTTTTCGTAAAAACTGCAGCAGCCGCTGCGGGGCGGTCCGAATAAATCAGCGCCAAATCCAGCACACCGCCCGATTTGATGCCCGCAGCGACAGCCGATGTCTTGAATCCTGCTATGGTCATTTTTTAAGCGTCGGGCCCACCGTCCGGCATCGTATTGGGTACAACTTTTTTATCGCCGGCCGGTTCCCCCACACATTCGCGCATATAATAGCCGAATTCGGAGGACTTCATGAAACGCGCATGGCTGTTACCCGCACTTCTTTGCCTCTTCTTTTCGGTTGTGTCTGCCTATGCCCAGGTCGAAAAAATCACGTCGGTCGAAGGCATCACCGAATACCGGCTGCAGAGCAATGGGCTTCGCATTTTGCTCTTCCCCGATCTATCGAAGCCGACAATCACGGTCAACGTTATATATCTCGTGGGCTCACGGCACGAAGACTACGGCGAGACGGGAATGGCTCACCTGCTCGAGCATTTGCTGTTCAAAGGGTCGAAAAATCATCCGAATGTTCCGAAGGAACTCCAGGACCACGGATCACGTCCGAACGGGACGACATGGTTCGATCGCACCAACTACTTCGAAACTTTTCAGGCCTCGGACGCCAACCTCGAATGGGCTCTGGATCTGGAAGCCGACCGCATGGTGAATTCTTTTGTTGCCNAGAAAGACCTCGATAGCGAAATGACCGTTGTACGAAACGAGTTCGAGCGCGGAGAGAATTCGCCCATGGACGTGCTCGAGGAGCGCGTCATGTCTACTGCATTTCTCTGGCACAACTACGGCAAGTCCACAATCGGCGCGCGCAGCGACATCGAGAACGTACCGATCGAACGTCTTCAGGCGTTCTATAGAAACTATTACCAGCCCGATAACGCCATCCTGCTCGTTGCCGGCAAATTCGATGAAGCCAGGACGCTCGGCCTCGTCACCAAATACTTCGGCCCAATTCCGAAGCCGCAACGCGTGCTTCAGTCCAACTACACGGTCGAACCGACTCAGGATGGGGAACGCTCGGTAACGCTCCGGCGCGTTGGCGAGGTGCAGGGCGTTGTCGTGGCCTATCACCTGCCGGCGGGATCGCATCCGGATTTCGCCGCATTGGATGTGGCTGCCGAGATTCTCGGTGATTCTCCGTCGGGACGCCTGTACAAAGCCCTGGTCGAGACCAAGAGGGCGACAAACGTGGCCGGCTACAGCTATCAACTCAAGGAACCTGGAGTAGCACTTTTTAGCGCATCAGTTCGAAAAGAGTCTTCGCTTGAAGATGCCCGTGGCATCCTGCTTCGAACGATTGATGAGGTCGCGTCGAAACCCTTCACTTCCGAAGAGGTCGAACGCGCGCGGGCCAGAATGCTAAAAGAATTCGATCTGCTTCTGAACAGCTCCGATCGGGTCGGATTGCGGATCAGCGAATGGGCCGGCATGGGTGATTGGCGCTTGATGTTCCTCAATCGAGACAGGGTGAGAAAAGTCACTGCCGACGATGTTCAGCGCGTCGCGAAGCATTACTTGAAGCCCGACAACCGGACCGTCGGACTCTTTATCCCGACGGCTCAGCCGGATCGTACCGACATCCCGGCGGCGCCTGATGTGGCGGCCATGCTCAAGGACTACAAAGGCGACGCCGCAGTTGCCGCCGGCGAAGCGTTCGATCCTTCGCCGGAAAACATCGACAGGCGCACTCAGCGCATCAATCTTGGAGGGGCGCTGAAGCTGGCGATGATTCCAAAAGGAACTCGAGGCAGTGTCGTTTTCGCGAACCTGAGGCTGGAGTTCGGAGATGAGAAAAGCCTGATGGGCTACTCGACGATCGGCCGCCTGACCAGCGCCATGCTCATGCGAGGAACGACANAGCACACGCGCCAGCAACTTCAGGACGAGCTGGACAGGTTGAAAGCGCGACTGAACGTCTTCGGGGGCGCGACTGGCGTGACGGTAACTGTCGAAACGGTTAAAGAAAATCTTCCGAAAGTGCTCGAGCTTGCCGCNGAAGTCTTACGACAGCCGTCATTTCCTGCGTCTGAATTCGAATCGCTGCGCCAGCAGCAGATCGCAGGAGTCGAAAATCAGAAGACCGAGCCCGGTGCCATCGCATCCCAGGCTTATTCGCGGCACATGAATCCATATCCAAAAGGGGACGTTCGCTATGTGCCGACGTTCGACGAGCAGATCGAAGGGCTGCGATCCGTCACACTCGATCAATTGAAGAAGTTCCATACGGAGTTCTACGGCGCGTCGAATGGCGAAGCAGCCATCGTTGGCGACTTCGATTCCGAAGACGCCCAGAAGACTGTTTCCGCAGAGATTGGAGCGTGGAAGAGTCCGAAGCCATACGCGCAGGTGAAGAATCCGTATCGGAAGATCGAACCGTTGAATCAGTCTTTCGAAACTCCGGACAAAGCAAACGCGTATTTTATGGCCGGATTGCGCATCAATATTCGCGATACGGATCCGGATTATCCCGCGCTGGTCCTGGCAAATTACATCATGGGGCAAGGGATCAACTCGCGCTTGTTTCAGCGGATCCGCGGGAGGGAAGGATTGAGCTACGGCGTGGGGTCCTCATTTTCCGTTGCGCCCGAAGAAGACAACGGCTCCTTTGTGGCGACAGCGATCTCCGCACCCGAAAATACTCCCAAAGTCGAAGCGGCTTTTCGTGACGAGCTGTCGAAAATCTTGAAAGACGGATTCAGCGATACCGAAATTTCCGCTGCAAAGACCAGTTGGCTTCAGGCACAGCAGGTCAGCCGGGCGCAGGATCGCGAACTGGTCGGCCGCGTCGCAAACCAGCTCCACTACGGCCGCGCCATGGAATGGGATGCCGATCTTGCGACGAAGGTTCAGGCTCTAACGAATCAGCAAATCCGCGAGGCCCTTCAGCGCCACATTGATTTGCCGGCGATGACGTTTATGAAAGGCGGCGATTTCAAGAAGGCGGGCGTGAAACCGTGAATTTCTTCAGATGCAATGAGGATTCGTGTATTTCGCTTCCAGCCGGTGCAGAACCGGCCCGTGGGCTCGCGCGAGTTCATCGACTTCGCGCTCCCATTCATAGAACTGGCCGAGCGTCGTCAGGTCGCAATCGAGCGCTGACAGGCAGCGGCGGTCTTCGAAAATCGAGGTCGCAAACAGGTTCGTGTAGAGGCGGCATAATCGTGCAAAATCTTCCGCGCCGGACCCATTCGCGGCGCTGTGAAGCTGATCGAAGAGCGAACGTGCCTGCTGGTGGTTTGCGACACTGCCGTCCATGGATGCGAACCGCAGGATGTCCTCCGTATTGTCCAGACACCGGTGGGCCACATCGCGCATAAAATTCAAAACAACTTCAATATCGTTCCAATCGGCATCGCCGCGGTTTTCCATCCGCTCGCCGATCAATCGCAGCACTTCCAGTCCGCAGAAGATAATTTGATGTTCTCTCGCGCGTGACGCTGTTGCTTGCATTTCGTCCTCTCTTGATGGCTTCGTCTTCTGATGGCTTCGTCCTATTCTTGAGGCTGCGCGCTCGCCGGCGCGTTGAAGGCTGCTACACAGTATTTGAAACGCTAATGCGCGCTAAAGGATAGTAGTAGAAACGCACGGCTGGCAAGAAGTTTTTATGATAAGCTTCTGCGCTTTTGAGGCAACGTGTGAACATTAAGGAGGTCGTGTGAGCACAACGCTGAACAATCAGGCGCCTGTTACCGAGCGAGAGTCCTCATCGGGTGAACAAAAACCGCCATTTCCCGGCATTCCGACGACTTCCGACGGCGCGGGAATGGTCGTTTGGGTCGAGACTCATGTCACCCAAGGCGCGTGCGCGTACCCCATCACGTCGTCAACGACTATGGGCGGTGGATACCAGGCGGAGGTGGCCAACGGAAAACGCAATTTATGGGGAGAGGAGTTGGCTTTCATCGAACCGGAATCCGAGCACAGTGCAGCGGGCACGTGCGAAGGCTTTGCCGTAGCGGGCGGACGGGTCACCAATTTCACCTCCGGCCAGGGCCTGATCTTAATGAAAGAAGGCCTCTACACGATCGCCGGAAAGCGTCTTCCGGTGGTGTTCCATATTGGTGCTCGAGCCCTCACGTCGCACTCACTGAATGTGCATGCCGGACACGATGACGTATACGGCGTAGCCGATTGCGGCTGGGGGGTGCTTTTGGCGAGGAACGCGCAAGAGGCCGGTGATCTTGCTCTGATTGCCCGGCGCGCTGCCGAGGAAACCGAGACTCCTTTTCTGAATGTCCAGGACGGATTTCTCACCACACACACGATAGAAAACGTCCGCTTGCCCGAACCCGAACTGATGAAGCAATTTGTCGGGCGTCCTTCCGAGCGCACTCGTCCGCTGTTTGATCCGCGTCTGCCGCTGATGTCCGGCGTCGTTCAGAACCAGGACAGTTACATGAAAGGAAAGATCGCGCAGCGAAAATGGTACGACCGCGTGCTGCCCACGTTGAAGGGGGTAATGGACGAATACACCCGCCTGACGGGACGCAAGTACGACGTGGTTATGCCCTACCGGTTGGACGATGCGGAGTATGCGATTGTCGGTTCCGGCTGCATGATCGAAACCGCCGAAGCGGTGGTCGACTGGATCCGCGAAAATATGGGAGTCAAAGTCGGCTTGCTGCATGTCACATGCTGGCGGCCGTATCCATCGATCGAAATCGTGGAAGCGTTGCGGCATTGCAAAGCCATTTCCGTCGTCGAGCGTCTCGATGTGCCGATGATGCAATCCAATCCCCTGCTCTGCGAAATGAAGGCCGCATTCGCCGACGCCGTCTCGGGGACGCCGGGCTATCCGGAATTGGATCACATGCCGCGTTTCTTCGGCGGTTCGGCCGGATTGGGCAGCCGCGATGTTCGTGCCGGAGACTTCATTGCCATCGTCGAGAACATGCGCAGCGACAGTCCTCGGACTTACTTCACTGTCGGCATCAAACACGAGAGCTCGCTTCGGGTGCCGATCGATCCGGATGTTCGCTCGCCCGGTTCCTTCTCGATGCGCGGACACTCGGTCGGCGGCTATGGATCAGTAACGACGAATAAAGTCATCGCGACCATTGCCGGTGAGGTATTCGGCATGGATGTGCAGGCGTATCCGAAATACGGTTCCGAAAAGAAGGGCCTGCCGACGACCTATTATTTGACAATCGCGAAGGACCACATTCGCGTTCACTCCGAACTGGAGCACGTGGAATTCATTCCGCTCAATGACGTCAATGCGTTCAACCTGGAAAATCCTTTAGCCGGTCTTTCCGATAATGGAATGGTCTTCGTTCAAAGCCCGAAAACCGAAACTGCGGAGATCTGGGCCGCCGTCCCCGCATGGGCGCGACGGAATCTTATTCAGAACAATGCGCGCGTGTTTGCGCTGGACACGGTCAAAATCGCAAAGGAGGTCTCATCCCTGGCCGATTTGCAACAGCGCATGCAGGGCATCGTCCTTCTTGGAGTGTTCTTACGCGTGACGCCGTTTACGGCGGAGAGCGGAGTCAGCGAAGAAGATCTCTTCAAGGGCGTTGAGAAAGCGCTCCGGAAATATTTCGGCAAGCGTGGCGAGCGCGTCGTGCAGGATAACCTGGAAGCCGTCTCGCGCGGCTATCGCGAACTGATGGAAATTCCGCGGCAGGTCATGCTGGACAACCCGGGCAAGCTGTAGGGGCGCTCTATATGAGAGCCCGTTCTGGCTTGAATGAATGGAATACGGGCGGTCCGCGGAGCGCAAGCGCGATA
>JGI25382J43887_10000178_pt1 | contig 17384 bp, 15 predicted proteins | sample GraSoi013_1_40cm_3_FD_43887 | JGI IMG/M metagenome (IMG submission 43887) | reverse complement strand
CGTCTGCGCCGCGCCGCTGACCACGGCCGTGCTGATGGTGCTGGTTGCCCCCTGACCCTGAATGACGCTCAGGGTGCTCGGGTTGGCGCTGATCGAGAAGTCATTGGTTCCCGACGGCGGAGAAAAGTTGTAGGTCTGAACGTCGAAGGTGGCGCCGTTCTCATCCGTCGGCGTCACGGTGACCGACGCGCCGGCGACCGTGACCCGGAGATAGTGGTAGATCGCCTTGGCATAAGCGTCGAAGCTGCTGTGTCCCGACACTCCTCCCAGCGGATCGCCGCCCCCGCCAGTGACGTAGCTCAACATCGGATTGCCTGCGATCTGCGGATAGTTCCGCTCGTAGAAGTGAGCGTGGCCATTGAAGACGATGTTCACTCCGTAGGACGCGAGCACGCCTTCAAGGTTGTCTGGGCCATCGAGGAACCAATCCGAGCCTTGCGAGCTGCTGTCCGCGTAGAGGGGGTAGTGCCAGAACGCAAACCTGTGCGCCGCGGGGTGACTGGCCAGGTCGTTGGTGAGCCAGGTCAGCTCGGCTCCGCAAATCGCGCAGCCTGCGACCGGACCGTTGAAGTGCGCCTGCCGGTCGCCCAGGTAAGCACCCGTCGAATCGCTCCAAGCCCCATCGAGGATGTAGAACCGGGTGCCGCCCCAATCGAACGCATACCAGCTGCTCGGGTAGGTCTTGGTCGTCGTACCCAGCGTCCCGGTGCAGCAGTAGGTGTCGCGCTGATAACGGCAGCCGCTCTGCGCGCAGGCTGCGATGGTCGCGTCTTGGGGCCAGTTCTGGAAGTAGGGCACGCTGCCGCTGAAGCCGTGATTTCCCGTCGCCGGGAACGCGGGGATTGTCCGTCCGACCTGCGGCCAGTATTGGGGACCAAACGCGTTGCCTCCCCGCAGGTCGCCATACTCGGTTTGCGTGCCCGAGTTGTAGACGTTGTCCCCCACCGTGACGATGAAAGCGGGCTTGGCGGTCGCTATCCGGGAGAGGACGTTGGCCTCATCCGTGGTTCCCGCGCCCCAGTCGCCGATCACAGCAAAGCTGAAGGGGTCGGTGGCGCCTGACGCGAGCGCGCTGGTGAATACCGGTGCCGCTCCGAGCATGTCGACGCCGGCTTGCGCGACCCGATAGCAGTAGTTGGTGTTCGGCTGGAGGCCGCTCAACTGGGCCTTGAACTGCTTGTCGTTGGTTCCGAACGAGGTCACGTAAGTTGCGGTGACCGAGCTCGGCGGCGACGCGCAATTGCCCGCGGCGGGACCCCACGAGATGATTGGCGCAGGAGAGGAGGTATCGGTAGCCAGGTTGACCATGGCCGACGACCCGGTGGCGTCCGTCAGGTACGGATCACGGAGCAGGATCGGAGCTGCGGCGGCGACCTTGATGGGTGTCCCCAGGGAGGGCAAGGACGCGACTGCGAATCCGTCGTTGTGGAGGGGTGCCAGGGCCGATACCAGGACCGCGATCAGGGAAACGGCTGCTCGCGTCGGCCGACTCAAAACTTCCGGCTCTTCCTCCAGAGAACATCACAGCTGGTGCCAACCCGCTGCCGGAAAAGCGGGTCGACCAGGGCCACGCGGCTTACCAGCCGCCCGGCCCGCGCGAACCATTGGAGCACTTTCCGGGCTATTAAGCGAGGAGTTTCTTCAAGGGAGAGGCGGGCGAATAGGACGGGTCGCCGAAAATTGGCCCCCCGACCGAACCTGATACGATCGCGCCACGAATTTCTGCTCGCGGAGCCGCTCCTGAGGGAGGGCATGTTCAGCCTCAGAGGAGGTCGGAATGCAATCAATCACACGGCGTGAGTTCGTCAAGCGCACAGCCCTGGCGGGAGCGCTGTTGACCCCGATACCGGCAATCCTCGAGGCGTGCAGCACCGGCACACCGACGACGACGAAGACCACCAAGCTGACGATCGCCGCGGTTCAAGGAGCCGAGGATGGGCCGCTGAAGAAAGTCGCGCCGATGTATCAATCGCAGAGCGGTATCACGATGGAGATCGTCGAGTTCCCCTACGACCAGCTGTTCGAGAAGCTGGTCACCACATTCCAGGCGAATGGCTCTTCATACGACCTGTGCATGATGGACGACCCGTGGATGCCCAAGTTCGGCACGATGGGCGCGCTTCAACCGCTCGACTCGAACTTCGGGTTCACTCGCGATTCCGATATACCGAGCATCGTCTACGACGTAGGAACGTGGCCGCCCCCACACGGTCCCGTGCCTCCGTCCGAGCAGGGCAAATCGCAGCACCTCTACGGGATCACCATCGTGGGCAACGTCGAGATGTTCATGTATCGCAAGGACCTCGCCACCACCGCGCCGAGCAGCTGGGACGACGTGCTCGCCAACGCGATGAAGTTCAACAAACCGAACTTCTATGGATATGTGATCCGCGGCAAGGCGACCAACCCGGCGAGCAGTGACTCGCTGCCCATTCTGTGGTCGTTTGGTGGCGACATATTCGACACGAGCTGGAAGGTCATGCTCGACTCCACCGAATCGATCGACGCCATCACGTTCCTCACCCAATCGTTGAAGAAGTACGCGGAGCCTGGCGCCGCGAACATCGATGCCGCCGACCGCGACAGGTTGATCGCCATCGGGCAGGCGTTCCAGTCCACGACCTGGCCGGCGGAGGTCACCGGCGTCGTCGAGGCNCAGGGCGTTTCCCAGGTGATCGGCAAGATGGCTTACATCCCGATCCCGAAAGGNCCCNGCGGCAAAGGTCTCGGCATGATGGGCAACTGGCTGCTCGGGATCCCAAAGGGCTCGAAGAACGGCTCGGCGGCAGCTGACTTCATCAAGTGGCTGATCAAGAGCGACAACATGAAGACGTACGTCCAGAACGGCGGCATTCCTACCCGGACGAGCCTGTTGAACGACCCTACCCTCGGCCAGGCCAACCCGTATTTCCCGGCGCTTGCGCAGTCGCTCGCGGCCCAGCCGAACTGGCGACCGCGGACGGACCAGTGGAACGCGGTCGAGACGATCTATGGCACCGCCGTCAACCAGGCTGTTGCCGGCCTNAAGTCTCCAAAAGACGCTCTTACCGCGGCCGCGGCCCAGGTNCGGACCGCGATGAAGCAGGCCGGCTACCCGTCCTGAGTCACGATCTGACCCGTCGGTGAACGTCCTACCGGCCCGCACCTCCTCGGTGAGGGTCGGTAGGCGACGTCTCAGCCGAGACGAGCGCCTCGGCTANCTGCTTATCCTGCCGTCTCTCGGCGCNGTCTTTGTCNTCGTCACAATCCCATTCGTCCTCGTCGTCATCCAGTCGATCAGCTCGGAAGACGGGACCTTGATCGGCCTGCGCAACTTCACCCGCGCCCTTGAAAACCCGNTGCTCTACGACGCGATCCGGGCGACCGCCGAATACACCGTACTGGTGCTCCCGGTCGAGATCTTGCTCGGCCTCTCNTTCGCGCTTTTAGTGCATCGGACGGTGCTCCGTCCTGGATTGCGGGCTGCCATTTACGTACTGGCGATCTTGCCGCTTGTTGTCCCACCGGTCGCGATCGGCGTTGTCGCGCGGCTCATCTACGCGCCTGGCTATGGCGTGCTGAATGTGATCCTCGAACGTCTCGGTCTGATGCACCAGGAGGTCAACTGGTTGGGCGACCCGACGCTCGCCATGCTCGCCGTGGCCAGCGTCGACGTCTGGCAGTGGACGCCGTTCGTGTACCTCGTCCTCTTCTCCGGGCTGCAGACCGTCCCTCGTGAGTCGGTCGAGGCCGCCCAGATCGACGGCGCGAACTGGTGGGCGCAGTTCCGTTACATCGACCTCGCCTACTTGCGACCGCTGTTCGTGCTCATCATCTTCTTCCGACTCGCCGATGTCCTGCGTGTCTTCGACCACGTCTTCATCCTCACGGGCGGCGGACCGGGGACCACGACCCAGCTGCTGAGCCTCTACATGTACCGAGTCGAGTTCAAGTTCTTCGACGCCGGCCAGGCGGCTGCCCTNGCGGTGCTCGTGCTCGTGTCGTTCAGCCTCCTTTATTCGTTGATCTCACGCGCGCTTCCCCTGGAGCGGGCATGAGCGNGATGGCTTCCGGCCGGTTTCTGCGAAGCGCGCTCGCAGCGATTGCGCTCGCCCTAGCCGGGGTTGTTTATGGCTTTCCCCTCTACTGGCTCGTGGTCACCTCATTGAAGAGCAAGGGCGAGTTGTTCGCGAGCACCGTGCACCTGGTACCGCACAATCCAACATTGGCCGCCTACACCAGCGTCCTGATCGACCGCGGATTTCTGGTGCTCCTCAANAACAGCGTATTCGTGTGCGTCTCGACGGTGGTCATAACTCTGGCAACCGGTCTGCTGATCACCTATCCGATCACGAGGCTGCCGCTTCCAGCACGGCTGCGCGTGAACGTGCTGACGTGGGCGTTGTCGTTGCGCTTCCTGCCGCCGATCGCCGTCGTCATTCCTTACTTCGCGATCGTCCGCACAGTCCAGATCTACGACCAACCAATCGCCTTGATCGGGATCTACTCTCTGTTCAACCTGCCCTTTGCCATCTGGATGCTGAAGGGGTTCCTCACTGAGATTCCGCTCGAGTTGGAGGACGCCGCGCTTGTCGACGGCGCCAGCCGCTGGATCGCGTTTTGGCGCATCCTGCTTCCCCTTGCCGCTCCAGGAATCATGGCGGCCGGCATCATCATCTTCACGTTCGCGTGGAGCGAGTTCCTGTTCGCCCTCATTCTCACAGCCACGCCGAACTCGCAGACGTTTCCTGTCGGGGTGCAAGGCCTGGTCACCCAGTTCGAGATCATCTGGAATGACATGGCCGCCTCAGGGGTGATCGCGATGGCGCTGCCGCTTGTGCTCATGATCATCGGCCGCAGGTACATCGTCGCGGGCCTGACGTTCGGCGTCATTCGTGAAAAGTGACAGCACNGTCGATCTACCTCAACGGCGCGACGGTGATGAGCACGCCGACCGAACGCGTGCTGGCTATAGCTCGCGACGCCGGGTTCGCGGGGATCGAGGCGCGTGCGGAGCGACTGCTCAACCACACGGATGAGGTCCGAGCAGCCGCCCTAGCGGCTGCGTCCGGTGAGGTGTTCTCGCTAAACGGTATTTCGCTGACCTTACGGCCCGACGGCCACATGGATCGCGGTGTGCTGGAAGCAGACCTGCCGCCACGCGTCGCGATCTGCAATGAACTGGGCGCGGTTTATCTGCTGGCGGTTGCGCCTCGTGCTCCGGGCCTCCGCGTCAACGACGCGATGGTGGGCCTGCGAGACGCGCTCGAGCTGGTGGCGGAGGGCGCTCGTCGGGCGGGTATCCGCGTCGCGTTCGAGTTCCTCGGCTTCCGAGACTGCCCAGTCAACACACCGGCACTGGCGGCGGAGGTGGTCGACCGCGTGGAGGGGATTGAGATGGTCCTCGACTCGTGTCACTGGCACGCGAGCGGCGGCCGGCCGCTTGGCGACTACCCAGTGGATCGGCTTGCACTCGTGCACCTGAACGACGCGCCGCAGGCGAAGCCAGGTTCGGAGATCCAGGATGCCGACCGCATCCTTCCTGGCGAAGGTGTCATCTCCCTCCGCGAATTGATCAACGAGCTGCGCTCACGTGGATACTCTGGCCCGTGGAGCCTCGAAACCTTCAATCCGTCGTACTGGGGCGAGGATCCTGCCCAGGTTGCCAAACGAGGCCTGGCTGCCGTCAAGAACGTCTTGCGGTGACGGGCCTCTGGCGGTATGACGAGCCGCAGGATGTTTGATGTCGATCCGGAGGCCGTGGCTTCGAGCTCGATCAATGAGGGTCGACTTCAACGGGCCATCGGTCTGGTCGGCAATTGGGTGGACACCGGGATCGTGCCAGGTGCCTCGCTCCTGATCGCGCGCGGCGACAACCTCGTCGTCGAGGGCTACCGGGGGCTCGCCGACATCAAGACCAAACGTGCCGCCTCGCGGGACACGCTGTGGAGCATCGCGTCCATCACCAAGCCGGTGACCGCAGCCGCAGTGATGGCGTGTGTGGACAGTGGCCTGCTGAGCCTCGATGCGCCGATCGTCGAGATGCTGCCCGAATTCAGCGCGCCCGGTGATGTCCGGCCCAAGCGCAACGAGGTGACTTTGCGACACCTGCTGACGCATACATCCGGCCTGGCGGGATTCAGCCGCGACAACATCACGCTTCGTCAGCGTCACGCGCCGATCGACGATTTCATCACGTCGTTCCTGAAGGAGGATCTGCATTTCCAACCCGGTCGATGGCACCTCTACAGCTCGGTCGGCTACGGATTGGCGGCCGAGATGGCGGGCCGAGCGCTTATCGCCTCCGGCGCTGCGCCTGGCATCACCCGCTCGCTGCAGGCCCACGAGTCGTTCACCCTGGATCTCCTCGAGAAGCTGGGCGTGGCCGATGCGGCGTTCAGGCCGGGCGACCCGGAACAGGCCCGGAGCGCCTGGGTGGAATCCACGGGGCAGGAAGGTCTTGACTGGGAGATCGGAAACTCGCGCTACTACCGGTCGCTCGGCATGCCTTGGGGTGGGCTCTTCACCAGGGCGCGGGACGTGCTCGCATTCATCCAGGCCTTCCTTCCCAGCCGGCGGCGCGCTTCGTCTCGGGTGCTATCGCAAACGGCCCTCGAGGAGATGGTCCGGTCGCAGGTCGCCCCCGCGGAGGCGCCGGTTTCCGTCGCCGCCTCGCAACGCGACATCACGTGGGACCCGACGAGCGAGCCGAGGGCGAGCGTCCCGTGGGGGCTGGGATGGGAGGTCAAGGGCAGCGGCGCCGGCGACTACTTCGGCGATGCGGCGCACGACACATCGTTCGGCCACTTCGGCGCCAGCGGAACGATCGCCTGGGCCGATCCGGAGGAAGAACTTGCGGTGGTCCTTCTGACCAATCAAGCGTGGGCGTCGCGCTGGCCGGTCCGGGATCGTCGTTTGGCGCGCCTGGCGGACGCCATCATGGCGGCGTTGGATTGAACCGCGCTTTATCCGAGAGGTCAGGTAGCGGTCATGCCTTCACGCGGAACGGCTCGAGCAGGTGCTTGGCGAACAGGTCGAGCTGGCTCAGGTCAGCGGTCATCGTGTGCAAGAACAGCTCCTCCACGCCGACGTCGATCCGCTCCTGGATTTTGCGCTGCACCTCGTCGATCGTCCCCGTCAGATACACGGCCTCGATGTAATCCCAGGGCCTCTCGTCGGAGACCACGGCGAGCATCTTCGCCTGCTGCTCGGCGATCGCGTCGTCGCGCTTGGTCGTTTCGGTGAGCCACAAGAAGTTTTCGTGGGCGACAGTGAAATTCTTGCGAGCCCTGGACGTGCCCTGACGCTCCAGCTCCCCGTCGATCTCCGCCATGTCCNGGACGATCTGCTGAGGCGGTGAGGTCGGCCGCGCGATCCATCCGTCCCAGCGGCAGATCCGCTGCAGCACACGGGCGTCCATCGTCGGCTGCTCCGGCGAGGCCGAGTGCGCCAGCTGGCGACCCCCCGCCACCCACACCGGGGGTACGGTGGTGAGCGGCTCTACCGTGATGCCGGCGAATTTGTGGTACTCGCCTCCAAAGCTCTGGTTCGGCGCCCGCAGAAGCTGCATCGAGGCCTCCAGCACCTCATCGGTGCGGCGACCGCGCTGCTGAATCGTGCCGCCTGTCGATTCGAACTCGGGCGCGTACCAACCTGTCCCGATGCCATAGATGAAGCGTCCCCCTGACAGGTGCTGCAGGGTGGCGATCTCCTTGGCGAGCACAACGGGGTTGTGAGTGGGCAGGACGAGGATCGACGTCCCGAGCTTGATTTTCGAGGTCACCGCGGCCGCGTGGGCCAGCGTCATCAGAGGCTCGGTCCAGCTGACGCGGTAGAAGCGCCGGGCCGTGAGCAGGTGGTCTGTGATGAACAGCGACTCGAACCCAAGCTCCTCGGCATGGGCTGCGAAACGTCTGAGCTCTTCGGCGTGGTGGCGCTCCTGGCCTGGGAGAAGGTAGGACGGGAGAAAGACGCNGAGCTTCAAGTCGAAACGATTGTATGGTGGCCTTCTCGATGCCTGAGAGCGTCCGCCTGCCCGGCGCAAACGGCGANGTGCACGACTACACGCCGGCCGGCAGGTTTCTCTACGCGGAAGGCGGCCCACCGCCTCGCACCCGGCTCCCGTACGCCGCCGTCCACGTGGTCGCGAATGCTCTGGCCGACACCAACCCTGTCGGGCCGGCCGCGGTGGACTGGGACCGCACGCTGGCGTTCCGGCGGCACATCTGGGCCTACGGACTCGGGGTCGCCGAAGCGATGGACACAGCGCAGCGCGGCATGGGACTGGACTGGGACGCGAGCAAAGAGCTGATCCGCCGCTCGGTCGCGGAGGCAAAGGCTGCCAGCGGGAGGATCGTGTGCGGCGCCCAGACCGATCATCTCGCCCCGGGATCCGCGCGGGCCGTGCGCGACGTCGAGGCCGCGTACGAGGAGCAGTGCGAATTCGTCGAGGGTCAGGGCGGCCAGGTCGTCCTCATGGCGAGCCGCGAGCTGGCGAGGATCGCCCGCGGCCCTGATGACTACGCCCGCGTCTATGGCCGTGTGCTCTCGCAGCTGCGGCGACCGGCGTTGATCCACTGGCTGGGCGAGGTGTTCGACCCGGCGCTCGCCGGCTACTGGGGGTACCGGGACATCGATCGCGCAATGAACGTCTGCCTGGAGATCATCACGGAGAACGCGGAGAAGGTCGAGGGCTTGAAGCTGTCGCTGCTCGATCAGAAGAGGGAGATCGGCATGCGCGCGATGTTGCCGCGCCAAGTTCGGATGTTCACCGGCGACGACTTCGACTATCCGACCACGATCGCCGGCGACGGCGAGCGTTTCAGCGACGCTCTCCTCGGCGCCTTCGACATGATCGCGCCGGCCGCNTCGGCCGCCCTGCTCGCCCTGGATGGAGGCGATGAGGAGTCGTTCCGCGCCATCCTCGCGCCGACGGTTCCGCTCTCCCGGCATGTCTTCGGGCATCCGACTTTCTACTACAAGGTCGGCGTGGTCTTCCTCGCGTACCTGAACGGACATCAGGATCACTTTCGGATGGTCGGCGGGCTGGAGAGCGGCCGCTCGGCAATGCACCTCGCGCAGACCTTCGTGCTTGCCGACCAGGCCGGTCTGCTCCGCGACGCCAAACTTGCTGTCGATCGGATGCGCGCGGTGATGGCAGTCGCCGGAGTCGGCGCGGGCTAGCAGGTGTGGTGGGGCCGCGCGGGCGGTGGGTTGGTCTTTCTGCCGGTCAGGATCCCGGTCCATTTCTCCTCGAGCCCGCGCATCTGCTCGAGGGTCTCTTCCTGGCTCCAATCCATTCCGAGGAAGCGTGCGTAGTTGCCACCGAGCATGCGAGCGATGTCGGCCTGAGGAACCAGCGGATCGTCCCCGGCGGCGCGATTGACCAGCGCGAGCTTGGGCAGCAGCGTCTCCGGGAACTCGAAGCCAGGGTAGTCGGTGGCCCAGCAGACCCGGCTCAACGGGCAGCCGAGCTGGCGGGCGCGGCGCAGAAACCCGTACGTCTCACGCTGGTCGAGCGTGCTGTTCAAGAAGCTCATGTCGAGGTAGACGTTGCGGTGGCGCGAGATAAGGACGAGGCACTCGTCGACCCAGGGATGGCCGGCGTGGCAGACAAGCAGTCGGAGGTTGGGAAACGCACGCGCGACGTCGTCGAGGAGGACCGGCCAACCGTAGAGCAGCACTGTGTCGCCGACCGGGGTGGTGGAGAGATGGACCATGACCGGAATGTCGAGCTCGGCCGCCTTGGCGAAAATCGGAAAGGCGAGGTCGCGGTCGTTGGGCGCCCAATGGTCGTACATCGGATAGAGCTTCAGCCCGGTCAGTTGGAGTTTCGTGATCGCTCGCTCGAGCTCGGCCACCGCCGCCTTGACGCCACGGAACTTCGGGTTTACGGCCGACATGCCGATGAACGTCTCGGGATACTTCGCGACCAGCGCGGCGATGTAATCATTTCCCTTGTCGATGCTCGGAGGACCCTCGACACCGGTGACGCCGGCGATGTCGACCGTCCCGCGAGATTCGTATCGCGTGTATTCGGACGGGGCGACGGCGAGGATCGTGCACTTGTCGACTCCGACACCGGCATGGTCGCGGATCAGCGTGTCCGGGTCGATCGGCTCCCACAGGTACTCCAATCCTTTCCAGTCCTCGTCGCCAGGATCGCGGTCCTCGGGCAGCGAGCCGTGCGACTGGAAGTAACCCATCGTCATCTCTTTGATGAAGCGCTCGTAACCGGGATAGAGGCCGGCCGCAAGCACGTGATTGTGGGCGTCGATGATCACGGCTTAAGACTAGCCCCGGCTACTATGAAAGCGGCCGTCGTCGTTCGTGAGGGAGGTGCCCATGTCAGACGCCAAAGAGACGTGGCGGGGGAAGGTCCGCGGCATGACGCCGGAAGAGGTCGAAGAATTCCTGGAGCTCGGGGTCAACATGTACCTCGCGTGCCTCAAACCGGATGGCACTCCCTACATCACCGTGTGCTGGCACGAATGGCGGGACGGTGTGTTCTGGGTGATCCCGCGTCAGCACTCGCGATGGGCGGAGTACCTCGCCAACGATCCCAGGGTGTCGTTTGTCGTCGAGCAGCCCAAGACGCTCGGCAAGGTTCTTGGCAGTGGCGAGGCGGAGCTCATCGAGCGTCCCAACATCGGGGGCGAATGGGTGCCGATCGCGACCCGTATGAGCTATCGGTACCTTGGTGAGAACGGGCCCACGTACCTGGAGTCCACGATGAAGCAACCCCGTTGGCTCTTCAGGATCAAGCCGGAGAGCTTCGAGACATGGCAGGGCGTCGGGTGGGCGCGCCGCTACTGGGTCGAGGAAACCGGCGGGCCGTCGTATGAGGAGGCCCACGCCTCCGTCTAGTCCGGCGTCGGCCCGAAAGCGCAGCGTCATGCTGGCCCTCGCGGCACGCGAGCAAGAGCTCATCGAGTTCGCGCGGGCGCTGGTCGCTGCGCCGAGCCCGAACCCACCCGGTGACGAGCGCCAGGTCGCCGACCTCGCCCGAGCCGANATGGAACGGCTCGGTTACGCCGGGACGCGAACTATCGCGATGGACCCGGCGCGGCCCAACGTCGTTGGAGTCGCATTCGAAAGCTCCACCGAGCCGACCCTCATGCTCAACGGCCATATCGACACCAAGCCGGCGGGCGACGTGGCGGAATGGTCACCCGGACCGTATGACCCGGTCCTCCGCGACGGGCGGCTCCACGGACTTGGCTCGGCCGATATGAAGGGCGCAGTCGCGGCGATGGTGTACGCCGGAGCCGCGCTGATCGAGGCTGGCGCTCCGCCGGGGACTCTCAAGATTGTGCTCACCGCCGATGAGGAGGCGGGGAGCCGATATGGAGCCCGGTTCCTCGCCGGACGGCCTGAGCTCGCGGCGGACTCAGTGCTTGTCGGCGAGGCGACGGGAATGGAGGTCCCCTGGGCGTACGTCGCCGTCGCATCCCGCGGCCTGTCCTGCTTTCTCGTCAAGGTTCGCGGAACCCAGATGCATTCGAGCCTGAGCGACCAGGTGCCGTCAGTCAACGCCAGCGTCCAGCTGGCCAAGGTGCTGACGCGGATGGCGGCCGGCTTCAAACCGACGTACCCGGCAAACCCGCTCGTGCCCGGCGGTCCGACCGTCAACCTCGGCGTGACCTTGAGCGGAGGCGTCTTCTTCGGCGTCTACCCAGGACATGCCGAGTTCGGCCTTGACATACGCACGCTGCCGGGGATGACGCTCGCCGGCTTGCAGGCCGATCTGGCTGCGTTCCTGGAGGAGATGCGCCGGGAGGATTCCGACCTGGACGTGACCGCGGAGGCGGTACCGGATCTGGAATGGTTTCCACCTTCGTCGATCGATCCCCAACACCCGTTGGTGGCGGCAGCGCAGAGCTCGGCTCGAGACGTGCTCGGTCGCGACGTCCCGGTGGGGACGATGCCTGCCTTCACGGATGGCACCCACTGGCACCTCGCCGGCAGCGCCTGCATCCCCGCCTTCGGCCCGGGCACACTCCTGGTGGCGCACCGCCCAAACGAAAGCGTGGCGGTCGCTGAGATCGTGGAGGCGGCTCGGATCTACGCCCTCACGGCCTTGCGCTACCTCGGCGGAGAAGTCACTCCGAAGTAGCGACGCTCCGATCGACCTCGGGCTCGACCGCTTTGAGCGCGATGAAAGGCTGCGGGTTCCAGCAGCGCAGAAGGTGACCATTCGATGCTTCAAGACCGGGGTGGTCATGCCAGCACCGGCTGATCACATAGGGGCAGCGCGGAGCGAAAAGACATGCCGGCGGCAGGACCCGCGGGTCCGGCACGCGGCCCGGAATCGTGTAGAGGTGCTTGCTGTCGCCGGCGGCTGAGGGGATCGAGCTGAGCAGCCCCTGCGTGTAGGGGTGGCGAGGGTTCGCGAAGATCTCTGACGCGGGTGCCTCCTCGACGATCTCGCCCGCATACATGACCGCGACGCGGTCGGCGACCTGCGACACGACGGCCAGGTTGTGGGTGATGAGCAGGACCGCCAGCTGCCGTCGCTCCTGCTCGGCGCGGATGAGCTCGAGGATCTGCGCCTGGATCGTGACATCAAGCGCGGTCGTTGGCTCGTCCGCGATGAGCACCTTGGGATCCAGGACGAGAGCCATCGCGATCATCACCCTCTGCCGCATACCGCCCGACATCTGGTGCGGGTAGTCGTCGAGCCGTTGCCGAGGCGATGGAATCTGGACCTCCTTGAGGATTTCCACCGCCATGTCTCGCGCCTCGCGGCGATTCACCTTGCGGTGAGCGGTTATCGCCTCCTCGATCTGGTCACCGATCGTGAACACGGGATCCAGGGAGGTGAGCGGCTCCTGGAACACCATGGAAACCGTATCGCCGCGCAGCGAACGCATCGTGCTCTCGGGCACGCCCGTGATNTCGCTGCCATCGAGCACGACGCTGCCGGCCGTGATTCGAGCCGGCGGGTCCGGCAGCAGGCGGATGACCGACAAGGCGGTTAGCGTCTTGCCGCAGCCCGACTCGCCGACGAGGGCGAGAGTCTCGCCGTCGTTCAGCTGAAAGGAGACGTTTCGCACGACGTCCACACGCCCCTCCCTCAAGAACAGAGTGGTACGTAGGCCCTTGACCTCGAGAGCGACGTCCGCGCTCAACTCACTCCCTTGAGACGCGGGTCGAGCACATCGCGCAGACCGTCACCCAGCACGTTCAATCCGAGGACCAGCAGGACGATGACGAAGCCTGGGATGGTGCTCAGCCAGTGGTTCAGAAGCATGTACCCGCTGCCCTCGTTGATCATCTGCCCCAGGCTCGGCAGAGGCGGCTGGGCGCCCATTCCGATGAAGGAGAGGCCGGCCTCGGCGATGATCGCGATGGCGATGTAGTAGGAACCCATGACGAGTGCCGAACCGACGACGTTTGGCAGCAGGTGGCGCGCCATGATGTCGAGATCGCCCTTGCCTAGCGCACGAGCCGCAGCCACGAACTCCTTCTCGCGCAGAGCGAATACCTCGCCCCGGACGATGCGCGCAAAGCCGGCCCAGTTGACGAACCCGACTGCGATGACGACCCCGGTGAGACCGGGCCCGATGGCGCCGATCAGCAGCACCGCGATCAGGATCAGCGGAAATCCCCATACCAGCTCCACAAAGCCGTTGATGATCCTGTCCACCCAACCTCGGTAGTAGCCGGCCAGCATTCCTGCCACCGTGCCGACGCTCAGGGCGATCGCCGTCGTGCCCAGGCCGACCAACATCGAGATGCGGATTCCCAGCAGGAGGCGNCTGAGGAGGTCNCGTCCGAGCTCGTCGGTGCCCAACAGGTGACCTTTGCTNAGAGGAGGGAGAAGGACGTCGCTCAGCACCTGCTTTGCGTAGTCATAGGGAGCCAGCGCCGGACCGACGATCGCCACCAACGTGAANAAGACGACGATCAGCGAGCCGGCGACCGCGAGCTTGTTCCGGGCGAGCTCGTACCAGGCGTCCCGCCACCGTGAAGGACGGGTCGTCCAGAGGCGTTCGACCTTCGCCTCCCACTGCGCCTTCTCGTCGAGGACTGTGAGGTCCGCCATCAAGCCACCCGGATCCGGGGGTTGGCGAGTCCGTACGCGATGTCAGCGAACCAATTCGCCAGCAGGACGAACAGGATGAGGAGCAGCGAGAAGAACTGAGCGACCGGGTAGTCGCGGCGGATGATCGAGTCGACCAGAAGGTAACCGACGCCCGGCCAGCGAAAGATCGTCTCCACGATCAGCGCGTAGCCAACGAGCCAACCCAGGCGAAGGCCCGTCAGGCTGATGACCGGTATCAGTGCGTTGCGGAGCACGTGGCGGATGATCACCTGCCACTCGGGCAAGCCCTTGGCGCGCAATGCGCGGACGAAGTCGTCGCGCAGGTGCTCGAGCATCGAGGACCTCGTCATCCTCATGGTCACCGCGGTGCCCTCGGCCGCGAGCACCAGAGCCGGCATGATGAGCTGAGGCGGATCGCAGCAGCCGGCCGAGGGCAGCAGGCCGAGGCGGAGCGAGAAGAAGTACACGAGGATGAGCGCCAACCAGAAGTTTGGGATTCCCATGCCGAGGATCGCACCGCCCATTGCGAGCTGGTCGACCCACGTGTTGCGTTTCACCGCGGCGAGCACTCCAAGCGGGATGGCGATCAAGTAGGAGAGCAGCAGCGCACTCAAGCCGAGGATGAGGCTGTTCCGTGCATGAACCTTGAGGAGCTCCGTGATGGGCGTGCCGTTCACCAGGGACGTGCCCAGGTCTCCAGTCGCGATGTGGCCGAGGTAGATGAAGTACTGCGTGTAGATGGGTTGGTCCAGGCCCAACCGCTTTTCGTAGGCCTGGCGAACCTCCTGCGAAGAGAGCGGGCTGAGCACACCACCGCCGCTCGGGCCGCCAGGGGCCGACCGGAGCGCGTAGAAGATCACGACCGACGAGATCGCCAGGATCAGCACCATGTAACCGGTCCGGCGCGCGAGGTACGAAGCCACCTATCCGGTACCCAGTGTGAACTTCTACGCGGTCAGGTCCCTAGTCGAGCCAGACGTCGTTGTAGTACGGGTAGAGATTCCATTGGTCGGGATGCCAGCCATGCACGTTCTTGCGGTTGACCCAGAAGGCATCTCGATTGATCACCGGCACGAAGGGCAGCTGCTCGGCAACCGCGAGCTGGAACTGCTTGCCGGCGGCGATGAGCTGGTCCTGGTTCGCGGCGCTCTGCCAGGCCGCGATCGCCGCGTCGACCTGCGGGACCACGGCGTTGCCCCAGTTCGGACCCTTGCCGTTGGCGTTGACGCTGTTCACGAAGAGNGTGACCACATCGATGGGGACCGGCCACAGGTAGAAGAACATNACCGAGTCCGGGTTGGCGAAGGCTTTGTTGAAGAACGTGCCGCGGTCGAGAGAAGAGACCTTGAGGTCCACGCCCACGGTCTTCAGCTGCGCCTGGATGACTGACCCGAGCTGCTGGTTGAAGCTCTCCGCCTGGATGATCATCTCGAAGCTGAACCGCTTGCCGNCCTTGACCAGGATGCCGTCCGATCCGGCCTGCCAGCCGGCCGCGCTCAACATGCTCTTGGCCTTGGCGACGTCGAACTGATTGAACTGCTCGACGTCCTTCGTGTACGACTTGTCAGCTGAAGTGATCGGCCCATACAGCGGCTCGCCGTGCGTGAAGAGCAGGGCCTTGACGATGCTCGCGCGGTCGATCGCATGTGACAGCGCTTGCCGCACGTTGACGTCGTTGAAGCCGAGATCCGTGCGCTTGAAGTTGAGGCTGAAGAAATAACCGGACCATTCCTTCAGCTGGGTCACGGTCAGGTTGCTGTCCGCTTGCAGCCGGGTGATGTCCTGGAACGCCGGTCCTCGCAGTGTGTCGATCTCGCCGTTCTGAATCTGGATCGCGCGCTGTGGAGCATCGAGGATGGTCAGCCAGTTGATGCCGTCCAGGTAGGGCTTGCCTTTGTTCTGGATGAACGGTGTGACGGTGCCTGGATAGTTTTCCCAGCGCTTGACCGATGTGTGGCTTCCTGGCACCCACTCGGTGAGCGTGAAAGGCCCGGAGCCGTCGACGCCCTGCTGGCCGTACTTGTCGCCGAGCTGGGTTCGGTAGGCCATGTTGATGATGTCCCAGTAGCCTGTCTTGACGATGTTGAAAAGGTCGAAATAGGGGTGCTTGAGCTTGATCACGAGCGTCGTGTCATCAGGGGCCTCGGTGCTGGCGACTGGAACCCAGACCGAACCCAAGGGCGAGCCGTTCTTCGGGTCGGCGATGCCGTCGTACACGGCCTTGATGGCGGACGCGTTGAGGGGCACTCCCGATTGAAACTTCAGGCCGCTGCGAATCTTGAACGTGACCGACAAGCCATCTGAGGCGGCGGTCCAGCTCGAGGCGATCTGCGGCACGTAGTTGCCCTGCGGGTCGTTGGTCACCAGCGACTCGTAGACCGCGTAAAAGGCAGGGTCGTACCAGTTGGTGTTGATGGGATCGAGGCGCGAGAAGTCGAGGTCGTAGCCTTCCTTCAAGGTACCCCCCTTCTTGGGGGTGCCGGAAGTCGTGTTGGTGGCCCCGCTGCAGGCGGCCAGGATTCCGCCGATGGTGGTCATACCGAGTCCAAGCGCCAGGGCGCCCTTCACGAACTCGCGCCGCGACAACCTGCCGCCTACATACTGATCGACGAGACCCTGCACCGCCGGCCGACTGCTGGCACCGTCCATCTTTGCTTCCCTCACAACAATCTCAGCGTGAGTCGATAATTCATAGGATCCTAACACCGCTCCCGCGGGTGCTCCCGGTCGAGTTCCGCGGCCCCGCCGACCAGATATTGCGAGGCTTGATCTTCGGCGCGGGCGAGCGCTGGGTGGTTCTCGTCCACGGTGAGGGACAGGACCTGGACGCGTGGCGGCCACTGGCCCACTTCCTCGCCGACCGCGAGCTGTGCGTCCTGGCTTTCGATATGCCTGGCCACGGCGCATCCGACGCGGAGTGGAAGCCTGAGCTCGCGGCTCCGGCGGTCCTGGCGGCTGTCGATTTTGCGAGGTCTGGAGGTGCCCGGCAGATTCATCTGATCGGAGCCGAGGTCGGTGCGCTGGCCGTGCTGGCCGCCGCGGCACGAGGTCCGCATGAGCCGGATTCGATCGTCGCCCTTTCCCCGACCATGGACGACCGGGTGGCAGACCTGGCTCATGTGCGCGAAGCGCGTGCGCCGAAGCTGATCCTGGTCGGCGCGCTGGACCCAGGCGCGGTTGGATCGGCCGAGGCTTTCTATCGGGGCGCCATCGGGCACTGCGAGCTCACCCAGTTCCCGGTCAGCGCGGAGGGCACCTATCTCCTGGCCGGCGAGTGGGGGTCGCATGCGCGCGAAAAGGTGCTGGCGCACCTCATGCACGAGGGCTGACTACCAGGCCGCGACCATCTGTTCCGGAA
>JGI25382J43887_10000176_pt1 | contig 17433 bp, 14 predicted proteins | sample GraSoi013_1_40cm_3_FD_43887 | JGI IMG/M metagenome (IMG submission 43887) | reverse complement strand
CTCGAGCCAAAGCTAGCGCAATAGCGCGCCCGATGCCGCGCGACCCACCGGTCACCAACGCTGTTTTGCCTTCGAGAATCATCTACTACTTGGTCCGCGAACTTCTTGTAGCGACCCAGGCACACTCCTCGCCCAAGCCTCCAGGCATTCCTCCCCAGTTGGGCAATGAATCTCGCTTCGGCACTCTTCGCAGAGCAGCACCATCGGTCTTACGAGTCGAAGCTGGTTGGACGGGCATTTCGGACAAGCTTGGGGCCTGGCGCTTAGCATCTCCTTAATGGTTCGAGCAAAAGTCCGCGGAGTGAACATTGCCTCGATACCTGCCACCGCTTGGCCTTCACGCAGTCGGGCGTGATCCACTTCAGGCATCCGCTGACGCAATACTGCTGCTCCAAACGACGTTAACAAACCGTTCCCTTCCAGTTTTCGGGGCGCGAATAAGTCACTGAGTTTTTCCACCGCACTGCCCTGGTAAAACTGGACTCCGTACTCAGTTTCCAGCCGAAACTGGATGTCCACAAAGTCCAATGACTCCGCCCCGAGGTCCTCTCCGAGTAGAGAGTCAGGCGTGATCTGCTCAACTGGGATTGGGAGCACCTCTGCAACGATTTTTTGAACACGCTCCAGAACTTCCTGATCACTTGGGATCATTTTCGTCCCTCCCCTCGCTATGATTGAACAATGTTTAGCTCATGAGTTCAACAACACTTTGATGTCATCACGGTCCAATATATAGGGATGCGTAGAATAAAACTCGATCCAAAGGCCGCGCACCACCTCCTCGAGTTCCTCTGGAGTGAAATTCTTCGGCCGACATACCGAATGCAACCCGTCATAGTCCTCCCAACGAGTATGCAAGAGCCTCTCCTCCCTGATCACCTTGTGCCAGAGAGGAGTCTCCGGAAAAGGGGTCGGAATTACGAATTCGACCAATTGAGCATCCACTTTCTGCAGGAACGACAAGACCTTATCTGCAATGCCATGATCGTGCTCGTCGGTGCCGACGTAGACCGACATCCAGATCTGTATGCCTGCTTCGCGGTACCGATCGTAAATCTCGCGGAAACGATCCAGCGCCTTCTGGTCACCGGCAATCGCTCGGTTGGAAAGCGAATCATACAGGACGTTGTAGATGGAATGGACCTTAGCCTCCTGAGCAAGCCGCATAAATGCGTTGTCGTAGCGACGTGGGAGCCCAATCGCCGAGGCCCAGGAACTCGGTTTTTCGAATCGCGCGAGAAGACGAAGGAGGTCATCAGTGTAAGGCGCGTAGGAGTCTCCGGTGAAGAACATATTGTCGTCGGTGATGTAGATCGTCGGCGAGGGGAAGTGACTTAGTTCTTGTTCCACGAGCTCCAAGGGTCGGAAACGAATCCGTTTACCGTAGGCGAAAGGAATTGGGCAGCCCGCGCAATTCAGCACGCAGCCACGCGACACCTGCAGGTAGTTGCAGGGGTTGGAATAGGCGTAGCGGTTGTAAATGCTGCGGTCGGGAATGGGAACCTCACTCATGTCCACGGGGTGCTCCCTGCGGTAAAAGGGCTTGAGCGAGCCACTTTCGTAGTCGGCAAGCATCTCCTGCCAGATACCTTCCGCATCCCCGATGAACACTACGTCAGCATGCTGCCTCGCTTCTTCGGGCCGGTAGGTGACGTGCAACCCACCAAGAACTACTGTTCTGCCCGCCGCGCGTAGCTGATCGGCCAGCTCATACGCCCGCAAGGCCATTTCGGTCTTGACATGCAGGCAGTAAAGATCCGCATCCAGGTGATTCATGGCCAGCTTCTCAATGCGATCGTCCACGACCGCGATCTCAATCTCTTTTGGCGTCATGGCCGCCAAAATGGGAAACGCCAGGCAGGGAGGTGTCCGACTGTGGGCGTGAGCGTCATAGTCTTTGCTGGCGAACTTGGGCGACCAGTCGGCCAGCACCTGGTAGAAGCGTCTGAACTTCGGGTAGAGGAACTGTATCTTTTGTAGTTTGGGCAACCTAGCCTCTTCAACTCGGGCAGTATTTCGCGGGGGGGATCGCTTTTTGCAGCGACCCATTGGCATTCACCGCCGTCCGCCGGTAACATGCCACGCATTCCAGCCAAGGTGTTCCTCACGCCGCTCAACTCTCCACTAATACCCGGGACGGCGTATAAACGCCGGTACGGGCGAGCGAAAGATAGATTTTTCGTCACTTTCTACAACATCCGATGCCAGCACCTAGCATCAGCGGTGTTTACTCATGGGTCCTGCTGCTGGGCGGTGTCGCAACACGCGTTCGTAGCTCGGGCGTCAGCCGCGTGAGCTTGAGCCGCTGGGTGCACCGATTGAAATCGCCAGATTGCCGGGACCATCTTCACGCTCCAAATGCCAGGCACCACTCGCCCTCTAGTCTCGTCAAGAAAGCATCACCACTGTGAATAATCTCCAGCAGTTCGGGATTGCGCGAATGAACTAGCGTCCAATCACCCCGACGAAAAAAAAAACAGNTCTTATCTGCTAACTCCTGCATGAATTGGACCTCCAGCCGNCCATGAAGGGCAATGGCACCATGCCTCCAAGCATCATGAAAAAGGTGATCGAGAACATCGCCTGTTGAATTACCCCTTACTCCGACTTGTACTACCTGGCCAACGCCACCCCGTTTTATGTAGTAAACGTACCAGCCAATGACTTCCCGGTCTTTGTTCCGCAAAACCACTTTTCGAATATCTCCGTAGGCTTTCCTTTCGCCCATAAAACCCAGCAGCCAACTCAAAGAATATCGATCGTATTCGGGTTGGAGCGCTTGGCTTCCCGAGAACTCGGACAAGCATGCAAGCAGCGTATCAACATCAAGTTCTTCTCCTGAGATCGCAGGCNCTGATTGGCGGAGAGGACTTCGCGGCATTCTCGCAGCTATTGCATCCACGACCCTGCAAAAAGATCTGCATACACCCCTGAAGGAGCCTGAGAACGTGCTCGTTCTTAAGCGAGACATAGCATACAGGGTGTAAAGACTCGGCCGTAGCGGGCGCGACCAATGGATGCTATACAACAACGCAGTGCTAAATCCTACTCTTGTAAGGACCTTGCGAGTCAGATCATTCGCTGAATCGCTGATTGACAGATCTTGTTTCCCAGCGAGGAAAGCCCTGACCAGATGCAGGCCGGCGAGAGTCGACCGATTATCCGGGTGGACCACAAAATTGCTGCCAAAGGCCACACAAATAGGTCTCCCTCGCGCCAACATCCGACGTGGGACAACACCAAGAAAGCCTGCGATCTTTCCCTTATGATCTTGATAAACTAGAGAAGGCAGAGCCTCATTCCACCAAGGATTGTGTAAGAAAAGCTCTTGAAGATAAGATCGTAGCGCCGGCGGAGAAGGTCCGTCTTGACCATGTAGGACCTTCCAGTTCAAATCTGCTACGTCTGGAATGTCATCTTCGACTAGTGGTCGTATTGGGCCCATTCTCTCAATCCGCTCAGTGTCTTGGTTCCGAAAGGATGCGCACTTTCGATTACTCACACTTTGTTATTTACATGAGGCAGCAGCATCCGACACTGTCCTCATTCTTCAATAGACACCAGGGAGGCGATTTGCCTCGTCAACGTTGTGCTTGTTCTCGCCAAGTCCAATAGAGCAACCGCTTGCATGGTCCCATTTCGACTGGGAGTGAGCGTCCATTTGCAGTGCACTAGCTAGCCGTTTGGTTCCAAGGCGTAGCTAAGGTGGCCGTTCCTAAGGTTCGCGTACGCCATTCGGGCTCGCTCCTTGCCGGGACCATCTACTATCCAGATGTCACCTTGGCGAATTACTTTCATCCGACTTCTCTCTCTCCACCAAGAATCAACTTCCCTGGGAAGGGCAACCCACAGCTGTCCCTCGGAACGCAACGCAGAGATACATTCTAACAAACCGACGTACGTGTTCCGCGCGCGTTTCTCGATCACGTAGTCCGGATGGACAATAAAACTAATTAGACCGTGTTTGTCCATGATTAGAGCGATTTGTTGCTTCCAGAGTTCAATCGAATAATCATTCAGTATGCGAAACAGGGAATAATCTTGAGTTGTAGTTACCGGGAGCTCCAGCATTCCTCCAATGAAATAGGGCATAACGGTACAGCAACCTCCTTGCTGCGCATCCAAATGCGCCACGTTAGGGATCGACATGTCGTACGAAAAGGCCAACGCATCGTACCAATCGGCGTTTCTATACAACACTGCAGCTCGAAAGCCGCTGGCCCCGTATTCCTTAGCATATAGATTTATCCGTTCGGCACGACGCAAGAATTCTTCCCGGTCAGTAAAGAGACGGCCGTCATGGTTAAGATCCTGGATTCCTAATTCAAATCCTCTATTCCGGATGCTCTCGAGCAGACTCTGAGGGACTTTATAGCGCTTCTCAGGAACAATCTGAAAGGATGCCTTAATTTGGAATGAGTCATCTATATCCATGAGGTGCGAGCAAAAATCCCTGCCAGACTGAGTCTCCACATCGTGCGTAATCATCGCGCAGCTCAAGGCTCCATCGGGCCAAAACCAAATAAATGGAATCTGATCGGTACGGTTCGCCGTCATAGAGAGGACCAAAAGTCTTTCAAGTATGTGTTCTACCGTCCGATCAACCGGCCATTTGGGAAAGTATATTTTTCCCCGGCCGCGGAAATATATTTGTTGAATCGGCCGCCGCACGGAGGCGGGCATCAGTGGGCGCAGAAAATAATAAGCCTTTCGGATAATCGTTCTTCCGGCGGATGTGAGAACAGGCCCGCGAGCATTGCTGGTATAACGCTCACGGCGCAGGTTATCGATAACTTGTGTGGGATCAAATGGGAGGCAGGGTGTCGAGCCCTTTACGGTAACGTCCTCCAATGCATCGTGCAGCGGATCTGTGGCGCGCTTGGCACAGAAACCCGAAGAGGATTGGCCAAAACAAATGGCGTCGTGGCCAAAGCGGAAAAAGCCCGAGGTATCGGATAGCCCACTGATTAAGGTGAACTCTGCAAAATTTTCGGGGCACCGATAATAATCAATGAGCGCTTTATTCATAATCCTTGGTCGTTGCCTCTCTTCCGCTGAAGATTATTCAGTCACTACAGTCCCCTGGTGTCCCGAAACCCACGTTAGGCCGTTCCATCATCCTTTAGCCAAGATGTTTGTATAACAGCTTTCCTGCTGTGGCCAGAAAGCCGTCAGGCATCCGGGAAAAGATCTGCTTTACGATTAGCAGCTTCCAGCCTTCGCGGGTGGTCTGACAGCGACGCCCAGGGTATCTCAAGTAGGTGAGTGAGGATCGCGTGGCATCCCAACGATCCTTGAACGTCATCAGACCTGTATTGTTAGGATCGGAGCGGCCTAGATCGAATTCTTTCAGCCCCTGGTCCTTGGCCTCCTGAATGGCTTTCCAGAATAAAAGGGCCATGCCACCTAGATTGTGGGAACTTGCATCGGAGCAGCCATACTTGTAAACGAGGCTACTCTTGTAGCGCAGCGTGAGGATACTGGCAACGGGTCGCCCCTCTTTCGAAGCCACGCGAATATTGAGCTGCTCGCCCAGACAAGCAATCAAGTTGCGGAACCACTTACTCGGCTGAGGCGGTAACTGGTGGCGCCGACGCGTGAGCAATAACAGACGATAGAACTTGTCCAGGAGCGACTCGGCTCTCCCCTCTTCACAAACCAGGCCTTCCCGTTCTGCCCGGCGGATCTTTTTTTGAATGGAGTCCTTTTGAAAAGACTGGAAGAGTTCTTCTGTGCTGGAATGAAGGTCTAGCTTGTGAAAGCAAAAAGTCTCGCTTCTCTCAAACCTCGACCCCGTAATCGGATGTGGTCTCAAAGGCCGGATCTCAATGTATTTCAAGTTTCCCTTCTCCGCCTTGCACTCCAGGAAGGCGAGTATTTCCTCGAGATCTTCTGACCTGTCGACCAACGGTTCACAGTGGTCAGCAAAAGGCAAGGAGACGAGTCGGTTCCCGGTGACCCAACTGTCGATCCGGCAAAACGCAATGCCATTGGTCAATCCTGCCGTCGGGGCAGAAGTGGTCAGAACGACAGGTTCATATCCATAGGTGCGTCGCAACGCCGCTAGCCAGCCAGTCGTGTGAAATACAGAGGAACGAGGATGCTTCTGAAGAAACTCTTTCCAGCGAAGGTCCCCAAGCGGATCAACCTGATGAACCGTCACCTGAATTCCTCCGCGTCCCCTTTATTTCTCATGTGATGACCATTCCCAGGTTGGCTCGGGCCCAGCAGCTTGTTCAAAGGTCAAGCAACCTGAATTTCATCCTTGGGATCCTGCTTTGCGGATATCAGCCACCTGTAACCCAATGACATCTTCCCCAGATCCACCTCAGCTCTCCAGGTTGCAAACCGGAAAGACGAATCCAGTCAGGATTAGGTTAAAGCCCCTCTCTCTTTTTCCAGGAACGCTCGATGCCACAGCTCAAGTGTAACGAGAGAAAAAAGCTCTTTGGAGTAACCGCCGGAGCGCAGATCTTCTGAGATTAAGCGCTCGATGCACCCCCTCTCGAAATAGCCTCTCGCCAAAGTTTTTCCATCGAGCAGTATGCCGTGGAGCCAATCCCTCAAATCGGTCCTCAGCCAGGACTCGTAGGGAACGGGAAAGCCGGCCTTCCTGCGTCTCAGAATATCCTGCGGAACTCGGTCATCGAGAATCTTTTTGACGATATATTTTGTCGTGAAACCGCGAACTTTGTATTTCCCAGGCAAAGAGGCTGCAAATTCAAGCACCCTATGGTCGAGGAAAGGCACGCGAAGCTCGACGGAGTTGGCCATCGTCATCTTATCAGCTTTCAGTAACAGGTCATCTGCTAGCCACGTCTTCGTATCCACGTAGAGCATTTTGTTCACCCTGTCATATCCCGCTCCATTTCGGAGGTACTTCTTCACCACGCTGAGCGAGCACTCCTTATTCACGCAATGAGCGAAGTCCTTCGAATACAACTCGTTAATACGGTGATTGAAAAAGCGAAATGGGTTGGAGGTCCGACTGTAGTAATAAGAATCGAAACATGTATCTAGCAACGGCGCGTATTTCGCCACCTTTTCGGACCGGAGGAGATGGTTAAGAACGGAAAGACCTGCGGAGAGAAGTCCATTGAGCGGCTTGAAAACGCTTTTCAGACGCTCCAGCCAAAGGATGTTTCTGTAATTACTGTACCCGGCGAATGCTTCATCCCCGCCCTCTCCCGAAATCAGCACTTTTACATGATTCTTTGCTAGTCTTGATACATAGTACAAAGCAACCGCGGGAGGCTCGCAGACAGGTTCCTCCATATGCCAGACATATTTCGGCAGAAAATTCTCAAAATCCTTTGAAGTTATAGTCATCTCATGGTGCTCGGTTCCGAATGTGCGAGCTGCCAGTCTTGCATAGGGCCTTTCATCGACGATTCCCGGTTCGGAAAAACCGATCGTATAGCTGGTTATCGGACGATCTGTCTTTCCCACTGCGAGACTGAGCAGAGCCGTGGAGTCAACCCCCCCGCTCAGAAGAAATCCCACAGGCACATCACTGATCATGTGGAGGCAGACTGCCTCCTCCAGCAGGGCTAAGAGCTGTGTCTCTGCTTCACGGAGGCTTCGCGTCGAGTCTGAGAAGTGGAGATCCCAATACTGCCGGATTTCTGGCCTGCTTCCCCTGACGACCATGTAGGATCCAGGGGCCAGCTTATAAATATTCCGGAACAGCGTTTCCTCGCCGGGAAGGTAGTAAAACGTCAGGAACCGGTCGATCATAGTCGGGAGGACATCCGGGTCCACTTCCGGATCAGCCAGAAGGGCCTTAATTTCCGAAGCGAAAATCAAAGAGTTGTCTGTCAACCAGTAATAAAGAGGCTTTATTCCAACCCGATCTCTTGCCAGGAGTAAGACTTTCTGGCGCTCATCCCACAGAGCGAAGGCAAACATTCCACGGAGCTTTTCGACGCAGGACTCGCCCAGCTCTTCGTAGAGATGAACGATTGCCTCGGTATCTGATTCCGTCTTAAAAATATGCCCTTTCTTCAATAAATAGCGGCGAAGCTCTTGGTAATTGTAGATTTCTCCGTTGAATACGATCCAAACCGTACCATCTTCGTTGGAAAGGGGTTGCTGGCCGCTGTACAAATCGATAATCGCGAGCCGTCTGTGGCCCAGACCGATATGTTGCGACACGTAGGTTCCTTCGCCATCCGGACCTCGGTGGCGAATCGTGTCCAACATACTCCTCAGGAGCGCTTGGTCAACGCCAGGAGAGCCGTCGAGAATCAGTTTTCCGCAGATTCCGCACATGGCTAGTCAAATCCCAACTAACGGTGGCTATGAGGATCTAACAGGCTGGTCATCAAGCCCAATTGCCCACTTCAGTACGGCTGCCCACTTCCTCGAGGCCGAGTACAGCCGTTGCTTTTCCGTGGCAATTCTTTCTAAGGGGAGTAACGGAACCATTACTGTGAGTCGACAGATGGCTGCGACGCCCATCACCACTCGGTACATCCAAGCGTAAAGCGGGCCACGTGTCTTTCGACAGAATTGCATAATTGCTTTTCTTTGTGTAATCGCCACCCATTGATTGTTGTCCCTCTGCTTTGTGCTCCCGTGGCCGTAATGAATTACGCTAGCGTCGCCGACGTAGTAGATCTTGAGTCCTGTCTTATGGATCTTGAAGCACAAATCCACGTCCTCAGCATACATGAAGTAATCCTCGCTGAATAAACCGACGGTTTCGAAAACGTCTCTACGAATCATCAGGCAGGCACCCGACACGACCTCGACCTCGCTGGGCTCTTCTCGATCCGAGAAAAGTGGTTCAATTCGCCAGAGCTTGCAAGCAGGCCAGCGGACCCGCAACAACTCGATGTCCAGCACCTGATTCAGGACCGTTGGAAAGCGTTGGATACAAGCGGTCTGAATGGACAGGTCAGAGTTCAGCAGCCTACAGCCGATAATTCCGGCATCCGGAAGTGACTTCAGGCGAGCCAACATTGTGGGGATTGCCAGGCCAATAACTCTTGTGTCGGGATTCAAAAATAGCACGTATCGCCCCGCGCTGCTCTTGAAACCAAGGTTATTTGCTCTGGCGAAGCCAAGGTTTTCCCTGCTCTTGAGAAGATTTATGCCCGGGAACTCTCTCTTCAACTGATCGGCGTCGTCACTGGGGGATCCGTTATCCACGACGATAACATCAAAATCTAAGCCGGAAGTCGCAGAGTAGATGCTGGCAAGACAGGCTCGGAGATAATGCGACGAGTTCCAATTTACGAAGATGATCGACAATTCTGGCAAAGAGTGCAAGCTGTGTTCTCTATCGTCTTGTTTCTATCTCTTGTTTTTGCCCATCTGGAATTCACGCCAGTGTGGTCTGGATTCAGAATTCGGCCTCGCCCTTTTACTTCCAAATCGTTTCTCTTCCACACAGGCGCCGCAGTTGCTGCCGACGGAGATATTGAATCATGGCTCGGTCATCAACTTGCGGGATCCGATTGAGATAACCCGAAACAAAACCAAAAGCCATACCGATGGAACCCACAATGTAGGGCTTGAATGCTAACCTGTAGAAGCACTTAACGGCCATGAACAGAGGGTGATAACCAGCGACGTAGTATGCCCTTCCATTCTTGACCATATTCCGCCACCTGCTCTCCTCTGTTCCGGTGAAGCGATGGTGAATCACATCGAGGTCCACAAAACTCTCGGTCACCCACCCCAGCATGTTGGCTTTTACTTCATCAATGATGTCCCATCCCGGGGCTGGCCATAGGCCGCCGATGGCGGTCCAACAATCCTTTCTGTAAATCTTGGTAGCACCGCGCACATGGAACCGGGGGCACTTTTCCAGACGCAAATTGCCATTCACAATGTGGTGTATGCTTCCTCCTCCGATCCCGAGACGCGGCAGCGCACGGAAATACTCAAATGCTCTCTCAAAGTAATTGGGAGAAAAACTTAGATCTCCGTCTAACTTTACGATGAACTCCCAATCGTTGGAATGCAAAGAATTGTAGCCCTCGGAAAAGGCTTCGACAACTCCGCCACCGGACTGCCGGTACCCACGATTGGGGCGGCGTTTGGGACGGATCCAGGGATAAAGATTCGCATAGCGCTCGACGATCACGCCTGTGCCGTCTGTGGACCCATCATCGACGATGATCCACTCGGTTGGTCGAATAGTCTGGCCCACGACGCTGCGAATCGTCGACTCGATATATCTCGCCTCGTTGCGAACCGGGGTGATAACTACGTATCTTGTATCCACGAAACTTATATGCGCCTCGAAGAGATGATCGAAAAAGAGTCTTCATCTGATAAAAAAGCAACTGCTGCGGTCTTCATAGACACCCCGCGCTTTGAACTATGCCGACGGGAATCGTGCCTCTAAGATAGTGGCGAAGNGGGCCCGACGAGGAAGCCCATACCCCCGCCCGGGCAATCAGAGCCCAAACGGACGCCTTCATAACGAGAGCCACNCGCGCCACTACTTCGTGTCAAGCTGGTGCGACGAGCTGTGCCAAGCCGTAATATCTGCGCTATTTTCTCACGGCACCGAAGCTTTCTAAGCGGACGTAGCGCTTGCCCTTTTCTTTGCAAAACTTGTGAAACGCCGAGCTGCAGAAAATATCATCACTTAGTAATAGTCCTCCGTCAGGGAGGTATGGCCAGGCCGTTGAATATTCAAAATACTGATGGTGGAACGTATGCATGCTGTCGTGAAAGAGGATGTCTATCGTCGGATACTCGATCAAGAGTCGTGGCAACAACTCCTTGCTATCTCCCAAGAACAGATGGTGCCGGGCTCTTAGGTAATCTGGGACTAGCCATCCAGGCGCGCAACCTGAAGGTATCGTTGTTTCTGGCATGGCATGCGTCGAGCATTTGATGGTTTCCCTGGCAGGAAGATCGATGGATACCAATTCACCAGAGCGGTTCTCCGAGAGAGCGCGTAAAATGATTGCGCTCGACTGACCGTCGAACACCCCCGTTTCAAAAACAATCCGGGGTTTCGAGTACCTGACGGCCATATACAAGAATTCGTGCCATTCCATCCAGTTCACGCGCCGACGCCGTTTTTCCACCATTTTCTCGTTTAGAGCTTCAGAAAAAAAGTGGTCTGTTAAGAACTCTAGACGGCAAGCCTCAACCCATGAAGAGTTTGCTTCCGGAAAAAGTGCAGTGATCATGTCCACGCACGTTAATCTCGGAGGCGCCATTAGAGTGGGGGGAATCTCGGGGAGTTGGGAAACCCAGCGCCAGATGTCGAGTGCCGATGCATGAGCAAGCCTTCCCAGGACGTACAAGAGTACGCCCGATGAGCGCTTCGAGGATGACCCGGTGCGATGCATAATCTTCTTCCCGTTTACGTCCCCAACAAATTTTCCGCTTAGCCGCAAGAGCGAACTAGCTCCTGTGGTGTCCCCACCACCATTACTGTTTCTTCGGCAACAACCCTAGAATCCGCTCAAATGAAGTGAACTGATCCAAATCATCTACGTCGATCTCTAGTCCAAATTCCTCCTCAACGAGGGTAAGCAATGTGACGCTCGCCACAGAATCCCAGCCTTCTACAGAGGTGGGTGTGGCCCGAAGGATTTCATCTGCGCTCAGTTCCGGGAAGAGGGCTGAGAAACATCTGAGCAGGCGAGTTTTAAATGTCGTCAATCCGTAATCTCCCTGACCCTGTGGAGAAGGTCTCGCGGCCGCTTTTTGAAAAACTTCTCTCTCTCAAGGCGACAACCAGGCGTAGGCGGCATATCTAATATCTGTTCAAGGAATGCTCTGAGTTGGCTATTTCTATTAGTCGCGGCGAAATCGAACTCAACTTCGTCAACTCCGAACCGCGCGAATAATTCTTCCAGGCATCTGTGTTCGATGCAGCGTGAAAAGGCCCGACAACTCATTACCCAAGTATCTATGAAGAGCTTTTTCGCCTCCTGACGACCGGCCAACACAGCGATTTTCCCCAGCGGTCCATATTTGTCCTTGTAGGCCACCAGGAGCAGAAAGGTATCGCGATGCTTCAGGTAGTTTGTCCAAGAAGCGTCAGTGTACCTTGCGCCGTTGAGATTGAACTGATTAGTTTTATTCACGAGTGTCAAAGCCCGCGGATCTAAGGGATATTTGCTGAAGCTCAGGGTCAGCTCGGCCTCAGCCTGCTCGAGGAACTGCGAAGGTGAGTTACCAGGATTTTGGTCGTCCTCGGTATGGGAATTACCGCGGCGAATGGACTTGAGCCGGATTGCGTCTTCTTCCAGAATGACACTCTTACCGAAAAAATCCCGCAAGCGCTCGAGGAGTCGGTAGATGGCTTCGTAGTCCCTTCGTGGAAATAGGATGCACTCGACATCGGGATGGCTGAGCTTCACCTCCGCTAGCTCAGTGGGGCTATCATCGATGAACACGACTGCATCGGCCGCGACATTCCAGGTCTTCAAAATCCGAGCGACGGATTCGGATTTGGGCCCCCAATGGGCTTCCATCGGGAAAATAGCGTCTCGGGAGAGAATCAGGTCTTCCCTCTGGAAAGCCTTTTCTACCAGCGAGCTATCGTTCTTGCTGGCCACGCCGATCAAGACGCCCGCCGCAGACAGGGCTTGGAGCAATTGCTGGTATAAGCCGTGCATATGGCTGCGATGGTCTAGGCCCCAGGAAACTCCCTCGATTCCCGTCTCGCCAAGGATGCCTTTCCAAAGCGTGCCGTCCAAATCCGTGATCAACCCCTTCTTCGGCGTGGGATTTTGCAGCAGTCGGCCTATCAGTTCAGCCACGACCGCGGCATGCGGCAGTTTATAGGGGAAGCCGGCGAGGAGCTCTGATTCGACATCAAGCCGCTCGCCCGGAGGCGAGAGCCGATCCAGTCGCTGTGGGTTGATGACTCTGACGCTCGGATGCTGCGCCACCTGAATGCTCAAGGAAGACACACTTGCCCTGAGTTCGAGATCCATAACGCTTGCCTGCCACCCGGATGTGAAAGAGATCGGTGGTAAGGGCAAGGTTGGGAAGCAAATCACCAGGGGAGCATTTTCGGAGACCCTCTGAATGGCTCGCAGGAATTGGGAAGCTCGTGCTTTCACATTGCCCAAAATGTCCGTGAACGCGGCTGGCGTCCAGCCTCCAAGGCTGCGGATCCCCAGGCGGGAGTCAAAATCCGGCCATTCCAATAACACGATACTCGCATCCCGGTTCGTCTTTTCGAGCCTATCTAGGTTGCCCCAAAAATCGCCGTAGAGCCCGGTTTGGATTTCGGTCCNGCAGTGTGGCCGAAAGACTTGCAAGTGGGCGGCGAGCAGGGTCTGGAAATGTAGGGGATTAAAGCCGCACACGAGGCCTACCGTGCACGTATTTCCCTCCGCCGGCAGGTTCTTCTGAAGAATCTCGAAGGCTTCGATCAGTTTCATACTCTTCGTGGTGAAATCCGGTCCAGCGTTACTCGCTTTTGTCTCTCGAAGTAACTCTCCGCTCGCGGGGCCGACCGCTGAAGGTGCCGATGTCGCGTGCGACGACATTAGCGAGGCTACGGCGACAGCGTAGTGTCACCATCGAAGGGGCACGCGTACCACATATCTTCATCTTCAAGCTTTCGATGCAATTCCTGGTCGCGCGCCCTGTAAAAAAACGGGCACGCAGGGTATTTTCTCGCATAGGGCTTCCACTGGAGACAGATTTGGCGAATATTCCTCGGAAATCCGAGTACTTCGAGAATGTGGATCCCAGCGCCCTTTGCATCTTCATAAGCTGCTGTCAGCAGTCGCTCCGTAATCCGCGGGTCGTCGTCTTCTACCAGCAAGTCCGCAAGGACAGCTCGGCGAAGACCGATTTCGGTATCCACCTCGTTCGTTACAATGGCGTAGCCCGCCAGCCGTCCGCTCGAATCGCAACGAAGTACTCTGGTGCTCTGTCTCTTTTCGGATATCTCGAAGTGCCATCGCAGCACAGCCGGAGTACGATCGGCTAGGAGGCGCGGTCTCTCCTTTAACTTCTTGAGCCACAAGCCCTGAAAGTCATCCCCAATCTCACTTACACTTGTCTCGCTAATGTGTAACCTGCTTGCAATCCCCCCGGGCAATCTATTCCTTAGGACCACGTCTGCGTGTAGTGCGAGGGAACCTAGTACACTTCCGATCTTAACGAATGTGGCGTTCGTGTTCAGCTTCTGGATGAGCGCTTTACAGAAAATATTCGGATCGAGGACCCAGAACAGCACGGTGTCATAATCCTTTTGTGGCAAGGGATCTGCCTTGAATGCACTCATGATTTTTCCAACGGCTTCAATTGCTGTCGTATTTAGAAAAAGATCGACGTCTTCCTGACGGTAGAAGGATGCCACCAATCCCAGGCTGAATGCCCTGTAAGGACGGTCGGTTGCGAAACCAGAGGCGACCGCAGCATTCAGTGTTTTGTTCGCGTAATGGTAGAGCAAAGGAATGCTGCCCAGATAACCCACGATTTTCTCGTCGGCTTCGAGAACCCATCCCATGCAGGACTGCTGGCGACGTCCCGCTAGTGCCGGATTGTCCCGCCACAAGCGCTGCCAGTTCTTCCGGGAATCTGGAGGGAGGCCCACGCGACGCTTCAGAGCTGCGACGGCTTCAAAATCGCGAAATCGTACCTCCCGCTTCGTCACCGTTCTCTCAAGACGCCCGGACGGGCCCGGAACGGTTCCCGAGCCGGACACCAGGGGTTTTGGCGCGCTCTTTCTTACCTTCGTAAGGAGAAGGTCGATGATCTTATTCTCGATGGATGGCATAACAGCCGGCGGTTTCTCGGTGTTGAACCCGAAGACGTAAGTATTCGCTTCGCAAGAAAGTTTGATAGGATTTTTCCCGTTTAGAGCAATCGCCGAAGGAAGCCAGCCGTACGCTCCGAATAATTCACGTCGAACTCTAACGGTCAGTCAGTTAGTTCAGCAAATAACTCGTCCCTTCAAAAACTCCTGCGGGTTGGAGAAAGCAAGGACGGGCGAGGTTGCCCTATTGGGCAAGGCTTCCGAGCTCTTGTGGATAGCTTATCACACAGGACCCAGGTTAAATTTCGCATGAGATTCCGACGATTCTCGCTTCTTTTTCATTTAGAGTCGGAAGTGACGGTTGGCCCATCGCATGGGATCCGCTGCTGCCCAAATCTGAAGGCGGCTCGCAACGCGGTCTTAAACGCCTAACAAAGCTCCTGATAAGCAGGAGCAAATCCAACCTTTTACTANTCTAAGAGTAGAACTNCCTGGGCTTCTCATCGCTCGAGGAATTCCAACAGGAGGCTATTCTTCGTGAAAATCCAAGCGATGCGACGTCCACTGAAGGCGGCTGCAGGAAGCGGAGGTTTTACCATTTTTCCGCCAAGTGAACGACTGAATTCGAGTTGCTTTTCCAGATCATTAACTTCGTAACACAAGTGGTGAGGGCCTCCACCTCGTATCAGAAAGCTAGAGACTGGCGAATCGAAACCGTGAGGTTCCACCAATTCGACTAGAGGATCGCTTGGATTATGGCCCTTGAAGAAGGCGATGCGCACGAGCTGGAGAGGATCATGGATAATCCTTCCATCCCAAGTTGCGAAAATCGACTGCGCAAAACTGTGAGCGACCCCCTCGATTGAGGCTACCACGAAGCCTATATGATGAATCCTGCAGTGATTAGCTTCCGGTAAAAGAGCCGAATCATTTCCAATAGGCAGGTTCATGCTTTCACCTCAAGGCTTCGAACGGCGTCCTTCCGAAATGGCCTGGCAAGTCGGACACATGCGAGGTTTGAAAGGGCCCTGAATTGAGGGTCGTGCCACCAGCAAAGGGACCTTTGCTGGTGGCATTTGGTAAGGCGAATCACCATTTCTGCTGAAATCCAACCGTCCAAGACGGTTTCGGGGGCGAGCGCGGGTGGCCTCACTCCCTTGGCCCGGCGGATCGTTTGGAGAAGCTCAATCATCTTACTTTCGATTGGCGACATATCGCAACGCCTCATCCTGGGACTCTGCTTCCAATCTCGATAGTCTCGCTCTTCGGATTTTTGCCAAAGGGGAGAGCGAAAGCAGTTTCCGCTTCAGCGCAAACGCCAAAGGGAGCCACCGATACGCTCCCAGTAGTTTGAGGCGGAACTCTAGCCGCCAGTCAGTTGGTTCAGCCCGAACTCGGCCTGTCACGAACTCCCGCGGATCAGAGAAGGCGAGAATGGGCGACGTTGTGAAAACTCGCTCATAGCCGGCTTCGCGGCACCAGTCTAGAAGCTTCTCGTTGAAGGCTCCGTAGGGAAAGCTCAAGAGCTTGACTTCTTTTTTCAATATGCCCTCAAGTCTGGCGCGAGACTCAGAAAGTTCGCGCCTAACCTCTTTTATACTGTGCCGGCTAAGGGTTGGATGCGTCATCGTATGAGATCCAATGGTCACCAGGTCTGAGGGGATTTTCCGGAGTTGATCAGCCGACATGACAACTTCTTGCCAGTCAGCCCCTGAAGAGAAATCATCCCACTTGGGGAATTGCCCCAAGGCATCTGTGACGACAAATATCGTCGCCGGAATCTTTCTTTTTTCAAGTTCCGGCAGCGCGTTTTCAATGACACTTTGGAATCCATCATCAAAAGTAACAGCCGCGTGATGCACGCCCGGGGCTAACGGATATTNCATGTCGGCCCTCACTGCTTTCGTCCGCAGCATGAGCTCTTCCATTTGATGGGCGAACTGCGCGCGCTGCCCATAACGAACACCATGATAGTAGAGAACAACACAAGTTCCGCGGCACTGTCTGCCTACCATTCGTCTCAGCCAATGCCGCAGCGAATCACCTGCCCAATAAAGTATGCTTACAAGAACTTTAATACTTCGCTTCCACATCGCCCGTCGGACACCTTTCCAGACGCAAATTGCCATTCACAATGCCGTGTATGCTTCCTCCTCCGATCCCGAGACGCGCCTGGGCACGGAAATACTCAAATGCTCTCTCAAAGTAATTGGGAGCAACACTTAGATCTCCGTCCAACTTTACAATGAACTCCCAATGGTTGGAATGCAAAGAATTGCAGCCCTCATCGTGCCTCTAAGATAGTGGCACGATGAGGGCTGCAATACTTTGCATTCCAACCATTGGGAGTTCATTGTAAAGTTGAAGTGGATTGCCTCCCCTGTTAGCAAAACAAGCCACTCCCGGTGGACGCCGACGCTGCGGGGAGGTAGACTGAGTATGAGTTTGCCATTCAAATCTTAGGCTGATCCCGCTGGCTGGGCAATCGCTCCTTTACGGGGAGCCGCCGCCACNGAGATCATGGCCAGCAATGCAAACCACGCAACCTGCATCTGATCGAAATAGNTTATTCCGAAAAAGGCCACCACGTGGGCAAACAGTGCCGCAGCAAGAGACCACACAAACCANTCCTGCTTACGGTCACCCTCTACGANCCTCCTCACAGTTCCAAGCCTTCTAAAACTCCGAGAAATTATGGCGAGGAAATAAATAAACGTTACCAGGCCTCCACCAAG
>JGI25382J43887_10000174_pt1 | contig 17456 bp, 13 predicted proteins | sample GraSoi013_1_40cm_3_FD_43887 | JGI IMG/M metagenome (IMG submission 43887) | reverse complement strand
CCCGCCGGTGCGCTCGTCGAGCACGTCCGCTTCCTCACGGCGTCCCTGACCGTGCCGGCGGTTGGGCGCATCGACATCGCCACGGCCCGATCGGAACGCTACGAAACGCGCGGGGCCCTACCGCGCGTGATGCCCTCCACCATCGGCCAGGATCTCGCCCGGCGCGACTTCGCGATCAACGCGATGGCGGTCGGGCTCGGGTCCGGCAACTTTGAGCTGCTCGATCCTCTCGGCGGCAGGAACGACCTGGCCCGGCGGCGACTGCGTGTCCTGCACCCGCTCTCATTCGTAGAAGACCCCACGCGCATCTTCCGGGCGGCCCGCTATGCCACGCGCCTGGGATTCGCGCCTGACGGCTGGACCGCGCGGGCTCAGGCGCTGGCGCTGAGCCTGGCGCCGTACCCGGCGCTCTCCGGCCAGCGCATCGCGGCCGAGCTGGAGCTGATCCTCGGCGATGCCCGCCCCGACGTGGTGCTGCGCCGTCTCGGAAGGGTGGGGGCCTTTCGCCTGCTCGACGCGCGGTATCGCTTCCGGCCGGCGACGGCCGCCCGTCTGAGCGCGCTGGGAGCGGCACTGGACTGGGCCGGCAGCCGGGGGCTGCGCATGGCCCCGCTCGAGCTGGGAGCGCTGGCCGTGCTGGGGGATCAGCCGCGCGAGGTCGCCCTGAGCGCGCTGGCGCGGCTCGGCCTGAGCGGCGAGCCGCTGGCGCGCGCGGGGCGCGTGCTCCACGGTGCCCCCGCACTGGCCCGGCGCCTGGCCGCCGCCACCCGTCCCAGCGAGCGCGCGCGGCCGCTGTGGGATCGGGCCGACCTCGAGCTCGCCTGGCTCTGGCTGATCGGCGAACCCCCCGTGCGCGCGGCGATCGAGTGGTTCGTGGCGCAGGCGCGAGGCGCGCGCTCCGCACTGGGTGGGGACGACATCGTCGCGCTCGGGGTGGCACGCGGCGTTGACGTCGCACGCGTGCTGGCGGCGCTGCGGGACGCTCGGCTGGACGGAACGATCAACGACCGGGACGGCGAAGCGGTGTATGTGCGAGACTGGATCGACGGGCACATCACCGCGGATCAGAAAGGAGGGATGGGTTGGCTCCGAAATTCATCTTCGTGACCGGTGGCGTCGTGTCGTCGCTGGGCAAAGGGCTGGCGGCCTCCTCGATCGGGGCGCTCCTGGAGGCGCGCGGCTACCGCGTGACGCTCCAGAAGATGGATCCCTACATCAACGTCGACGCGGGAACGATGAGCCCGTATCAGCACGGCGAGGTCTTCGTCACCGACGACGGCGGCGAGACCGACCTGGATCTCGGCCACTACGAGCGGTTCACCTCGGTGCGGGTCACCCGGGACCACAACGTCACCACGGGCAAGGTGTATTTCTCGGTGATTCAGAAGGAGCGCCGGGGTGACTATCTGGGCCGTACCGTGCAGGTGATCCCCCACATCACCGACGAGATCAAAGCCGCCATCCGCGGGATCGCCGCCGACGTCGATGTCGTCATCGTCGAGGTCGGGGGCACGGTCGGCGACATCGAGAGCCTGCCCTTCCTGGAAGCCATCCGGCAGCTCAAGAAAGACGTCGGGAAGGAGAACGTCATCTACATCCACCTGACACTGGTGCCGTTCATGCAGGCGGCCCAGGAGCTGAAGACGAAGGCGACCCAGCACTCGGTGAAGGAGCTGCGGGCCATCGGGATCCAGCCGGACGTCCTGCTGTGCCGCACCGACCGCTATCTGCCCCCGGGCATCAAATCCAAGATCGCGCTGTTCTGCGACGTCGAGGAAGAGGCCGTCATCACCGCCAAGGACGTCGATACCGTCTACGAGGTGCCGCTGGTCTTCCATCGGGAGGGGCTCGACACCATCATCGTCAAACTCCTCGGGCTCGACCCGCGCCCCAGCGATCTCCGGCGCTGGGAGGAAGTGGTCAAGCGGGTGAAGTCGCCCCGCGCCACCGCTCGCATCGCGGTCGTCGGCAAGTACATCGACCTCAAGGACTCCTACAAGAGCCTGGTCGAGGCGCTCGCCCACGGCGGCATCGCCAACGAGGCCCGGGTGGAGGTCGCCTGGGTGGACGCCGAGCAGATCGAGCGGGACGGCCCGGCCACGCACTTTGCGGACATCCACGGCATCCTGGTGCCCGGCGGCTTCGGCGACAGGGGCATCGAGGGCAAGATCGCCGCGGTCCGCTATGCCCGCGAGCGGGGGGTGCCGTACTTCGGCATCTGCCTGGGCATGCAGTGCGCGATCATCGAGTTCGCCCGGAATGTCTGCGGCCTGGCCGGCGCGAACTCCGCGGAGTTCGATCCCGGCTCCTCCCACCCGGTCATCGACCTGCTGCCGGAGCAGCGGTCCATCGCCGCCAAGGGCGGGACCATGCGGCTGGGCCTCTATCCGATCGTGCTCGCCGAGGGGAGCCTGGCGGCGCAGCTCTACGGCCGGTCCATCATCCACGAGCGCCACCGCCACCGCTACGAGGTGAACAACGAGTATCTGCAGCAGCTCGAGAAGAACGGTCTCCGGGTGTCCGGCGTCTGGGCCGAGAAGCAGATCGTCGAGATGATCGAGCTGCCCGAGCACCCTTACTTCGTGGCCGGCCAGTTCCACCCCGAGTTCCGCTCGCGCCCCTGGGACCCGCACCCGCTCTTCGCCGGCTTCGTGCACGCGGCCCTGGCCCACGCGGGCCCGGCATGAGCCGTCCTGTGTCAACCCACCAGTCGAGGGCGCTTCCTCGCGCGCCGGCTTCGCCGGCGCACCCTGGGCTGGGGGAGGCCTCGGAGGCCCCCTCCGACCGATGAGCCCATCCACCCGCGAGGTGAGGGTCGGCTCGATCCCGATCGGCGGCGGCCATCCGCTGGTCCTCATCGGCGGCCCCTGCGCCATCGAGAACGAAAAGCACGCGCTGATGACCGCCGAGCGCCTGGCCGCCATCGCCGCCGACCGCCGGGTCCCCTTCATCTACAAGTCCTCCTACGACAAGGCCAATCGCTCGTCGGCGGACGGCTACCGCGGGCCCGGCCTGCCGGAAGGCCTGCGCATCCTGCGCCGCGTCCGGGACGGGTTGGGCGTACCCGTGCTCTCCGACGTGCACCAGGTGGAGGAGGTGGCCCCCGCCGCCGAGGTCCTCGACGTCCTCCAGATCCCGGCGTTCCTGTGCCGCCAGACGGACCTGGTTCTGGCCGCGGCCCGCACGGGGAAGCCGGTCAACGTCAAAAAGGGCCAGTTCCTGGCTCCGGAAGACATGAAGAACATCGTGGATAAGGTGCTGTCGACGGGCAATCGGAGCATCCTTCTGACCGAGCGCGGCACGAGCTTCGGCTACCACAACCTCGTCGTCGACATGCGCGGGCTCATCCAGATGCGCGAGCTCGGTTTTCCCGTCGTGTTCGACGCCACTCACTCCGTGCAACTGCCCGGCGCCGGGGGCCCGCGCTCGGGCGGNGAGCGCAAGTACGTGCCCGCGCTGGCGCGCGCGGCCATCGCCGTGGGCGTGGATGCGCTGTTCATGGAGATGCACGAGGACCCCGACCGCACGCTGCCGGACGGGCGCCCGCTGTCGGACGGGCCGAACATGCTGCGCATCGACGACCTGCCTCGGCTGCTCGAGGAAGTGTGCGCGATCCGGGCCGCGGTCCGATGAGCAAGGCGCGACGCCTGGCCGAGCGTGTCTTGCGATTGGAGGCCGAGGCGATCCTCGCCCTCATTCCCCGCCTGGACGAGCGTTTCGACCGGGCGGTCGACCTGCTCTTTCGCTGCACGGGCCGCGTGATCGTCACCGGCATGGGCAAGTCCGGGCTCATCGGGCGGAAGATCGCCGCCACCCTGGCGTCGACGGGCACGCCCGCGTATTTCCTCCATCCGGCGGAGGGCGTGCATGGCGACCTCGGCATGGTCGCCCGCGGGGACGTGATGCTGGCGCTGTCGAACTCCGGCGAGACCGACGAGGTGCTGGCGATCCTCCCGCCCCTCAAGCGGCTCGGCGTGCCCATCGTGCTCCTCACCGGCAACCCGCAGTCCACGCTCGCCCGCCTGTGCGAGGTCGTCCTGGACGTCGCCGTGGCCGAGGAGGCGTGCCCCATGAATCTCGCGCCCACCTCGAGCACGACGGCGGCCCTCGCCGTGGGCGACGCGGTCGCCATGGCGCTGCTGGAGCTGCGCGGGCTGAGAGCGGAGGACTTCGCCGCGCTCCATCCACGCGGCAGCCTGGGCTGGCGCACGCTCTTCCGCATCGCGGATCTCATGCACAGCGGCGACGACGTGCCCGTCGTTCGGGCGGAGGCGCTCATGAAGGACGTCATCGTCGAGATGACGCGCAAACGCCTCGGCATGACGACGGTGGTGGATGCCGACAGCCGCCTGCTCGGCGTGATCACCGACGGCGATTTGCGCCGGATGCATCTCCGTGCGGAGCCGGTCGCCAACCTCCGCGCCGGCGAGGTCGCCTCGCGCACACCCAAGACGATCGCCGCCGACGATCTGGCCGCCAAAGCGCTGGAGGTGATGGAGACCTTCGCGATCACCAGCCTCGTCATCGTCGACGGCGAGCAGCGGCCGGTGGGCGTCATCCACCTCCACGACATCCTTCGCGCCAAGATTGACATGTAGTTGCGGCGCAGGACCTTTTCTCCTTCCACGCTCTCCAGCCATGTGATAGGCTGGTATCGAATTTGCAGGGTGCCAACATGGATCGTGTGGCGCGCCGCATCCTCGTGATCGTCGCCCTGTTCGTCCTGATCGTGGCGGGCATCCTCGTCGCCAGGAGCCGGACGGTCCGCACCGAAGTGCTCGGACCCCGGCCGTCGAGCGCGGACATNAGCCTCAAGGAAGTCCAGCTTCAGGAGGAGTCCGCCGGTGGCGGCCGGTGGCAGCTCGTGGCAGATCAGGCCTCGGTGTTCGACCAGGAGGGGCGGACGGCCCTGCGCAAGGTCACCGTGCATGTCCAGGACCGGGATCGGACCTGGACGATCGTCGGCGAAGAAGGGGATTTCTTCAAGGACACGAAGAACCTCGAGCTCCGCCGGAACGTGGTGCTCACGTCCGACGACGGGCTCCGGCTGGAGACGAGCGTGCTCCGCTGGCAGGGCGCCGAGCGCCGGATGTGGACGGACGCCCCGGTCAAACTCTTCCGCGAGGGGACGGTCATCGACGGCACCGCCCTCGACGTACGGATGGCCGACGAGGCCACCACGGTCAAGGGCCCGGTGCGGGCGACGTTCAGGCGCGGACAGGGGCAGTGAGGAGGCGCGCGCTGATCGGGCTCGGGCTGCTCGCCGCCGCGCTGGGAGCCCCCGTGGCCGTGCCGGCGCAGACGGGGGCGGCCCCGCCGGCGGCGAGGCCGCCCACTCGCGGCGAGGACCGGAATCAGCCCGTGACCGTCGACGCNGACAGGATGGAGCGCTTCGGCAAGGAGAGCCTCGTCATCTTCATCGGGAACGTCGTGGCGCGCCAGAATAACTCCGTACAGTACGCCGACCGCATGGAAGTCTATCTCGACGAGAAGGGCGACCGGATCTTGCGCACCGTGTCGACCGGGAACGTGCGCATCGTCACCAAGGACTGCCGGACGGGTACGGCCAAGCGCGCAGAGTACTTCGACCTCGAGCAGCGCATGGTGTTGATCGGCAACGCCCGNGTCTGGCAAGAGGACAACGTGGTGAGCGGCGACACGATCACCATCTTCCTCTCCCAGGACCGCAGCATCGTCCAGGGGGGACGCCAGGAGCGGGTCAAGGCGGTCTTCTACCAGAAGGACCAGGCCAAGCCGGCGGACTCGACGGCGACCGCGGCGACCTCGAAACCCCAGTCGGGTTGCGAGAACTGAGCCGATGGAAGGCCTGGTCGCTCTCGAGCTGACGAAGTGGTTCAAGCACCGCAAGGTCGTCGACCACGTGTCGCTCGACATCCAGCGGGGCGAGGTGGTCGGCCTGCTCGGGCCCAACGGCGCCGGCAAGACGACGTCCTTCTACATGATGGTCGGGCTCCTGGCGACGGACCGCGGCCGCATCTTCCTGGAGGGCGAGGAGATCACCGCGCTGCCCATGTACCGCCGGTGCCGGATGGGGCTCGGCTATCTCCCTCAGGAGTCGTCGGTGTTCCGGAAGCTGACCGTCGAGGAAAACCTCCTGGCGATCCTGGAGACGCTGGATCTCACGGCCGCCGAGCGGCGCGAGCGCTGCCATGAGCTCCTGGCCGAGCTGGACCTCACCCCGCTGGCCCCCTATTCCGCCGACACGCTCTCCGGCGGCGAGCGGCGCCGGCTCGAGATCACGCGGGCGCTGGTGACCTCGCCGCAGTACCTGCTCCTGGACGAGCCGTTCACCGGGATCGATCCCATCGCCATCGGTGACATCCAGGAGATCATCGCGCGGCTGCGCGATCGCGGCATCGGGATCCTCATCACCGACCACAACGTCCGGGAAACGCTTTCGATCACCGACCGCGCCTACATTCTCTATGGTGGTAAGGTGCTGGTCTCGGGCACCGCCACCGAAATTGCCACCAACGCGACCGCCCGGGAGATCTACCTGGGCGAGCGGTTCTCTCTCTAGCCCGGAAGAGCACCGCCATGGCGATGGAAACCCGACTCTCCCTCCGGCAGAGCCAGCGGGTTGTCATGACCCCGCTGCTGCAGCAGGCGATCCAGCTTCTGCAACTCTCCACGCTCGAGCTGCAGGAGGTGGTGCAGAAGGAGTTGCTGGAGAACCCGCTCCTGGAGGAAGTGCCGACCGAGCCGGAGACGCCGGACAGCCCGCAGGCTCCCGACGTACCGACCCCACCCACCTCCCCGCTGGCGCCGGTGGAGCCGTCCCCGGTCGACAAGGAGCGGACCACCGACGACCTGCCGTTCGACCTGCCCGCGATCATGTTCGACGACGATCACGAGGAGCGCTCGCTCGTCGCCCAGGAGGAGCGGGACGAGCTGCCCTTCGAGAACATGGTGCGCTCCGAATCGTCGCTCACCGATCACCTGGAGGAGCAGCTCCGGTTCTCCACCGCGGACCCCGTGATCCGCCGGATCGGCAACGAGATCATCGGTAACCTGGACGACGATGGTTACCTGCGCGCGGAGCCCAGCGAGATTGCCCAGCGCTGCGACGTCTCCGTGGAGGAGGCCGAGCGCGTGCTGGCGATGGTGCAGGGCTTCGACCCGCCCGGCATCGCCGCCCGCTCCGTCCAGGAGTGCCTGTTGATCCAGCTCAAGAGCGACCCCAATCCGGATCCGGTCTCGGTCGAGATCGTCGAGCAGCACTTCGAGGACCTCTCGCGCCGCCGGTACCCCGACATCGCGCGGGCGCTCAAGCTGCCCTTGGACCGCGTGATGGAGTCGGTGGAAGAGATCATGGGCCTGGAGCCGAAGCCAGGGCGCCGCTTCGGGGGCAACGACTCGCGCTACATCGTGCCCGACGTCGTCGTTCACAAGATGGGTGGCGATTACGTCGTCGTCCTCAACGAGGACGGCATCCCCCGCCTGCGGGTCAACTCGCTCTACCGGTCGCTGCTCCGGACCGCCGGTGACGAAGCGCGCCAGTACGTCGAGCAGAAGCTCCGCTCGGCGGTGTGGCTGATCAAGAGCGTGGACCAGCGGCAGCGGACGCTCCGGAAGGTGACCCAGTCGATCGTCAAGTTCCAGCGGGAGTTCCTCGACAAAGGGCTGCCGTACCTGCGGCCTCTGTCCCTGCGCGATGTCGGCGAAGACATCGGCATGCACGAGTCCACCATCAGCCGGGTCACCACGAACAAGTACGTGGAGACGCCGCAAGGGCTCTTCGAGCTGAAGTTCTTCTTCCACAGCGGTATCGCCTCCGACGGCGGCGACATGGTCTCCTCCGTGTCCGTCAAGAAGATGATCCAGGACCTGCTGGCCAACGAGGATCCCTCCAAGCCCCTCTCCGACCAGGAGGTGGCCCAGATCCTCAAGGGGCGGGGGCTCGTGATCGCGCGGCGGACAGTGGCCAAGTACCGGGAGGAGCTGGGGATCCTACCCTCCCATCAGCGCCGCCTCGCGCCCAAGCGGCGGTAGGAGCGGCGGCCACGATGCAGGTGATCATCAGCGGCCGTGGCGTCCTGCTCACGCCGGGGTTCAAGGCGCTGGTCGAACGCAAGGTGACCAAGCTCGCCCGCGTGCTCCCGAAGGTCCTCGATGCCCGGGTCGTGTGCGCGGCTGAGAAGTTCCGCCGGACGGCCCGGCTGACGCTGCGGGCCCAGCGGCGGACCTTCTCGAGCGAGGCGACGGCCGGCGACCTCGTCACGGCGGTGGACGACGCGGTCGAGGCCCTCGGCCGGCAGGTCCGCGAGGACAAGGATCGCCGTCGCCAGCACAAGGGACGGGCCGGGCGGCCGCGCACGCCAAGTCGCCCGCCGACCGGCGCCGATGCGGGAGCGGGGCCGGACCTGGTGCCGCGCCGCCTGGTCGCCAAGCCCATGTCGGTGGAGGAGGCGGTGATGCAGCTCGGCCTTCGCGACGGCCAGTTCCTCGTCTTCCGCAACGCCGAGACCAGCGACGTCAACGTGCTCTACCGCCGCCGCAACGGCGGTCTGGGACTCATCGAGCCAGTGGCGTGACGGCGGCCGAGTCGATCGGGTTCGTGGTCATCACTGGCATGAGCGGGGCTGGCAAGAGCTTCGCCATCAAGTGCTTCGAGGACATGGGCTACTTCTGCGTCGACAACCTGCCGACCACGCTGATCCCCACCTTCTCGGACCTGGTCGCCCGGTCGATGCAGAAGATCCGTCGCGTCGCGCTGGGCGTGGACGTGCGGGAAGGGGAGTACCTCTCGCACCTCCTCGACGCGCTCCAGGCGCTCAAGGCGCGCCGCCATGCGGTGGAGGTCCTCTTCATCGAGGCCGGCGACGAGGCGCTCGTGCGCCGCTACCACGAGACGCGCCGACGCCACCCGCTGGCCGGCGACGGTCACGTGCTCGACGCGATCCGGGCCGAGCGCAAGGCGCTAGCCCACATGCGCGAGATCGCCGATCGGATCGTCGATACCTCGGCGTTGACCGTCCACCAGTTCCGGGATCTCCTCGTCGAGCTCTATGGGGCGCCGAAGGCGCGGGCGGGGCTGGCGACGATGCTGGTCTCCTTCGGCTTCAAGCACGGCATCCCGATCGATGCCGACCTGGTCTTCGACGTCCGCTTCCTGGCCAATCCTCATTTCGTCGACAATCTCCGGGCCCTGGACGGCCGGGACCCGCGCGTGCGGGAGTTCATCATGCGCCATCCCGAGAGCCGGGAGCTGCTGGCGCGCCTGCAAGACCTGCTGCGGTTCCTCCTGCCCGCCTACGAGCGGGAGGGCAAGGCGTACATGACGATCGCCGTCGGCTGCACCGGCGGGCGCCACCGCTCGGTCGCCGTCGTGGAGGAACTCAGGCCGTTCCTCGACGAGCTCGGCCTCGCGCCGAGCGTCGTGCACCGGGATCTGGATCGCGAGTAGGGCCCGTGAGCGGTGGGCGGCTGGCGCTCGGTTTTGGCGTCCATAATCACCAGCCTGTCGGCCAGTTCGATCACGTTCTCGAGGAGGCCACGGCCCGGGCGTACCGACCCTTCCTCGAGCGCCTGCACGCCCACCCCGAAGTCCGCCTGACCGCGCACTGGACGGGAAGCCTCCTGGAGTGGCTCCGCGAGCGCTCGCCGGCCACGTTCGATCTGCTGGCGACCGTGGTCGGCCGCGGCCAGGTCGAGCTGCTCACCGGGGGGTTCTACGAGCCGATCCTGGCCATCCTCCCCGACCACGACAAGGTCGGCCAGATCGAGCTCCTCACCGACTTCATCAAGTCGCACTTCGGCGTCCGCCCCCGCGGCATGTGGCTGGCCGAGCGCGTGTGGGAGCCCCAGCTGCCCCGGACCATCCGGGACGCGGGCGTCGAGTACGTGCTCGTCGACGACCGTCACTTCGCCCTCGCCGGCTTCGACCCCGACACGCTGGGCGGCTATTACCTCACCGAAGACCAGGGGGCCGTGGTCGGCGTCTTCCCCATCAACCAGCGCCTGCGCTACCTGATCCCGTTCGCCGAGGTGGAGGCCACGGTCGAGTACCTCGAGAGTCGGCGGGCGCGGGTGGAAATGCTGACGATGGTGGACGACGGCGAGAAGTTCGGGGTCTGGCCAGGCACCCACGCGCTCGTCTACGAGCGAAAGTGGCTCGACCGCTTCTTCGACCGTCTCCTCGCGCTCCCCTGGCTCGAGCTGACCACGTTCGCCGATGTCGTCGACCGGTTCCGGGCCACCGGTCGGGTCTACCTGCCGACCGCCTCCTACCGCGAGATGGGCGAATGGGCGCTGCCACCGGCGGCCGGGCGCCAGCTGGAGATCGCCAAGCGCGACGTGGGCACGCTCGCCGACGGGGCCCGGCTGCAAACGCTGCTGCGCGGTGGCTTCTGGCGCGCCTTCCTGGTGAAATACCCCGAGGTCGCGGACGTCTACTGGAAGATGCTCCGGCTGTCGCAGGCGATCCACCGCGAGGCGGCCCGGCGCCCGGACGACGCCCGGATCGCCCAGGCTCGGACTGCGCTCTGGCGCGGCCAGGCCAACGACGCGTACTGGCACGGGGTTTTCGGCGGCTGCTATCTGCCGCATCTCCGGCGCGCCGTCAAGCAGTCACTGCTCGAGGCCGAGCGCCTGCTGGCCTGCGCGGTGGGCGCGCCCGAGGTGGCGTGGACGCGCGCCGATGGCAACGGCGACGGGCGCGAAGAGATCCACGTCCGCACGCGCGAGCTCGTGGTGACGCTCAATCCCGAGGTGGGCGGCACCCTCACGGAGCTGAGCCATCTCGGGCGCGCGCTCGATCTGGCCGACGTGCTGGCACGCCGGCCCGAGACGTACCACGACCAGCTCCGGCAGCAGGGTGACGCCCCCGCCCCCGCGGCCGCCNAGGTGCGGACGATCCATGAGCGGCCCGCCGCCAAGGAGGCCGGACTCGGCGATCTGCTGGCCTACGATGACCTCCGTCGCGGATCTCTGCTGGACGGCCTCTTCCCCGCCGCCGGCGACCTCGACCCCATCGCGCCCTGGCGGGCCGCCCGGGTGGCGCTCGGTCGGGCGCGATTCGGCCCGCGCGTCGAAGAGACGCCGGGCGGCGTCGCCGTGGTGCTCACGCTCGAGCCCGGGGACGACACGCCACTCCGGGTCGAAAAGCGCGTCCTGATCGGCGCGGCCACGGTCGAAGCCCGCTACCGGCTCCGGCCGACGGCGCCGCTCCTGGGCCGCTGGGCGATTCAGTGGAATCTCGCGCTCACCGCCGGCGACGGGCCCGATCGGTACCTGGCACTGCCCGGCCGGCCCCCGCTCCGAAGCACCGGGCGACGAGCCGATGTCTCGAGCGTCACGCTGGTCGACGAATGGATCGGCATCGAGGCGCGTCTGGCCTGGAGCCCGGCGGCCGAGCTCTTGTGGGGACCCGTGGAGACGGTATCGGTGTCGGAAGGAGGCTTCGAACGAATCTACCAGGGCACCGCCTTTCTCATCGTGTGGCCGCTCCCGGCCGTATCCTTTGAGGAATGGGAGCTGATGACCAGCTTGAGCGCGAGCGCGCGGTGACGCTCGACGATCCGGCGGCCATTGCGCGGGGCGACGCCCACCGGACGCGGGAGGTGCTGGCGGCCTTCCCGGCCCAGTGTCGCGAGGCGGTCGGGTTGCGGCCGGAGCCGGGCGGCCCGTTCGTCCGGCCTCGCGCGGTGATCGTCGCTGGCATGGGGGGCTCCGCCGCGGGCGCCGATCTGCTCGCCGCCTGCGCCGCCGAGCGCCTCGACGTGCCGGTCCTGGTCCACCGGGGCTACGGCCTTCCGGCGCTCGTCGGCCAGCGCGATCTCGTGATCGTCGTGTCGTACTCCGGGGACACGGCGGAGACGCTGTCGGCGGCGGAAGCAGCGCTCGAGCGCGGCTCGTCGCTCGTCGCCGTCACGGCGGGCGGCCGGCTGGGGGCGCTGGCGGCGCAGCGGAACCTGCCGCGGGTGGCCCTGCCCACCGGGCTGATGCCCCGGATGGCCCTGGGGTATCTCTTCTTCCCGCTGCTCGCGATCCTGAAATCGGCCGACCTGACGGTCGTGAAGGACAGCGAAGTGGACGAGGCCCTCGTCGCCCTGGACGCGCAGGCGGGGGCGCTCGGACCCGGGCGNCCGGCCGCCGAGAACGAGGCCAAGCGCCTNGCGCTCGCGCTAGGCAGCCGGCTGCCGGTGATCTACGGCGGGCCGCTCACCGGCGCCGTCGCCTACCGGTGGAAGACCGACCTCGCGGAAAACGCCAAGACGTTTGCGGCGGCCGGCACGCTGCCCGAGATGAACCACAACGAGATCGAGGCGTGGGGCAGCCCCTTCGCGCGCCAGATGCAGCTCGTCCTCCTGCGCGACCACGAGGAGACGCCCGAGATCGCCCGCCGCTTCGCGCTCCTGCGCGAGCTCATCGGTGCCGCCGCCGGGGGGATCAGTGAAGTGTGGGCGCGGGGAACGGGGTGCGCGGCGCGGCTGCTGTCGCTGATCACGCTCGGCCAGTGGACGAGCTTTTACCTGGCGATTCTCCGCGGCGTCGATCCATGGCCCGTGCCGACGCTCGACGCGCTCAAGACTCGCTTGCGCGGCGGCGCGCCGTGAGGAACGCGCGCGCCCGAAATGACTCGAAAGTCCGGCGGCTGCGTGCTACACTGACCCGAATTTTTCTGCAGGAGGGCTGACGAACATGGCGCGGGACGAGTACCTGTTCACGTCGGAATCGGTCACGGAGGGTCATCCCGACAAGATCGCCGACCAGATCTCCGACGCGGTTCTCGATGCGATCATCGGACAGGATCCGATCGGACGGGTGGCCTGCGAATCACTCCTCACCACCGGCCTGGTGGTGGTGGCGGGCGAGATCACCACCGCGTGCTACGTCGACATCCCGCGCATCGCCCGCGAGACGATCCAGCAGGTCGGCTACACCCGCGCCAAGTACGGTTTCGATTCCGAAACGTGTGGCGTGATCACGGCCATCGACGAGCAGTCCGCCGACATCGCGGTGGGCGTGGACAACCTGGGCGCGGGCGATCAGGGGCTGATGTTCGGCTTCGCCTGCACGGAGACGCCCGAGCTGATGCCGCTGCCCATCACGCTCGCCCACAAGCTGGTGATGAGGCTGGCCCAGCTGAGGAAGTCCGGCGCCATCGACTGGCTGCGGCCGGACGGCAAGTCCCAGGTCAGCGTCCGCTACGTGGACGGCAAGCCGCGCGCGGTGGAGACGGTCGTCGTCTCGACCCAGCACGGCCCCGACGTATCGAGCGAGCGGATCCGCGAGGACGTCATCGAGCAGTGCATCGTGCCGACGATCCCCGCCGAGTTGCTGGACCGCAAGAAATGCGTCTTCCACGTCAACCCGACCGGACGGTTCGTGACCGGCGGCCCGATGGGGGACACCGGGCTCACCGGACGCAAGATCATCGTCGACACCTACGGCGGTTCCTGCCCGCACGGGGGCGGCGCCTTCTCGGGCAAGGATCCCACCAAGGTCGATCGCTCGGCCTGTTACATGGCGCGCCACGTGGCCAAGAACATCGTGGCCGCCGGCCTGGCCGAGCGGGCGCTGGTGCAGGTCGCCTACGCCATCGGTGTCGCCGATCCGGTCTCGATCATGGTGGACACCTATGGCACCGGCACGCTGCCGAACGCGAGGCTCCAGGAGATGATCCGGCGCCACTTCGACTTCACGCCCGCCGGCATCATCAAGTATCTGAACCTGCGCCGCCCCATTTACAAGAAGACGGCGGCGTACGGGCACTTCGGCCGATCCGAGCCGGAGTTCACCTGGGAGCGGACCGATCGGGTGAAGGACCTGCGCGACGACGCCGGGAATTAACNTCGGAGGGGGGGCTCCGCCCCATCCCCTTCGGAGGGGGCGGACGTTACGGNCCCTCCGAAATGCCTCGTCGGAGGGGGGCCTCGCGGAGGCCTCGCGGCCCCCTCCAAACCACCCCAACGGGGGCGCCGGCAGAGCCGGCGCTCGATAGCGGCGACACAGCACGAAAGGACGAGAGCGAGGATGGTTGACCACGACGTCAAGGATCTCGACCTGGCCGCGGCCGGGCGCCTCCGGATCGAGTGGGCCGAGCAGTCGATGCCGGTGCTCCGCCAGGTGCGCGAGCGGTTCGCGAAGGACAAGCCGCTCCAGGGCATCCGCCTGGGCGCCTGCCTGCACGTGACCACGGAGACCGCCGTGCTCATGCTCACGCTCAAGGCCGGCGGCGGCCAGGTGGCGCTGTGCGCGTCGAACCCTCTTTCCACGCAGGACGAGACGGCCGCGGCGCTCGTGAAGGAGTACGACATCCCCGTCTTCGCCCGCAAGGGCGAGGACCATCCGACCTACTACCGTCACCTGGCAGCGGTTCTGGGCACGCGCCCGCAACTGACGATGGACGACGGGGCGGACCTCATCTCCCAGCTCCACGGCGAGAGCGGGCGCCGTCAGGTCGGTGAGGTCATCGGCGGCACCGAGGAGACGACGACCGGCGTCATCCGTCTGCGCGCTATGGAAAAGGAAGGCGTGCTGGCCTTTCCCGTCATCGCCGTCAACGACGCCGACACCAAGCACCTCTTCGACAACCGCTACGGCACCGGCCAGTCGACCATCGATGGGATCCTCCGCGCGACCAACATCCTGCTGGCCGGCCGGACCGTCGTCGTGGCCGGCTACGGCATGTGCGGCCGCGGCGTGGCGGCCCGGGCCAAGGGCATGGGCGCGCACGTCGTCGTCACCGAGGTCGAGCCGCTGCGCGCGCTGGAGGCGGTCATGGACGGCTACCAGGTGATGCCGATGCTGAAGGCCGCCGAGGTGGGCGACGTCTTCGTCACCGTCACCGGCAACACCTCGGTCATCGGCAAGGAGCACTTCGCGCGGATGAAGGACGGCGCGATCCTGGCCAATTCCGGCCACTTCAACGTCGAGATCGATCTGGCGATGCTGGCGACGCTGGCCCAGCACCGCCGGGAGGTGCGTCCCTTGGTGGAGGAGCACACGCTCTCCGGCGGCCGGCGCCTCTACGTGCTCGGCGAGGGCCGGCTGATCAACCTGGTCGCCGCCGAGGGCCATCCGGCCTCGGTCATGGACATGAGCTTCGCCAATCAGGCGTTGGCCGCCGAGTTCATGGTCAAGCGCGGGCGGACGCTCGAGCGGAAGGTCTACGTGGTGCCGCGCGAGATCGACCACGAGATCGCCCGCCTCAAGCTCGCGTCCATGAACGTCGAGATCGACGATCTCACCGCGCAGCAGGAGTCGTACCTGGCCTCCTGGCGTCACGGCACCTAGCGGCCGGCTGCAGCGCGCGATGGGACGATCCCAGACGGTTGTCCTGCTCGTCCTCGTCCTGGTCGTGCTCGGCCTCGTCGGGCAGATCGTCCCTCTGTACGCGGACTGGCTCTGGTTCCAGGAGGTCGGCTACGTCCAGGTCTTCCTGACGACCCTCTGGTACCGGGGCACGCTCTTCACCGCCGTCGCCCTCGGCGTCCTCGTGTTCCTCTACGTGAACCTGACCTTCGCCGCCCGCACGGCGCGTCCCGACGTGCTCTGGGAGCTGGAGGACCAACTGGGCCTGCCCGGCCGGGTGGTGATCGAGCCGCTCCTCCGGCGGTTTCTGCCCATCGTGCTCGCGTTCATCTCGTTCACCTCGGGCCTGCGGGCCAGCGCCCACTGGGAAACCGTCCTCGGCTACCTCAACGCGGTGCCGTTCAACACGACCGACCCGCTCTTCGGCCGGGACCTGGCGTTCTTCGTCTTCACGCTGCCGTTCTGGCGCCTGCTGAGCGGCTGGGCGACCACGCTCGTCGTGGGCACGCTCCTGCTCACGCTCCTGGTCTACGTGCTCCAGCGAAGCCTGGTGCTGACGGCGCGCGGTCCGCGCTTGGCGGCCGGAGCGCGGGCACACCTGCTGGTGCTGGGGGCGCTGCTGCTGGCACTCGCCAGCGTCGCGTTCTGGCTGGACCGGTTCGAGCTGGTCTACTCTCCGCGCGGCGTCATCTACGGGGCCTCCTACGCCGACATCCACGCCTCGCTGCCCGTGCTCCAAGCGCTGGCGGTCCTGGCGGGCCTCTGCGCCCTGGCCTGCCTGCTGCAGCTCACGCGGGCGGGCCTCCGGATCATCCTGGCCGGCGTGCTCGTTCTGGTCGCCGTGTGGGTGGTCGGGCTGGGCATTTATCCCGCGCTCCTGCAGCGCTTTCGGGTCGCCCCTAACGAGCTGGCCGCCGAGCGCCCGTTCATCACCCACAACATCCGGATGACCCGCCAGGCCTACGGTCTCGACCGCATCGAGGAGCGCGAGTTCCCGGTCGACGAGACGCTGGATGCCCGGGCGCTCGAGCGCAACGTGCCGACGATCAAGAACATCCGGCTCTGGGACCACCGGCCGCTCCTCCGCACCTTCGCGCAGCTCCAGGAGATCCGCACCTACTACAAGTTCGTCGACGTCGACAACGACCGCTACACGCTGAACGGCGAGTACCGGCAGCTCATGCTGTCGCCACGCGAGCTGTCCTCCCCCCATCTGCAGGGCGCGCGNAGCTGGATCAACGAGCACCTGACGTTCACGCACGGCTACGGCGTCATCGTGGGGCCGGTGAATCGGATCACCCCCGAGGGGCTCCCCGAGCTCCTGGTCAAGGACATCCCGCCCAAGAGCGACGGGTTCCCGAAGATCACGCGACCCGAGATTTACTTCGGCGAGATCTCCAGCGACTACGTGCTGGTGCGCACCCGCTCCCAGGAGCTCGATTACCCGGCCGGCGACCAGAACGTGTATACGACCTACCGGGGAACCGGTGGAATCACGCTCTCGTCGTTCCTGCGCAAGGTCCTCTTCACGGCGCGTTTCGGCGAGATCAAGATCCTGCTGGCCAACGACCTGACGNCGGAAAGCCGGATCCTGATGCACCGGGCCGTCGCCGAGCGAGTGCAGCTCATCGCGCCGTTCTTCCGCTTCGACCGCGATCCGTACATCGTCGTCACCGACGACGGACGCCTGGTGTGGATGCTCGACGGCTACACCACCACCGACCGCTACCCGTACTCGGAGCCGGTCCGCGACGTCGGTAACTACATCCGCAACTCGGTCAAGGTCACGGTGGACGCCTACCATGGCGCCGTCGGGTTCTACCTGGCCGATCCGACCGATCCCATCGTTCGCGCCTACGCCCGGGCCTTCCCTGGCCTCCTGCGGCCGCTGGAGGAGCTGCCCGCCGATCTGCGCCGACATCTCCGCTACCCGGAGGATTTCTTTGCCATCCAGGCCCGGAAGTACGCCGTTTATCACATGCTGGACCCTCAGGTCTTCTACAACAAGGAGGACCTGTGGGCGATCCCGCGGCGGACCATCGAGGGCCGCGACCGCGAGATGGAGCCTTACTACACGATCATGCGACTGCCCGTCGAACGGCGGGAAGAGTTTATTTTACTCACGCTGTTCAACCCTTCCCGCCGGGACAACATGATCGCGTGGCTGGCCGGGCGCT
>JGI25382J43887_10000172_pt1 | contig 17496 bp, 17 predicted proteins | sample GraSoi013_1_40cm_3_FD_43887 | JGI IMG/M metagenome (IMG submission 43887) | reverse complement strand
AGTTACTGTGAAAGTTTGGACTGTGGAATAGGTGTGCGTGGTGGAAGTTCCCGTCCCTGTCGAGCCATCGCCAAAGTTCCAGCTGATCGCGTAGGGTGATGTTCCTCCAAGGGTCGTGGAGGTGAAGGTGACCGGGTTGTTTACCAGTGGAGTGCTGGGCGAGACTGTGAAGCTCGTCGAGAGCGGTATTGAGCCAATGTTGAGGCCCACGTTATACCAGTCAACATTAACTGAGTTGACGAGGTAGCCTTCCGTTCCAATCTCGATTCCTGCGAGAGTGCACTGAGTGGTGGCGGGGAGTCCCCATGCGGCAAGGTCTCCTTGACAGAGCTGAGTCGCGTCAGCGGTGAGTATTCCTGTTTGTCCCGGATTCACTTGCAAGGTGACAATGTCCCATCCGAACGAGTCTCCAGGGTCGTACGTGTCGGTAGTGCCGATTGGACTATCGGTGCCACCGATATTCTCGACTCGGGACTGGGTATCTAGCCAGGAGTAAGTCGTCCCTCCCGATGTCGAGGAAGGAATCCGATAATACAGCGCAACATAAAGATGGTATCTGGATCCGGAGAGAAGACTTCTGCTCAGAAAGTTGAACGATATAGTAACACTGGTTATTCCTGATGGAAGGGCCGTTCCGACCGTAGAGCCCCACGGGAAGGTTCCCCGCTGGGCCGTGCAGTATCCATAGCTGTTCGATCCGCCTCCGGGTGTCGACTGCCTAGTCTGCAATAATCCGTTGGAGATCGTCTCCGTCCCGCCTGGGCAGTTGTTGATGAACCATTTGTTGTCGAAATTACCTGTGATCGATGATGACACGACTACCGTGTGGGTGACGGTTGCTGTCTGTTGCGGTGAAGACGAATCGGTCGCGGTCTCGGTCACCGTAAACGATTGAACAGTTGCGTACGTATGAGCTACTGTCGCGCCTGTAGCGGTTGCGCTGTCGCCAAAGTTCCAGCTAATCGTGTAAGGTAGCGTTCCGCCTGTTGTTACTGCCGTGAAGGATACTGGAAAATTGACCGTCGGGTTTGTGGGAAGGAATGTGAAGCTTGTTGACAGGGGCAATGACGCGACAATAGGGATTGTCTGTGCGCCGGTGGCGGTCTGTGTCGGTGTTGAGGAGTCTGTCGCGGTCTCGGTGACGGTGTATGACTGGAGGCCTGCGAACGTGTGCGTCAGAGAGGCTCCGGTTCCTGTCGCGCCATCTCCAAAGTTCCAGCTGATCGTGTAAGGTGAGCCTCCACCGGTGGTTGTTGAGGTGAAGGTGACCGGTAGGTTCACTATTGGAGTACTAGGTGAGAACGTGAAAGCTGTCGATAGCGCTGGAGGTGTTATTGCGCCGAAAAACTCAGTCATGGGACTTGCGTTCGCGTCATTCGAGGTGAGTGAGCTCAAGCCCCAGACAGTTTCCAAGGTCTTGAGGTATGAATAGTGGTTGTAGGAACCGGTTCCAACGTACCCTGTCTTCACAACAGGACCGGACCAGGAGCCATAAACGAAATCACTTGGGTAACTGCTATTTCCTTCATCATACTGAATCCACAATGCAGCTTTCTTAGTCGTAAAGAGGGTGCTGCTCAGGATCTTTGGCACGAGTGTTTTCAGGTAATTATCACAGAAACTCATCGCTGTATCGTGGCAGTTGTCAGAATCGTTGGGAGTCAACCAGATATAATTCGCTGGAGCCGCCGAGTTCAGTTCGGCAAGGAACTGCGTATCTGTTGACGCTGTTGTTGACAGAAGGTGGCTACACCTTGCCGCGTTCGTTTGGATATCAGTGAAGGTAATGAACGCATAATGGTCTCCGCCGCGCGGTGGGGTCGCACTGCAGGTTCCAGAGCCGGAACCGCCTTCGTACCAGGCATCCCATGTTCGTCCTGATGCCTCAATTCTATCNATGATATTCGCTGCGCTTGTCCTTGCAGGGCAATAACCACAATCACCCGTGAAACCGTAATCGTCTCCCGCGATCAGTTGGACATAGTTACCTTCGCTTGGATGGTCTATTGCCGTATAACCACCAATTGAGCAAGCGGAATCACTCTGACATGTTCCAGCTAGTCCGTATGTTGCAGCTAGTGATGTCTGATAGGGTCCGCCACCACCGCAGGTGGTTATGACTTCACAATACCCATTGTTCTCCATTAGTATGGTGACTATGTAGTCGAAGGATGAGCCGGTTGGGGCGAGGAGGATGCCTTGTCCGTGAGACTGATTCGGAGAAGCCGCAAACGGAGTTACTATTAGTGAGCCGAGTAGGACGAAACAGCAGATCAATACTATTTTGATCTTTCCGGTAGCTGGGAGGCGCGACAAGTCTCAAGGGCCTCCGTTAGGTTTGAACCCCGCAGCGTGGTGCTGCGCATGCGGATCTACCGATACTATTCTTGTTTTCATTCTCAACTTTCTTTCACGTCCCCGGGCGCGATCGTCGAGCCCGAGCCGAACCGTCTGCTCGCTTTGCCGAACGAGAACCAGACTCTTTGTTGTGAGCGAGTTCTTCGGCAGAAACTAGTATAGTCCATATTTCCGGTATAGGCGCTATCGAACTTCGTGTCCTAGTTTCGAGTTCATGTGCGGAGTTACCACTGCAGTCTTGCGTGGACTGCGCGGAAGCCTTTGCCGACTTTCCCAGTTGTCGAACGGCACCATCGTAGCCTGAGCTGGCACTACGGCTCTGCTATCCTTCCGAAAAATCATATCCGCAGAGTCCTTGGACGGTCTCTAGACTAAAGGACCGGAGAAACAGCGGGGCCGGAATAGAAACCGAGTTTTTCTACTCGCGACTCGACTCCGAAGAGTTCGGTTTCAATGGGGGCCGCTCCCACCCGCGAGGCAGAATCCATCGCATATCGCAGGAAGAGTTTCAGGAAAAAGAACTCGTCCTCGGTGGCCAACGAGCCTCGAGGCTCAGCGGTTGGAGGAACTACTAACGACTCCATCGCTCCAGCACGCGATCACCCGTTCACAGTTTATAACGTGTATGGTACAAATGCAGTTTCTTGCCTGTCGAATATAGATAGCTCTCTCGGTGCATCCGGAGGATCGGATCGACAGACCGTGAGAAAAAGGCGCGACGACCCAATTTCTGGGGTTTGTCTTGNCCGCCGCGAAACTCATCTTCTCCTGGAGAATGAATTAGAACGCTGGTTTGCTGGCCTGGTTTTGTCAATCAGGCATGGTTTCCCCTGGGTGATCTGAAAGCCGAGGGCGAAAGTGCATGGAATTATCAGATTTTGATGTCCGTCCGCGAGTACTAAGCCTTGGGCGGTATTGTTCCAGCATTTTGACATAACTGCACGAACCATACTAGGGATCAGAGGGCGAGCTGTGGTCCGGGTTACCGGGCGTTCCTGGTCGAACGTTCCCGGGTTCGCAAAGATTCTCCTAGTCATCCAGGCAATCACCATTGCGGTCTTGTCTGGCTGGCTCTACAATGAGTACGTGAATAATCTCTATCTTCAGGTATACTTGTTCAGCCTGTTTCAGGGAAGGGGATCTTTCCTTGCCGTTATCGGTTTCGGAGGGCTGGTCGGCACGGCCTTAGTCGGCCTCCTTCTCAAAGCGGGGAATATTCTTGGAGAGATTGAACACCTCTCAGAAAAGGTTGGGAATGGTACTGATCCGAACACGGCAACGGTTTCGAGGTCAGCCCAAATGCCCGTTCTGAAGGTTGCGAACCGTGAACCCAGAACCGAGATTGGCAAGTTGCACGGTTCTATGCAAAGATGGAAAGAACGATCAAACTACCAAGAATAGGCAAGAAGACTACTCTTTGAGTTCGAGATCTCTCAGCAGCTTCTTGTAGTGCCCGTTTATGATCTCCCAGAGTCTATCCCTGTTTTCCCCGGTTACTGTCTCCCGTTCAAATGTGATCTCGAGTGCCTGGTCGGGGAGCTTGAACCCGTCAATTCTGACCTCTGGAAGTCTCGCTTTCATCAAGTCCTCGTTTATCGTTTCTTGAAGCTGCATCAGCTTCTTAGGGGTCGGCAAGTCGTGGCAACCGAGAATCTCGGCGTTGGATTTCCATATTTAACCCCCTGAGGACCTAACGGGGGACGTCCCGAGAGACGGAATCTCTGCTTTCTCAGGACACCAAGTGACTCGTCTNTTGCGACAGGATTCGGCCTGCTCTAGGTCTTTCAGAGGTGAACAGCTCAGTTGGCGGGTGATGATGATCGATGCGTTGCTAATGNTTTCGAATGGTATTTCCGAGCTTATTGCGCGATCTGTTCGTGAGTAATAGGTACCCTGGTTTGAGGGCTTCTGTTTCACCACTTTGACATAGGCCNGGAACCTTGTTCGAGAATAGCAGAGAGTACTGTTAGAGGATTCAATCTTTGACTCAGAATGCTGATTTCTCAGTGAAGAGGTTGATGCCGGGCTATGCCAAGATCATAATGCTACTGCAATCGATGGTGATACTTTTTCTCTCTTTCTGGGTTCTGCAGGAATACACGTACAATGTCTATTTCCAAGCCTATGTGAACGATATGGTTCAGACTAACGGTTCGCTCATCGCTATCCTGGTTTTCGTTAGCTCGCTGGGCTTGGCTCTAGGACTGTTCAAGGTTCTAAAATCGACACACCGGCAGATTGGAACTCTAGTCAACCCGCCGCAAGCTCCGACGATGGGCCCAGTCGCATCCACGTCTGGTGTGAAGCAGTCCACGGACCTTCACCCGATGGTAGCCGCCTTAAAGGCAGAAATGGCGCACCAAGGGACTATCGAGCCGATTCCACCGATAGAAATCAAGGACACGCCACCGCCCCCGCGCTTTCAGGCGCAGCCTGACCCGCAACAGGTCAAGACCCAGGTTGGAACACCATCAACTGTCATAACCGGGACGATGCCGGTTCTGAAGAGAGTGAACCCTGACCAGGCCCAGGGCCAGAACTCACAACGATAGCTAAGACTAGCCGGTATTAGTCAATTATTTCCTCGCGTCACCGCTGGTGATTAATCTCCTGCATGACCAGTTGTCTCTAATCTCCTCTCGAAGAGTAGGCATCGGGAAGTTCCTCGGAGAGACCGCTCACGCGTCACGAGATGCTCTGTGCAAGACCCTCCTCCCTTTTTCTAGAGAAAATTTTCTGTCTGGCATTGATAATGCGCGATTCTATACCCCCTGCTTTCTACTCAACCCTTGTCCTAGCTTGAAGTCTGGCCACAAAACGGGCAAGAGAATAGTCCGAAGGAGTTGACGCGGCCACATTTCTTGCAGGTGACCTGTCCGGTCTGGGGAGCGGACATGGGACCTGAGGGAGGGCGAGGTCGAGGACTTGGTTCCGACACTATCACTCCCACCAGACAAGTGATGATTCCCGCGACGAAGAGGGCGCCGCCCCCGATGAACACGGGCAGAACGTTGGCGCAAGCGAACACGTTCCCCGACAGGATTGTGAGTAGACAGGAGCTGGCTGCTGCAGCCACGAGTACCGGGCCTAGGACCACCATTATTATTCCGAGAATGAAAATATCTGATCTCAATCTTTCTCGAAATCCATGGGAAGCAATTTCCTTCCCGGGATACGAGGAGAGTCAGGGAAGCTATCTAATCCTCTGTTACTGTCCCCTCGCATTCAAAGAAAAGACCGGCGTTAGTATTTCATTCCTGTCGAGGGTCCGAGTCCGATAGAAATGTAGTTCAATCCGCTGAATTCTTCAGGGTTGTAGACTCGTCTCGCGTCCACGAGGTTCGGGGTCTTCATGTAGTCTTGGAAATCTTTCGCCTTGAGCTTTCGGATCCCATCCCATTCGGTCATGATGATGGCGCAGTCCGCTCCCTTGAGAGCTGAGTGGGCGTTCTCCGCGTAGTCGATCAGGTCTAAGAGCTGTTTCTTGGTGTTCGGTATGGCCATGGGGTCGTAGGCGATGACTCGTGCCCCTTTCTTCTTGAGCAGGTTGATTACTCGTATTGAGGCGGCTTCGCGGATGTCATCGGTATCTCTCTTGAACGCGAGACCCAACACCGCGACTCTCTTGGAGGATAAAGATCCGAGAAGCTTCTCGGCCATCCCGACGACCCTGCTTGCTTGTTGCTCGTTGGTCTCTTCTGTAGCCCGGAATAGGATCGGATCATAGTTCTCGTTTTGGCTGTAGTTGATGATCGCCTGGAGATCTTTGTGGAAACAACTTCCGCCATAGCCGGGTCCTGCTTTCAGGAATAGGGGTCCGATTCTCGGATCAAGGCCGATAGCTTCCGCAATCGTGCCAACGTCTACACCGGGTATCTGCTCGGCGATATTTGCGATTGTGTTGATGAAGCTGACCTTGGTTGCGAGGAAGGCGTTGCTAGCGTACTTGGCCAGCTCGGCAGCCTCAGGACTTGTCAGAATCGTAGGCGGTAGCGTGGCCCCGTAGAATCTTCGATAGAGTTTGGCGAGTTCGCTGGCTGATTTTTTATCGTCTGATCCGATGACTATCTTGTCAGGATGGAGAGCGTCGCTGATCGCGGTTCCTTCTTTCAAGAACTCAGGATTAGCACAAAGACCCAGCTTGGACCCTATAGTCTTGTGGCTGGACTGTTCAAGGAACCGCTTTACAATGCCATTTGTGGTGCCTGGGACCACGGTGCTCTTGACAACGACAAGATGGTAGCCACGCTTGTCGCGCAGTACATTCCCTAAATCTTCTGTGGCGTTCTTGACGTACGAGAGGTCGATAGATCCGTCCGGCTGACTCGGAGTTCCAACCGTCAGGAAGGTCGCGTCCGTGTGGGCAGCCACGGAAATATCGCTTGTGGCGTCTAGGAGCTTCCTCCTAACAGCGTTCTTCAGCATAGAATCTAGCTGTGGCTCGTGTAGAGGAGCCTTGCCTCTGCGAATCTGTTCCACTCGTGCCTGGTCAATGTCTATTCCTATTGTCTGCATGCCGCGGGACGCGAATGTTGCGGCAGTGCATATTCCGACATAGCCCATTCCAACGATCGAGATAGAGGCCCACTTGGTCTTCAAGTTGCAGAGCGGTATCTTGTCTGGAACTATAAAGTCTGGCGATTGCGGACAAAGGTAACTCCCTTTAGCTGTGGGACAAGGAAGATGGTCTGGCTGGTCCCAGCGGGGTCCTTGTAGGCTGGTCGTTGTGCTAGATGGCGCTGGCGGCGGGTTGCTAATAAGGAGCCTGGGTTTCGGGAGGCGACGGCGAATATAATCTCGTGAAAGCCGCTCTGTCAAAAGATAGTGATTTCAAGCAATTTCATGCCAATTCTTGCGAGTCGCGAATATCTTCCTTGTAGGTTCTCTGAAGATTCTCTTACAAGATGATGGTGATACATCCTGGGGGGTTGCTGATGATTACGATCTCTGTCCAGATAACTAGGGAATATGGAGGATATGCATCGATGTCGCTAGGGCTCGCACTATTCCGGGGACTTAATCCTCTGTCGTGAGCAGGAGGGATCGCTTTTGGCCAAGGCTCCGAGAAGGAAAAGGAGACCAGCGCAGAACGGGGTGCAAGCAATCTTTTCCAGGAGAGGCGAAAAGAGGAAGCGGGCTCACGTCGTTGCTGGCTTCATCTCAACTGGGGTTGCAGCCACCCTATGGGTCTGGATCAGCATCGATGCTGCTTCGTCGTCACTCCTGACTAGTATCGCGACGCTGCTTTCCCTGCAGGGAGCGGCATTGTTTGCGTACTCTCTGGCAATACGAAAGACTCAGCACCGAGTTAGCAGGAGAACGTTTGGGAGCTATGATCTCGAAGAAGAGATTATGCAAAGTGAGATTCCGAGAGAACATGTATCCTCAGGAGGGGGGAATCTCTCGAAAAAGCACGGAAAATTTTCGCCCTTTCATTTCCACAGGGTCATTTTGGTCGTGATTCTCGCAGGGATCATGTTGACGACGGTTGTAGGGTTCACCGCTGTCAATTTGGGTTCTCAACATCATACGAACCCTGGTAGCCCAGGTACAGGCGGTACCAGCGGTGCTGGTACGAGTCCATCTGTCAAAACACCATCAATTAGGACGATGGCTCCCAGTTTCTACGCTATTTCCAACATAGCGGAAGCCACGGTGTCAAGCAACGCATCCTACACGGGAGCGATAGAGACTAACGCTGATGACTTCATCATTGTTCAGATCGCTTATTCTCAGGGAAGCGGGGGAAATCTTCCAGACATTTCCTACGTAAGAGACACCCGGTCTAGCGTTTACACGAGAATAGCCAGTGCTTTTCCCGGGGCGGGGGCGAATTTCTGGGAGCAGGTCTGGACGGGGAGAGCCTCATCAACCACCAATTCCACAAACATAACCGCCAACCCTGACTGGTCAGGCTGCCAAGCCCCGTGTGTGACGTCTATCATAATCACAATGACGATCGGTCGGTATCGGGGTGTCGTCGAGGTCGGCGCCTGGAACACTATCGCACCGAACGCCTCCTCCAATTCTCAATCCGTAAGCATAACCGCGACTCAGGCGAATTCGACGCTTGTCGAGCTTCTCAGCCATGGAGCCTACAGCAACTGTGGCACAGATGCTCCTCAACCCATCGCGGGTCAAACGTCAAGGAATTGTTTTACCGCTACAACTGAACGAACGGAACTCTTCGATCACTCGATATCAAACGCACAAACGTACACTGAATCGTACACCTGGGCGCAGGTCGAGGTCCAAAGAGGAATATATCTAGAGCTCAAAGGCAACAGTATTTCGTAAGAGTTAGTTGATTGATAAAATCGAAGAAGAAGCGGAAGGGTCGAATTCTAATGTCGTAGTTGTAAGTGCTAGAGTAGGTCTGTTACTTTCTGGAACTCTTCTAGGGTCCATGCTTTCAGGGTCTTCGTGCGGATGTTTCCAAGGGCTGCGGTTGATAGGGTGAACCGGTTGTAAGCTTCATCGCTCGGCATCTCCACCACGGCTACTGCATCGTATTCGCCCATGGTGTAGTGGATGTCGATTTTTCCTCCCAGCTTCCGCGCGAGCGCTTTCGCGTTCTCGACTCGTTTCGGAGTGTCCTTGACGCCGCGAACGCCCTGGTCTGTCCAGTTAATCAAAGCAATATACTTCGGCATTGAGAAATCCTCAGCCATCTCGGCTTGCTCAATCTATTTAATTCTAGTACTAGCCTGGAAGCTGCGAGAGCTTGGCGAAGCGATGGCTGAATCGTGTTCGCTCGAGTCTAAGTGGCTATCTGGCTCGTCGTAGAGGCTCGTTTTAGATTCGTGTGCCGTACGCAAACCCGCCATATCGATTTTCGTCACCTGCAACACGGCCGTTCCGTGCCGCAGCCTATGCTTTTCGGCGCTATGTTCCTTTCGCTTGGCCCGCCTCGTCAGTGCGTCGGTACACCAGCTTTACGACGCCTTTGCNGAAAGCNTCTGATTCGGCGAGCTTTAGCTTCGCTTGGCTCGCGTCGTCGAAGAGGCGCTTTCCATGACCCAGGACGAGGGGATAGACGAGCAGCCTGTACTCGTCAATCAGGTCGTGCGGTAGCAGAGACCGAATGAGGGTTGGACTGCCGTGGATCACGACGTCCTGACCTTCTTGTTGCTTGAGCTTTGAGACTTCGGTCCCGAGGTCGCCCTTGATCAGGTGCGAATTGTTCCAGTCGAGCGTCTTCAACGTCTTCGAGACGACGAATTTTGGGATGCTGTTGAACCGGTCGGCGAAACCGTCAGAGTCCTTCCTGCTCGGCCAAGCGGCTGCGAATCCCTCATACGTCACACGTCCTAGGAGGAGCGCGTCCGTCGTGCGGAGCTCGTCGAGCTTGAATTTTTGGGTCTCGTCGCTCCAGAACTGGAAGCTCCACTTCTCAGGCGATTCGACGACACCATCCAACGACATGAACAGCGTCGCAGCCAAGATACGCATTGCAGACATCAAGTCACTCACCTTCTTTTCTCACTTACTTTAACTTAGAGTAGTACGATTGAGAGGACTATTACGAGGCCGAAGAGGCCGGCTGCGAGTAGTGTCAGTGCGGCGCGGTGCAGCTTGAGCTTGTGATCTCCAGCTCCTATACTCTGCCAAGCCTTCTTCTACGGTCTTCGATCTGGCGAGAATCGTTGTTCCATACCGGATTCGCATGACCAGAAGAGAGCAGAGTGCGGATGCGAGCAAGATGACCATCGACGCCCAGACGGCCGCTCTAGCCGGTTGATTGTTAGGGATCGAGGACGAGAAGACGGCCATGAGGGCCAGTAACAAGCCTTCTAGGCCGATCATCGCTTGGGCTTTCTGGTCCAAGCTAGCAAGCTGCTCCACTATCCTATCATAGTATGGCTGCAGCCCCTTGAGTTCGAGCTCCCGATGAACCTCACTCTCATCCATGCCCCAATCCCACAAGCGTCCCGGTGGCTCTAGAATTTGAGCTTGGCTCCCTCAACTTACCAGCAAGGCGCACGCGGAAGCCGAAAGGGGGATGGCAGGAAGGATTCTAGCTGCGTTTGGGACGTTGCAAACGACGCTACCTAGACCACCGCTCAAGAAGAGGCAAGTTTCGGGATTCTTTGTATATCTAAAGATTTCCGAATACAAGCATAAGATAATATTGTAGACAAGTCAGTGGGAGCCAGCGGTTCTTGTCATGAACAATGAGCGAACATGATACGGTGGATAAGGTGTCTCTTACGAAGAGATCCATGTGACGAACCGATTCGTACAAGGCGAGTGTAGATGACCCCGTTCAGGACGCTTCTGATCANATTCTCCCTCATTGTCATATCTCTCAGCACTGTTCTCCCCCTCGTGTCTGAAGGTCGAGCGGAGTCGAGCTTTACATTCGCTTTTGCAGGTGATACTGGTCAGTATGGTGACAGTTCCGGCTCCGGCCAGATCGGCACAGGAAGCTTCGTAAACTCAGCGGCCAGCCTTCAAGCGCTTCACCCAGGACTAAGCTTCTTCGTGGACGTTGGAGACATCAGTTACAACGGAACCTCGAACGGTTTTCCCCCTACTGGGAACGAAGTCTTATGGTGCAACTTTGTCAAGACTAACATCCAAGCGAACCTCGGCTCGAACTTTCCTTGGATTCAGGTGGTCGGNAACCACGAGGACGGGAATTCCACGTTCGCCAAGGATGGCTACATAGACGCGTTTACTTCGCCTAACTGTCTCCCCAAGCCAGCGGGTATCGGTTTCATCCCCTCAACGGCTGGGTGTCCTGACGCGTCTCTCTATTCAGGATGCTATGGGAGGGAGGGATACTGGGACTTCCCGGTCGATCGACCGCTTGCTAGGTTTATCATGATAGCCGGCTCGGAAAAGGTCGGCAACGGTACCACTGCAGGTTACAACTACTGCCCCTTGTCGGCCTGTAACAATCTGAACTTCGATAAGCGTTGGAATTGGCTCAAGGGGGTCATCGACCAGGCCAAAGCCGGTGGCGAATGGGTGATCGTTTTCGACCACAAGCCATGTCTCTCGCCTGACCTTGCAACCTCGTGTGAAGGTAACGGCACCTTCAACGGCCACAATCCTTCGGCTCAGATGTGGAACCTTTTCTTTTCCGAAGGAGTAGACCTGGTCATCAATGGCCATTCTCACCTGCACGCTAGGTCAAAGCAGCTAACCTGTCTAGGGCCCACGGAACCAAGCTCAGCATCATTGACCAGCGTGGTATACTCTTCCTCTTGCGTAGTGGATGACGGGTCGGATAACGTCTACACTAGGGGGAAGGGAGTGGTCAATGTGATCGATGGAGCTTTCAGCCAGACAGATGACCAGATCAACTTCACTAGACCTGCTACAAGCTATTTCGCCACGGCAATGTCCGCAAGATCTAGTCCGACTATCAGTCCCCCTGTCTGCTGTTTGGTCAATGGATCACCTACGGACATGAATTCTGGCATTGGCTTTGGAGAGATTACAGTCACCGCCGACCAGCTGTCCTACACGTGGCAGATGAGCTTGGAAACCCGTTTCGTCGGGAGCCAGTCCCCAACGTTCTCAGACACGTTCGTGATCAGAAATAATCCGCCCGGACAATTGTCGACACTGTTTGGCGGGATCGGAGGATTTTTCACGGAAAACTGGGTGATATCGGTAGCAACAGCCGCTGCCTTATCCATCCCAGTCGTAATCCTAAGGCTCCGGATCGCCGGCCGGAAACATCGCCAACCATTACCGTAGGGAAGTCCGATAATCAGCCAGACCCTCCTCCTGTAAAATCCTCCTGTCAGGATCGTTCTAACTGAGATTTGTCGCTCAAAGCCGAGAAAGGTTAATACCCTATTTCCCAATGTGGGTAATGGGGTAGATGGAGCCCTTGAATGAGAAGAAGGTGCTGTTGGCGGTTCACATTGACGAACGGGGAAGGACGACCATCCCTAAGCTGATGCTAGAGCTTCTCGGCATAGAGCCCGGAGGTATCATGGTCTTCTCGAGAGAAGGGGATGGACCATTTTTCGTGGGAAAGGGAGAGCTGAAAGTGGACATTCCATTCTTGCAGAAAAGCAAGGGCAAGAGAATTTCCGGTTAACGAGTGCGACAATGTCGGCTAAGACATCGGTGACGATGGATCTCGGGTCTCTTGGCACATGGGTGACCCAGCAGCACGCAGCAGGTGTGTTTTCAGGGGTCGTGCTCGTGGCTCAGGACGCCTGTCCGGTGTTCCAAATGGCTGTGGGCCTAGCGGATCGCGTAAGTGGTGTGGCGAACACGATCGAGACGCGATTCAACGTTGGGTCGATCAACAAGACGTTCACCTCCGTGGCTGTCGCACAGCTCGTGGAGGCCGGACAGTTGGATTTCGACGCGCCGATAGGCACATATCTACCTGACTATCCGAATCGCGACGCCGCGCGAACAATCACAATCCACCATCTGCTTACGCATCAGGCCGGTCTTCCACCGTACTTGAGCGCGCGTTACATGCGCGAACGCGACCGCGTTGACACGCTTGATCAGCTGGTGCGCGTTTTCGCCTCTGAGCCGTTGCAATTCGAACCTGGCTCTCGCCAGGAGTACAGTAACTCCGGGTTCGTCTTACTCGGACGAATTGTCGAAAAGGTGAGCGGAACACCCTATGAAACATACGCCAAAACGCGAATCTACGATTCTGCCGAGATGTCTAAGACGGGATTCGAGCCGAGCGGTGCAAGAGAAGCGGCTAAAGGATATTTCGCGGTCGGGCCAGACGGACGTCCCGCCATGTCTCGAGGGCCCATCGCCGTCTTAGCTCGCCGGGATGATCTGAGGGAAAATACGGTGCTGCTGGATCGCGGCAACCCCGCTGGCGGAGGTTATTCCACTGCAGAAGATCTGCTGGCATTCGCGCAGGCGTTAAAGACTGGTAAACTCTTAGGCCACGCCATGACTAGTCATATCCTAAAGGGGACTTTCTCAGGTAAACAGCGGCCCAAGTATGGCTATGCGCTTCGCGAACAGGTCATTGGCGGACGACGCTTCGTGGGCAATGGAGGTGGTGCGCCTGGCATCAACACCGAGTTCCGATTCGAGCCGGACGGGGACTTTAGCATGATCGTCTTGTCAAACCTCAGCCCACCATCCGCGACAACAGTCTTGGAACATGTCCTCGAAACCGTGGGAGGGCTCGCCTCGTGAAAACGATCACAAAGCAGATCCTCTTCCGTAGCTGGATCAAAGGGAATACTGAACTGACTTAGGTCCCGACTGGAAAACCGAAATTTGCACGGTTGGAGTACTTCCAGGAATTCTACGAGCTCATCGGCTGGAAAAAGGGCTATTCCTGGGCAAGGGTATGTTGGTTCGATGATGCTTTTGTGACTCTCGCCCGGTCAGTTCAAGTTTGGGTCTCGAGAGTCCAGGACTCTGTGCCCAAGAGCGGATAGTTTGTAAGATGAGTTATCTGCTCATCAAGCGTGCCGTTGCTTCGTCGCCGCCAGTTCCGCTATGGCTTTGTCGGCTCTGTGCTCTTCTTCCTTCCAATGTTTCAGCCTGCCCCGCATATTCTTCTGGAACCGTTCAAGTCTGGCCTCGCCGACGAGGATTAGTTCGATGTGACCGGGGCTCTTGGGGACGACTAGGACTTCGCAGTCGAGCGGTATTGAGGCCCTCTCCCTCTCAGACGTCGGGAGATGTATCCTACCCCTTTCATCGATCTTCGCCCTAGAAGCCATGGCGCTGCCCAAATCATTAAGTGTTGGCCCCATAATAAGAGTTCTGTGGCGATATGCGGCTTCTGGATACGATGGTTCTCATCGCCAGCCTGGACACTGAGCATCCTCTTCACAAACGGGCCATACACCACCTACGCAGGGCGTCTCTTGAGGACGTGTACGTGCCGTCGGCAGCGGTGTTGGAGATGGACTTGGAGTTGAAGAGTCACGAGTTTTCCAGCGAGGAGAGACGGGAGGCAAGCACATCTCTTCTGGGATACGTGGGTAGGAGCAAGGTCCTCCCGCTAACCTTTGAGGTTGTGGTGGAGGCGATAGAGCTGGAGAGTGTCTCAGGGTATTTCGACGCCCTCATAGGGTCCACTGCCAGACTGCACGGAGCGATCGTAGTCAGCAAGGACACTGCTTTCGCCGAGATGGGACTAAAGACAGAATGGTAGACGTTCAGGTTTATCATAACGGCGTTCTCCGCCTTACCTCTGATCTGGAGAGAGAGGATAGAATATGGTCAAATCTATGATGAGCTGGTACTTGACAAGAGCCTCGGGAATGTCGAGACGAAAAAGAAAGGATGAAAAATGAAGAAGATCATGACCCGAAAAGTGACCAGGAAAAAAACAGCGCTTTTACTACTATCTCTCATGGCCATGCTGGTCATACCGGCTACACCCATCGTTCCAAGAGCGATGGGCGCAACAGGCAGGAGCTTTGACAATCTCGTCATCATCCTGATGGAGAACAATGGCTACTGTGACGCAATGACGACTTGCGGTGGTTCAGGGTCCTATGAGACTTCGCTAGCACAGACATACTCTATTGCTGGAAGCTGCCAGAGTGACTCGTCCTGCTCTTCTGGCGGGTACTCGGGAACAAGTCATCCAAGCGAGGGAAACTATATCTCGCTCGTTGGAGGGGACAACTTTGGCCATACTGGCGACGGGTATTGCTGTTGGGGACTAACCCAGCCGAACATTGTTGATCGGATTGAATCAGCCGGTCTAACGTGGCAGGCGTATGCGGAGGATGCGTCCGGGTCAGGAACATGCAGTTTCTACCCACCCAGGCGCGCAGACCATTTCGGGTTCCTAACGTTCAATGATATGCAGACCTCTGCGCGATGCTCGCATTTTCTTGCGACAACATCACCGTCGAACCCGTCGGGTTCGGCTGATGATCACGAATTTCTAGGTTCGCTTAACGCCCCAAACCCGGCAAACCTGACTTGGCTTACTCCTAACGACAATGATAATGGTCATGATAGCGGAGTTTCGGGTGGCGACAGCTACCTATCGAACCTTGTCCCCCTGATCCTCAGCAGCAACCTCTTCAAGACCCACAGGGCAGCATTGTTCATCGTCTATGACGAGGGAAACAGCGGCTGCAATCCATCCCCCTGCAGCGGGTCAACAAACGACTTTCTCTATGCTAGCTGGGCCGGTCCGGTCGTGAAGCAGGCCTACGTGGGAACGGGCTCTTACAACCACTATTCGTTCTTGCAAACAGTGGAAACAAACTGGGGTCTCAGCTCTCTAACATCTAATGACGCCAACGCCTCTCCCATGACAGAGTTCTTCGCAAACACGACAACGCCTCCGCCTCCTGGCAATCAGCCATCCTCTCTTTGGACTAACCCGTTGGTCATAGCGGTCATCTTGGGTGCAATCTTCACCGGTATCGTCTACTTGGTAGTTTCCCGTCGACGGTTACAAACGAAACGCAATGACTCTAGCCCGGTTCTGCAATAGTTCCCAGAAGACATCGTAGAAAGGTCGGAAACCCTAATTCTCCTACTGGATCCTAATTCGTTTGGAATCCAATCTCTCGCGAATTATCAAGCGCTCCATCGTCTCTAGGCCTTTGACCTGCAAAGGTTGGAGGGGCATTGTTGAGAAGATCGAAGTCACTTTCGGTGAAAGTGAAAGTTCGGGATCATTGAGGGGGAGACTATGGTTGATGGTCTGGTGAGGGTGAAAAGAATTGTCGAGAAGCCCTTGAAGGCGGCCTCGAAACTCGCGATCTTGCCAGTGTACGTGTTTGACTCGAACATTTTCAAAGCGCTAGAAGCTACTAACGCAGGGTTCGCGGGGAACTGCAGCTGACAGATGGTATCCAGAAGTTGGTGGACTGGAACCTCATCATATAGCGTTTGACGAGGGCGCTAGGATCCAGATAGGCTTTCGAAGCGCTTACGCCTCATCTCACGCACGTCCACCTCGGCCGGGGATCCCCTTAGGCCGGGCCGGACATGTTTTTTCGGGCTTCCTTTTCCTTTCAGCCGTGCTAGGTCCATCTCTCCCGAAGCTCTTTGCGCCGGTTGCAGGTCTATTCTTGGATAGAGCAAGTTCTCCCCTCTGATTCTCAGCCTGTGGTTCTTGCGGAGTGTTCTCAGGTTTTCTTTGACTCGATCGTTCATTCCCCACTGAGTGATCATTGTCGCGATCTCGTTGAAGTTCAGTTTGCTCCGGCTTTGTTGGATGAAGTTGTTGAGCCTGACCGCGTTTAGGCGGCCGATTCCCTCTGAGCGCTCGGAATATGAGTGGTAGAACTCGAATCGCGCCTAAGACGTACGATTCTAGGGGCTAGACCTTCGTCGAGCGACTCTTCCGTTTTGTCTTTTGCTTTGCATAAAGCAACCGGAGGATCTTCTTTCTCTGAGTTTCTTTCTCGATCAACTCGATTTGAGGAAGTAGCCACGAAAGTAGAGTCTTGTTCATGGTTAGGCGGTAGCACGGTTTGCGAGAGAGTTCACCAGTCTTTACCTGTTGAAGTGCTCCACCTATGATGGATTGTGCTTCTTTCAATAGTTTCAAGTTCGTATTCCAGATTTGAAGTATCGGATATCCATTCTTCTGTACTCCTAGGGATCCTTCGCCATCGATCAACGCGACAATCCAGCCCCTATCATAGTCGGGAATTTTTCCCCAAGAGGGCGGTAGAAACTTGGGTTTCCACTCAGGCATGTGACTTCTCGATTTGTTCCTCATTACGCGAATTTAAGCAGAGTCCCAGACGAAAGTATCGTAAGAACTAAGCCGCAAAAACCATCAACATAGGGATTACCTGAATTCGGCTCTTGAAAAGCATGCCAAAAAAAACAGGATCTCGCCTCCGTGAAGTCTACCCTGAAGATCTCTAGGGAGTTATGTGGCCGTGTTGTTTTCTCTTCTTCTGGTCCAAGACGAAAACTGTGATGATGACTACTGTTGCTGCTTCGGCTGCGAGCCCGGTGTAGAGGTAGATTATCCACGGGAGAATGGAGAAGAATGGGAGTGCGAACGGGCTCATACATGTCAATGGAAAGTGTGCCAGGCTTCCTTTGTTCCAAGACGAGAACTGTTATGACCACGGCTACCGCGGCTACGGCTAGCCCAGCTTACAGATAGATTATCTGCGGTGGGATGGAGAAGAACGGAAGTTGGAACGGGTTGTTCTGGATGATAGATTCTCCTGGCATCCAAGA
>JGI25382J43887_10000171_pt1 | contig 17568 bp, 19 predicted proteins | sample GraSoi013_1_40cm_3_FD_43887 | JGI IMG/M metagenome (IMG submission 43887) | reverse complement strand
TGGGAGCCGCCGGCGTTCAGATCCTCACGAAGCGTGGAGATCGTCGAGCCGCTCCATACATCCCGCACTGATGCAGAACGCACGTCGCCGAGGACGCGGTGGCCGTACGGATCCGCGCAGCCGCAGACGATGCGGCCGTCGCACAGCATGACGAGTGTGCTCCACGGCCACGTGCACTGGAAACGAGTTGCCAGAAAGTTCAGGGACAACTATTTCTTTGTCAGCTTCTTCATGTAGGCTTCGAGCTTGTCGTTCTCGTACTTCACGGTGTTGAGGAACAAGCTCTCGGCAAGATAGGTGCGCCGTTCGCCGTCGTCCATCTGCTCGATGAGGTAGTGNATCTCCTTCACCATGTCCTCGAACGAGCGGTCCAGACCGCGGCTGGCGGTCACCTCCTGATGCANGGCTTCCATGATGGCGAGCAAGTCGCCGTCGAGTACGATCGCGGCGCCGGTGGTGGTCTTGATGGTGCGCATCCTAGTGGACCGTATCTGCTGAAGTAGTCCTAGTCATAACGTACCCTCGACCACGATTCTCGGGCCGCGACAACCCGGGGTCCCCGCCGCGCACGCTTGCGCGGTGGGGTGGGAGCGGAGCGGCCCGGTAGTTAACCCGAGGAAGTACCCCACTAAGCCCCGAAGCTCTTGACGGCGCTCGGCTCGTCGGCATGAATCTCGATGAAGTTCTGCGCGCCGGTCATCGTCAGCATCGTCTCGACGCGCTTCTGCACGCCCGACAGCTTCAGATGACCGCCCGCGTTGTGCACCTGCCGGTACAAGTCCATCAGGCAGCCGATCGTCGCGCTGTCGACGTAGGTGACCGGCGTGAGGTCGATGAGGATCTCGCGTTGGCCGGATGCAATCAGCCCGGTGACCGCGGACGAGAAGTCGCCCAGAATCGGATACATCAGCCGCGTTTCGCCGACGCGGACGATCGAAATCGCGCCGGCCTGTTCGGTTTTGACGTTCATCAGTACGCTCCCGTGCGTTTGGACATCGCCCCGCTGGGACTGAAGTCCTCGCCGCGCAGCTTGCGGATCTGTCGCGCGAGCTCGGTGCGGCCGCGGTTGATCCGCGATTTCACCGTGCCTTCCGGCAGGCGCAGCCGGTCGGCGATTTCCTGGTAGGACAACTCCTGAATGTCACGCATCATGACCGCGGTCCGCAGCGTGTCCGGCAGCTCGGCCATCGCCTGTCGCAGCAGCATCACCCGATCGCGTTGCTCGAGCGCCGCCACCGGTCCAGGCTCGTGCGATGCCGGCGTGAGCTCATTCGCGTCCACGTCGCGATCGATCGTCTCGCGCTCTTTCCGCACGCTGCGATAGTGATCGATGCACAAGTTGCGGCTGACGCTGATCAGCCACGTTTGAAAATTCGCGCGGCGGTCGAACGTGTCCAGCGACTTGAAGATCTTCAGGAAGATGTCCTGCGTCAGGTCCTCGGCTTCGTCGTGCTTGCCGACGAACTTGTACGCGACGTTGAACACCTTCCGCCAGTACTGACGGACGATGAGGTCCCAGGCGATCTGATCGCCCTGCAGGCATCGCTGTATCAGCGCTTCGATCGCGTCTGGCGACGAAGACGCGGCCTGTGAATCTGGCGACATGTGGGTTGAGTAGAATAGCGTATCACGTTGCCTTCACCGACCGGCTTCTTCAGACAGCAGCACGAGCTCGTCTGCGACGGCGTGCCGCTCGCCGCCATCGCCGCGGCCGAGGGCACGCCCGTGTACGTGTACAGCGCGGCCGTGTTGCGCGACCGCTACCGCGCCATCGACGAGGCGTTCCGCGGGTATCCGCACGCCATTCACTACGCGCTGAAGGCGAACTCGACGCTGGCGGTCGCGCGCCTGCTGCGCGAGCTCGGAAGCGCGGCCGATGCGAATTCCATCTGGGAGATCGAAATCGCGCGGCGCGCCGGCTTTCAGCCGCANGACATCGTGTTCACCGGCGTCGGAAAGTCGCCGGCCGAGCTCGAGTGCGCGGTCGCCCTCGGCGTCAAAGCGATCAACGTCGAATCCGCGGGTGAGCTCGCGCGCATCGAGGCGATTGCGAGTCGGCTCGGCACGGTCGCGCGCGTGGCGGTGCGCGTGAACCCCGACATCGACGCGAAAAGCCACCCGCACATTTCCACCGGGCTGAACATCAACAAGTTCGGGCTGCCGCTCGATCGCGCCACCGAGTTGTTCGACACGATTCGGAAACGGCCGGTGCTCAAGCTCGTCGCGGTGCATCTGCACGTCGGATCGCAGATCACGTCGCTCGAGCCGCTGCGCCACTCCGCCGCCGCCGCGAGCGAGCTGAGCACGGCGCTGCTGTCCGAGGGGTTTCCGCTCGAATACGTCGACGTCGGCGGTGGACTCGGCATCGCGTACGACGATCGCCAGCCGCCGGCCATCGAGGAGTACATCGCCGCGGTCGTGGCGGAGGTCCGCGGCACGAATCTGCCGATCGTCGTCGAGCCTGGTCGCGCGGTCGCCGGNCCCGCCGGCGCGCTCCTGGCGCGCGTGACCGATATCAAACCGCGCGGCGCCGACACAGAGTTCGCGATTATCGACGCGGGCATGACCGAGTTGATTCGCCCCGCCCTCTACAACGCGTATCACCGCATCGAGCCGGTGACGGCACGGGCCGCCCACGAACGCCTGTACGAGATCGTCGGTCCGGTCTGCGAAAGCTCCGACGTCGTCGGACGCGATCGACGGCTGCCGCAGCTCGAGGTCGGCGACCTCGTCGCCATTCGCGACACCGGTGCGTACGGCGCCGTCATGGCCTCGAACTACAATCGCCGGCCGCTGCCGCCCGAAGTGCTCGTGGACAACGGGAGCTGGCGCGTCATCCGTCGCCGGCAGACGGTCGACGATCAGTTGTCGTTGGAATCGTGATGTCGGGGATGTTGATCGCGTTCGAGGGGCTCGATCAAAGCGGCAAGCAGACCCAGGCGGAGCTTCTGCGCGACCGTTTGAAGCAGGGCGGCCGCAAGGCGAGGCTCGTGTCGTTTCCCGACTACGCCACGTCGATCGGCGAAGAAATCGCGCGCGCGCTGCAGGGCGAGCGCGAGTACGGACCCGACGTGATGCAACTGCTGTACGTGGCGAACCGCTACGAGCGCAAAGCGGACCTGCAGCGATGGCTGGACGGCGGACTGATTCTGGTCTGCGATCGGTACACGGCGTCGAGCATCGCGTACGGCGAGGCGCAGGGACTCGAGCCCGGATGGCTCGCCGACATGCAGCGCTTCTTGCCGCCGGCGTCGCTCACGATCCTGCTGGACATCGCGCCCGAAACCGCGCTGCAACGCAAGGCGGTCGATCGCGATCGCTACGAGCGGGACCTTGCGATGCAGGCGCGCGTGCGCGACAGCTACCATCGCCAGGCGGCCGCGAATCAATGGGTCGTGATCGACGGCGAACAGTCGAAGGATGCGATTGCTGCCGAGGTCTTCACCGTGGCGGGCTCACGACTCGGGCTGCCGTAAGCGCGCGAACCTCCACGACGCCAGCCTGCTTCAACACGCGCGCGCACGCTTCGAGCGTCGCCCCGGTCGTACTCACATCGTCCACCAGCACCACCGTCGCACCCGCGAGTGTGTTTCCGGCGCTCGCCAGCGCGAACGCATCGCGCACGTTCCGGTGACGCTGTGCGGCCGGCAACCCGGTCTGCGTCGACGTGGCGCGAATCCGGCGCAGCACGGTCACCACTGGCACCCCGAGGTGACCCGCGAGATCGACCGCCTGGTTGAACCCGCGCTCGCGGCGCCGCGACGGGTGCAGCGGGACAGGGACGACGCAGGCGGCGCCGTCCAGCATGTCGGCGCCTCGATGGCGCATGAGCGCGCCGAGGGGCCGCGCCAGCGATCGCCGTCCCTCGTACTTCAACGCATGGACGATCGCGCGCAGCGTGCCGTCGTAGGGACCGATGGCACGCGCGCGATCGACGAGTCGTCTTGCGCGGCGGCATCGAGGGCACAGCGCGAGCGGGATGCTGATCGACCGCCACGTCGGCAGCGGATCGCCGCAGCGGTCGCAGAGGGGCGGCGTGAGCGGGCGAATCGATTGCCAGCACTGTTCGCAGACGGCGCCCCGCGTCGGATGATCGAGCAGCTCGTCGCACGCGGCACACGACGGCGCCAACACGACCGACAGCACGGCATCGACCGCCGTCCATAACCGCCCGTCGCCGGTCGTCAGTCGATCAGTCCAGTCCATAGCGCTTCCGTTTTTCCCACAGCGCCTTGCGGCTGATGCCGAGGATCTTCGCGGCCTCGGTCTGATTGCCGCGCACGTGCCGCAACGTCGCCGCGATGTAGCGGCGTTCCANTTCGTCGAGCGTTGGGCGGCGGGCGAGTGCGCCGTCGGGGTCGAGCGCGGGCGCGTCGAGGATTTCCATCGGCACGTGATCCAGCGTGATGGCCCCGCCCCCGGCCGCCTGGAACGCGCGCTCGATCGTGTGCCGCAGCTCACGAATGTTGCCGGGCCACGCGTAGTCGCGCAGCGCCGCGATCACGTCGGCGGTCAACGTCGGCGGCGGTTGTCCCACGGCCGCGGCGGCGCGCCGGACGAAGTATCGCGCGAGCGGCAGCACGTCATCGGGATGGTCGCGCAGCGCGGGCACGAGAATCGGCAGCACGCGCAGCCGGTGATAGAGATCGTGGCGAAACGAGCCGTTGCGCACGGCGTCCTCGATGCCGGCTCCCGCCGAGGCGATGATCCGCGCGCCGACGGTGAACGTCGTCTGACCGCCGAGCCGTTCGATGCGCTTGTCATCGACGATGCGGAGCAGCTTGCCCTGGGCTTCGATCGGGAGCTCGCCGACGGCATCGAGGTAGACGGTGCCGTCGCCCGCCACCTCGAAGCGGCCGGGCCGTGCCGTCACGGCGTCGGTGAAGGCACCGCGCTCGTGGCCGAAGAGCTCGGAATCGATGAGCGCCGCGGAGAGACTGGCGCAATCGATCGTGACGAAGGGGCGCTTGGCACGTGGGCTGTGCGTGTGGAGCTCGCGCGCAACCGCATTCTTGCCGGTCCCGGTTTCGCCGGCGATGAGGACGTTGGCGTTCGCGCGCGCGAAGCGCCGCACCTGATCGACCAGGGCGCGCATCACGCGACTGTGCGCGATGAACCGCTGCGCGGTCATGTTGCTAGTGGACCGTTTCCGCTGAATCAGTACTAGTCACAACGAGCCTTCGACCGCGATTTTCGGGCCGCGACCACGGAGCGGCCCGGCAGTAAGTCCGAGGAGAGACGCCACTAGCGAGCGGCCGTCACCTCAACGCGCTCGGCGTTGCCCCACAAACGCTCCAGCCCATAGAACATCCGCGTCTCCGGCGCGAAGACGTGCACGATGAAATCGAAGTAATCGAGCAGCACCCACTCCGAGCGATCGTAGCCTTCGACGTGCGCCGGCGTGGCGCCTTCTGCCGCCAGCGCTTCCATCACCGAGTCGGCAATCGCGCGAATCTGGCGCGGATTGGTGCCCGAGCAGATCAGAAAGTAATCGGTGAAGCCCGCGGCCTTGCGCAGGTCCAGGAGCGTGAGGTCGATCGCTTTCTTGTCTTCGGCCGCGCGGACCGCCCGATCGATCTGCGCCGGAAGTCGATGGGGTTTGNGACGCTTCTCAGTCTTCGCCATGCAACCTGCCTGACATTGTCGTGTAGAGTCCGTGCCGCTCGATGTGTTGTCGTACCGCGGGCGGCACGAGCCCGGCGATCGATTCGCCGGCCGCGATCCGCTGGCGGACATCCGTCGCTGACACGTCCGCTGTCGGCGCATCGATCGAAATGATCCGATCCGCGAGTGAAGGCAGGCGATGGCGCAGCTCGGCGACCGGGAGCCCGGGTCGCGACACCACGGCGAACTGCGCCAAGTCGAGTATCTGCGGGTAATCACGCCAGGTCTCGATCTCTGCAAACGCATCCGCCCCGATCAGAAAGAACAACTCGGCGGGCGCGTAGCCCTCGCCATGGAAACGCTGCAACGTCGTCGACGTATACGACGGCGCCGCGGATCGCAGCTCGATGTCCGACGCGAACCACGTGGGTCGATTGGACACGNCGAGCGCCACCATCGCGAAGCGGTGATAGCTCGACGCGACGGGCGCGGCGCGGTGTGGCGGCACATTCGAGGTGATCAGGAACAGTCGCGTCAGGCCAAGCGCCTCTTCGGCTGCGCGCGCGGCGTCGATGTGGCCGCAATGGATCGGATCGAAGGTGCCGCCGAGAATGCCGATGCGCCGCGCCGTCATGCCGCCGATTGCCGCGCCGCGGCCAGTCGATGCCACATCGCTTCGAGCAATTCCGCGAGGCCGGCGCCAGACGCGGCGGAGACGCGGAAGAACGGCAGCTTCAATTCTGATGCTCGCCGCGCCAAGGCCTCGACGCGCGCGACGTCGTCTACAGCATCGATCTTGTTCGCGGCGACCAGCTGCGGCTTCGCGGCGAGCGTCGGCTGAAACAGCTCGAGCTCGCGGCGCACCGTGTCGAGATCCGCCACGGGATCGCGTCCGCTCGCGCCTGAAACGTCGACGAGGTGCACCAGCACCTTCGTGCGTTCGAGATGACGCAGAAACTGATGGCCGAGGCCGAGCCCGCGGTGCGCGCCTTCGATCAGGCCCGGCACGTCGGCGACCACGAAGCTGCGATCGTCGCTCAGGCGGACGACGCCGAGGTTCGGCGTCAGCGTCGTGAACGGATAATCCGCGATCTTCGGACGCGCCGCCGACACGCGCGAAATGAGTGTCGACTTGCCCGCGTTCGGAAAGCCCACCAGCCCCACGTCGGCGAGCAGTTTCAGTTCGAGTCGAAGATCCTTGACCTCGCCAGCCTCGCCCGGCTGCACCTTCCTGGGCGCGCGATTGGTCGACGAGGCGAACCGAGCGTTCCCCAGACCTCCGCGTCCGCCGTGCGCGACGAGGACGCGCTGGCCCTCTTCGGTGAGATCGGCGAGCAATCGGTACGGCTGATTCGCGTCACCCGTTTTTTCGTACACGAGCGTGCCGATGGGGACGGCGAGCTCGAGATCGATCGCGGTGTGTCCGGTACGATTCGAGCCTTCGCCGTGTCCGCCGCGCTCGGCCGAGAACTCGGGATGGAACCGGTAGTTGATGAGGGTGTTGGTGTGCGCGCTGGCGACGACGTACACCGAGCCGCCGTGACCGCCGTCGCCGCCGCTCGGTCCGCCGCGCGGCACGAACTTCTCGCGGCGGAACGCGAGACAGCCACGTCCACCGTGGCCCGCTTCGACGTGAATGTCTACTTCGTCAACAAACATAAAATTGGCGAGTTGGTGCGTTGGCGACTTGGCGAATTAATTCACCAACGCACCAATTCACCAACTCACCAATTATTCGACTGGCTGAATGCTGATGACTCGCCCGTGCGCGCCGTGGTTCTCGAACTTCACGCGGCCGGCAATCTTCGCGAAGATCGTGTCGTCTTTACCGAGCCCCGCATTGAGTCCCGCGCGGAACCGGCGTCCGCGCTGGCGAACGATGATCGTTCCGCCGGTCACGACGTTGCCATCGTGGGCTTTGACGCCGAGCCGCTGCGAGTTCGAATCGCGGCCGTTTCGTGAGCTGCCCTGTCCTTTTTTATGTGCCATGGCTTACACCACAATCTCGGTGATGCGCACGCGCGTGTAGACCGCGCGGTGCCCTTTGGTCCGGCGCATGCCCTTGCGGCGCTTTTTCTTGAACACGCGGATCTTCGGCCCGCGACTCTCGCCGTCCACGATCGCGACGACTTTCGCATTCGCGACGAAGGGCGCGCCCGCGAGAATCTCCCCGCCGTCCTTTTCGACGAGCAGCACCTGCTCGATCGTCAGCTGGTCACCCGGTTCGCCGGCGGTCCCGTCAATGGTGACGAAGCCGCCCGGGGTCACCTTGGTTTGACGGCCGCGGTTCTGGATGATGGCGTACATATTCGGCACCTGTGCAAAGTCGCCAGTGTACCACCGAAGTCGTTCAGGTGTAAAGGTTTGGCGTGTCTGCCAGAAGGTCCGGCTGGAGCCGGACACTACTTCAAAAGGACGCGCGTGCCCTTGATCTTCTGGCTGCTGAGCGCGCTCAGGAAGTTCGGCACGAGCCGGTCCATGAGCTCGAAATACGAGGACAACGCTGGCGTGTTCGTCTGCGCGTTGTAGAGAATTTCTTCGCGATAGCTCTCCGAGTACATCGTCGCGCCAGTACGGCCGTCGATGAACACGAACTTCGGACGCAGGATGAAACCGCGGCGCTCCATGTACGTGCGCATCGGGACGACGCGGCGGCGGCCAAAGCCGTCGTAGACCTCGGTGTCGCGCTGCACGAAGCCCGAGCGCGAATGCGGCGTGAAGAGCACCGTGCCAGTCACGATGAGCGGATTCTGATATTCCTCGCCGATCTTCTTCCAGTAGGCGGTGTTTGCGAACAGACGCTCGTAGGGTTCGAGATCTTTTTCGTCCTTGATCTTCTGCGGCAGCGCCATCGTTTGAGCCCCAGCTGCCGTGTGATCCTGTCCGCCGTTGCCGTTCGGACCACCGAGGTCGCTGCCGCTGCTCGCGATCTTGTTCTGGTCCTGGGCGATATCGATGAGCGGCAGCACGTCGGCGTCGATCACCTTCATCGACGACTTGGTGCGAAGCTGACTGCGCAGGAGGCGAACGGTTTCCTGGTTGGCGTCGACATCCTCGCTGCCGCCGGCGACGAAGCCGGCCACCAGGACGCGCTGGAACGCCGAGACATCCAGCTTCGGCTGAATCGGCGTTTCGATCGGAATCTCGTAGTAGTCGGTGCCGCACGCGATCACGAAGAGCGCGGCGAGCGCGCCGACGGCCGCGAGCGCGAATCTACGGCTTGTCTTTTCCCGAACCCGTGCGGTCATTGATTTCCTTGAAGAGCTCGTAGTTCTGTCGCACCTGAGAGTTGTTCGGGTCGAGTTCGAGCGCCTTCTCGTACGCCTTGCGCGCCTTTTCGAGTTGGCCCTCGTGCTCGTAGGCAATCGCGAGATCGTTGAACGCGGCGGCGTAGGTCGGGTCGATTTCCACCGCTTTTTCCCAGCGGTAGATCGCTTCGCGCCAGAGGCTGCGCTGCGCGACGTTGATGCCGAATTCCACTTGGGCTTTCGCGTCGCGTCTCGCGTCGGCGAACGATGGGGAAGCCGACGCAAGGGCGGCAACGGCAACGAGGGTCGCGACGCGTGCGTTCATGGGATTCTGGCTCACTATGCCACCCGCCTTGCGCGGTTGCAAGGCATTTGGCGCTTCAATCCTGGCTGAAGCGAGCAAGCCATGTGCCACGGTGAAGTTTGGAAAACACGCCACTTTCAGTCGATCGTTGGGGCACGGATTTACGAATTCCGGTCAGCGCTGTCCACGCGCCGCTATAATACAGGACGGGAGGTCGGGCTCCGCGCGACATTGGCGCGGCGGCTACGACCTCCCTCGCTTTTGGTCTGGCCGCGTGGCGTGAGGTGGCGTGGTCATGACCGATCTGCAGAATCTCGTCGCGTTATCGCTCCTTCCGTCGTGGTCTTGGCTGCACGCCGCTGAACACCTGCGCGCGGGCGATACAGCCGGCGCGGCACTCCAACGCCTGCTCATCGAGCATTGGCGCGATCAGCCCGACAAAGCGGCGACGCTCCAGACCCGCGCGGTGGCGGCGATTCGCCGTGCGGAGGAGCACGGAATCGCTGCGGTGCCGTGGAGCGATGCGCGATATCCCGCGGCACTCACGACGATCGTCGATCCGCCTCCGGTGCTCTGGGTGCGCGGCGTTGTCGACGCGCTGAGCGCGCACGCGGTGGCTATCGTCGGATCGCGTGCGGGAACGCCGTACGCGCTCGCCGTTGCCGAGCGGCTCGCCGCCGATCTTGCCGCGCGTGGCGTCGTGATTGTCAGCGGGCTCGCGCGCGGCGTCGATTCCGCGGCGCATCGTGGCGCGCTGACTGGCGGCGCGACCGTGGCGGTCCTCGGCTCGGGCGTCGACGTGTTGTATCCGCCCGAACACGCGCCGCTCGCGCGTGAGATCGAGAAGGAGGGCGCCGTCATCAGCGAGCTCGTGCCGGGCACACCGCCGCAGCAGTGGTTCTTTCCGCTGCGGAATCGGATCATCAGCGGACTGTCGCGCGCGGTGGTCGTGATCGAGGCCGGCGAAAAGAGCGGTTCGCTCATTACGGCGCGCTGCGCGCTCGAGCAGGGCCGCGACGTGCTGGCCGTCCCAGGCAACGTCCTGAGCGGCCGTAACCGCGGTGCCCATGCCCTGTTACGCGACGGTGCAAAGATTGTGGAGTCCGCGGACGATATTCTGGAAGAGCTGCAGATGTGCGCGCCAGCCCGGCCGCCCGGAACACGCTCGGCCGCGCCGCCGGTGGACCCGATTCTTGCCTGCCTGACGCCGGGCGAGCCGAGTGATCTCGACGCGCTGGCCGAGCGATCGGGGCTCAGTCCGTCGCGGTTGTTGCCTCGACTATTCGAGCTGGAATTGCAGGGATCGGTGGCGCGTGTGGGCGGCGGCCGATTCGTCCGGGTTGACAGTTCGTGCTACGGTGGAAATACGGACCTCGGTGAAGGCTAAGGACTCAATGGCAAAAGCACTCGTGGTGGTCGAGTCACCCGCCAAGGCGAAGACCATCAACAGATACCTCGGACGCGACTACAAGGTCATCGCGTCGATGGGTCACATCCGCGACCTGCCGAAGAGCAAACTGGGTGTGGACGTCGAGAACGACTTCGCCGAGGAGTACGAATCGATCGCCACGCGCAAGAAGGTGATCAAAGAGCTGAAGGATGCGGCGAAGGACGCGTCGGACATCTACGTGGCGACCGACCCCGATCGCGAAGGCGAAGCGATCGGCTGGCATCTGGCGCAGGAGCTCGGCGGACGCAAGCGCAAGATTCACCGCCTGACGTTCAACGAGATCACGAAGAAGGCGATTCAGGCCGCGATCAAGCAGCCGGGCGTCATCGACGAGAAGATGGTCGACGCGCAGCGCGCACGCCGCGTGCTCGATCGACTCGTCGGCTACAAGCTCAGTCCGCTGCTCTGGGACAAGGTGCGCCGCGGTCTCAGCGCCGGCCGCGTCCAGTCGGTCGCCTTGAAGCTGGTGTGCGATCGCGAGCGCGAGATCGAGCGGTTCGTGCCCGAAGAGTACTGGCACGTCTTCGCGCGGCTCGCCGGCGCGCAGCCACCGGAGTTCGAAGCGAAGCTGTTCAAGAAGAGCGGCGATGCCGTGACGGTCGCCAACGAGGAGCAGTCGAAGGCCATCCTCGCCGATCTCGAGCGCGCGTCGTGGACCGTGACGTCGGTGGTCACCAAGGAGCGCAAGCGTCATGCGCCGGCGCCGTTCATCACGAGCAAGCTCCAGCAGACGGCGCGCTTCCCGGTCAAAAAGACGATGATGATCGCGCAGCAGCTGTACGAGGGCGGGATCGAGATCCCCGAGCTGACCGGCGGTCTCATCACCTACATGCGCACCGACTCGGTGCGCGTGGCGGACGAAGCGCTCGTCGCGGTCCGCGATCACATCAAGACGACGTTCGGCGACGAGTATCTGCCGGAGAAGGCGACCTACTACAAGTCGAAATCGGACGCGCAGGGCGCGCACGAGGCGATCCGGCCGACGTCGTTGCAGCACGATCCCGAGACGGTGAAGTCGTTTCTCACGTCGGATCAGTACTCCCTTTACCGGTTGATCTGGAATCGCTTCGTCGCGTCGCAGATGAATCCCGCGACGTTCGATGAAACAACGGTCGACATCGCGGCCGGCGACTACGTGTTCCGTGTCAAGGGCACCGTGCCGAAGTTCGCCGGCTGGATGGCGACCTACGGCCTCACGCCTGGCCAGCCTGAGCCAAGGGAAGGCGAGGACACCCGACCGCGAGAGTCTCCGCTCGAGCGCGAGGGGGAAGACGAAGACGGCGTCTCGGGCGTCCTGCCGCAGCTGGCCGAAGGCGATCGGCTCGAGTTGAAGGCGCTGCGTCCCGAGCAGAAGTTCACGCAGCCGCCGCCGCGATTCTCCGAGGCCACACTGGTCAAGGAACTGGAAGAGAACGGCATCGGCCGCCCGAGCACGTACGCGTCGATCATCAGCGTGCTGCAGGATCGCGACTACGTGAACAAGATCGAAGGCCGGTTCAAGCCAACCGCGCTCGGCGTCATCATCAGCGACCTGCTGACGAAGAGCTTCGACGACATCATCGACGTCGAGTACACGCGATCGCTCGAGGACGATCTCGACAAGATCGAGCAGGGCAAGACCGATTACGTGAAGACCCTGGGCGACTTCTACAAGAAGTTCAAGAAGGACCTCTCGAAAGCCGGCAAGGAAATGGACGATCTCAAGAAAGGGATCGACATCGGCGAGGCCTGCGACAAATGCGGATCGCCGATGCTGAAGCGCGTCGGCAAGTTCGGGCCCTTCATCGCGTGCAGCGCGTATCCGGACTGCACGAACACGCGCGAGGTGGAGGAGCAGCAGCCCGAATCCGAGTCGGGTGACGAAGAGATCGAGCCGTGCGAGAACTGCGGCAAGCCGATGGCGGTCAAGCGCGGCCGCTTCGGCCAGTTCCTCGCGTGCACCGGCTATCCCGAGTGCAAGACGACGAGAAAGCTGATCGCGACCAAGCACGGCGGGTTGAAAGCGGCGAAACCCGATCAGATTCTCGACGAGAAGTGTCCGCGCTGCGGCTCCAATCTGGTGATCAAGCAGGGACGGTTCGGCGAGTTCACCGCGTGCACGAGCTATCCCGAGTGCAAGTACGTCAAGCACAAGACGACCGGTGTCATCTGTCCGAAGGACGGCGACAAGGGCGGCGAGATCGTCGAGCGCAAGTCGCGCCGCGGCAAGATCTTCTTCGGCTGCTCGAACTATCCGGACTGCGACTTCGTCCTCTGGAACCGGCCGGTCAACGAAAAATGCCCGAAGTGCGGCGCGCCGTACCTGATCGAGAAGACGACGAAGAAACACGGCCGGCAGATCCTCTGCAACGACGACGACTGCGATTACGTTCGCAGCGAGGAACTCGTCGAGACACCCGCCTGAGGTACGCACTGAGCGGACAGTCGCCACAAGCAGAGCGCCGAGCGAACGAGCGAGGCGCGACAGGCGCTGGGGGTGGCCCCAGCGCAAAGTAAAAGATGATCCGTGTCATTGGCGGCGGTCTCGCCGGATGTGAGGCCGCGTGGCAGGCCGCGTCGCAGGGTGTGCCGGTCACGCTGTACGAGATGCGGCCGGTGCGGCCGACCGCCGTTCACAAAACCGATCGCCTCGCCGAGCTCGTGTGCTCGAATTCCTTCCGCGGCGACAAACTCGACAACGCTGTGGGGCTGCTGAAGGAAGAGATGCGGCGGCTCGGCTCGCTCGTGATGCGCGCGGCCGAGGCGAGCCGGGTGCCCGCGGGCGCGGCGCTGGCCGTCGATCGCGAGCGGTTCGCGGAAACCATCACCACCGCGTTGAACGATCACCCGCTCATCACGATCGTCCGCGAGGAGATGACCGCGATTCCAGAGTCCAGTGACCGCGCGCCGGTCATCGTTGCCACCGGACCACTGACGTCGGACGCGCTGTCCTCTGACATCGCGCAACTGGTCGGCAGCGACCATTTGTATTTCTACGACGCGATCAGCCCGATTGTCCTCGCGGAGACGATCGATCGGTCGAAAGTCTTCCGCGCGTCGCGGTGGAATCGCAGCATTCGCCCGGTCCGGCTCAAGCCGGACGCCACCGACACCGGTGGCGTCCGCCTTCCCGTCGGCGAACCTCGGGGCAGGCAGGCGGACCAACCCGCGTGCGGCGTCGACGATGGCGAAGGCGACTACTTGAACTGCCCGCTGACGCGCGAAGAGTACGATCGTTTCTACGACGCGCTCGTCACGGCCGAATCGGCGACCGTGCACGACTTCGACAAGGAGCGGTTTTTCGAAGGGTGCCTGCCGATCGAGGTGATGGCGCATCGCGGCCGCGACACGCTGCGGTTCGGACCGATGAAACCGGTCGGTCTCACCGATCCGCGAACGGGCCGCGAGCCGTACGCGGCCGTGCAGCTCCGGCAGGACAACCTGGCCGGCGATCACTTCAGCCTCGTCGGCTTCCAGACGCAGATCAAGTGGGGCGATCAGGCGCGTGTACTGCGGCTCATCCCGGGACTCGAGCAGGCGGAGTTTGTCCGTTTCGGGATGGTGCACCGCAATACCTACGTGAATGGTCCCACGGTGCTCGCCGAAACGTGGCAGGTCCGCGTCCGCCCCACGGTGTTCTTCGCCGGCCAGATGTCCGGCGTCGAAGGCTACGTCGAGTCGGCCGCATCTGGATTGATCGCCGGCTTGAACGCGGCAGCGCTCGTGAAAGGCGAGGCGCCGGCGACGCCACCGCGCACGACGGCAATTGGCGCTCTCGCGTATTACGTGTCGCACGCCGATCCTGCGCACTACGAGCCGTCGAACATCACCTTCGGTATCATGGCGCCGCTGCCGCGAGCGCCGCGTAGCAAGATGGCGCGAAAGCTCGCCTTGTCGGAACGCGCGCTCGCTGACTTGCAGACCTGGCTCCATGCACGCGCATCTCAAAGCGTTTCTGAAGTTTCTCGCGCTTAATCGCAACGCCTCCGCNCATACGGTGCGCGCGTACGAAAGCGACCTGTCCCAGTTTCTCGATCACGCCGCCGCAGGTGCGGGCATCAGGCGCAGCGAGCTCGATCCCTCTCGCCTGGACCGTGTCGCGCTCCGCGCCTTTCTCGCCGAGGTCCATCGTCAGGGTCAGTCGCGCGCGACGGCGGCGCGGAAGCTCGCCGCCGTTCGCACCTTTCTGCGATACCTCCGCCGCGAGGGCGCGATCGACGACGACCCCGGCGCGCTCGTCGCCACGCCGAAGCGCGACATCCGGATGCCGGCGCATCTGTCGGAGGGGGAGATGGACGCGCTGCTCGCGGCACCCGCCGGCGATACGCCGCTCAGCCGCCGCGACCGCGCGATTCTGGAGCTGTTCTATGCGTCAGGACTGCGGTTGAGCGAGCTGGCTGGTCTCGATTCGGACGATGTGAATCTCAGCGCGAAGATGGTGCGTGTTCTCGGCAAGGGGGGAAAGGAACGCATCGTGCCGTTCAACACGAGCACGGCCTCGGCGATTCGCGAGTATTTGAAGGACCGCAATCTGATCGTAGCCGGGCAGGAAAGGCAGGATAGGCGGGATGGGAAAAGACAGCGCCCATCCGGCCTGTCCCGCCCATCCAGCCCGTCCCACCCAGAAAGCCCGTTGTTCGTGAACTATCGTGGCGGGCGGTTGACCGTGCGCAGCATCGATCGGCTGGTGCGGCGATACGTGGCGGCGACGAGCACGCGATTGGGAATCAGCCCGCACGCGCTGCGGCATTCCTTCGCGACGCATCTCCTACAGCGAGGGGCGGATCTTCGAGTGATCCAGGAGTTGCTTGGCCATGCGCGTCTCAGCACCACGCAGCGCTATACGCACGTGAATACCGCGCAGTTGTTAGAGGTTTACAGGAACTGCCATCCGAGGGCTGGACGGGCAGGACGGGCAGGAGGGGCTGGAAAGGCAGGAGGGTAAGTTCCCTCCCGCCGTCCCGCCGATCTGCCTATCCCGCCTATGAAGCAGCAGCCACCGGCGGCTGCTGTTGCAGCGGAGCCGCGCGGCGCCCGCGCGGGAACTCGATGCCGAGAGTCTTGATTTTGTAGTTCATCACCCGCGGGCTGATCGAGAGCAGCTCCGCCGCGTCCTTCTGCACCCAGTTCGACATCTTCAGCGCTTCGACCAGCGCGTTGCGTTCGATGTCCTCGAGCGCGATCCCGGTCGGCGGAATCTTGACGACCGCCGAATGGTCCCGTCCGCTTCCGCCGACCGTCGACACCTCGCCCAGCCGCAGATCGCCGCCGGCGATCGCGCGGCCTTCGGCGAGCAGAATCGCGCGCTCGATCGTGTTCTCGAGCTCGCGGATGTTGCCCGGCCAGTTGTACCGCATGAGCAGCTTTTGCGCGTCGGGTTCGAGCGCATCGATCTTCTTCTTCAGCTCGCCTGCGAACTTGCGGATGAACGTGTTGGCCAGCGGCACAATGTCGTCCTTCCGCTCGCGGAGCGGCGGCATCTCGATCGACACGACGTTCAAGCGGTAGTAAAGGTCCTCGCGGAACTGTCCGCTCTGGACCATCGCCGACAGGTCGCGGTTCGTCGCCGCGATGAGACGGACATCCACACGCAGCGTGCGGGTGCCGCCGAGGCGCTCGAACTCGTGCTCCTGGAGCACGCGGAGGATCTTGGCCTGCGTGCTCGGGCTCATGTCGCCGATTTCGTCGAGGAACAACGNGCCGCCATCCGCCTGCTCGAAGCGGCCGATGCGCTGTTTGTCGGCGCCGGTGAACGCGCCCTTCTCGTGGCCGAAGAGCTCCGACTCGAGGAGGTTCTCCTGCAGTGCCGCGCAGTTGACCTTGACGAAGTTGCGCGACGCCCGCAGCGAATTGTGGTGAATCGCCCCGGCGATCAGCTCCTTGCCGGTCCCCGTTTCGCCGCGGATCAGCACCGTCGTGTTGCTCTTCGCCACNTTCTTGACGATGTCGAGCACGCGCGAGAGCGCCGGACTGGAGCCGACGATCTTGTCGAAGTCGTAGATGTCCTGCTGCGTGCCGCGGAGGTATTCGAGCTCGTTCTTCATGCGCTTCACTTCGAGCGCCTTCTCGATCTTGACCTCCATCTCCTCGATCTCGAACGGCTTCTGCACGTAGTCGAACGCGCCGTTCTTCATCGCCTCGACCGCGGTGTTCACCGAGCCGAAGGCAGTCATCAGGATGACGGCCGTCGTCGGGTGCAGCGCGCGCGTCGTGCGGAGCACGTCGAGCCCGTCGCTGCCGCCCATCTTGAGGTCGCTCAGCACGACGTCGAAATAGCCGTCGTGCAGGCGCTCGATCGCGGCGTTGCCGTTCGACGCTTCCTCCACCTCGTGGCCCGCGTCGGCGAGCCCCCGTACCAGCCCGCGGCGCAGCGCGTCGTGATCGTCAGCGATTAAAATGCGGCCCATTCGTTGCCTCTCTCCCTACTTGACCGGCTTGCTCTTGAACCAACCCGAAGCGCTCGTGATCGGCAGCGTCACCCGAAAACGCGTGCCCGCCCCCGGCGCACTGTTCACGTCGATGCGCCCGTCGTGCGCGTCGACAATCTTCCGAACGATTGCGAGTCCCAACCCGGTGCCCTGCGGCTTGGTCGTGAAGAACGGATCGAAGATCTTGTCCGTCGCCTCCAGCGGCACGCCTGGCCCGTCGTCCACGACATCCACCACGATCGTCGGCGTCGGCGGCTGGACACCGATCATGGCGGGGTCCTGCTCGATGACGCTGCGCACCGCGGTGACCGTGATCCGTCCCTTGCTGTCGAGCGCTTCGAACGCGTTCGCGAACAGGTTCGTGAACACCTGCACCAGCTGGTGCAGGTCGGCTTCGATCGTCGGCAGCTCCTCTTCCAGATCCACCGTCACGATGACGTCGCCTCGCGGCGCTTTGGACTCCGCGAGCGTCATCGCCTGGTGGACGACGTCGGCGATCTTCGTATGCTCGACCTGCAGCCGAATCGGCCGCACGAACTCCAGCATCTCGACGAC
>JGI25382J43887_10000168_pt1 | contig 17627 bp, 16 predicted proteins | sample GraSoi013_1_40cm_3_FD_43887 | JGI IMG/M metagenome (IMG submission 43887) | reverse complement strand
CCGACTGAGAATCCAAAATTGTCCAATATGACGATGCAATTTCATGATCCAAAACAAAGAGCTGGCTAATCGTTCGTATCTTGAAGTCCTAACCTGTTCGGTCTTTCTTCTAGTTCGTTCCTTGTAGGTCCTAGCTGGTAGTTGAAGCGACAGGTCCGTGTGAGGAGCGGGGGTCCTCTCGTGGCTGGTTCGGCGGATTACTGTCCCCCTTGAACGATTTGAACCAGACTGGGAAGAAGCTCTGAACTGCCAACGCTAAGAGTACAAGGAACAATACTTGGATTCCTGAGAAGATATTGGGCGGCAGCCTGGAACTGGTAAATCCAAGGTCTACTGCAAACTGTGTCGCGCTTCCAATAATCTGGACAAAGCCCGCGACAGCAGTAAGGGCGAACCCCCTTCTCAGCCCCGTACCGTTCAATCCCCTCGAGAGAATAAGAGACAGAGTAGTGAGCACAAGTACCGCTCCGATAGCAATCACGTCTAGGGCAACCGCGACAGTGTCCAAGGACCCAGGCACTGGGATGTTGAACGAGGTTCCGCTCAAGAAATTGTTGTAACCCGCGACCTTACACCTGAGACCCGAATCGAGAGAAATGGACAACTAACCCGGGAAGCGCGAACGGTTTCGGGGCTGATCTGTAACGAGTGAGTGATGTGAAGCAGTTACAATGTGGATTTCAAAGCTCTCTTGGCGAAGGTAACCATCGGAGCTTAGGATTTTAGGCCAAGGAGGTGAGCCTGACGCCAAACAAGAGAGGGTCTTTCGGTGGCTATGGGATCGAACTAGACGAACACCTCGCCACTGTACTCGGTGGGAAGGAAGGACAGAAGGTCACCCCATCCGAGATGACCAAGAGACTCTGGCAATACATAAAGCGGCATAACCTCGGCAAGAAAGACGGTAACTAGAAACCGCCCTCTTGTCATGGCCGCCTTAATTCCCAAGCCCACTTTTTTGGGACCATTCCGCCTTATACGATTTCAGGATAAAGCGTTTAGAACGAAGACGCCGAACACAATTAAACCCTTCAAATCTCATCCTTGTGCACTCATTCTGCCGACGCGGGTTACAGCACGTTTACACTCGCCCATTGGAAGAAGGCATAGTCATGCCAGCTTCACCTACAAGGACAAAGAAGGCACTACAAGAGTTAGCTAAAGTATTCAACAAGCTAGCGTCAGAACTCACCGCAGACCTAAACGCAGCGATCAACGAGATCGACAGCCTGAAAAGAGAAGTTCAGAGACTAAAGTCCGGTTCCGGTAAGACAAACAAGACATCAACACTCCAGAAGAAAACCACATCCTCCAAGACAACTCACTCTCGCACGTCCAAAGGAACCCAACCAGCCACGACCCATCCGAAGGGAGAACACACAAGCCATCATGAATCAAGCCACGAAACGAAACAATCGGACGAAACAGGTTCATTCGTCTTCCCCCATGAGCCNTTCAACCCATCCCCGCCCCCTGAGCCTACTCCTCCCGGAAACAACTAGCTAATCCCTCCAAGTCAAGAATCAGTCCGCGACAGAGCGGGCAGACGAAGCCCGACTTTTCGCGCCCNGTCCTTTCTCCATATTTTGAGGATACAACCCTTCGATCATNCTCTGTTTAAAGAGTCCCGACCGTTTTGACTANCGTGGTTGGAGGAGGCGGTTTTCTTGGGAGTGATGCTTACGCCGATTCTGAAGAGAGAGCAGACCAGCCTCAAGGCTCTCAAAGGCACATCCTTTGCTATCGACGCTAGCATTGAAATCCACCAGTTCTTGGCGCTCGTCAGAAAGCGAGATGGTAGCCTCTTCACCGACTCACAGGGACGAGTAACCTCGCACCTTATCGGTCTGCTCACGAGAACAAGTCGGCTGATAGCAGATTTCGGCATGAAGCCAGTCTTCGTCTTCGATGGAAAACCAAACCCGTTGAAGAGGAGAACAATCGAGATGCGGCGCGAAGCGAGAAGGAAAGCAGAAGTGGAGTACGTCGAGGCTGTTTCAAAGAAGGATTATGCGAAGGCATGGTCTAAGGCTGTCATGACCGGTCGCGTCACCAGATCAGTACTAGACGATTCGAAACGCCTTCTGACATTGATGGGCATCCCCTGGCTTGAAGCCTTGGAAGATGCGGAAGCCCAAGCCAGCTACATGGCGGCNATAGGAGACGTCTGGGCTGTCGGAAGTAAAGACTACGACTGCCTACTCTACGGCGCCCCTATCCTTGCGCGGTACTTGACCTTGACGGGACGTGAGTGGCTTCCGGCCCAGCAACGATCACGACCGCTAATTCCAGAACTGATCAAGCTCTCTGAAAATCTGACTCTGCTAGGGATAACACGCGAACAACTGGTAGATCTTGCAATCCTCGTCGGAACAGACTTCAACCAAGGCGTGAAGGGAATAGGGCCGAAGAAGGCCCTGAAACTAGTCCACGATTACGCTTCAATAAAACAAATGCCCGAAGAGATCAGATCAAGACTGACAGAAGATCTGAACAGTGTTCGTCAGGTCTTCCTGAAGCCAAGAGTTCTCGAAAAATACGTGCTGAAAAGGTCTCCACCGGATCGCGATGGACTGGTCAAGTTCCTATCAGAGGAGCGCGGTTTCAACAAGAATAGAGTAGAACGACTGACAGAACGGCTCACGAGGAGAAGCGAGAAAACAGACGCTGGTTTGGAGAACTGGCTCAACTAGAAAAACAGCCCGCCAAGTTCTCGACTGTTGCGCAACTCTGCCGATCTCTTGAAGAGACCAGTAAGAGGAACGAGAAGATTCGGCTAATCAGCGAAGTTCTCAGAAAAATCAGGACGGAAGATGTTTCGTACGTCACGTTATTCTTGGCTGGAAAACCGTTCCCGGAAGCTGATCCTCGCGTCCTCGAAATAAGCTACTCCACGCTCTCAGCAGCAGGGAAAACACTGAACCAGGCACTCCTCTCAGGAAACGAAGTTTCGTTGACGATTGCTGAAGTCTTCGCTACACTAGACAGACTTGCTGAGGTCAAAGGTGACGGCTCCAAGGAGAAAAGATTGGTACTCTTGAGTTCGCTGATCAACAGGACAACGCCGCTGGAGACAGAGTATCTTAGCCGAATGTTGCTAGGGGAGATGCGAATCGGCGTAGTCGAGGGAGTCTTGCTAGACGCTATTGCCGAAGCCTCAGGAGTCTCCCGACAATTGGTAAGGCGTGCACACATGCTGCACGGAGACATCGGAGATGTCGCGAGGATTGCTTTGACCGAGGGGGATGTCGCTCTTGAGAACGTAGGCCTGCGACTCTTTGTCCCGGTGAAACCGATGCTGGCCGAGATGGCAGAGAGCATCCCTCAAGTCCTTGCCGATCACAAGGAAGGTAGCGCATTCGAATACAAGTTCGATGGCGCGAGAATCCAGATTCATAGAAAACAAGATCGTGTCAGAATTTTCAGCCGAAGACTTACCGATGTCACCGACAGTATTCCGGAAATAGTCGATTATTCCAAGACGAGGGTGAAATCATCGGAGTTCTTGATAGAAGGAGAGGTCGTAGCTCTGGGAGAGGGCGGAAAGCCGGTTCCGTTTCAGGATCTGATGCGTAGGTTCCGCCGGGTCCATGGGATCGAGGACATGGTCGAGAAAATCCCATTACGACTCTATCTCTTCGACGTCCTCCAATCCGGGGGAAACACCATGATCGATCTCCCCTATACGGAACGATGGAAAGTACTCTCGAGCCTTGTTCCAAACGAGTCCCTAGCTCCGAGGATCGTGACCAGGGACCCCCAGGTCGTAGAGACTTTCATGCAATCGGCGCTCAAAGAAGGTCATGAAGGATTGATGGCCAAGTCGCTCACAAGCGACTACTCTCCAGGTGCACGGGGAAAGAAGTGGTTCAAGATTAAGCCGGCTGACAGACTTGATGTAGTTATCGTGGCCGCAGACTGGGGGAGTGGGAGAAGGGTGGGTTGGCTGAGCAACTACCATCTTGCGGTCAGGGACGATGAGACTGGAGAATACTTGGTTGTTGGGAAGACGTTCAAGGGTCTGACCGACGTAGAGTTTGACATGATAACGAAGCGTCTGCAGGAGTTGAAAACCAAGGAATCTAAGTGGACGGTTCACGTGAAACCAGAGATCGTAGTCGAGGTCGCGCACAACGAGATTCAGAAGAGTCCCCGATACAAATCGGGATTTGCGCTGAGGTTTGCCCGGATCGCGAAGTTTAGAGACGACAAGACCNCCGAAGAAGCCGACACCATCCAAANGCTACGCAAGCTATACGAGAAACAGTTCGAAAACAAAGGGCGATTGCTGAAGGAAATCCCTTGAAAATNGCGGTTCTTTTCAGCGGAGGCAAGGATAGCACCTACGCNACCTGGGTTGCCGAACATCAGGGCTGGGACGTGAAAGCCCTNGTGANTGTTCTGCCTAGGGGGATTGAATCCCTCATGTTCCACTTCCCTAACGCCGGTTGGACAAGAATTCAGGCTGAGGCAATGGGTCTTCCCCATCATACTATCGAAGCGGGCAAGGACGAACTGTCGAGCCTGCAGGAAGGGCTAGACAAGTTGCGGGATACGCTTGGGATAGATGGAGTTGTTACGGGCGCCATAGCTAGCGATTATCAGAAATCTCGTATCGACCAAATCTGTGACACATTAGGGGTCAAGAGCTTCGCTCCTCTCTGGCATAAAGATCCAAAGACACTGGTAACCGACTTGAAGGCTGCGGGATTCAAGATCATCCTCTCTGGTGTCGGAGCTGCAGGTCTGGACAAGTCATGGCTGGGTCAGGAACTGACAGANGAGCGATGGGCTGCATTGGAGAAACTGTCNAGAAAGCATGGAATACATTTGACGGGCGAAGGAGGCGAGTACGAAACCTTCGTTCTTGATGGACCCCANTTCAATAAACGGATTAACATCGAAAAGGCTTACTATGAGTGGGATGGACAGAGCGGCTACTTGGTTATTGAGCAAGCGTCTCTAGAACATAAGCCGGCGAACTGAGGCGCTGACCCCTTCCTCAATCTTCGCAGGATCCAATCGAAGATATTTCCTATCTTTCATCAGAACCTTACCATCCACTATTGTTGTGCTGACGTTGTAGCCGCTCGCAGAATATACGAGGTCAGAAACCACCGTCTCTTTTCCGTGTAGGGGCATCATATTGGGTTCTTTGAGATCGAGAAGAACTAGATCCGCCTGTTTGCCTTTCTCGATGCTGCCTATCTCCTTCTCTTTGCCAATCGCACGGGCTCCATCGATGGTAGCCATGTCGAGCACCCTCTGGGCGCTCGCAACTGTCGGGTCCCATCGGTGACTTTTGTGAGCTAGGGCGCAGAACTTCATCGTGTCGAACATGTCCAGGCTGTTGTTGCTCGCAGGTCCATCAGTTCCAAGTCCTACAGGCACTCCTTCTTCCCACATCTCAGGAAGTGGGGCAACGCTTCCTCCTGCCAGTTTCATGTTGGAGACGGGACAGTGCGCAACCCTGACTCCGAGCTTTCCGTACAGTTTGACTTCCGATTTTGTCAGCCAGACAGAATGTGCAGCAAGTACTCTATCGCTTAGAAAGCCGATCTTATCGAGATAATTTATTTCGCGCGATTTCTTGTCTCGTTCAAACTTCGCCTGTTCCCCCCGGGTTTCCGCGATGTGGATGTTAACCAGGACGTTTTCTTTGTCAGCCTGCTTTCGACACCAGAGAAGCGTCTCTTCGCTGCAGGTGTAGGGAGAGTGAGGACCTAGGGCAAACGAGATTCTTGGAGATTTCATCGCGCGGATATGTTGGAGCAGCTTCAGAGAGCTCATTCGCTCTCGTTCCTTGCCCTCTTGCGTAGGGGGATCAATCATTCCGTAGGAGAGTATGCTTCTTAGCCCGGCCTCCCCGGTTGCTCGGGCTACGTCTGCCATGTGGAAGTACATGTCTACGAAACACGTGGTTCCTGTTCTCGTCATTTCCATTGCTCCAAGAAGTGCTCCGTAGTAGCACATTTCGCCCGTGAGCCGTTTCTCAAGCGGCCAGATCTTCTTCTCCAGCCACTGCTGAAGCTCGAGATCGTCCGCGTATCCCCGGAAGAGTGTCATGGAAAGATGCGTGTGAGTGTTGATCAGGCCCGGAATCAACACCTTGCCTCTACAATCGATAACTTCGTCGCTCCGGGACCCTTGAGTTATGCCCATGTCGCGAATGGTTCCATTGTCATCAATGCTAATAGAGGAGTTTCGTAGAACTTCTCGATCATGGTTCTGTGTGATGACCCAGTCGCAGCCTTTCAAGAATAGTCCCATTGATTCTACGCCTCTGCGCGAAGCTGGGTTTGAGAGTGGACCCCTTTTGAAGGCTTGTAGGATGCATCTAGGAGCGCTCTAACGCTCAGAGCCTTGGCCTTGCCAATTCCGGCTCCGACCGCCATTTCCGTCACGGACCCGTTGAAAGTCCGTCTTAGAGTGCCAAAGTGGGATAGCAGCTGTTCTGCTGTGCGCGGTCCGATGCCGGGTACGGAACCAACGATGGATTCCTGAAGTCTCCTAATGTCTTGAGACCTCGGCTTCCGAACGACAAGAGGAGGTTGCCCGTGGCGACCCTTGAAGCGTCCACCTTTCCCGAGGGTGATCAAGAACTCAGCGGTCTCTTTTGCATCATGCGTAAAAAAACAGTGCATGTCAAAATCTAAGACAGCTGAGATCAGGGCACCCCAAAGAGAGCGCGGGTTCCGGGACCTCTTGAGTTCATCGTCCAGGCTGCCTTCGACGACCAGAATCTTGTCTNTGTAGGACTCACCTATCCTGTAGGCCTGGTCAAATAGCCTCCCGCTGAATAATGAGGAGACGAAATCACGTGCAGATTTTCGCTCCACAGCATATTCGCCCACCACATAATCTGCTACCTCAAGGACCCGATATTCGACAGAAGCTCCNTTTGACCGGAGCTCATCAGGAACCCCCGACGGCTTCTCTCTTTCATCAACAGCTATTCGAACCATTCTGAGTCTGAGATCTAATGATGCCGTCATCACAAAAGACTATGCAGTCGAATCGAGACTCAGATTGTGGTGTTGAGGTCATGCGATGTCGTACTTTGATTTCAAGCGAGAGAACGCTTCTCCAGAAGCAATCCTCAAAAGTAACCGTTCCCGTTTTTCGCGTCGGCCTTGATGGGTATCCCGAAATCGGCCGTCGACCAGCTGCTGAAGGAAAGCGAAGACCACGCATGTCGCGAGGCACCAGAGATCTGCGTTAAGGTCATGGCTATCGCAAACCTCCCCACTCTATATGGTGACTATCAGGCAGTTGCGTTCTGGAATAATTTCGACAAGAAGGAGCATGCCGCNTTTGTCCATGGCGATATTTTCGAGAAAGAGGACGTTCCAGTAAGGTTGCACTCCGAGTGCCTTACGGGAGACGCAATCGGCTCCCTTCGTTGTGACTGCAGAGAGCAGCTTCAGGAATCCCTTATGCGAATAGGCAAGATGGAACGTGGAATCGTCCTCTATTTGAGGCAAGAAGGCCGTGGGATCGGCTTCGTCAACAAGATCAAAGCCTACCAATTGCAGGATGCGGGTTTCGACACCGTTGAGGCGAACAAGAAGTTAGGATTCAAGCCCGACGAGCGAGACTACGACATCGCCGCCCACATGTTGATGTCGCTTCACGTAAGATCGGTCAAACTTCTGACGAACAATCCTGACAAATTGAAGGATCTTCAGCTTCACGGAATCAAAGTGGCCGAGAGGATACCTGTAGTNATGCCACCTAANCAGTTCAACAAATTCTACCTTGAGACGAAAAGGAAGAAGCTGGGCCATATACTGGATATAGAACAGCGCGACGATCTAGCCTACCCTCACAGCCAGGACTGAAACTAGTTACTTCGGGTTCCTCNACTTCCAAGTCCCTCCTCTTCGAGTTTGATCTTGTAATTCTCGATCAACTTCCTCTGGCTCGCATCGAGCTTGCNGACCCACTCATATCTCTCGGTTATCCGGAGATAGAACCCAAACGGATCGACTATCCTGAAGTCACGACGTCCCCACTTCTTCAACTGCAATGGTTGAACGATCTTTGCGAACTTCTTTACACTCTTGTAGAATCGTTCGATCTGGTCAACTGGAATGATTATCTCTACTCCGAATCCACATTTTGTGGTTTTCTTGAACTGTCCGAAGTACGAGTGGGAGTACACTTTCTGGCTACCACCGAAAAAGTTGATGACACTTCTCTTTCTCTTCATCACAAGATAGTCTTCGGTTCGCCATAGGAGTTTGAACCCGAGTCTTGAGTAGAATTCGATCGCTCTCTTGAAGTCCGGGACGTGAAGCTCAATATAGACATCTGTTAACATTGCCATCGACCATGGTCAGAACGGTGCAATTATTTGAAGACCCGAACTTATCGGTAGACCAGCTGTCAGAATTCTACAAGGTTGAGGGCAGTCCTCACACGTACCTCATGTTTGTAACAACGATTGACGGGATTGCCGTTCCCCTCGAGCCTGGGCAACGCGGGGGATCCGAAATTGCGCTACGGCACCTGAAGGACAATCCCATAGCTGCTGGAGGGACTACCGACAATAGAGCACTCCAGTACGGTTGGGCGACTGCCGATGCCGTCCTGGGAGGTGCGGGGATTTTGAGAGATAACCCTGCGGCCACTTGGTATCCTAGAGACAAAGACCTACAGCATCTCTTGAGCAAGGTAGACCGTAAACCGATTCGTGCAGTCATAACCGGGCGAGGGGAAGTTGATCTGAAACATCCAGTGTTCAACCCGAAGAATGGTGAGTGGGTGCCCGTCATCTTTACTACACAGAAAGGTGCAGAGAAGTTGAAGAATCAAGCAACACTGCTGGACGTCCAAGGAGACAACTCTCCTCACTCTCCTAAGCTGTACGCGATTGGAGATACAAGCGTTAACCTTGCCAAAGCCGTTGGGATTCTCAAGAGAGACTACGAGACAAAACTCCTCGACATTCAAGGAGGACCAATTCTGGCCGGACATATGGTCAAGGCGATGCTTGTAGATGAGCTCAGGCTCACCATCTCGCCTCAGATCATAGGCGACCTTAATTCCGAGGGAAAGAGGAGACCTGGCTTTGTTGCCGGACTCCATTTGGGAATAGACGACTCACCTCTGGCAGAGCTTGAAGCAATCGGAGTCTCCGGGAGTCATATCCTCCTCAGATACTTGATGAATTACAGGAACTAGGGTGGCCAGGAGTGGAAATGTTTGCGATGAGAGAGTTCCAGTTTTCATCCGCGGCCTCGCTCGATGTTGACGAGAAAGCGATGCAGGGACATAACTACGAGTTGAGGGTCGTCGTGAAAGGGACCCCGGACGAAGAGGGGTAATTCTAGACACGCGAATTATCGAGAGAATAGTCAACCGAGAGATAATTGCGAAATTGGATAAGAAGAATCTGAATGAGATAATTCCCAACCCTACAATGGAACGTATCTCCGTATGGATCTGGAATAAGCTCAAACCGTCGGTCAAGGAACTATACGAGGTTAGAGTATGGGAGAACCGGAAGAAGGGAACGAGCGTGATTTACAGGGATTCAGGCTAGACAATTCTAGTCTTTCAATGCGCTTCTCTTTTCTTAGCTCGCAAGTATTCGGGGACGTCGAGCTCGAGGAAGACCTCGCCGATATCTCCAATGGTCTCTTTGAAGTGGTGCCTCTCGTAGAGCTTCTTCGCGGAAGAAAAAATCGTCGATGTCTCGACACCAACTGCGCCCATCGCCAACGAATCTGCGATTGCCTGATCGAGAAGCAGTGTCCCTACTCTTTTGCTTCTGAATTCTGGTGAAACGTAGAACGCGGTTATGAATGAGTTCGGGCCTCCGTCGATGATATCTTCATGCATGACGTAATGGATGAAGCCACTCACTCGACTGTTAACCTCTGCAACTAGCAGTTCTCTTTTCGAAATCGCCCGGTGTATTGAGTTCAGTCGTCCCGAGTCCGGCTTCCAGTCAAACCATTCGGACAGAAGGCTGTCCACAGCATGGGCATCCGTCTGTCTGGCTCTCCTGACCGTAAGAAAGGTGGCCAACTGCCATCATTACCCCTCCCGCATCCTCCATCATGATCGAAAACGGATAAATCATTATCGCAAGGTCCGAAATTCGTTTTCTTTCATAGGGGGCTTGTGACGACTCGTCAGCCTTTGTGTCGGGGCCCAATCGCTGACTCTCTTCTGATCCAGCCTTGCATCTTGTTTTCAAGAACGTCCAACGAGAGGGCACCGTCTCCGAGGAGTTCGTCGTGGAATCTGCGAATGTCGAAGCGTGGTCCCAGCGTCTTCTCCGCTCTCGACCGTAGAGCGCTGATCTTGAGCTGGCCGATTTTGTATGCTAGCGCTTGGCCTGGCCATGCAATGTATCTATCGACTTCAGACGCTATGTTGAGCTCTGAGAGGGCCGTATTCTCGACGAAGAACTGGATGGAGCGCTCACGTGTCCAACGCTTATGGTGGATTCCTGTATCGACGACGAGGCGGGCTGCTCGCCATGCGTCGAAGCTTAGTCTCCCAAAGTCAGAAAGTGCATCTTTGTAGAATCCAACCAGTTTAGGGAGTTCCTCGGAGTAGAGACCCCAACCCTCGATGAAAGCCGTGTAACCTCCATATCGACGAAACTTGGGCAGATCAGTCAATTCCTGCTGAATTGCGAGTTGTAAGTGATGGCCCGGCACAGCCTCATGATAGGCTAATACCTCCATCGTGTACTTGGGCCGCTGTTCAGGGCGGAATGTGTTCACGTAAAAGTAGGCTGGACGGGAGCCATCTTCGGGCGGGCGATAGTAATACGCGTCCGGGGCGGCCTCGGCTCTAAACGATTCAATTTCCCGGAAACCGTATTTCGCCTTAGGCAATCTCCCGAACAATAAGGGAAGCTTCTCGTCCATCTGTTCCAGAATTTTCTTGAAGCCAGTCAGTAGTTCGGAAGCTGTGGTGTTGTAGTATGATCTGTCCTTTCTTAGGGACGAGATGAACTCTTGGAGGGAGCCAACGAAGCCAACCCGGGATACGATCGCACGCATTTCACTGTGTATGCGCGAGAGCTCTTTGAGTCCCAGATCGTGAATCTCGTTCGGTGAAACGTTTGTGGTAGTGTAGTGTTTAACAGTGTAGGCGTATCGTTCGGTGCCGTCGGGAAGAGACCAGATGCCCGCGTCCGCACGACATGCTGGCAGGTATTCTTCTTTGAAGAAGACGAGGAGCTTTTCAAAAGCCGGGATTACCATCTGTCGGATTGCTTCCTCAATGCTGTTCCTTGTGCGAAGCCCGTCCGCTGAACCCATTCCTGATGGAATTTTCTCAACGGCTTTGTAAAGTTCGAGCTTCTTGGGATCTTGAACAGCGTTAGCTTCCAATTGAGGAATGATCCTTTCGGCAGTCACCCGAGCGAGAACAATTCGGGCTGCTATTCCAGATCGCATACTCTGGATGACTTGGCCTACGAGCTTGGGGAAGGCTTGAAGACGGCTGGAAAAATTCTCGAAATCCGAGAGGGACCTGAATGGATGATAGGTGACTAGCTCAGGGATGTCGATCTGCAGCCCAGACTGCTGGGTCATAGGCGTCAGATAGGGACGAAACTTTGCCGCTTCTAGATTGTCTTCTAGTTCACGTTCGAAGAGTTCATAGTTCAACAGTTCTGGCTTCGCGGACGGTTTCTTGATACTCTTCAATGCGTCCAGATATTTCTTGTACTGATCGACTCGACGATGGAAAGCATCCTCCGAGCCATCCTCCAAGGATCCGTCATATCGATGATCCCCGAGATACGTTGCGCTGAGAGGATACTCTTTGAGGATAAATTCCCAATAATCATCGTACAGTTGTTTAAGCTGAGTTACTGTTTCACTAGACGAGACTGATTTCCTGCGCGGCATATCTCTCCGCTTGGCAACTCGGACCTTGGATTCTATTTATGCACAGGGATCGAGGTAAGACGTTGTGAGCCCATGTCGCGAAGAAGTAGGTCCTGTCTACTCTTTCTTGACGTTGAGCAAGAGTCCTTGCTGTTTGAACCACGCGGAGAGTGTGTCGGTCAACTGGTCGAATTGCTTGTTGACCTTTCTCATCCCAAGGAGTCCTCCTGCAGCGCCTGAACCCACCTTGATCAATCTGAGGGTTCCGCCCTCGGTGGCCGGGTATATTTCGAACGTTACGTTGTGATGCTGAGCCATTGCACCAAGCAGAATGTTGGCTCCCTTGCTTCCCTTCTCCGCTTTTCCTTTCGTGGGACCGTCCCATTGGATTGTGAACCCGTTGGATGTGAAGGCTTGAAGGGCCAGGTTCTGAATATTCTCCACTGATCCCTTTACCGCGATGTCAGCATACTTTGCCAAGATACATTCTCAACCCAATATGGAGGGTCTCTTGTCACGAATAAATTCCTTGCGCTTCGGATTTGAAACTCGTAATCGCGAAGAGCGCTTCCCTTTGATTCGAGAAGACTAATTACGAGAGATGGTAAGAATTAGCCTAATGGCAGGCAAAGATTTCAGTTCAGCTCTGACCTACCACGAAGCAACAAAACACTCCGAAGTCAGCATCGGAGCGTCGGCCCACTACCTCGATTGGGACAACAAACCTGCGCAGTTCAAAGAATACAAGAATCTCGCGTCCATCGCTCTTCCACGCAACTTTCCTCGCCCTGAAAAGAACTCAATCAAGGCAATTGAGGGCGAGACGAAGGATGTAGGCGCCGAGCAGATCGACGTAGAAGTGCTCTCCGAGCTTCTCTTCTTTTCCGCGGGTCTTACACGAAAGATGAGATTTGGCAAGGAGCTCAACTACATGCGGGCGGCCTCCGCAACGGGCGCGCTCTATCCCATCGAACTCTATGTGATCTGCGGTAGAATCCACGGCTTAGAGGCAGGAGTGTATCACTTCAACCCTCTACACTTCTCGCTAGCGAAATTGCGAGAGGGAGACTATCGAGCCGCACTGGATTATGCAGGTAGCTCTGATAGCTTGTCCGCACCGCTCACCTTGGCATTCACATCATTGGCATGGAGGAACGCATGGAAGTATGAGGCTAGATCCTATCGTCACTGGTTCTGGGACTCTGGAGTTATCGTCGCCAACCTTCTCGCCACCTCTAACTCAGCTGGCCTTTCTACCCGCGTTGCTCTAGGCTTCGTCGATTCCGAGGTCGATCGGCTTCTGGGTTTGGAGGCAAAGAAAGAAGCAACTGTAGCCCTGGCCGTTGTCGGAGCTAGCCCTGCTGAAAGAGCTGAGTCGGGGCATAAGACGATTCCGAGTCTTGCCCTAGAGGTCAACCGGCTCTCGACGGAGGAAGTTGAATATCCGATAATATGGGAGACTAACGAGGCCTCGCAATTCAAGACAAAGTCGGAGACCGAATCGTGGAGGAAGAGCCTAGGACCATCCAAACGAACAGTTCCACTAACTGCTCCAGCCTTTCCATTGCGAGAGTCGGAAGAAGCCTTGTCTCCGCGCTTAGATGAAGTGATTCTGCTTCGGGGGTCAACTCGAAAATTTGCCCGTGAACCCATCTCCTTCGATCGTCTCTCCACGATTATCCGGGCTTCTACGAGCAAGATTCCTCTTGACTTTCTTCCGGACAACGAGACACTGATTGACTTCTACTTCATAGGTAATGACGTCCAAGGACTCCCTCCTGGATCCTACTTTTACAACATGAACACAGAGTCCATTGAACAGTTGAAGGTTCTTAGGAACCGTTCTATGTCGGGCTATCTTTGTCTCGGACAACAGCTCTTCAGCGATGCCAGTGTCGTATTTTTCCTGATGGCCGACCTTGACTCTGCTCTCAAATCTCTAGGCAACAGAGGCTATCGATCAGCCCAGTTTGAAGCTGGCGTGCGCGCAGGAAAGATCTACCTCTCTTCTTATGCAGTGGGAATCGGAGCATCTGGGTCAACCTTCTTTGACGACGCGGTAACACAGTTCTTCTCACCCCACGCTAACGCGAAGAGCCCCATGATCGCCGTCGGAGTGGGGGTGCCGGCCTACACCGCGCGATCAGGAAAGGTTCTTCCACAAATGACGATGAAGTCTTAGGCATTCCACGGATCTGAGGCTCCAACATTGCTGAAGAGCGGTCGTGCTCCGAAAACCATTCTGTCGGTCGAGGGTTCGAGTTGAGCAATAACCTCTGTCCGCGGTGTCACAAGCCGATCCGAATCCCCGAGGAAGATGTGATCGTAGTCAGGACAAAGGTTGGAAAGGGCAAGACAGAGGACAGAATGGCCCACAAAGTATGCCCCTCAACCGAGCCTGTGGCTCAAGTTGGCGGTCAGCAGTATTGCACCAACTGCGGCCATGGGAAGACGATCCATTCACCAAAGTGCTCCTACTCAAGCTTCGATTATCATTGCGAGTGTAAGGAATTCCGCGGGTGAATGCGAAAAACCCTCTTGACGGAAAATAGTCATGAGGATATAGAAGCACGAGATATCAAGAACCAACACTTGATTATCTGGACCTGGAGCTTCACCGGTTGAAGTCAATCCCTAACAAGCTTGAGCGTCTAAGACGCGGAGTCGACTCGCTCATCTATGTGTCAGTGATCCTCGGAGGAGCTCTATTGGCACAGCTATACGCACTCATGGTCCCTTCTTGGTTGTTCTATTCGATCTTTGCCGGTTGGATGCTCTATTTGATGGTCGCTATCGGGGTGGCAACAGGCCGGGAGAAGGCATACCCTCCAGCACTTGTTCTCTCCATTGTAACTCTGGCTGTTTCTCTTCCACAACCAGAACACTACTCTCCGGCCAGCACCGGCCTTACACTCGCATCGCTGACCTTCATTGCAGGGTCGTTGTTACAGGTTGGTGTGATACTACTGGTAACTTCTTTTCTGATTCTCAAGCGAAGGCAATCTCTCAGAGAGATTCCCGTTGGATGATAGATAGGGGATTTCAACTACAGAATCGATAAAGGGACCATCTTTCCCCTATTATGGGGTGGAGATCTGAGATTAGGAAAGTTACTCCTCAGAAAGACCAAATAGCGACTGTTCCTTGAGGGCGGTCGATGCAGCAACCAAGTTCTGGAGTCCATCCTCGTCCTCGAATCGAGACTCTCGCCGACCTGATTTTCGGGCTCTCGCTCTCAATCGGCTCAATCGCTCTAATAGCGAATCCTCCGAAAAGCAACGCAGAGATAACAACCCACATACTCGCATTCGCGTACACGTTCTTTGTACTCATCACTGCTTGGATGATCTACACGACTTACATGTCCGTACTGCCGATCGAGACAAGAACAGTCACATTCCTCAATGTGGGACTACTATTGCTTGTCGCGATTGTTCCATATCTGCTAAACGGTGTTGAGGTGGCAAGCCCGGCCCTAAATCCGGTCGAGGTGTCCAAGATTCAGAACTTTTCTTCCCAACTCTTTGCGCTGGACCTCGGAGGAATCCTGATAATCTTGGCAACTTTCGCTCATGTTATTAGCTTGGAGGAAAAGAAGCTCGTTGCGCCTGGGCTCGTTACACTATTCCGGAACGGACGGAATCGAATGGCGATTCTCGCGCTTCTGACCTTTATTTCTGTAGCTCCCCAGTTCTGGGAGTGGACACTGCTGGGCGTCCCGATTAGGCTCTACCTCTGGTATCCACCCTTGATATCTTATTGGGTTGGAAGAGCGGTCAGGCCGGATAGTCGTACCTACAAACTAGCCTAGTAAGAACTAGAGAAATTGGTTAGACCCTAGTCCAACATATATTCGAAGATTGTCAGAGGATCTTATGAAAGCCAAGCCTTTGGTGCGGCCGCCGGGATTCGAACCCGGGTTCCCGGCTCTTTCCATACAGTAATGGGAAGCCGGTGTCATAGACCAGGCTGCCCGTCAACCCTCGCGGTTGAGCGCTGACTCTGGACCACGGCCGCTGACAGGTTCCGGCAGGGCCACTCTTTCTAAGCGTTTTCTCCAATCTCTCGCTTAGACCGTTCTCGTTGGCCTACGCTAGGTTCAACTATCCGCGACTAAGTATGCGTTAACGGTCTCTGTGAGAACGATTGGCAAGATCACAGCTATCGGGGGATTCTCCCTGATCGTCGCACCCGCGCTCCTGGCCATTAACGGTCTGCTCGACAACGCCAGTTTTACGACACTGTTCATCGCCGGGTTTGTGCTGATAATAGTAAGCAGCTCGAACAGGGCAAGGTCTACCCAGCAACAGAGAAAGCTAGACTAGAGCTAGCTTCCGGCGACGCGAGAGAGGGTTGACTGCTAAGCTTCCATAAAGTCGGACGCTTTCGGCGGCTCAAGTGAGAGTCCCTTTCGTTTCCGGATTCCTTCGACGACTGTTTGTAGCAGAGAGGTGGGAACAGGTGACCAACGAGCAAATTCCAATCCCCAGAATGCTCGCCCTTGTGTTTGGCTCCTCATAACTTCGGACAGGTCGAAGCTTTCGGCAGTGGGCATCTCTCCAACCACCGAGACCAAGTGTCCCTTTTGATCAACCGAGACAATCTTTCCACGCTTCTGAGTGATCACACTTGTCACAGCACCCAAGAGTTCATTCGGAACACGAGTAGTAATCTTCTGAACTGGCTCCAGCAACGTAGGTGCAGCTTCTAGAAAGGCTACGAACATAGCTCTACGAGTCATGGGCATTATTTGTGCTGGACCACGGTGAACAGGGTCCTCGTGAAGACTGACGTCGGTGATTTTTACTTTCAAACCTCGGATTTGCTCGTATGCAATGGGACCCTCCTTGATTCCCCACCGGTATCCAGCGAGGACCATGTCCTTGACCTCTTGCACGTACTGAGCTCCCTTAGTAACGTCGAGAATCATATTGAAGGGCTCGTCTATGCTCCAAACTCCCTTCGCCTCTTCTGGCGCCCACCCCACTGCTCGGAGGGTCTTGGCCATCTCGGCTTTGTCCCCGTACTCGCTGATCTTGCCCTGTTTTATCAGGTCCAAGACCGCATCTTCGAGCGGTTCGACTTCGATGTAGATCTTGTTGTGCTTGTTAGGCGACTTACCTTCAACAGGGCCGGCAGTTTTTCGCACAGCCTCACGGTAAATCACGATGGGTTTGGAGGTAACAATCTCCATCCCTGTCTTAGTGATTAGAGTGTTAGCAATCTCAAGGTGCAACGTACCCATGCCCGAGATCAGATACTCGCCAGTTTCCTCGTTAATACTGGTCACAAGGTTCGGATCTTCAAGCGAGAGCTTTCTTAGAATCTCCACCAGCTTGGGAAGATCCCTGTTGAACTTCGGCTCCACCGCTATAGTCACAACTGGCTCGGTAACGTAGTGGACAGCTTCGAAGGGGATGAACTGTTTCACAGAGGCGAGAGTTTCTCCGGCCTTCACGTTCTCTAGCCCAAGAAGAGCAGGAATGTTCCCTGCGCTAGATGTCCAACAATCTCCCGTTGTGGCCCCATATAGATAGCCACCTGCTGAACCCTCCCCTGGGTGCGGGAGTTGATCAAATAGACCGCTTCGCCGTCCTTAACGGTACCTGAGAACAGGCGGCCCGTTGCGACAACACCCGCTTGCGGGTCCACAACGATATTGGTGACGGACATGAGGACAGGGCCCTTGTCGTCGCATTTGATCATCGCCTGGCCGTACTCGCTATCGGGGTCCCCGTGCCAGATTTTGGGAATCCTGTAGACCTGAGC